>Ga0247727_10019729_pt1 | contig 10411 bp, 11 predicted proteins | sample WisWelCaveWW1625_FD_202498 | JGI IMG/M metagenome (GOLD analysis project Ga0247727, IMG submission 202498) | Biofilm microbial communities from Wishing Well Cave, Virginia, United States - WW16-25 | ecosystem: Environmental > Aquatic > Deep subsurface > Groundwater > Cave microbial mat | place... | reverse complement strand
GGGGGCCGACCTGGGAAAACTTCTCGAACAACTTCGGCAGGTCTTCCGGCGCGATGCCCGGCCCGTCGTCCTCCACCGCCACCGCCACCATGCCCGCTTCAGTCCGGGTGCGGAACACGATCGTCCCCTCGTCGCCGGTGAACTTGAGCGCGTTCGAGAACAAGTTGACGAGCACCTGCCGGAGCCGGTGCGGATCCGCAAGCACCGGCTGATCCGACCCGAAGTCCGTGCAGACTTGGCGGCGGCCGAGAATCGGCTGGTAGCTGCGGATCATCGACTCGATCAACGGGCGGACGTCGAGACTCACACGCATGAGCCGCATGCGCCCGGCTTCGATCTTGGAAATGTCCAGCACATTATTGATCAGCTCCGCCAGCCGGTCGATGTCCCCTTCCATGGTCTGGACGAAGTCGCGCTGATCCGTGGTGGTGGGACCGAGCGCGCCATCCAGCAGGAGGCTCAAGCCTTCCTTGATCGAGGTCAGCGGGGTGCGCAGTTCGTGGCTCACTTTGGCGACGAATTCGTCTTTCAGGGCCGCGCTGTCCTTCAACTGCTTGTTGGCCTGCTCCAGCGCTTTGGCTTGCATCTCGATGCGCAACTTCGCCTGCTGGAGGCTCGACACCAGCGAATCGGGCTGGGGTTGCCGGCGAGGCGTCCTAGGCGCGGAGCGTCGGCGCGTCATCCCACGCGCTCCCGGTCGGCGACCCACTCGTTGAGCCGGTCTTCGCTGAAGCGCCACTGGTTGCCGACCTTGAACGCCGGCAGCTTGCCCCGCTTGGCGAGCCGGTAGACGGTCGTCGTGTTGACGCCGAAGCGCCTCGCGACATCCTGAATTGTCAGGTACGGCCGTTGGGTCATCGCGTCCTGCCTTCACACGGAAACGCCCATCCGGCACGGGATGGGCGCATCGCTCGCTGGCAGCCCCGCCGTCCCTGTCGCGACGATCACACCGCGGAGGGACCGGTAGCTTTGCGCCCCATCCTCACGGATGGTTTGCCCTGATCAGCCCTCGTCAAAGTATGCCTGATCTGGCTGGGATTCGTCAAAGCCAGGCGTGATGTTTTTCCGTTCGCCACCGTTGGCCACTGTTGGCATATGTTATACTTTCGCCATGACCGACATGCCCCGCGCCGAATTGAAGTACCTCGTCGAGCGTCAGAAGGAAGAGATGAAGACGCTCACCGACATCGGCAAGCTGCTGAACGCGACCAACGACCCCCGCGAGCTCATCCGGCTCGTCGCCGCGTATCTGAAGCGCACGTTTCCCGTGGCGGTGTGCGGCGTGCTCGTGATCGAACAGCGGCGGCTGCAGCTCATCCGTTTCGCCGGCGTCTCCCAGATGGCGATGGCGGGCATCCGGAAGGAGCTGGCGGCCAAGGCCAACGAGTTCCTCCGCCAGCCCCTGCAGGCCGAGGCCCTGGCCGAAGGCGTGGACGACGAGTCCGGCGAGGTGGGCCAGTGGGCGCAGGCATCCATCGCCGCCCTGCGGTCCAGCCACGTCAGCCCGCTCACCTTCAATCACCAGGTGATCGGCCTGCTGAGCGTCTATAGCGGCAAGGAGCAGGCGTTCAGCGACCAGGACCGGCACGTTATCGATATCGTCGCCGACCACCTGGGCGCGGCCCTGCGCAACGCATTCCTCCTGCAGGAGCTCGAGCGGGCCGGGCGGATGAAAAACGACCTGCTCATGCTGATCTCGCACGAGCTGCACACGCCGCTCACCTCCATCAAGGAAGGCACGAGCCTGCTCCTCGACGGGGCGCTGGGGCCCACCACCCCGGATCAGCGCGAGTTTCTCCAGGCGGTCAACGAGAGCACGGACCGGCTGGAGGTGCTGATCGAGAAAGTGCTCATCGCCAGCCAACTGCTCACGGGCCAGGTGCGCTACGCCATCGCCGAGCTCGACCTGGCCGGCGTCCTGCGGGAGGTGGAACGGATGCACCGGCCGCTGGCCGAGGCGAAACGGCTGACGATGGAGTTTGCGGGGGTGGGCCAGCCGCTGCTGCTGCGCGGCGACGGTCCGCGGCTGGGACAGGCAATCGCACAGCTTGTGGAGAACGCGATTCAGGCGACCGCGGCCGGCGGGTTGGTGGCGGTGCGCGCCTCGGGGTCGGCGCGGGGGCTGGAGATCCAGATCAGCGACACCGGCACCGGCATCGCCAAGGATGAGCTGCCGAGCATCTTCGAACACTTCCGCTTCATCGGCGGCATCGACGACCGCAAGACCGGCGGCCTGGGGCTGGGGTTCTTCATCGCGAAGGGCGTGGTCGAGGGGCACCACGGATCGATCAGGCTTGAGAGCGAGCTCGGCCGCGGCACGCAGGTCATCATCACCCTGCCCAAGACGCAGCCCCCCGCGTAGTTATTGCGCTGCTGGGAGCGGATACACTTCCAGTTTGGCGGAGCGCTTCAAGTCCTCGATCCAGACCTTCAGCGCGTCGTACTGCTTCTTTGCGGTCACCTGCTGTACATAGGCGTCCCGCTGCGCGGGAAACTCGGCCAGGTCGCCGGTGCGCTTCTCGAGGAGCCGGTACACGCACCACTGCTTGCCGAACGGCATCGGTTCCCCGATCGCGCCGATGGGCAGCGCGTGGAAGGCGTACATCTGGTCCTTCGGGATGCTCCACAGGTCCATGTACGCTTCGAGCGTCATCAAACTGACGGGCCGGATGGTGCGCGCGCCCTTCTTCTTCATCGCTTCCCAGGCCTTCGGCGTCTTGACGGTGTTGTAGAACGTCTGCGCTTCGTCCCGTGAATCAAACGTCACCATGTCCCCGCCCACGTGGTGCTGCTCATTCAGGAACTCTTGCTGTAACTCGTCATCCGTCACTGACACCGGCAGCGAGCGGCGTACGTCGTCCCGGAGCTTGTCCACCTGGTAGAGGTAGCGCATCTGGTTCTCAAACAGCTCCACGTCTTCGTTCAGCGTGGTCTTGACCCACTGCGCGTACGCCGCCGGATCGCCCGCGCGGGTGAAGGTCTGCTTCTGGGCCTTCAGCACGCTGTTGATGCGCTTCTCCAGCTCCTCGTCGGTCACGGTGATGTTGCGGCGGAACGATTCGTAGTGCAGGATCAGCGCTTCCCAGATCGCGCGCTCGCGCACCGCCGGCTCGAGGTTCTCCTCCCAGGGCCGCGGGAATGTGTACAGCACGCGCTTCGCGAAATAGTAGTTGGCCACCGGCACCGGCCGGTCGAAGATGCGGCCGGCCGCCGGCTCGGGTGAGGCGTCCGCCGCAGGCTTCGCCGTTGAAATGGGCCGTCCCAGCGTGCTGAACACGGTCGAGCCCCGCTCGGGACCGGCGTCCTGCTCCGCCCCTGCCGCCGGCTGGACCATGATCCAGGCCGCAGCCGCCACCGCCGCGCCGCGCATCCATCGAAACCTGTTGGCGCTCATCACGTCACCGCGCTCCTTGTCCTGACGACCGCAGTTCGCCTTGCCGCTCCTCCTGCATCGCCTCCTCAAGCAGCCGCAGCCGCAGGTCGAATCCTGCCACCTGCTGTTCCAGCGTCTTCAGCCGGCCGTCCAGACCTAAGAACTTCCGCGCCATGTACTCTTCGGCCGGGATCGGGCCGACCACCCCGCCGCGCTCTTCGATGGGCCAGTCCGGCGGCACATTGAAGTGCAACCCGTCCTTCGTCTTGGTCACGGTCTTCTTCTCCTGCGGCGTTTCGTCCGCGGCAAGCACCGCAAGACTCGCCAGGACGAGCATGAGGCTTAGCGCCCACCGTGTCCAGCCGTTCATGCTCAGCCGCTCCATTTCATCGCCGTGCTGGTGATGCGCACCGAGCCCTTCAGCACACCGCTCTCGCGCCGCTCCAACTCGAGCTCCGCGCGGTCGACGCGGAACAGCGCCGTGGACGATTCGATCAGGTGCAGGAAGCGCACCGACTGCTCCAGCGTGCCCTGGTACTGCACGTCGAGGGCATGTTCCTGGTAGGTACCCAGCGGTTCCGTGACGGGCTGCGGGTTGATCGGGCCCAGGACCACGCCGCTCTTGCCGCCCAGGGCTTCGACCTCGCGGACCAAGTTGGCCATTTCCACCTCGGCCGACTGGGCCAGGCGCAGCATGCCGCGGAACCCTTCCACCTTGCCGCGGATCTCCTCCTGGCGACTCAGGAAGATGCCGCGCGCCGCGATCTCGCGGTCGAGCTTGCTGATCTCCTCATTGATCCGGCGCGTGTAGCGCCACCACGGCGCGAGCACGCCGCGGTCCAAGAGCACCAGGCACACGATCAAGACGCCCGCCCCCGCCAGGAGGCGCTCGCGCGTGGACATCTTCGAGACATCCGGCAACGCAGGCCGCTTCATGTGACGTCCGCGCCTTTCAAAATGCAGGTGACCTCGAAGCTGGTGATGTCCTCATTGCCGTCGCGCTTCTTGGCCATGCGCCGCGGGGCTTCGACCTCGGCGAACCAGGCGGAATTCTTCAGCGCGGTCACCATCTCGTAGACTTTCGGCATGTCGCTCGAAATGCCCTTCACCACCACGCGGTCATCGCGGGTGAACTCCAGCGATTCGAGGCGGATGGCATCGGACGAATGCCGGCTGACCTCCACGATCGCGTCGAGGAATTGGCCGCGCGCCGCCACCCAGCGGCTCACCAGCTCCAGCTTCTTCAAGTCGAACTCCATGGCCTGCGCCTCGGGAGTCGTGCGCTGGTACTCGCCGCTCAGCCAGGCATGGTGGCGCTCGTTCCGGTAGGCCTTGCCGATGATGATCGCCGACACGAGCACCAGCCCGAGGATCAGCTGGCACCCCAAGGCCACCAGCACCCGCGCGCGCTGCTCGAAGAGCCGGTGGAGCCGCAGGGGTGTGGGCGTCAAGTCGATGGCGCCGGTCCCCGACACCAGCCCGGCGAGGCTGGCAAAGGACACGCGCGCCTGCTGGGCCTCGGCCGCGGCCGGCTCGCTGACCGCGATGCGCTCGAAGGGGGCGGCCGTGGCGACCGGCAGCTCGAGCGCGTTCTGGACTTGATCCTTCAGGTCCGGCAGCCGGTCCACCTGGCCGGTGATCATGATCTCGGCGACGGCGATGTTGAGCCCTTCCGTCTCGAACGCTTCCAGCGACCGGCGCAGCTCCGTCACGAGGCGGTTGGGCGCGTCCGCGGCCTCGGCCACCAGGTCGCTGGCGCCGAACGGCACGCTGCGGTGAAAATACGGCTTGCCGTTCTGCACGACGACCAGCGTGGTGGTCTGCGCGTCCAGCTCGACGACCAGCGTCGGCGGCTTCGAGGCGCCGGCGGTCGCCGTGAACCAGGCCACCAGCCCTTCCAGCTCGAAGCCCACGCGCTCAAGCGGCCAGCCCATGGCTTCCACGATGCGGATGCCGCGGTGGACCACGTCCTGGTGGGAGATGATCAGCATCACGCGCGAATAGCCTGACGGATCGCTGTCGATGATGGTGAAGTCGGAGAGGATCTCGTCTTTGGCGTACGGCGTGTGCTTCTCGGCCTGCAGCTCCACGATGTCGTGGATCTCCTGCCAGTTGGCGGAGGGGACCGCGAAGAGCCGGGTCGTGGTCAAATGCGCGGGGTTGGCCACGAGGACGCCGGCAGGCTCGAACCCTTTGGCCTGGCAGGCGGCCTGCAGTTGTGTGACGATCTCCGCGTCGCCCAGCCCCTGCACCGGCAGCGCCACCACGACGGTCACGGTCCGTGCGCGCCAGCCGCCGGAGGCGTGGAGCACCTTGAGCCACTGCCCGTCGATGGACAGCACCGTGACCTCATCGGCGGCTCCCGGCAGCCAGGCGCCCAGGCGCTCTCCCAGCGCGGCGCGCGTCATCGCTCGCTCCACGCCAGCACGCGGCCCTTGCGGTCGATGACTGCGTGCACCCGCGCCGGTACAGGCTCGGCCAGCACGGTGGCTTCGACCACCACGGAGAACGCCGATGAGCCGACGCCGACCTGGCGCTCCTCGGCCAGACGGGCAATGCGGTGCAGGTCCTCAGCCGGCAACACGCTGCCGAGTTCGCTGGGCGCCGCGCCGATGGACGCCAGCGCCCGGTCATCAGACGTCGCCTCGATGCCGTCTTCGCCGGCCCGGTACCACAGCAGCTCGTCCACGCCTTGAGGGCTCAGACCCAGCGCACCGAGCACGGCCGCGTCGGCGGTGTTCACGTTCACTTCGCCGGAGCCGTGGACCGTGACGTAGGGCCGGATGCGGTCGAACACCTCGACACTCACGCCGCGCACGAGCAGCAGCTCTTCGAGGTTCTCGAAGGGGGCGTCCTTGCAGTCATAGGACGGCGACAGGCTGAGGTAGTGAAACTTCTCGGCGCCGTGGGGCAGGGCCTCGTGGTCCTCGTCGCGCCAGTCGACCAGCGATTCGGCCGCCTCCATCGCGTCATTGGGCTTCATGCCGGCCACCCGCTGGAGCAGGCGGAGCACCACGTCCGACGACACCGTGTTCACGTTGAGCTTGCGCTCCTCATCAATGAGCCCGTACCGCTGCGGGCCCGCGCCCGCGGCGGCCACGATGCTGTAGCGCCCATCGCCGAGCGGCTGACGGGCAAACACGTACTCGTTGTTCACCCAGAGCTCGTTCAGGCCGTCGAACGTCGGGGTCGCGTCCTCATCGAGCGCCTGCGCGGCCCGCTCCACACCCGCCGCCGCCAGATAGGACGCCTGCAGCGTGCGTTCCAAACGCGCGGCGAACCCCAGCGCGAACGCGCTGCGGGAGCCAAGGCCGGCCGCCAGCACGCTCAGCAGCACGATGGCCCAGACCACCAGGATCAGGACGCTACCGGACCGTTCCGCCCTGCGGAACGTACACGAGCAGCGTCTGGGTCTGAAGCGGCCCGCTTGCCCGCTCATAATAGCCAACCTCCACTTTCACCGCAAGCGGCGGATCGGCCGAGCCCCACGCTCCGGACCATCCCCCGCCCTGTGTCTCGGTTGCCGGCTGATAGAAGGAAAACCGCACGCGCTTCACGTCCGATAGCACGACTTGGCACCGGTCCTTCATCCCCACGCGCCGGATGAGCTGGTGCGGCTGCTGCGAACGGCACAGCGTACCCCGCATGCTGTTGAAGTAGTAGCCGGTCCTGCCGATGGCGTCGATCGTGCGGCCGTCCCGCAGGTCGGCCGGCACGATGGCCGGAAACGACACCTCATCATAGGCCCCGTCGAACGGCACGGGAGCAAACCGCCTGGCGCTGCGCAGGTCGCGCCGGATCTGGTCGAACGCCACCCGGATCCATTCTTCCTGCCGTCCCTGGGCGCTGATGCGTTCATAGACGCGCAAACAGCCGCTGACCGCCGCGACGACTGTGGCCCCGACCATGCCGACCAAGGTCACGGTCACGAGCAGCTCGACCAGCGTGAAGCCCCCGTGCCGGCGCGTCATGGCGCGACCGCGGGAACCGGCGGCCGCAGCAGCGTCTGCAGCTGCAGCCGGTCCGTGTCCCCGCCCCGGGGCCAGGTCACGGTCAGCGTCACGAGCGCTGGGCCTTCCGGATGCTCCGGGTCTGACGGGGCCGCGCTGACGTGCCACGTGAACGGGTGGCCGTCCGCGCGGAACGCGCCGGACGGACGCCTGGTCAGCTCGAGACCCTGGTGGTTCGCCAGCTCCAGGTCGGCCATCTTCGAGAGCGCGAACACGTGTGCCGCCGCGCGGTGCTCCGCGATGCGCGTGGTCTGCCAGATCTTGGCATAGGCATGCATCACGAGGACCGCGCCTGATGAAAGCAGCGCGACGCTGATGAGAATTTCCACCAGCGTCAGGCCCGCGGACGAGCGTTGCGTCGGCTTACTTGGCTGCTTCACGCGCCCAATTCGCGATGTCATCGTCGCTTTCCTTGCCGTCCGGCCCCAGTGAAAACAAATCGTAGTCCAGCGGCGGGTGGCCGCCCGGGAAACTATACGAGTAATTCTGCTGCCACGGGTCCAGCGGCTCCTGCTCCAGGTACGGACCGCGCCAGTTGGCCGGCATGGGCGGCGAGGCCGGCTTGGTCAACAAGGCCTTGAGCCCCTGCTCGGTGCTCGGATACCGGCCGTTGTCCACCTCGTAGAGCCGCAGGGCGAGCGAGATGTTGCCCTTGATGTCGGCCTCGGCCACGCGACGCCGCGCCTCCTCGGACCGCCCGGCGAGCCGCGGCACGACCATCGCAGCCAGCGCGCCGATGATGATGATGACCAGCATGATCTCGATCAGCGTGAACCCCCGTCGATCAACCCGCATGGACGTCCCTCCTGTATGGCTCATGTCAGTGCGCGATGGAGCTCAGCTCGAAAATCGGCAGCAAGATCGCCATCACGATCCACCCGACGATGGCGCCGACACCCAAGATCATCGTCGGCTCCAGCAGCGCGGCGGCCGTGTGGAGCAGCGTCTCCGCCTCCCGCTCATAGTACGCCGCCACCTCCGCGAACGCTTCCGCGGCCTTGCCGCTTTCCTCGCCCACCGCGATCGTGTTGGCGACGAACGGCGTCACGACGGACAGCGGCTTCAGGCAGGCCGCCAGCGACTGCCCCTGCTTCAGTCCCGCGGGCAGCTGCTGCAGTTGGCGGCGGATGACTTCGTGCCGCACGACCGGGATCGCGACGTCGACGGCCCGCAGGACCGACACGCCGTGCTCGAGCAGCAGGCTGAACGAGCGGGAGAACCGCGCCAGCTCGAGCTGGCAAATGAGGCGCCCGGCCACCGGAATGCGCCAGCTGAACCGGTCGATGAGCGACCGCAGCTGCGCGCCCTTGAGCTTAATGACAACCGCCAAGCCGGCCATGACGGCGATGACGGCGGCCCAGAACCACCACTGGGACATCGTCTTGGTCACCGCCAGGAGCATCCGGGTGGCGAGTGGCAGCCGCTCATAGCTGGCGAAGAGCTTGAGCAGCCTCGGCATCACGAACGTCAGCAGGAACACCACAGTCCCGACGCCGACCACCGCGACAAACGCAGGATAGGCCAACGCGGAGTTGACCTTGGAGCGCAGCGCCTCGTCACGGTCGGCTTTGGCGGCGAGCCGGTCGAGCACCGTATCGACCATGCCGCCGACCTCTCCGGACCGCGTCAGGTTCACGTACAGCGGCGAAAAGACTCCCGGGTGCTCTTCCATGGCCTCGGAGAGCGTCTTGCCCTGGCGGATCTCCTCACTCATCGCCGCCAGCACCTTGCGCAGCACCGGGTGCGCGGTCTGGTCGGCCATGATGCCCAACGCGCGCAGGATCGGAATTTGCGAGCGGATCAGGCTGGCAAACTGCCGCGTGAACACGTTCACGTGCCGCGCGGGCACGCGCACGACCCGGCCGGCTGGGCCCGGGGATCGCCGCTGCGCGGCCACCGTGGCGGCATTGATGACCGTTTCCTCCACGCGCACCGGCGTGTACCCGAGGCTGGCCAAGTGGCTCAGCACCTCGTTGCGGCTGGGCGCCTCGAACACGCCCACCACGGTGTCCTGCGGGCCTTTCTTGGCCGTGTACTTGAACGTCGGCATCAGGTTTCATCCTGCGTGATGCGCAGGATCTCGTCCAGCGTGGTCACGCCCGCGCTCACCTTGCCCCACCCATCCTCGCGCATCGTCTGCATGCCCAGCTCGACGGCCTGCTGGCGGATCGCGTCAGCGGACGCTTTCTTCATGAGCAGCTCGCGGATGGGCTGGGCCATCAAGAAGAACTCGTAGATGGCGGTCCGGCCCAGGAAGCCGCTCTTGTGGCACTTGTCGCACCCCTTGCTCTGAAAGGCGGTCTTGGTCTGCGCCCAGGGCGAGGCGACTTCTTCCTTGCAGTGCGGGCACAGCACGCGGACCAGCCGCTGGGCGATCACGCATTCAATTGAGGAGGCGATGAGGAACGGGTCGATGCCCATGTCCATAAACCGCACCAGCGCGCTGGCCGCGTCGTTCGTGTGCACGGTCGAGAACACGAGGTGGCCCGTGAGCGCGATGCGGGTGGCCAACTCCGCGGTCTCGATGTCGCGCACCTCACCCACCATCATGATGTCCGGGTCATGCCGGAGCATGCTGCGCAATCCCTGCGCAAAGGTCAGGCCCGTCTGCGCATTCACCTGCACCTGCGTCACGCCCTCAAGCTCGTACTCGATCGGGTCTTCGATCGTGATGATCTTGCGCTCTTCGGCCTTGATGGTGTTCAGGCACGCGTAGAGCGTGGTGGTCTTGCCGCTGCCGGTCGGCCCGGTGATCAGGATCATCCCGTGCGGCTTGCGGATGGTACGCTCGAGCAGCGTCAGGTCATCGCCGCGGAAGCCGAGATCCTTGAGCTGCAGCAGCATCTGGCTCGGCAGGATGCGGATCACGATGCTTTCGCCCGCCGGCGTCGGCAGCGTGGCGATGCGCAAGTCGAGCTTGTCCTTGCCGACCTTGACGCTCGCCCGGCCGTCCTGCGGCATGCGCCGCTCGACGATGTTCAAGTTGGACAGCACTTTGACGCGCGACACGATGGCCGGGAATAGCTGG
>Ga0247727_10019728_pt1 | contig 10411 bp, 13 predicted proteins | sample WisWelCaveWW1625_FD_202498 | JGI IMG/M metagenome (GOLD analysis project Ga0247727, IMG submission 202498) | Biofilm microbial communities from Wishing Well Cave, Virginia, United States - WW16-25 | ecosystem: Environmental > Aquatic > Deep subsurface > Groundwater > Cave microbial mat | place... | reverse complement strand
GGTTGAAATCGTGTCATCGAACCATGTTTTGAGAAACGGAACTCTTGAATTTGATTACAGAAAACCCTTCGACATTCTCGTCGATTCGGGTGGAAGTGTGAAATGGTGGAGCTGACCGGGATCGAACCGGCGACCTCATGAATGCCATTCATGCGCTCTCCCAGCTGAGCTACAGCCCCATATTATTTATGATGATTCAGTTTTATGGCTGATTAACGGTTTCTTTATGTTCTGTCGAGTCCAGTTTTTTTCTAACCATTTCAGAAATCAAGGAATGTTGTTTTTCAATTTGTGTGGTCAACGATTCAATTCGTTCGATAAGTTCCCTTACCTTAGCTGGATCTAAGGTTCCTTCTTGATAAAGGTGATGGATTTTCACTCCCAACTCAAAATAAAGGTTCCTACGTTGCTTTTGGAACAAGATAGCATCCCATTTCATTTTTCCAACCCTTGCTAAACGGGAAAGCTCCCTCAACCCCTTTTCTACAATTTCGCGCAATCGGTCCCAGAATTTATCTGTAGCCGGCGGAGAGGTTTGAAGTCTTGTATCTAAATTTAATTCATCCACTCTATTCTGAACCTATCAGGCTCAACAACCACAAGCAAGAAGTGGCTATCCATGTCGATAGTAATCCCGGAAATAAGCGATTGCCGACCAAAGAGCTAAAACCACAGCTCCGTATAAGCATATGTTTCCTACTTGCATCCAAGGGATATTAAAAAGACGATTTTCAGGGCCGAGCAACAGAAAACCAATTCCGAAGCCTTCGGCAAAGACTTTGATTCTTGCACTTAGAGAAGGGGTGATCATGATCCCTTCTTGCGATGCCAAAGTTCGCAGTGCATTGACTACAACTTCCCTTCCGATCAGTAGAATTGCGAGGATCACATTGACGAGCCCCAGATATACCAGCATGAGTAAAGCCGTGTTGACCATAAGTTTATCAGCCATTGGGTCCATGATTTTTCCAAGGCGCGTGATTTTTTTCATTCTTCTTGCGAGTAATCCATCGAAGTAGTCTGTCCACAAGGCCAACCCAAAGAGCGATGCAGCCCAAAGGTTGTGCCATCGATTGTGCTCTCCATATAAAAGATAGACGACAAAAGGAATCGCGAAAATGCGAATAAGGGTCAGTGCGTTAGGTAAATTAAAAGGGGAAAGGTTATGGAGAGAAGGTTTTTCGTTCTGAGAATTGGTTAAGGGCTTGCCGAGATGCGAGTTCTGCAAAGTGGTTGTAATACTTTCTCACCTTCATGACATAGTCAATGGTCTCAGGAAAAGGAGGGATTCCTTTGTGTCTTTCAATAGATTTTTCTCCCGCATTATAGGCAGCTACGGCTAAGTCTATATTTCCTTGGTATCGGTCTAATAGTCGATGCAAATATTGAATCCCGCCTTTTAAGTTTTCTTGTGGATCGTGGACGTCCGACACACCTAAAGATTTCGCAGTCGCAGGCATTAGCTGCATGAGACCCCTTGCTCCTTTCTTTGAAACAGCCATGGAATCATATTCTGACTCGGCTTTTACGACGGCTTCGATAAGAGCTGGTTCGATCTTATATTGGTTCGCAAATCGGTGAATGAGGCTTCGGAGTTCACGTTTGGAATACTTTTTAATCGCTTTCCGAAAACCTTCTTCCACGGTTTCAGGCCTAATTTGGAAATCAGCAACCAAGGGGGGTTCGTCACTAAATCGTAACGTTCCTTGGGGGTCCTCGTAAAAATAAATGTCCGCAAAAGAAGATTTAATAAAGGCCAAGAAAAGAAAAGAAAAAGGTAAGATCGATTTTAAAAACAACATAAAAAGGGGCTATTCAAAGAGATAACCCCATACAAACATGGTAACAAAAATAACCTATTAATTCATTAATTTATATAACTAGTCTAAATTATTATATAAATTATAGGAACTTTACTCCCATAAATCCACGATGCCATCAAAATTGTAATCTTTGCCGGTTCGTTCATGGCGGTTTTGGGCAAAATAGATCCACTGATCCGGTTTTCCGTCGTCGTTTGTGTCTCGTTCAATTCTTAAAAGTTCATTCTTTTCATAATATCGCCACGTATCGATTTTGCCGGAAAAGTTGTGTGAAATTTCCATTCTAGAAAGAGCTCCATTTTCATAGAATTCTGTGAGATCATTTTTTCCATCAAAATCCAGATCCATGGTGATCCGGGATAAAACGCCATTTTCAAAAAACTTTCGCAAATCAACCTTTTGGTCTGAATTCAGATCGATTTCTTCTCTTAAAAGAGTCTCATTTCCATCTTGTCCTCGTTGGGTCCAACGCCAGGTATCTGCTTTTCCATTCCCAGACACATCTGTACTTGTCATGATGAGCTCGCTATCTAATTTCTCGTTTTTGACTGAAATTTTTTTGCCAGCACAGCTTTGAGAGAAAATGAACATCCATCCACACAACAAAATGTAGTTGAGATTGACAGCACATATATGGGCACGTATTGTCATTTATAAAAAACAAACCCAAGGTTGATTTTGACTATGTCGCGAAAAAAGATCTCCACAACGATTTATATTACAGAAGACCAGAACGAGAAGCTAAAGCTTCTTAACAAAAAAACGAAAGTTCCTGTGGCAGAATATATTCGTCAGGGGATTGATATGATTCTGGAAAAGTACAAAAACCAAATCCCTGGACAGATGTCGTTTTAATGCCTCGGTACGCGGTGACGGGGGGAGCAGGATTTATCGGCTCCCATTTGGTAGATCGCCTGTTGGAGCAAGGTCATAAGGTTGTAGCCGTAGACAACTTACTCACAGGGTCGCTAAATAACGTAGGACATCTGAAAAGCGAGTCCAATTTTGAATTGATTCAATTTGATCTCTCTCAAGGTTTTCCAAACATTAGTGAGGTGCAAGGCATTTTCCATTTGGCGTCGCCAGCCAGTCCAAAGGATTTTGTTCCTCTTTCCATAGAAATCCTTCGCGTAGGATCCTTAGGAACCTTTCACGCGATTGAATATGCGCTTGAGAAGAATGCTTGGTTTCTCATGGCTTCAACAAGTGAAGTATACGGTGATCCGAATGTTCATCCGCAACCGGAGGATTATTTGGGCAACGTCAATCCAGTAGGGGTGCGCGGTGTATACGATGAAGCTAAAAGATTTTCAGAAGCGATTACCATGGGCTACCATCGGAAAAGGAAGCTTCAAACTTCCATTGTAAGAATCTTCAATACCTATGGACCAAGAATGCGACCCAACGATGGTCGAGTGATTCCAAATTTTATTTCCCAAGCTTTAAAAGGAGAGGCTGTCACCATTTACGGCAACGGAACCCAAACCCGAAGCTTTTGTTACGTCAACGATTTGGTGAGTGGTTTAATGAAATTCTTGGAAAAGAAGCCTGTATCGCCCATTAATTTGGGCAACTCAAATGAGATTTCTGTGCGGAAGATTGCGGAGCTGATTGTGGGACTGACTTCGTCAAAAAGTGAATTGATAGAAAAACCTTTGCCAGAAGGAGACCCCAGGCAGCGCTGTCCTGATCTTACCCGAGCAAAAGAAATCTTAGGGTGGATGCCTCAAACAAATTTAGAAGTAGGTCTTCAAAAGACGATCGACTATTTTCGAGCTATTCATTAAGGATAAGCGGTTTTGTGACAAAATCGTCGGTGGATAAAATCCGCAATTTTTCAATTATCGCCCATATTGACCATGGCAAGTCAACGCTTGCCGATCGATTTTTGGAACTTACAGCTACGGTAGAGAAACGAGACATGCAAGAACAGTATTTGGATCGGATGGATTTGGAGAGAGAGCGAGGGATTACCATCAAAGCCCAGGCAGCTAGGTTAAGTTACAAGGCTCAAGATGGGGAAATCTATCAGTTCAATTTGATCGACACGCCGGGACATGTGGACTTTTCCTACGAAGTGTCCCGAAGCCTTGCTGCTTGTGAAGGGGTTATTTTGTTAGTTGATGCGACTCAAGGTGTCCAAGCACAAACTTTAGCGCACACGTATCAAGCCATTGAACAGGGTTTAGAGGTGATTCTGGTCTTCAACAAAATCGATCTTCCAAATTCAGATCTTTCCCGAGTTTCTCGCGAAGTGAAAGATGTCATTGGCCTTGATACAGATCATGCCATTGCCATCAGTGCTAAAGAAGGGACGAATGTTCCTCAACTCCTTGAAGCTGTCGTAAAAAAAATTCCTCCCCCCAAGGGAGACAAAGACGGACCGCTTTCCGCCCTTTTGTTCGACAGTTGGTATGACCCTTATTTGGGAGTTGTCTGCCTTGTAAGAGTATTTGACGGGAAAATCCAAAAGGGAATGAAGATCCAATTCATGGCAACAGGTCATCTGTTTGAGGTCGAAAGAGTTGGATTTTTATCGCCAGATCCTCGAGTCGGAGAAGAACTCTGTGCTGGAGAAGTTGGATTTGTTGCTGCCACCATCAAAGATGTTTCTGAGACCAAAGTCGGAGATACGATCACTTCTCGGGAAAGACCCGCAAGTAAGGCTTTGTCTGGGTTTAAGATCGTAAAACCCACGGTCTTTGCTGGTATTTTTCCAATGGCAGATCAAAATTTTGATGATTTGCGAGATGCCCTTGAAAAACTAAGACTCAATGATTCATCGTTTAGTTTTGAACCTGAAACTTCCGCTGCTTTAGGCTTTGGTTTTAGATGTGGCTTCTTGGGACTTTTGCATATGGAGATCATCCAAGAACGATTGGAAAGAGAATTCCATGTGGAAGTGATCACCACCGCTCCCACGGTTGCTTACCAAGTGAAGTTGAGGAGTGGCAATACCATTGAAATCGATAATCCTTCCAAACTACCTTCCCCTCATGAAATTGAAGAAATTCTCGAGCCAATCATTCGGGCTACGATTCACACTCCAAATGATTACGTTGGAGCTATTCTTGGATTGTGTGAGAGGAAAAGAGGGAGGCAAGTGGGAATGGAATATCCCACCCAACATCGAGTGATTCTGCGTTATGATTTGCCGCTTGCCGAGGTGGTTTTCGACTTTTACGACAAACTCAAATCAGTGTCTCGGGGGTATGCGTCTTTGGATTATGAGTTTCAAGGGTTTGAACCCTCCAATGTGGTGAAGCTGGATATGCTAATCAATGGATCTCGGGTAGATGCGCTGTCCATCATTGCCCATCGAGACAACGCATATTATAGAGGCAGGGAATTGGCCAAAAAACTCAAGGAAGTGATTCCAAAACAGATGTTTGAAGTGGCCATTCAAGCGGCATTGGGAGGAAAGATCATTGCGCGAGAAACCATCTCCGCTATGCGGAAAAATGTGACAGCCAAATGCTATGGTGGAGATATCACGAGAAAGAGAAAACTGTTGGAAAAGCAAAAAGAAGGAAAGAAAAGGATGAAACGATTGGGAAATGTCGATCTTCCCCAAGATGCATTCTTGGCGATTTTGAAGGTGGATTGATTTTCCATACAGATGAATCCAAGAGAATGGATTGAACGATCACTACACGCGATCCCTTTTCTCACGCAGATTTTTCTGACCCACTTTGCCTGAGAGATGTCTTTGGAGTTGGTCGAGCGTCCCAATAGGTACTAGATAAGCTACATGGCCTTTGGCGATCACTTCGATCTCAGTTCCCGGCCGAATTCCCAACGTATTTCGAACAGCTTTTGGAATCACAACTTGATATTTGGGCGAGACTTTTACAGGCATATTTTTAAATGTTAAACGATGTATCTATCGATATCAATTTCGTAAAACAGCAGATGAATGAGGATATGACTGTTTGTTACCAGGCTTCAAAATAGCCATAGTAGGATACATTGAAAAATATGTTGTTCGCGACTTCACAAAGAAGATGTTTTTGATGGGTGAGTCCTTCCAGTAGAGTAATCTGATGTAAGCCTTATCTTAATTTTTACATAAAACTGTCAAAAAATGACAGTTTTATGTAATATATAGCTGTGAATAAGCTATCTAACATCCTTTTTACTCTGCCAAGTGAAAAGATCACCGACGCTGAATTATCGATCTTATTGCAAGGCACAAAAGATCGTAGATATGGTCTTGTGAAACGGGCTTTAAAAAACCAGGATCTCATTCACATTCGTCGCGGCCTTTATTCCCTCGGTCTGAAATATCAACGTCAAGGGCTTAATCTTTTTGATTTGGCTCATCGAATCTACGGGCCTTCCTTTGTTAGTTTAGAGTCAGCTCTTTCCTATCATGGTTGGATCCCTGAGGGAGTTTATACCGTGACCAGCGTGACAATCAAAAGACCGACGGAATTCCATACCCCATTGGAAGTTTTTTCCTATCAGAAGATTCCATCCAAAACTTCTCTCTTCGGAGTAGACCGGATTCAAGAAGGTTCTAATGTTTTTTATATGGCGAGGCCTTGGCGCGCTTTGGTGGATTATGTGTATATGTACAAAAAAAATTGGAAAGAGATTGATCCGCTGATTTTTGGAATGAGGATTGAAAAAGAGAATTTGACTTCCATGCCATGGCTGCAAGTGAGCGAGCTTGGAAGACTTTACCAAAGTCGACGCGTTTCTCGATTTTTAAAGGGAATTCAAAAGGATTTGTTTTCATGAGTGTGAAAATCATCCAAGAGCGTTTGGACCGATATCTATGTGCATCCACACTTGAAGAAGAAAACGCGATCAAGGAAATTTCTCAAGAGATCGCTCTCTTAAGTTTATCCAGAGCTGGGTTTTTTAAAGTCGCTGCGTTTCAAGGGGGCACCTGCCTTCGAGTGTTATTCAGTCTCGATCGTTTTTCCGAAGATCTTGATTTTGCATTGATGGAATCCAACCCAAACTTTCAATGGAAGCCATACCTTGAGAAAGTAGTCCTTGAATTTGCTTTCTATGGATATGAACTCAAAGTACAAGATCGTTCAGAAGCTCAAGATCCAGTCAAAAAAGCTTTTTTGAAAGATCATTCCATTGGAAAAGTCTTGTCTCTAAAGCATCGGAATCGGTCCGGTCGACAACAACAGATTCAAATCAGGTTGGAAATTGACACCCACCCTCCTTTAAGAGCCAACTATGAATTGAAGTATTTGGATTTTCCTTTGCCTTATGCAATTACAGTCCATGACTTGCCCACTCTGTTTGCTGGGAAGAGCCATGCCCTGCTAACTAGACCATACACTAAAGGGAGAGATTGGTACGATTTTCTGTGGTACACAGCCCGAAAAACGAAAGTGAATTATTTGTTTTTGTTCCATGCGTTGGAGCAACATGGGCCATGGAAAGGGAAAAAATTCAACGTGGATAAAGAATGGTATTTGCGAGAAATGGAAAGCAAAATTAAGTCCATTGATTGGAAGGATACCAAAGCAGATGTATCTCGGTTTCTTAAAGCTCGCGAGCTTCAGCCTCTAGAATTTTGGAGCGAAAAATTTTTCTTAGAGCGGCTTACAAAAATGAAAGAATATTTGTGATCAGGTGTAGATTCATTTATTTCCTCAGTCATCTGCTAAGAATTTATGATTAAGATCTTTTTCAGAAGTTAGTAATTTATTGATTTTATTAGTTAAAACTACATAAATTGCTATAAATTACACATATACCTAATTAACTTAGTATTGTATGTAACATCGATTTTATGTATACTTGCCTAATATTGTTAGGTATCTATGCAAATTACAAGACATGACCGGCTAGATCAACTTTTTCAAATCGCAGATCAACAACAGGGCCTGTTTACAACACAACAAGCGGTTCAAGCAGGCTACCAACGAAAAAGTCATTTCTTTCACGAACGTTCTGGTAACTGGATTCGAGAGCATCGAGGGATTTACCGACTGTCGAGATATCCATCCTCTTTAGAGTCACAATATGTTCTTTGGCATCTGTGGTCCAGAGACATTCAAGGTAAGCCGCAAGGTGTTCTCTCTCACGAGACGGCCCTTTCTATTTATGATCTTTCAGATTTGAATCCATCCAAAATTCATGTCACTGTACCCAAAAAGTTCCGACGAAGCGCCAACATTCCTTCTATTCTTATACTCCATTACAGAGACCTTGAAACGGATCACGTAAACCGGAGTCGAGGTTTTCAGGTTACAACTCCTATCCGCACGGTAATAGATTTAATATTGGATCAAACGACCTCTTGGGAATTTATCATCCAAGCGGTTCAAGAGGGCATCCAAAAAGGTCTCATTCTGCGAAAGGATCTAAAAGCGATTGAAAAGATCAAAGAACAAACTCCACAAGTGCAGGAAATGGTGAATCATGTGTTAAAGGTAGTGAACAGATGAAAAAATATGAATCAGCTTATGCTTTTCGCATGGCCCTGGAAAGCCATCTACGAAAGTACGCTCAAGAGCGTAACATAGATCTGGTCATGGTTCGGCGTAAAGTCTCCTTTGATCGTTTTCTCTGTCGGATTGTTTCGATGGATGAAAAACCATTTATTCTGAAAGGAGGTTATGCTCTAGAACTTCGTTCCAACATCGCAAGAGCTACCAAGGACCTTGATATTGCCTTTCCAGACTCACAGGTTAAGTCTCATGAACAAATTCTGAACAAGCTTAGAGAATCTATAGAGCAAGATGTTGGAGATTGGTTTACATTTATCATTACCGACCTACTTCAAGAATTACATGGACCTCGGCATAGGGGTGGTCGTTTTCTAGTTGAAAGCCGTTTAGAAGACCGCACATTCTCTAAATTTCATCTCGACATTGCCTATGGAGATTTTATCTATAGACCGACTCAAGAAATTCAAAGCGAAGATTGGTTAGGCTTTGTTGGAATTCCTGCGAGAACATTTCCCGTAGTGATTAGAGAACAGCATTTTGCTGAGAAGATTCACGCTTATACACGCAATAGAAATGATCGCGTGAATACGAGGGTCAAAGATCTTATCGATATGGTCCTTCTTATCAACTCAACTCCAGAAATGGATTTGCAGAAAGTGAGAGATTGTCTGAATAGTGTATTCATTCATGAAGCCGAACATACCATTCCAATGGCGTTACCCCTTCCCCCTCAGAATTGGGGTAGAGCGTTTCAAGCCTTAGCCTCTGAGTGTAAGTTAGATGTAGATATAGAGAAGGCTTTTGAAATGGTTTCAGAATATTGATCTCGGCTACAAAACGAGAATGAGTTGTAAGGAACCATATTGTAGCCTTGCTACGCATGAAAAGAAGGCATGATACATTTTTCGGCAAAGGAAGAACCATAGTGGACCCCAAATTTCAGACCATTTTGTCCCTTCAACTAGGGGGATATAAATGGAGCAAGAAAATGAAGATACGCAAGAAATATACAAGTGAATTTGAAGCGAAGGTCATGATTGCAGCGATGAAAGAAGATCGAACGATGAGCGAACTTTCGTCAGAATATGGAGTTCATCCGATACAAATTGGGCTTTGGAAAAAGATAGCGTTGCGCAATCTTCCGAAGGATTTCGAGAGAGACGGTGCGGGTCAAGCAAAAGAAAGAGAGCAGCAGTTTTTGATTGAGAAGCTCTATGGATAAATTGGTATGATTTTCTGTGGTACACAGCCCGAAAAACGAAGGTAAATTATTTTTTTTGTTCCATGCGTTGGAGCAACATGGACCATGGAAAGGAAAAAAATTCAACGTAGACAAAGAATGGTATTTGAAAGAAATAGAGAGCAAGATTAAGTCCATTGATTGGAAGGATACCAAAGCAGATGTATCTCGATTTCTTAAAGCTCGTGAACTTCAACCTCTAGAACTTTGGAACAAGAAATTTTTCTTAGAGCGGCTTACAAAAATGGAAGAATATTTATAATAATGCGTTTGTTCATTTCGCAATACGACTCAATGGAAAATTTCCGCCTTGGCCATGATCTTCTCAAATTCCATGAGTACATTTGCTTTGGTAAATTGATTTGCCAGCAGATGATCCATGGCTGTCTGCAGATTTGAGGGCAAAAGAGGTCGCCATTGCGCCAAATCAGATCTTCGCATATCCATAAATTGGGCAGGTATGGGATAAGCGACCATTTGAAATGCTCTGCTTGCTAATTCAAGTTCAGCTAAGTGTTGAACGTTTCTGCAAGATAGAATAAGCGCGTTGAATATTTTATCATCGGTTAGTAGGGGGCTCTCTACGACTCTTCTCTCGTCTTCCATTATAGATGCAAGTCTTTTAACTTTGCTGAAGGGATACCTGAGATCTAAAGCTTCACTCAATTTAATAAGTTGAATATCATATAATTCCCAAAATCTCCCCAGCTCCACACGAAAGGAATTCACAAGTTCAATCAGGTTACGGACTTCAATCCTTGACAGATCGTCTGCATGATCCTTATCCGACACTGTGGAGAATTGATAGTTACTGTCGAGCATTGATAAGCCATAATTTAGGTTTTTTATAAAGAAATCTAATGCCTTTTCTTCTCTCGATTGTATGAAAGACCTCCCACGAAGGGCTTTGAAATGATTCAGAATTG
>Ga0247727_10019727_pt1 | contig 10411 bp, 10 predicted proteins | sample WisWelCaveWW1625_FD_202498 | JGI IMG/M metagenome (GOLD analysis project Ga0247727, IMG submission 202498) | Biofilm microbial communities from Wishing Well Cave, Virginia, United States - WW16-25 | ecosystem: Environmental > Aquatic > Deep subsurface > Groundwater > Cave microbial mat | place... | reverse complement strand
TCTTTCCGCTCCAAATCACGTCGGCAGGTCTAAGGACTACTGTGAAGCGTAACTCTTTGAACCAGACAACGCCAGCCCGAAAATGTAAGTGCAAATCGGACAGTTAATTAATTCTCATTCCTTAGTGTCGTTGCCCGAAAACAGATCCAAGCCAAAGGTGGTTTGGAGAAAGGTGGGCGCTTGGCTTTGATCGGGGCAATTCTTGCAGGAATCGCTGTTGCCCTGACTGCGTGCGGTGCGATCTCGTTGTTTGTGCGATAGCTCATTCACTATCCCATTTTACTCAGGAGGCCAGAAATGTCAGAAAACATCACTACACAAAATATCACTCAGGAAACTGCTCGACGTTATTCCGAGAGTCTTGGGCCCCTCGTGGCTATTTTATGGATTATCGGCGCGCTAAGGTCGTTTGCCGTCGTTGGACTGGGCCTGGACGGTTGGCCCGCACTTGTGTGGGCCGTTTTGGTTTTGATCATTAGCGTGGTTTGTCTAATTACTTTAGTGGGCACGTTGGCCTGGCCGTTTGTGATCGGCATTGTGAGCGCCTTTTTTGGCGCATCCCCTAGCCAGTGGAATCCTCCCGCCAATATGATCAGTTTAGGTGTTGCGCTGGTAGTGTCGGCTGTAGTTGGTTATCTACTTGGCCGGGCGCTGGGCTATGTCGCAGGGCTGGTGGTTGGCAAACTGCGCCAGTCACGAGCTTGATCATAAAAAGTTATTGAAGAGAGTATCAAACCATGAAAACCTGCAAATTTCTTTCGCTGGTGATCAGTTTGTTAGTCGCCATGTTGTTAAATGCCTGCAACGCTTCCGCTGAACGTTTTGTGATCGCGGAAATCATGCCTGCCGAAGGAGAAGGCGGGGAAGATAACAGGATTTTGATCCAAGAGGTTAATGGCTCATTGAAAGCTGTGGCTCAACGCGCAGGCTACAGGTTGCAACTATCGCTGTCATTCGGCCACGGTTTTACTGGTGGGGCCAGTCCCAGCTACTGGTACGCTGGAGCGGAACATGTCCTTCATGGAAAAGTCAGTCTCGAGGGCTATACCTTTGAAAGCGATCCCCATTATCCCTTGACTTTCAAACTGATCCAGGATGTTGGCTATGCGTATTTGTGTGGCCGGGGCACCGTGACAGACCAGGCTGGCACAAGCCATCGCCTCGGATATGAAGACACTGTTGACACTTGGCTCCCTCGATTGACCTTAGAAGATCAGCTTGACCGCGAAGGAGCGGCGCAGGCGTTGGGAAGGCTTGCGACAACAGATCAGGACAAAGACAAAGTTGTCCCTGCCCTCATTGAGGCTCTTAAAGACGAGGCCATGCAAGTACGCCGGAACGCAGCGGAGTCGCTCGGCCTGCTGAAAGATCAGCGAGCCGCCGGTCCGCTACGCGAAGCGCTGTTTGACACTAATAAGTGGGTCTCTGAAGTTGCTGTGGAGGCTTTAGAGCAAATTGGCAGTCAATGATACAGGCCCTTTCCGCCAACTAATAATTGAGCTAAGGGGAGGTGATGTCTGGATTACAAGAAAATCTAATTTGTTTCGAGGAAACGGAAGCGGCTCAATTGGATCAAACAAATTCGACGATAAGGAGATATAGGCAATGAAAAAAAGAATTTCAGTTTCCATTATCCTGGTGGCTGGGCTTCTGCTGATGGCTGGTGCGGTGTCGGCGGCTTCAACCGCTCAGACAACCCTTTGCGCTGGCCTGACACCAACCATCATCGGCACTTCAGGCAATGATACTCTGAGCGGTACTGCTGGCCCTGATGTGATCGTCGGGCTTGGCGGCAATGATGCAATTTATGGCTATGGCGGCGACGACAAACTTTGCGGTGGTGATGGCGACGACTTTGTCGTGGGACATGATGGCAACGACAAAATCTACGGCAACAACGGTAAAGACAGTTTGTCGGGCGGCAACGGGAACGACACTTTGGAAGGCGGCAGCGGCGACGACCAATTCCTAAGCGATGCAGGGGCAGATACGTTGCGTGGCGGAAGCGGTAATGATGTGATGAATGCCGGCGATGGTAATGACTTCGTAATTGGCGACACCGGCAACGACCATCTGAGCGGATTTGGCGGCAATGACACCTTACGGGGTGGCGATGGTGACGACTCCCTCTTCGGTGGCAGTGGCGACGACGCGCTGGATGGAGGCAATCACGTTAATAAAGACACTTGTTACGGTGACGCTCATGTAGCTGGTGATACGGCTGTCAACTGTGAAACTGTAACGGGCGTTCCCTAAAGCCACTCATCTTTGATGAGGCAAGGGCCTTCTTTTATGAAAATCATTTGTTGAAGGACCCTTGCCTCTTTCATCCAGTTTGCCTTCAGCGCAAGACAGCGACAGACTCACAAACCAATACAAAGCAAACCCTACGGAGTTCAGCATGAAAACCCTGCGATTAATTTTCACCTTCATTACCGCCGCTGTTCTATTCGTTGCCTGTGCCTCGCCTGACCTGACGCCAACGCTCGCGCCACAGCCAACAGTAACTGTTGTTATCCCCACAACTGTCCCCGTTCAGCCACCTACACTCTGCGCCTCTCCGGAGATCGCCTTCGATCACGTGCCGCCTTATAACAGCTTCGATGATTTAAGTGGTCAAGCGAACTGCATTACATCAGCCGATTATAAGGTGGCTATATTTATTTTTGTCTCTGCTGGCTGGTGGACGAAGCCTCTTTGGGATACTCCCACTATTCCAATTCAATCAGATGGGTCTTGGTCTGCCGATATCACCACCGGTGGAATTGATCAACAGGCAACCCAGATCGCCGCTTTTCTTGTACCCGACGGCTACAGCCCGCCATTGATGCGTGGGGAACAAGAGCTACCGGCAGAGTTGTTCACGAATGCTGTGACTTACACGATGGTGGATCGGGAGCCCGTTTTCAGAACCATCGAGTTTTCAGGTCTCACTTGGAGAGTGAAAGAAGCCAGCAGTCCTGCGGGGCCCGGGCCAAATTATTTTTCAGACAGAGAAGAAGATGTGTGGGTTGATGTAGCGGGTCAACTCCATCTGAAGATAGTCCAGCGAGATGGTCGTTGGTACTGCACTGAAGTAATTTCAACTGTCTCGCTTGGCTATGGGAAATATGTTTTTACAACTGCCAGCCCTGTGGACAAGTTAGACCAGAACGCGGTCCTCGGTTTATTTACTTGGGACGACACGGCCCCTCAATACAACTATCGCGAGATAGACATAGAGTTTTCCCGATGGGGAGAAGACAACGGGCAAAACTCGCAATATGTTGTGCAACCGTGGGATCACGCTGGCAATCGCTATCGCTTCGACTCATTGTTGGAAAGTGAATACTCAACTCATAGCTTTGAATGGAGCCCGACCAGCATTCAGTTCTCAAGTTCAGACTCTGGCGCTGAATTTCAAACTTGGTCGTACACCGGCCCGGATATTCCTCCCGTGGGGGATGAGAATGCCCGAATCAACTTATGGTTGCTCAACGGCATGCCGCCCTCGGATGGGCAGGAAGTGGAGGCGGTTATAAAGTCCTTTGAATTTGTCCCTCAGACGCAATAACGCCGTTCAAACAATTATTCTGACTTTGTCTTTTGTAGACACCAGGAGGTCACAATGAAACGCTCTGCATTGCTTTTTGTCGCAGCGACCCTGTTTCTCGTTTCAGCTTGCAACGGCTCAACACCGACTGATACAGCAAGCAAGGTTCTGCCGCACATTACACAACCGCCTACCACGCCACCCCCCGTCAACCCGCCGCAATGCACCATTAAGTTTACATCCGTGCCCGAATACGGAAGCTTCGACGATCTTCAAGGACGAGTAGTTTGTATTGAGCCAGTTCAATTTGATAAATACAGAATTGTCATTTATATCAAGGTGGGAGGCGGTTGGTGGATCAAACCGGACACAGCTCACAAGTTAACGCTGATCCGCATTGACGGGAGTTGGACAGCTGATATTACAACTGGAGGAATTGATCAGAATGCAACAGAAATAGTCGCTTTTCTTGTTCCCAGCAGTTATGATCCGCCAGCACTATTGGGCAACAAGGAGCTTCCAAAGGAATTGGATGAAAATGCAATAACTAAGGAATGGGTAGAACGAACGCTTCCTCCGAAGCCCGATTGTCCCAAGCCCAGTATTACGTTAACGCAAGTTCCGCCCTACGGGAGTTTTGATAATCTTGTAGGTCAGGTGAATTGCGTTGATCCGACAAAACATCGGGTTGCTTGCTTCGTCTTCGTCGCAGGGTGGTGGAATAAACCGTACTGGACTCAGAAGGTAGTGTTAATCAATGCCGATGGGAGTTGGTCCTGTGACATTGCAACCGGCGGAATTGATGAACTCGCGATCAAGGTAGCGGCTTTTCTCGTGCCTGTTGAATATGACCCGCCTACTTTATCAAATGCCCAAGAACTACCACAGGAGTTGTATGATAAAGCAGTGGCTCACATTATGGTGGATCGGCCAGCGCCTCCTCCCGGCGTTACCTTTACACCAACTGATACCTCATCTCCGACTTCCACGTTTACGCCAACTGCGACTTATACATCCACACCTACTTTTACACCGACCGACACACCCTCCCCGACTGCCACTCAGACACCAACCAACACTTTGACTCCAACGCCTACATTCACGCCGACTGTTACTCACACGCCAACTGACACACCCTCCCCAACTGCTACTCATACGCCAACGGATACACCGACTCCTACGCCGACAGGCACAGATCAATGCAACTTCGTCTTTGAGTTTACATACGTGCCGCCTAAGGGGAGTATCTCTGATCTCCAGGGACGGGTATGCGGCGTTGTCACTGCCCAATTCAACATTGCCGTTTATATTCAAGTGAATGGCGGTTGGTGGACCAAGCCCTATTGGACTCAGCCGACGACTTCCATCAATGTTGATGGAAGCTGGACGACTGACATCACGACTGGCGGGATTGATGAGACGGCAACTAAGATTGTTGCGTACCTCATTCCTGTGGGAGTTGCTCCCCCATTGAGGTCTGGTCAACCAGATCTCCCGCCAGAGCTAGCACCGTATCCCCAAATTGTAGTGGATCGTTAGTAGATTGGCGGGGCCAGACTCTCTCCCGAAGTGAGTTCCTCATTTCGGGAGAGGGCGACAGTTAGCCATTCGTCTAGCCTCTCCTCACCCACTTGGGCGAGGCCAGATTGGGTAAGTTGTATAAAAATTGTAACTGTCAGCGGCGGTGGAAGAACAACGGAGTTGCCGGATTCAACGGATCGATCCGCTCAATTCGGATGATCCGTTGTTCTCGACCCTACACCAGCCAATAACAGGAGCAAACAATGGCACCCCAATCCGGCAAACTTTTACAAGGCGTTTCAGCCGCCAGCGCGGAAATGATCGAAGCTGTCCGGCCCAGTGTGGTCGTGATTCAAAATGAAGGGCGGGGGGCAGGCGCCGGAATCATCTGGCGCGCCGACGGCGGCATCCTCACTAATCATCATGTCGTGGCCCGCAACCGCCAGGCCGACATTCGGGTGCAGCTCCACGATGGTCGGACTTTCAAAGCTAAAGTGACTGGCACACATCCGACGCTCGACCTGGCGATGCTGCGCGTAGAGGCAACTGATCTTCCGGCGGCTCTGGTCGGCGACTCGGCCAAATTGCGGGTGGGTGAATTGGTCTTTGCCATCGGCCACCCGCTCGGCTATTTGGGATTTGTCACCTCCGGCATTGTCAGCGGGTGGGGGACGATCAAGATCGGGGATACCGGGCAGACGGCGCGGTTTATCAAATCCGATGTGCGATTGGCCCCCGGTAACTCCGGCGGCCCCCTGCTCAACGCCCGGGGCGAAGTCGTCGGCATCAATTCCATGATTCTGGGCGGGGATCTGTCGGTGGCGATCCCCAGTGAGGTGGCGGCGGAATGGTTGGCGGGTCAACCATCACGGCGAGTCAAACTGGGCGTTGGTGTTCAATCCATCAAACTCGAACCAGCCTTAGCGCGCATCACCCAACCCCAACGCGCGGCGGGATTGTTGGTGATCAACGTGGAAAAGGGTGGTCTGGCCGATCAATCCGAAGTGATGGTGGGTGACGTGATTTTGGATGTGGCCGACATGCCGGTGGAGAGCGGCGATTCGTTTTTGCGAGCCTTGGCCCATATCAGCACCCGAGAGGCAACGCAACTACGTGTCATTCGCGGCGGCGCTCTGCGGACGCTGACGGTGAAAGTGAAGGCAGAAGCGACTGAGAATTGGTTGTGATTAAAGATCGAAGATCGAATAAGAAGATCGAGGCCGCAATTACGGCCTCGATTTTGTTTTATTCGGACTCCATCCGCTTATCCGCTTCACATCCCTTGATCACCCTTGCGTTTTGCTATCCGCACAGGTATTATTGCCTCAAGGCGGCCTCGAGAATCAAAAACCGACGGGAACGCCGCCGGTTTTGATTTTTTTGGCGGGAGGCAGATCAAGATTAACGCACCTTCGACATTGCCTTGATGCACTTGGTGCATAGCGTGACCTTCACCGGGCGGCCGTTCTCCATAATGGTGACCCGTTGCAGGTTGGGGCGGAAGGGACGGTTGGTGGCCCGCTTGGAGTGCGAGACCGCGTGGCCGAACGTCACCGCCTTGTTGCAATTATTGCACTTTGCCATTTCTAAACAATATCCTTTCAACAAACAATTCACAAGGCTCAATACATAATTTTCAATTGTGAATTGAGCTTTGTGAATTGGGTATTCCGACTTGCGGGGCGAAATGTTACCACAGTTCAGGATTCCAGTCTATGAGTGAAGAAAACAAAGCCGTCAACGACTCTGCGCCGCTGGGGAAGATCGAAATCTCACCGCTGGCTGTTGCCACCATTGCCGCCTACGCCGTCACCCGCTCCTATGGCGTGGTGGGCATGGCCCCCAAAAATGTCGTCGAGGGCATTGCCACCACCCTCACTAACGATCCTCACAAGGGCATTGACGTTCACCTCAATCACGACGGCGTCCGTATTGACTTGTATCTCATCATCGAGTATGGCACGCGCATTGCGGTAGTCGCTCGCTCGGCGGCCAACACCGTGCGTTTCAACGTCGAGAAGTCCACTGGCCTGCCGGTGGCGGAAGTGAATGTGTTTGTGCAGGGGTTGAGAGTCAGCCATACAGATTGATTGAGCCGTATTCCGTATAGTCCAGCCGGCAAGAATTTACGCAATACAGAATTCGCGATACGTGATAGGCCCATGGCAACCGAAGCGACTTCCCTCAAAGCAACCGTCGAAATGAAACGCGCTCAGCGGACGATTTTGCAAGCCGAGAAATTGCGCGAGTGCGACGGCCGCGACCTCAAGCGGCTGGCCGCCGCGGCGCTGGCCTGGCTTACCACCAACCATGAGATCGTCAACGCCCTCAACGTCTTCCCGGTGCCTGACGGCGACACTGGCACCAATATGCTCCTCACCATGCAGGCCGCGTACAAAGAAGTCGAAAGCAAAGACGAACCAAACGTTGGCAAAGTTGCTCATGCCATTGCGCACGGCGCGTTGATGGGCGCGCGCGGCAACAGCGGCGTCATCCTCTCACAAATCTGGCGCGGTTTTGCGCGCGGCATTGACGACCGCGACGAGTTCATGGCCGAAGATTTCGCCCGCGCCATGCGTGAGGCTTCAGATACGGCCTATCGCGGCGTCGTTAAACCGGTCGAGGGCACCATCCTCACCGTCTCCAAAGATGTGGCCGTCGCCGCCGAGGTCGCCGCCGCCGATAGCGACGACCTGCGTTGGATTTTGAGTCAGGTTGTCGAAGCCGCCCGCGTCTCCGTCAGCAAAACCCCGGAACTTCTCCCCGTTCTCAAACAGGCCGGGGTTGTAGACTCTGGCGGGCAGGGCTTCGCTTTTGTACTTGAGGGTATGTTGCGTTACCTTCAAGGCTTACCGCTCGACGTCGCTCCCGAAGGATCAAAATTCAAACCGCTCGATCTAGCCGCAGTGGGCTTGGCGATGGAGGCAGTGGAGCCGGGACAGGATTGGGAAGTGGTGGTGGACTTCCGGCCCAAGGCCGAGATCGATCTCCCCACCTTTTATTCTCAGCTCGAAGCCATTGGCACCTCGATTCAAGTGGGGGCCGGCGACAGCGTCTATCGCGTTCACGTCCACCTGCCCAAAGAGAAACGACAGGAACCCATCGAGTTGGCGGAGTCCCTGGGCACGGTCGTCAACGTCCACATGGAAAATTTGCTGGCCCAGATGGATGACATTCAAAGCAAAGCGGGCGGCCTGCCTGCGCCCGAAGTAGCCGAAGGCCAAATCGTTGCCGTCGTCGTCTCGCCCGGCCCCGGGTTCGATCAAGTCTTCCGGTCGCAGGCCAGGACCGTTTCCCTCGTCCCCGGCGGCCAGACCATGAACCCTAGCACGGCCGACATCCTGGCCGCGTTTGAAAACCTGCCGACTGATAAAGCCATCATCTTGCCCAACAACAAAAACATTCAACTCGCGGCGCAACAGGCGGCGCAACACACGAACAAAAAAGTGAAAGTGATTCCCACCCGCACCGTGCCGCAGGGTATTGCCGCCATGCTGGCCTTTGACCCCGATGGCGATCTCGATGAAGTGGCCGAGGCCATGACCCGCCGCATTGGCGAGGTGGAGACGGGTGAAGTGACCATCGCTGTGCGCTCGGTGGAGATTGACGGGGTGGCCGTGCGCGAAGGTCAAACGATTGGGTTGCATAATGGTAAACTGGTCTGCGCCGCCGACTCGCTGCAATCTGTGATGCTTGACTTGCTCTCCCAAATGAATGCCGCCGATCACGAACTGCTCTCGCTCTTCTATGGCAACGGCCTCGCCCGGTCTGACGCCGAGGCTATGGCGACTGCCTTCACCGACCACTACGCCAATCTCGAAATCGAAATCCACTCCGGCGGGCAGCAGCATTATCACTACATCTTCTCATTGGAGTAATTCAGTTCTCAAGGCACAATTCTCAATGCACAACCCATTGTGAATTGTGCCTTGTGCTTTGAGCATTGACTTATGTCTCGCGTCCGCATCGTCACCGACAGCACTGCCCATTTTCTCGATCCCGACTTCCCGCGCCGTCACAACATCGCCGTCGTTCCGCTGACCATTCGCCTGGGGGAGGCAACCTTCCGCGATGGGGTGGACATCACCACCGAAAAACTTCTCGAGCGCGTTTCCCCCAATGGCCCTCTGCCCACGGCCTCGGCTCCCAGGCCCGAACAATTCACTGCCGCCTACAACGAGATCGCCAGCTCCGATAACTCGATTCTCTCGATTCATCTTTCAAGCAAACTCGGCAGTGTCTGCCACAACGCCACGTTGGGGAGTGATCCTCTGCGGGGCCGGTGCAACATTCAAATCATTGACACGGGTACGATCTCGACCGGACTCGGCTGGCTGGTGGAGGCGGCGGCCACGGCGGCAGGGGCCGGGATGGCCGCCGACGACATCGTGCGGCTGGTGCGCGGCCTCACCCACAAGTTATACGCCGCTTTCTTCGTGGACTCGCCGGACTATCTTGCCAACAACGGACGCTTTGGCCGCGCCCATTCCATCCTCAGCGGCATGTTGGGCGTCAAACCCCTGATTACGCTCGAAGAGGGCGACATCGTGCCAATGGAAAAAGTTCGCAATCGCCAGCAAGCGGTTGAGAAATTGATCGAGTTCATCATGGAGTTCTCCGATCTTGAACAGGCCGCAATTCTGCAAAGCACACCGCACCTCACCGAAGACACGCGCCTGCTCCTCAACCAGTTGGCGATTGATTTTCCCGATCGCAAATTCCCTGTCGCCGTCTACGGCCCCTCGCTGGCGACCTACCTCGGCCCCGGCAGTATGGGCGCCATCGTCTTTGAAAGCGAACCGGATGAGGTTTGATCATTCAATCAGCCTCGTCACCGACAGCACCGCCGATGTGCCGCCCGATTTGCGCGAGCGTTATGGCATTCGCGTCGTGCCGGTCAGTATCGTATTTGGCGGAGAAAGCTGTCGTGATGGCGTTGACATCACCCGCGACGAGTTTTACCGCCGCCTGCCGACTCTGACTCCCCTGCCGACCACTGCCGCCCCGGCCGCTGGCGACTTTGAAGCCGCCTACGACGCTTGCCCCGCTGGCCCGATCATCTCCATCCATCTCGCGGGCGCCTTCAGTGGTGTGTTCAACGCCGCCCGACTCGGCGCGGAAAAATTTGGCGGGCGGGTGAGGGTGATCGACTCCGGCTCGCTTTCGATGGGCATCGGTTGGCAAGTGGTTGCCGCCGCGGAGGCGTTAGCCGCTGGGGGCGATCTGGCTGTCGTCCTTGATGCAATCCATTCGACCTGCCGCCGTATTCGGGTGTTGGCCATCCTTGACACACTCGACAACCTGCGGCGCAGCGGGCGCATCAGCCTGATCCGGGCCTCGCTCGGCGCGCTGTTGCAA
>Ga0247727_10019726_pt1 | contig 10411 bp, 11 predicted proteins | sample WisWelCaveWW1625_FD_202498 | JGI IMG/M metagenome (GOLD analysis project Ga0247727, IMG submission 202498) | Biofilm microbial communities from Wishing Well Cave, Virginia, United States - WW16-25 | ecosystem: Environmental > Aquatic > Deep subsurface > Groundwater > Cave microbial mat | place... | reverse complement strand
CGCGGTAGCGGATCGACTTGACCGGCGAGCGGTCGAGCCAGGGCAGGAAAAACAGGATCAGCGTCGCGATGCCCATCGCCATCACCCCCGGGAACTGCGAGTTGAACAGCGGCGGCACCGCGCGCAGGATCGAGTAGTAGGGCGTGAAGTACCACAACGGGGCGATATGCGACGGGGTCTTCAGCGGATCGGCGGGGAGAAAGTTGTTGTACTCGAGGAAGTAGCCGCCCATCTCCGGCACGAAGAATACGACCACGCAGAACACCGCCAGGAACAGGACCGCGCCGGCGAAGTCCTTAACCGTGTAGTACGGATGGAACGGAATGCCGTCGAGCGGATGGCCGTCGGGGCCCTTTTTCTTCTTGATTTCGATGCCGTCGGGGTTGTTCGAGCCGACATCGTGCAGCGCCAGGATGTGCGCCGCCACCAGACCCAGCAGCACCAGCGGGATCGCGATCACGTGCAACGCGAAAAAACGGTTCAGCGTCGCGTCGCCTACCACGTAGTCGCCGCGGATCCAGATCGCGAGGTCCGGCCCGATGAACGGGATCGAGGCGAACAGGTTGACGATCACCTGCGCCCCCCAGTAGGACATCTGGCCCCAGGGCAGGAGGTAGCCGAAGAAGGCTTCCGCCATCAGCGTCAGGTAGATCAGCACGCCGAAGATCCAGACCAGTTCGCGGGGTTGCTGGTACGAGCCGTAGAGCAGGCCACGGAACATGTGCAGGTAGACGACGACGAAGAACGCCGAGCCACCGGTGGAGTGGATGTAGCGGATGATCCAGCCGCCGGGCACGTCGCGCATGATGTACTCGACCGAGCCGAAGGCGAGCGCGGCGTCGGGCTTGTAGTTCATCGTCAGGAAGATGCCCGAGACGATCTGGATGACCAGCACCAGTATCGACAGCGCGCCGAAGAAGTACCAGAAATTGAAGTTCTTCGGCGCGTAGTACTCGGCCATGTGCTTGCGAAATTCCTCCGCGACCGAGGGCATCCGCGAGTCGAACCAGTCCCACAGCGCCATCAGGCGGCTGGCCATCCGTCAGGCCCCTTTCTTGTCTTCGCCGATGAGGATGGTGCCGTCCGACAGGTAGCTGTGCGGCGGCACCTCGAGGTTGATCGGCGCCGGCGCTCCTTTGTAGACGCGGCCGGCAAGATCGAACTTGGAACCGTGGCAGGCGCAGAGAAACCCGCCCGCCCAGTCCGCGCCCATCTCGGCCTTCGCTTCCGCGGGCTTGCTCTGCGGCGAGCAGCCCAGGTGCGAGCAGATGCCGACCAGCACCAGGAACTCGGGCTTGATCGAGCGGTTCTCGTTTTTCGCGTAGTCGGGCTGAGCCGCGACCTCGGATTTCGGATCGGTGACCTTGTCGTCGGCCTTGCGCACCCCGTCCAGCATTTCCTTCGTGCGGCGCATGATCCACACCGGCTTGCCGCGCCACTCGACCACCGCGAGCTCGCCCGGCACGAGCCTCGAGATGTCGGCCTCGACCGGCCCGCCGGCCGCCTTGGCGCGCTCCGAGGGCCACCAGCTCCAGGCAAAGGGCACAGCCACGCCCGCGCCCGCTACGCCGCTGACCGCGGCGGTCGCGACGATCAGGTTGCGCCGGGTTTTGTTCATCTTGGTTTCATTCATGTCGGTGATCAAGCCGGGCTTTGAAAGGAAACGCGATTTTATCGGGATGCCTCCGGAAAGTCCACGTTTTCGCGCCTAAGTGGTTAAAACAAAAGGTGAAACATGGTAGATTGACAGGCTCGATGCGACGCCTCTGGATCATCTTCGCGCAGACCGCCACGATCTGCCTGGCGGTGCTGTTCGTGCTCAGCACGCTCAAGCCCGAGTGGCTGCCCTCGCGCGCCGCGCCGGCGGGCGATGCGCCCAGGGTGGCGGTTTTGCAGCAGGAGTCTGCGCCTCAGGGCCAGGCTGCCGGGCCGCGCGCCGATTCGTATCACGACGCGGTGCGCAAGGCGATGCCCTCCGTCGTCAACATCTTTACGACCAAGGAAGTCCGGGCGCGGCGCAATCCGCTGCTCAACGACCCGCTGTTCCGACGCTTCTTCGGCGACGAGTTGCAGAAGGCGACCAACCTGGGCTCGGGCGTGATCGTCAGCCCGGCGGGCTACATCCTCACCAACAATCACGTCGTCGAGTCCGCCGAGGAAATCGAGATCGCGTTTGCCGATGGCAAGAAGCTGCTCGCCAAAGTGGTCGGCAGCGACCTGGAGACGGACCTTGCGGTCTTGCGCGTCGAGGCCCAGAACCTGCCCGCGATCACCTTTGGTTCTTCCGATAGCCTGCGGGTCGGCGATATCGTGCTCGCCATCGGCAACCCCCTGGGCATCGGCCAGACCGTCACTTCGGGCATCGTTTCGGCGCTCGGGCGCAGCGGCCTCGGCATCAATACCTTCGAGAATTTCATCCAGACCGACGCCGCGATCAACCAGGGCAACTCGGGCGGCGCATTGGTCGACGCGCGCGGCAACCTGGTCGGCATCAATACCGCGATCCTCTCCCAGACCGGCGGCTCGATCGGCATCGGACTCGCGATCCCGGCCGCCATGGCAAGGGCGGTGATGGAGCAGATCATTGGTACCGGCACCGTAACGCGTGGCTGGATCGGCGTCGAACTGCAGCCGGTCACTCCGGCGCTGGCCGAATCCTTCAAGCTGGGAACGCTGGAGGGCGTCATCATCAACGGCGTGCTGAGCGGCGGCCCCGCGGACAAGGCGGGCGTCAAGCCCGGCGACGTGCTGGTGGCGATCGACGGCAAGCCGGTCGTCGATCCGCAAAGCGTGCTCAACCTGGTGACCGGCATCGCGCCGGGCAGCCCCGCGCGCATGAAAATCAAGCGCAAGGGGCAGGATGTCGACCTTGACGTCAGCGTCGGGCGTCGTCCGAAGCAGCAGGCGCGACCCGAATGAAACCTGCGGGCGCACGCACACCTGTATCATTTTACTTTTTGCAACATTGGGAGAATACATGAACCGCCTTTCCACCCTGCTCGCCGCGGCAACGCTGGCGGGCGCCGCCAGCCTGGCTTTCGCCCAGGACATCAAGATCGCCCACATGTACGGCAAGACCGGCCCGTTCGAGGCCTACGCCAAGCAGACGCAGGCCGGCCTGATGCTGGGTCTGGAATACGCCACTGGCGGCAGCATGACCGTGCTCGGCCGCAAGATCGTGGTCATCGAGAAGGACGATCAACTCAAGGCCGACGTCGCCAAGTCAGCGCTCGCTCAGGCCTACGGCGACGAAAAGGTGGACCTGGCGATCGGGCCAACCTCGTCGGGTTCGGCGCTGGCGATGCTGCCGGTGGCCGAGGAGTACAAGAAGATCCTGCTGGTCGAGCCGGCGGTGGCCGACTCGATCACCGGCGACAAGTGGAACCGCTACGTATTCCGCACCGGGCGCAACTCGTCGCAGGATGGGATCGCAGCCGCGGTCGCGACGCCGCAGAACGCGCAGATCGCGATGCTGGCGCAGGACTACGCCTTCGGCCGCGACGGCGTGAAAGCGTTCAAGGACGCGCTCGCGGCAATCGGGAGCCAAGCCAAGATCGTGCACGAGGAGTACGTGCCGCAGGCGACGACCGATTTCACCGCCCCTGCACAGCGCATGTTCGACGTGCTCAAAGACAAGCCCGGCACGCGCATGATTGGAATCTACTGGGCGGGCGCCAATCCGGTCACCAAGCTCGCGGACCTCAAGCCTGAGCGCTTCAACATTTCGCTTGCCCCGGGCGGCAATATCCTGCCGGTGATGAAGGGCTGGAAGGATCTGGCAGGTCTCGAAGGCGCGATCTACTACTACTACGGCTTCCCCAAGAACAAGGTCAACGACTGGATGGTCGCCGAGTACCGCAAGCGCTACGGCGGCAACCCGCCCGATTTCTTCGTCGCCGGCGGCATGGCGGCGGGCATCGCGGTGGTCGAAGCCATCAAGAAGGCCGGCGGCACCGACACCGAAAAGCTGATCGCGGCGATGGCAGGCATGAGCTTCGAGACGCCCAAGGGCACCATGACCTTCCGCAAGGAAGACCACCAGGCGATGCAGAACATGTACCACTTCCGCATCAAGAAGGCGCAGGCCGGTGAGTGGGACCTGCTGGATCTGGTGCGCGAGATCCCGGCGAAAGAAATTCCGCTGCCGATCCGCAACAAGCGCTAAGGAGGGAATTCCAGGGCAGGAAGCAGCGTGACAGGCGCCCACCCTGTCCTGGAAACGCGCGAGCTGACGATCCGCTTCGGCGGCCACGTCGCCGTCAACGCGGTCAGCTGCCGCTTCGAACCCGGCACGCTCACCGCCATCGTCGGGCCGAACGGCGCCGGCAAGACCACCTATTTCAACCTGATCTCGGGGCAGCTGGCGGCGAGCGCGGGCCAGGTGCTGCTCTACGGCGAGGAGGTGACGCGCGATCCGGCGCCGGTCCGCACGCGCAAGGGGATGGGGCGCGCGTTCCAGCTGACGAACCTGTTCCCGAACCTCACGGTGCTGGAGAACGTGCGCCTGGCGGTGCAGGCGCGCGCCGGCATGGGGCTGAATCTCGTTTCCATGTGGGGCCGCCACCTCGAGCTGACCGAGAAGGCCGAACACTTCCTCACGCGCGTCGCGCTCGCCGACCGGCGCGCGACCCTTGCCTCGGAGCTGGCGCACGGCGACCAGCGCAAGCTCGAAGTCGCGATCCTGCTCGCGCTCGAGCCCGCCATCTTCATGTTCGACGAACCGACCGCCGGCATGAGCGTGGACGAAGTACCGGTGATCCTGGAACTGATCCACGAAATCAAATTGCAGAAGGACAAGACCGTGCTGCTGGTCGAGCACAAGATGGATGTGGTGCGCTCGCTCGCCGACCGCATCATCGTGCTGCACCAGGGCGAGTTGGTGGCCGACGGCGCACCCGCCGAGGTGATCGCATCGCCGGTCGTCCAGGAAGCCTACCTCGGAGTACCTGCTGGTGGCTGACGCTCTCCTCACGCTGGCAGGTGTGCATACCCACATCGGGCATTACCACATCCTGCAGGGCGTGGACCTCGCGGTGCCGCGCGGCGAACTGACCATGCTGCTCGGCCGTAACGGCGCGGGCAAGACCACCACGCTGCGCACCATCCTCGGGCTGTGGCGCGCCTCGGCAGGCGCGATCCGTTTCGAGTCAGAGGACATCACGCAACGGGAAACCCCTTCGATTGCGAACCTCGGCATCGCCTACGTGCCCGAGTCGATGGGCATCTTCGCGGGGCTCACGGTGCGCGAGAACCTGGTGCTCGCCGCGCGCAGCGGGCCCCCTGAGGAGAAGCGCCTGGACTGGATCTTCCGTTTCTTTCCGCCGCTGAAGAAATTCTGGCAGCTGCCGGCAGGCCTGCTCTCGGGCGGCCAGAAGCAGATGCTGGCGATCTCGCGCGCGATCGTCGAGCCGAGGAAACTCCTGCTCATCGACGAGCCGACCAAGGGCCTCGCGCCCGCGATCATCAACAACCTGATCGAGGCCTTCGCGGAACTCAAGCAGACCGACACCACGATCCTGATGGTGGAGCAGAATTTCCACGCCGCGAAATCGCTCGGCGATTCGGTAGCGGTGATGGACGCCGGAAGCATCGTGCACGCCGGCCGCATGGCCGAGCTCGCCGCGGACGCCGCGCTGCAGGCGCGGTTGCTCGGTCTTTCCCTGGAAGCGCATCAATGAAGCCCGGCATTGACTGGATTCCGCCCGCGCTATTGCTGGCGATCGCGCTGGGCGCGCTCGCCATGATCGGCAATCCCTCCACCTGGGTGACGCTTACCGTGGCGGGCCTCGCAATGGGCCTGCTCATCTTCATCATGTCCTCGGGCCTGACGCTCGTCTTCGGCCTGATGGATGTGATGAATTTCGCGCACGGCCTGTTTATCGCCATCGGCGCCTACGTTGCCGCCTCGACCCTCAAGCTGCTTTCGGCGGCAGCCGGCTCGCAGAGCTTCCTCGCCAACCTGGGCGCGGTGCTGCCGGCGATGCTCGCCGCGGTGCTGATCGCGGGCCTGCTCGGCCTCGCTTTCGAGCGCGTGATCATCAAACCGGTCTACGGCCAGCACTTGAAGCAGATCCTCATCACCACCGGCGGCATGATCGTCGCCGAGCAGCTGATTCACGTGTTCTGGGGACCGGACCTGCTGCCGCTGCCGCGGCCCGCGACGCTGCGTGGCTCGTTCCTGATCGGCGACATGGCGATCGAGAAATTCCGGCTGATCGCGGTGATCGTGGGTCTCGCGGTATTCGCCGCGATGCTGCTGCTGCTCAACCGCACCAAGATCGGCCTGCTGATCCGCGCCGGCGTCGAGAACAAGGAAATGGTCGAGGCGATGGGCTACCGCATCCGGCGCCTGTTCGTCGGCGTGTTCGTGGCCGGCTCGGCGCTGGCGGGCCTGGGCGGCGCCCTTTGGGGCATGTACCAGGAGAGCGTGACGGTGCACATCGGCGCGAACATGATGGTGCTGATCTTCATCGTCATCATCATCGGCGGCCTGGGCTCGATCGGCGGCTGTTTCGCCGGCGCGGTGCTGGTCGGCCTGGTGGCGAACTACGTCGGTTACCTCTCGCCCAAGATCGCGCTCGGCTCCAACATCCTGCTGATGGTGCTGGTGCTGCTGTGGCGCCCGCAGGGCCTCTACCCGGTCAGCAAGCAATGATCATGAATCTTCTCTCGGGCGACGGGCCGCGCAGCCGCATCCTCACGGCGCTGCTGGTGGCGATCTTTTTCGCGCTGGCGCTGGCGCCGTTCCTGTTCCCCGGCACGCGGCCGCTGGATGTCGCGGCCAAGGTCTGCGTGTTCGTGCTGCTGGTGGCGAGCTACGACCTGCTGCTCGGTTATACCGGCATCGTCTCCTTCGCGCACACCATGTTCTTCGGCATTGGCGGCTACGGCGTCGCCATTGCCATGTCGCGGCTTGAAGCGGGTTGGGCCTCGGTCGCGCTCGGCACCGCCGCCGCGCTCGTCCTGTCGCTCGTGCTGTCGTTCCTGATCGGCCTGTTTTCGCTGCGCGTGAAGGCGATCTTCTTCGCCATGATCACGCTGGCGGTCGCCTCGTTCTTCGCCATCCTCGCCTCGCAGCTCTCGGACCTCACCGGTGGCGAGGACGGCATCACCTTCAAGGTGCCCGAACTGCTGCGGCCGGCTACCCGCCTGCTGGCGGAACCGTTCCTCGGCGTCGCCATCGGCGGCCGCTTCGTCACCTACTACCTGGTGTTCGGCGCCTCGTTGCTGCTGTTCCTCGCGCTGCTGCGCGTGGTGAATTCGCCCTTCGGCCGCGTGCTGCTGGCGATCCGCGAGAACGATTTCCGCGCCGAAGCGCTAGGCTACCGCACCGTCATCTACCGCACGCTCGCGAACTGCCTCGGCGCATTGGTGGCGACGCTCGCCGGCGTGCTCTACGCGCTCTGGCTGCGCTACACCGGCCCGAATACCACGCTCGATTTCGCCATCATGATCGACATCCTGCTGATGGTGGTGATCGGCGGCATGGGCACCATGTACGGCGCCGCGATCGGCGCCACCATCTTCGTGGTCGCGCAGAACTACCTGCAGGACGCGATGAAGGCGTTATCCGGCGCGATGCAGGGCGTGCCGTTGCTGCCCGATTTGTTCCACCCGGACCGGTGGCTGCTGTGGCTGGGCGTGCTGTTCGTGCTCTCGGTCTACTACTTTCCGTTCGGCATCGTCGGGCAATTGCGGGCGAAAGCGAAGAAATGACTTTCACTTCGCACTATCTGATCTGCGAAGGGCGCGAGATCCACTATACCGAGTGGGGCGCGGACAACGCGGCCACGGTGGTCGCCTGGCACGGCCTCGCGCGCACCGGCCGCGACATGGATGAGATCGCCGCGCACCTGTCCTCGCGCTACCGCGTGCTCTGCCCCGACACCATCGGCCGAGGCCTGTCCCAGTGGAGCCCGGCGCCGGAGCAGGAGTACTGTCTGGATTTCTACGCGCGGCTCGCCGTGTCGCTGCTCGATCAGCTCGGCATCCGGGAGCTTGCGTGGCTCGGCACCTCGATGGGCGGCGCGCTCGGCATCCGCCTCGCCGCCGGCCCGTTGCAGCGCCGCATCCGGCGCCTGATCCTGAATGACATCGGCCCGCAACTGGGCGAAGCGGCGGTGCAACGCATCCGCAGCTATGCCGGCAAGCCGGCCCAGTTCGACCGCCTGAGCGAGCTGGAGCAGTACTTCCGCACCATCTACAAACCCTACGGCTGGCTGTCGGATGCGCAGTGGCGCCGCCTCACCGAGACCTCGGCGCGACGCACCACCGATGGCACGGTGACGCCGCATTACGATCCGAAAATGGTGCTGCAGTTCACCCTTCATCCACGGGATTACGATCTGTGGGAGGCCTGGGACGCGATCAGCGTGCCGACGCTGTGCCTGCGCGGCGAAACCTCGGACCTGCTGCTGCCGGAAGTGGCGGAGGCGATGCGCTCGCGCGGCCCGCGCGCAGTGGTGGTGACGATCCCCGGCTGCGGGCATGCGCCCGCGCTCAACCTGCCCGACCAGTTCGCGCTGGTGGAGCGCTTTCTGAATGAAAGCTAGTTAATTTACTTCTTCGTGTGAGCGGCGACGTCGGCGCGGCCCCGGTGCTTGCCCCGGCCGATGGCACCCTTGCGCAGCTGCGAGCCGAAGTTGAAGCTGTTGTCGCCGGCTTCCTTGGCGCGCTCGCGCATGCGCTGCTCGGCGATCGATTCGTTCTTCAGGGCAGAGCCGTATTTCCGTTTCATGGGTAATTTCCGGTCATGTCAGTACGTGAAGGTTAAAAGGCAGGGGCGCGATTCTACCTGAGCCTGAGAATTCGAACTACTTTTCATCCGACACCGGGTTGCTCTCCGCCTCTTGCGCCGCGGCGCGCCGACCCACAAAGCGGGCGAGAAGAATCCCCACTTCAAACAGAATGCACATGGGAATGAATAGTGCGAGCATCGAAACCGCGTCGGGCGGCGTGATGAACGCGGCAACCACCGCGCTTCCGAGAACAACGTACGGCCTTGCCTCGACCATCTGTTCGATGCTGACTATACCCGAACGAGCAAGCAGGATTACCACAATGGGGATTTCGAAGGTAACGCCGAACGCAAGAAACATGGTTATCACGAAATTCAAGTAGTTCTCGATGTCAGGTGCAACAGTGATCGACTTGGGCGCCCAATCCGCAATGAACGCAAATACCCGGCCAAAGACGAAGTAGTAGCAAAATGCGACGCCGAGGAAAAACAGCAACGTACTGCCTACAATGATCGGCGCTGCAAGCTTCTTCTCGCGCTCGTACAAACCGGGCGCAACGAACGCCCATGCCTCGTAGAGCACATAAGGCAGCGCAAGCAGGAACGCTGCCAGTGCAGTGACCTTGAGCGGGATTACGAAGGGCGTGATGACTCCGGTCGCGATCATCCTGGTCTCCGGAGGCAAGCTCTGGGTGAGCGGAAGCGCGAGGAAATCGTAGATCGCCGCCGATCCCGGCCAAATCAGAAGTCCAATCAGCATCACGAACACGGCGAGCATGGCGCGCAGCAGCCGATCGCGTAGCTCGACCAGGTGGGAAACGAAGGTGTCTTGCTGCAAGCTCAACTCGCTTTTCGAGATAGTGCAGACGCATCCGGGGAAGGCCCAGATTCGGATGCGGGAGATTGGATCGGCTCAACTGGCAATGCCGGCGCGGATTCCTTTGGGGGGCTTTCTCCGCCTGCAGCCGCTTCAACTGCGCTGTTCAACTCGGCTTCAGTTCGCGAGAGTTCGGACTGAACCGAGTTTTCGAAACTTGATGCGGATTTCTGGACCTCATCACGCATCTTGCGAAGTTCCTCAAGTTCGACCTCTCGATTGATGTCGGCCTTCACATCGGCAACGTACCGCTGCAAGCGCCCCGCGAAATGGCCGACTGTGCGCGCGACCTTAGGCAACCGCTTTGGTCCGATCACGATTAACGCAATCAAACCGATAATTAACAATTCGGAGAATCCGATGTCGAACACGCGGTATCGCTAAAGAAGAAAAAGGCGCCCGGCGGGCGCCCGACGTGCGAAGAGAATGCCTCTGACGCTCAGGCCTTCGACTCAGTCTTGCTCTTGACTTCGCCCTCGACGGTCTTTCCGCTTACCTGCGGAGCAGATGCATTTTCGGCCGGCTTATCGCCGCCTTCGCGAATGCCGTCCTTGAAGCCGCGCACTGCACCGCCAAGGTCCGCACCAATATTGCGCAGTTTCTTGGTCCCGAAAATAAGCAAGACAACCGCAAGAAGAATTACCCAGTGAACCCAACTCATTCCACCCATAGTGCCCTCCTACTTTCTCTTGAGGAGCATCGGCCCGAGAGACTCCGATCCTCCTAGAACGTGCATATGGACATGATACACCTCCTGATGCCCCACCCGCCCGGTGTTGATGATGGTGCGGAAGCCG
>Ga0247727_10019725_pt1 | contig 10412 bp, 9 predicted proteins | sample WisWelCaveWW1625_FD_202498 | JGI IMG/M metagenome (GOLD analysis project Ga0247727, IMG submission 202498) | Biofilm microbial communities from Wishing Well Cave, Virginia, United States - WW16-25 | ecosystem: Environmental > Aquatic > Deep subsurface > Groundwater > Cave microbial mat | place... | reverse complement strand
GAAAACAACAATGTGAAGATTCCCGCAATTACCTGCAAAATTGTAAGGATACCAAGTGCACTTGTTATCTGCATCAGAAAAACGTCGTTCGAAATCTTTCTGACCCGGAACCACATATACAATGAAAACATCAATACGATAATGCCGAGACTGCGGTGGATAAATTGAACGGCTGGCGCCGAGTCCCAGGCAGCTTGAAAACCCATGGAGGAAAATGAAGATGGAACGGAATCTGCAATCCATTTGTCCTGCATCATCGGCCAGGTGTTGTACATCAGCCCCGCCTTTAATCCGGCGACAAATGCACCCCAGATAAATTGGACAAGCAAAAGAGTGAAAGTGATCCAGGCAAAGGTTGACAGGGAGCGGGAAATACCAGGGGTGGATTTTTCTTCCGATCCGCTTTTCCCTGGGGATTTTGAATCCATTCTTGCGGGAAATTTGAGTTTCAGAACTACCCAAAAGCCATATGTGATAATTCCAATTGCCGTCAGAAGGTGAAAAGCGAGGCGGAAATGACTGACACTCGGACGGTCAACCAATCCACTTGCAACCATGTACCATCCAACATAAGCCTGGAATGCGCCGAGCAGGAGAAGCAGGCAGCAATCAAAAAACAATCGCCCGCGGATTCTTTTTGCAAATAGGAAAAATCCGAATGGAACGATGAATACCAAACCAATGAACCGCCCCAGCATCCGGTGAAGATATTCCCACCAATAAATGGACTGGTATTCGTCGAGTGAAAAATCATAATTAATTTTTTTGAATTCGGGACTGAGCTTGTATTTCCGGAATTCTTCTTCCCAATCAGATTCGGAAGTCGGGGGAAATATCCCGGTCACAGGCTTCCAATCCACCATGGACAAGCCGGAATGCGTCAGTCTTGTGATACCGCCGATCACCACCATCACAAAGACCAGCAGGCAGCAGAGAATGAGCCAGTTGATGATTCCTTTGGAAACCGTGCCAGGTAATTTTGTTTCGATTACCGGATCAGGATTTTCCGATGCCATGTTCCGCCTTCAGTGGTAATTTTCAGCAAATAATATCCTCTTTCTGCAGAATGGTACATGCATCCGGATGTGAAAAAGAATTCCTCCCGGATTGTTTTCCCGGCGAGATCCAGAAGTTTTGCCTGGTAGGTCCGGTTTCCGGGTCCTGTGATGCAGATTTCTCCTGAACCTGGATTCGGAAATACAACCGGATTCCAATTCCATGGATCATCGGTTCCGACAATGCAATCGTCAATGATGATGTTCAGGGTATCGCTGTCAAAAATGGTTTGGTCGCTGTCAGATACAGTTAGAACAATAGTATATGATCCAGGCAGAGAATAAGAATGGCAGGGACTTTGATTGGAATCCATCGCAGAACTGTCTCCGAAATCCCAATTGTACATCAGTCCTCCTGTACTGGAAGATGAATTTTCGGTGAAGCAGATCGTGTCACCGGCGCAAATGGTATCGAATACCGATGTGATGGATGCGTTAACGGTGTCGGGAATGCAGGGCATTACGACCAGGGAATAGCTGACTGAATCCGAATCCGTGCCGGCACTTTCCGTTGCCTTGAGAGTAACCACATAGGTATTGGCAGAGGAATATACGTGACAGGTATCGGTTAAAGGCGAATTCGGGGAGCCGTCGCCGAATGACCAGTCAAATACAGGCAGACCCGGATATGTATTGATTGTGGAATTCGTAAAACATACCGTATCGCCGGCGCAAATCGTATCGGCGCTCATGAGGAAATCCGCAACAATGGAATCGGCCGGCGGGGGAGGGGGAATGATGGATGCACCCTGGCAACAATTTCCGCCGGATGAAATTGTATATCCCAGATTCGCCCAGCAGCCATATTGGGTGAAATGAAAATACAGGCTTCCGCCGAATTGGGTAATGAAATAATGTGCAATCTGGTCGGCAGAATTGCAGCCGCCGTTGTTCCCGGCGGAATCACATTTGTAATTGCAGATGATAAATCCGTATCCATTCGGATTGCTCAAAGTTGAAGTTTGAAAGGGATTGTTCTTATACAATTTCACGATGCCGGCCGGAACTCCGGTAACAGTTGTCGTAGCCGGCGAATTTGTACAGTGGTTGTTGTTGGCGTCGTAACCGACATACATAACAGAATCCACATTGCCAACAAAAGTCCCGGTGATGTTGATCGTCGTCGCCTCATACGTGACGATTCCGATGCGGAGATTGGGAATGTTCTGATCCACATTGATGTTGAGGACTCCGCCGTCGTAATTGGAATATATGACTACGTTGCCGTTGGGGTAGCAGAATTGGGACTGGGCGGAAGTGGGCACAAGAAAAATGAATGACAAGAAAAGCATGGGCAAGGTGGCTTGATGGAATCGGCGCATGTTGCTTTCTTGAAATTCGTTTCCCGGATTCAATGCGGTTTCACCTCGGGAGAATTGGGTAATGCGGAGCATGTACCCGAAATTAGGAAAAAAACGGAGGAATCGCGGAGCAGATGGCGGGGCAAGAATGCCGGAGATTGCGCATACTCAGACTTACCACTCCATTGACATCAGCAATATCCTGGTGGCTATGTTCCCTCCCCTTTCAATCCAACTTAATCCCACTTCCGCTTGAAGGCTCATCCAGCCCAATATGAAACAAAGCATCACCCTTGTTCACCACCGTAGATGTATTGATACAAAATATATGTCCGTCATACGGACTCGTAATCCTGATTTCATATTCGCCGTAGGGATCGGTAACAAATCCGAGGAGTTGTCCTTTTTTCACCCATTCGGCGTCTTCGAGTCGTGACATGAACAATCCGGATGAAGGAGAGCGGATCCATTGTGCTGATTCGATGACCAGAGACTTTTGCCTGGTTTTTTTCCGGACCTTCCGCATTTTGAGGTATTCCATGACATTCAGGACACCCTTGATTCCGCAGACGATGGAAGGCTCATCAAAATCGAGGGACTTACCGCCTTCGAATACGACGACAGGAATTCCCTTTTTGTGGAGGGATGCCCGGAAAGATTTTCCGATCAGGGCCGATTTGATGAGATAGGGAGCGCCGAATTCTTTGGCGATTTCCACTGTCACCGGATCGTCAAAAGTGCAGCGGCATTGGGGATGGTTGTGACGCTGTGCTCCTCCGGTGTGGAAGTCAAGAGCATAGTCAATGACGGGAGCGATTTCTTTCATAAACAACCATGCGAACCGTCCGGCGAGCGAGCCTTTGGAAGATCCCGGAAAAAGGCGGTTCATATCGCGGCCATCTGGAAAATCCCGGCTGAGGTTGATGAATCCGAATACATTAAATACAGGAATGCAAATCACGGTTCCCGCTTCCGGTTTGTTGTATCCTTTGCGGATCACCCGGCGGATGATTTCAATTCCATTTACTTCATCGCCGTGAATTCCGCCGATCAGAAGAAGCACCGGCCCCGGCTTATCGGATCTTTCCACAATTACCGGAATTTCAACTGTCGTGCGTGTATGAAGTTTTGCTACATATAAATTAATCTGCTTGCTTTCACCGGGAAGGATCGTCTCCCCATAGATGGTGATCGGCTTTGGTTTCTTAAACGTTCCTTTCAACATATTTAATGATCTCCCTTGCGATATCTTTTTTGGTGGCGCCTTCAATTCCTTCCAGTCCCGGTGACGAATTTACTTCGAGGACAAGCGGTCCTCTTTTGGATTGGAGCATGTCCACACCTGCGATTCCAAGTCCGAGAGACTTGGCAGCTTTCAGCGCCGTAACTTCCTCTTCATCAGTTAATTGTATCAAAGTGGCTGTCCCGCCTCGGTGTAGATTCGACCGGAATTCTCCTTCTTTCGCCTGCCTTTTCATCGCCCCGACAACCAGATTGTCAACGATGAAAGCACGGATATCTGCGCCTTTGGATTCAGGGATAAATTCCTGGGCGATCACACGGGCTTGCAATCCGTTGAAAGCTTCGATGACAGATTTTGCGGCGCCTTCTGTTTCGCACAGGATTACTCCGAGACCCTGGGTACCCTCGAGGAGTTTCAGGATGAGAGGAGCACCGCCGACGGAGGAAATGACTTCATCTACGTCGCGGGCATAATTGGTAAATACTGTCTTGGGCATTCCGAGTCCGGCGCGGGAAAGGATTTGCAAACTCCTGAGTTTGTCGCGCGATCTGACAAGAGCCTGGGATTCCACGGCTGTGAACACTTTCATCATTTCAAATTGCCGGACGACAGCGCTGCCGTAAAAAGTTACGGATGCGCCAATCCGGGGGATGATGGCATCGGCTTCCACATAACGGCCCTTATAAAATACGCGCGGATTTTTTTTCTCGATCTCCAGCGTGCATTTCGAATGGTCAATGATCTCGACCTCGTGTTTCCTTTCTTCTGCTGCCTGTACGATCCTCTTTGTCGAATACAAACCGGGATCGCGGGATAAAATAACGATTTTCAATGGATTAGGATTTCCTGATTTTTACTTTCCGCGGAAGGGAATTTTTATGGCGGAAAGATAAGTTCTTTTTTGCAGGATCAACGACAAAATTCCGTTTGAGAAAGGTTCTGCCGAGGAGGACAGGACTCCGCATATTGCTTCGGTTGGAAAGGGAAAGTTCGATGGCATAATCTTTTCCGAATAAGATAATTCTGGTCTTCACCACAACCCGCTTTTCGCTCAATCCGTTTGAGCTTTTTACCATTTTGGAACGGAAGCCCTTGAAAATCAGCTTTTGTCCGTGGAAGGCGGGATGTTGAGGATCCAGGAGGTCGGCAGCTACCACAAATTCCCCCTCCCTGTAAACAAGTTCCACATTGTGGCAATGAATGGAAGATGTATAAGCGCCGGTATCCACCTTGACATCGAGATCCTGCAAACCAAGCGCGGGGAAATCCGCTTTGTCTTTCCTGCCGATTGTATTCTTTTTTCTTTTTGTTTTCACAGGTCTTTGATTACAAATGCCAGGGCATCTTTCATTTCGGAGTAATTGCTTGCTGCAAGCTGCCGCAATCGGGGATCAGAAATAAGGAAGGCATAATATGCACCTTTCGCACGATTGAGTCTTAACTCCGGATTCACACCCAGGTTGAGGCGGTATAATTTCTTCGCATTGTCAATCATGATTTCCCTGCTGCCATTAATCGAATCGTCGTAATGTGAAAATACAACATCAAATGCGAATGCCTCAACATGGGGAAGGCGAATTTTTTCCGTTTCTACTATGTCGCTGATTCCTATGCAGATTTTTGTCTTGAAATATCCTTCAGGGGTGGTACCGGAAATGCTGATGAATTTGACCATTCTGTCAAGTAATTCATCCATTTTGATTGTGTCTTTTTTGCAAATCAAATCCGGTGCTGCCGCATTTTTCGAATTCAGAAAACAAGCGGCTTCACGGGCAATCAGGGAGACAAGAACCGTGTCAGAAACAAAATCATTCCTTAAGGCTTCTTTGATTTCCGCATCCGACAAATCCGGATCAATATCCGGAAGCTTATGGCTGAAGGTTGCAAAATAATTGAGGATGTAATTCAGGCTCCTCAATCTCAATTTGAAAAAATCGCTGAGTGGATTCGGAGATCCAGGTATCGTGTCAATCCGGCCAATAACTATACCGTCATCGCTATAGCCGATAATATGGTAGCCGACGGATTGACCGATAGCTGCAATCACGTCAGCCCGGGAATAGGTCTGAGAGTTCAGAGGTAAAATAATACCTGCGAACAGAATTGTGAAGCATAGCCGAAAGAAGGCATTTGGCATGGGAGATGTTTGGAATTGGATCGGAGGGTATTGTGCTATTAGAATCGTGTATGGACTGCGCCTTAATTTGAGAATTTTCCGAATGGTAAACGAATTGTCTTGTAGCGGTTTGATTCATTGCCTGCGAAATCCTATTTTGAACCTGATTCGGAAAAACCCGGATCAGAACGTGTATGAACATCCTGAAATCCACGATTCCGGTCGTCTTCGGCCTTTTCATTCTGTTCCCGGTTTGTGCCTCTGCTCAAAATGTCGGGATCGGCAATACGAATCCACAATCAAAACTTCATATCACTCCGGGGACTGCGGCTGCAATCCAGGTGGATCCATTTGGTGGAACGGCCGGTCAAACCGGTGAATTGCGAATGCTCGAAATTACGGTAAACGGAACAAGTTATGTAGGAATCAAAGCGCCGGACAGCGTGGCAACAAATGTAATCTGGGTTCTTCCGAATGCCGACGGCGGCGCCGGATTCCTGCTGTCAACCGATGGCGCAGGGAATCTGCAATGGACAGATCCTTCGACGCTGGGTGGCGGCGGCGGAAGTTCCAATTCCCATTGCTTTACGTGTGATGGATTTTAGCGGAGTAGAAAGTAGAAAGATGAAAGATGAAAGTAGAAAGATGAAAGATGAAAGAAGAAAGCCGTGATCCCGATAATTTCAAAAGTAAATTGCCGGGATTGTAGGGACAACGGTTTGCCCTTGCCCGATAGAGTGACCATACCCAACGGTTACCCCCCCGACAGTTCGGGGACGTAAGCCCAAAATTTCGCCAGGTCCAACATTTATTAACAAAATATAAATTTGAATATGAAAATCCAAGTTAAATTCAAAGTGGCCGGAATGTTAAAATTCATGATTCTTCTGTTTCTGTTTGTTTACCGCAACCCTGAATCCGGCTACTCCCAATCAATGAATTTCAGCCAGGTGATTCTCATTACAAAAGGAACGACCGATACGGTTCCCGCAAACAAAGTATGGAAAATCGAGTCTTATACCGCTGAAGGAGAGATAGTTGGAAGCTCGTCGCCGATGACGGTGCAGATCAATGGAACAACGAATTACCTTGCCTTCAATGCCAAAGATGGAAACGGCGCTATATATGAAGCTGGCGGCAGCCGGGGTCCGCTTTGGCTACCCGCGGGAACTATTTTAGCTGTCAACAGCGCCAATTGCGGAATTGAACTCGTCAGCATCATTGAGTTCACTGTCGGACCATGATCGGAGCCGCAGAAATAAAAACAGGAACAGCAGTTTTCCGCGTGCCGGTTTTGATCGTCGCGTTTTTGGTATGGATGAATAAGGATGGATTCACCCAGCTTTTTACCATTGACGGCGCTTCCATTTTTTTGCAAAGCGGTACAACGATATACATCCAGGGGGATATCCTGAATCAAAACGGCGGAACGGTTGACAATTCCGGAACGATTGCATTTACAGGCGACTGGACCAACAATGGTGGAAATTCTTTTTTCGTCAATGGAAGTCCGGGCAAAGTTGTCACCGCAGGAATTAACCAATTGATATTGGGCAGCGATCCGACTTCATTCTACGATTTCTCACTCGACAGCACCGGGACCAAACTCATGGGCACAGATGCTTCGGTGGATGGAACCCTTCATCTGTGGAATTCCATATTGAATACGAATGCGGTTTTTATGACTGTGTATAACACGGCTCTGAATGCCGTTCAACGTGACACCGCCGGATTTGTCGCTTCCCTGATCAACGGGGCGCTGATTCGGTATATGGATTCAACACTCAGCTATGAATTTCCGGTCGGAGGGATCAGTCCGCTTCGTTACCGGCCAATTGAGCTGAGGCCAACGGCAAATATTCCGTCTGCTTTCCGCGTGAGAATGGCAAACAATTCACCGACGAATGAAGGTTTTCCGGTATTCATCAAGGAAAATGCTCTTTGCAAAGTAAACAACCAGTATTTTCATGAAATAAGGCAGATCATGGGTGGAATCGCATCCGACCTCACCATGTATTATGACACCACGGCAGATGGAAATTTCAATACGATGGCCCATTGGCAGAACATTCCGGAGTGGCAGTATATGGGACAGCCGGTTAAAGTCTTGAACGCTCCGCCTGTTTTCAGCTCCATGAAAATTCCGGGATGGATCGGATTCTCACCAACTCCTTTCGCCCTTGCATCCACGGGCTCTATGATATTCCTCGGAAATGATACAACTCTTTGCACGCCGGATTCCCTGATGCTGAGCCCTGGTCCCGGTTTTCAATCTTACCTCTGGTCGGATTCTTCATCCGGATCTTCATTGACGGTTGATACCAGCGGAACATATTTTGTTATTATTGATGATTCCAGCGGATGCACGATTTCCGATACCATTCTGATCACAGCGGTTGTATCACCGCTTGTAAACCTGGGAAATGACACGAGCATGTGCAGCAATGATTCGCTTTTGCTCGATGCCGGGTATCCGGGATCGGTGTACACCTGGTCAACAGGTGCAACCACTCAGGCAACATCTGTAGTTGGGGGGGGGACAATTTTCGTTGACCTGACGGTATCCGGCGGCTGCCACGGCAAGGATACGATTGTGATTACACCGATTCAGGCTCCCACAGTAAATCTCGGGAATGACACCTCGGTCTGTCTCGGCGATACCGTTTTGCTCGATGCCGGCAATGCGGGGTTGACATTTCTCTGGTCAACAAACGCAACGACGCAAACGATCAACGTGACATCCACAAATCAATACATCGTCACAGTGGATGATGGTACGTGCGACGCATCAGATACAATCCAGGTGAATGTGCTGCAGGTTCCCGTCGCAGCATTCAATATGGATACGAGCAACAGCCCGCTTGTGCAATTTACGGATGTGAGCAGCGGTCTTCCGATTTCATGGAGCTGGAATTTCGGTGACGGCGGAACATCGGCGTTCAAGAACCCGTCCCATACATATTTATTGCCGGGAACATATACCATTACTCTGATTGTTGACAATGGCTGCGGGAAAGACACCCTTCAGCGTTCGTTGATCATTACCGTTCCGGGATTTGGCGCTGAGATTCCGGTGGTGCTGAAAGCCTGGCCGAATCCGACGAGCGGGAATATCAAAGTGGAGTGGGGGGGGATATTTGTAGATGAATTGCAGATCAGTGATGTCTTCGGGCGAATCTTGTATTCATCAGGGAAAATGGATGGCAATCAATTGAATTCCGGAAACCTGGAAATTGACTTTTGTCAATATTCAAGCGCTACCTATACTTTGGTTGTCAAGGCGGAAAACAAGTGCTTCCGGCGGAAAATCGTCAGGATTTGAGCCCACCCAAAGGCATATGACGTGGGGGCCTCCACCCTCCACCCCAGGAGCAAGCTATGGCAATTGTGCATTCCTGTAAACGGAAAAATTCTCCCTCCAGGTAACAAAATTTCAATGCTATTTTTTCCATTTTCTCGTCCGATTTCTTCAAAAAATTCAATAATCATGGAATTCAAGCCCTTTTCAAGCAAAATCCAGCAGTCTTCCGGTAAAGATTTGCAATTGTTGATAATGAGTGAATAACTCTGATCCATTATGGAAATCAAAATGATCGTTTTTTTCGATTTTTCCCAAAAAATTACCTTGTAATCTCTGCCAATTAGAGAAAAAATTGGAGGGAACTAACTGGTAATCAAAGGTTCTGTGATTAATTTCATCCGGTTTTGGAAACCATCGGATTTTGCTCAAATTTGCAGGTTTCCTGTGGAAAACTGAACAATCTGTTTTAAATAAACTTGGTTTCAATATGAAGAAAGCGCTCCTTGGGGCAATTGTGGCCCTTTTGGTATTGCCCGGATCAGGGCATTCCCAATGTACTCTCAATCCGCCCTTGAGCCTGGGCGTTGACACCTCCGGATGCGCAGGCGCGTCAATCACGCTCAATGCCGGCGCTGGTTATGTCTCCTATTTATGGAGCAACGGATCTGCAGCCCAAACGATTACCGTCACCGTTACCGGTGTGTACTGGATTCGGGTGACTGACGGATTCGGATGCATCGGCGAGGATTCGATCAATGTTTCCATCACAACCAATCTCAATGTAACACTTGGTGCAGACATTGATACTTGTAACGGTGCCCTCGTGATATTGGATGCCGGAGCCGGACCTTATGTCTATCAATGGCAGGATGGATCTACAGATCAGCAACTGGCAGTTACAACAACCGGAACATATTCAGTTTCGATCACAGACCAGAATTCCTGCGATGCCAGCGACACAATCGTCGTGACTTTTCATCCATTTCCGACGGTATCTGTTTCGGCAGATCAGAATATGTTTTGCGCTGGTGACAGCGCCATTCTGATGGCTGACTCCGGTCATGCCGCTTACGATTGGAGCAATGGAGCTACGACACAATCCACTGCGGTGACTGCAACCGGAAATTATTCCTGCACCGTGACCAGCGCATTTGGTTGCGCAACGGTTTCATCCGGCATTGGCATCACCGTCTGGCCACAACCTGCACAACCGGTTGTCGTTGGCGACAAGGAAGAACTCACTTCGACCGCAGGTGACAACTATTGGTGGTATGTTGACAGTGTACTGTCAGATACTTCGAATTCACGGACCATCATTCCCGCTGTTCCCGGAATGTACCAGGTACAGATCATTTCTGATGACGGATGTATGTCCTTGCTCAGTGATGCCTTTGAA
>Ga0247727_10019724_pt1 | contig 10412 bp, 9 predicted proteins | sample WisWelCaveWW1625_FD_202498 | JGI IMG/M metagenome (GOLD analysis project Ga0247727, IMG submission 202498) | Biofilm microbial communities from Wishing Well Cave, Virginia, United States - WW16-25 | ecosystem: Environmental > Aquatic > Deep subsurface > Groundwater > Cave microbial mat | place... | reverse complement strand
ATCGGTTCTCGCGTCTCTCCTGATGTTTTGAGATTAAGAAATCGCCTTATACTACGTCCCGTGAGACTTCGCCAGCAGTAACCTCCCGCCGGTGGGATTCGGGGAATCTTTCCAGTGTTCGGTAGGTCGGGCTTGAACGATCCACCGGCTCCCGCCGGTGGGATTTGGTTGGACATAATTTGTGTAGATACTAATGAGACAAGCTCGTGGCATCCGGCGGCGCCTCAAGCTTGATTCAGTTTCAACGAGCACAAGTCATAGTGTTGATAGGCCGCGACAATCTTAGCATGGCCGCGACACGGCGTTTTTTCGCCACGCGGCAGGTAACAAAGTTGTGACAGGATGTAAAAACGTCATCAGGCGATTGCCAGAAGTATCAGCAACAGCCCTATAATCACGTCTCGTTTCGCAGCGGGCGGCGGAACGGTTTCCGTCGCCGCCTGCTGATCGAACCGCGGATCGCGAGGTGTGACATGCGGCGCTGGAAATTTCTCAAACAACACGGATACCTGGTTGGCGCGACGGCCACGATTTTGGCCGCGATGCTGGCTTTGTGCGTGATCCAGTGGTTTGCCTTGCAGCGGACGCAGCGCGAGGTCGAAGAGACGCTCAAGGCGAATCTGGATTTGCGGCTGGTGAGCATGGTGGACGAATCGCGGCGGGATATGATGGATCGCGCCAGTTACATCACGCACCGCCTCAGCCACAACCGCGTGCGCGAACGCGCGCTGGACGGTGTCGCTTGTGAATTTGCCCGCGTCGTCATTCGTCACCCCGAAATCGGCTCGCTGTTCGTGGTCTTCTTCGCGCGCGGCGACGAACAAGGCGCTTGGCGCGCGTATCGTTACGCGCCCGAAGCTCAAGTCGCGCCGGGCAAGAGGCCGTGCGAAGCCCTGGCGGTGGGCGCGATGGTGGAAGAGGAGGCGACGACCCAGGCATTACGGCGCGCCTGCTCGGCATCGCCGACCGGGCGGCCGAAAGCACTTACGCGGCGTTCGCGCCCGTCCGGCTGAACGAGCCACCACAACAGATTTTCTTTCTGCCCGTCTACGCCAACGACCAGCTCAACCGCCTGCGGCCCACTGACCGCGTCGGGTTGCTGCTGATTACCACTTCGCAGGAAAGTTTCCCCTTGCCCGATTACCTGCGGCAGCTTGTCGCGCGGGACCAGCAGCGTACTGACGCGCCCGGCAGGTTGAGCTTTCAAATCGCGGCCGCCGGCTCGAGGCGGGAGCGGCGTCATCTGGTGACGGCTGACCCGCCAGTGAATACGCTGCGACAGCGCGGTCTGAGTGAATCCGGCGAGTTATTTCCACGGCTCACTTTCGGCGTGGCGTTGCGCGACCAGTCGGTCAGCCGCTACGTGCGGACGACGACCCGGTTGAATCTGACGCTCGGCCTGCTGGCCTCCGCGTTGCTGCTCTTCGGACTCTGGCTGACGTGGCGCGCTACGATGCGCGAAGTGAGCGTGGCGCAGATGAAGTCGGACTTTCTGGCGAGCGTCTCGCACGAGCTGAAGACGCCGCTGACGGCCATTCGCGCGTTCGGCGACCTGATCCGGTCGGGGCGCACGCGCGACGGCGAACGGATTCGCAAATACGGCGAACGCATCACGGCGGAGAGCGAACGGCTGACCGGCCTGCTCAACAACATTCTCTGGTGATCGATGACGACCCCAGCGTGCAGATGGCTTTGTGCGACAGTCTGGAATCCGAAGGCTATTCGGTGCGGACGGCTGGTGACGGGGAGGAAGGATTGCGCAAGGCGATCACGCGCGACGGCGGGGCGGACAGGCCGGATCTGATTCTGCTCGACCTGACCCTGCCGCGCCTGAGCGGGCTGGAAATCTGCCAGCGCCTGCGCGACGCCGGTGTGGAGACGCCCGTGATTATGCTGACGGCGCGCGGCGCGGCCTCCGACGCGGCGTACGGCCTGCGGCTGGGCGCGGACGATTACATCCCGAAACCTTTCGATGTCGGCGAGCTGCTGGCGCGCGTCAGCGCGGTGCTTCGCCGCTATCACAAACAACAGCTATCTGAACAGGTCATCCGCATCGGCGAGGTCGAACTGGATCTGCGCCGGCTGCGCGCGAACCGCGGCGGCAGACCGCTCGACCTCAGCCCGCGCGAATTTGAAATCCTGCAACTCCTGATCGCCCATCGCAACGAAACCGTCACGCGCGAACAGCTCCTGCATCACATCTGGGGCGAAAACGCTTCACTCTACACGCGCACGATTGACGCTCACATCGCGCGCCTGCGCCAAAAACTGGAAGAAGAACCCGCCAATCCGCAATACATCATCACAGTTCACCGGCTTGGCTACCGGCTGGTTCAAGACTGAACGAGGGCTGACAACAGCTAAAAATTTCGCTGACAAATGCGCTAACCTGTGATCAAGTGCGACTCATGAAACATCAATTCAATTCATTGTTGCTGTGTAGAATGGCCGAGTTGGAATGTCGACGCGCCATCGGGATATATCACTTGTCAGGCGCAATGAGCTTACGAATCTTGTCGGGGCTTCATATCTTAATCTTACACTCCGAATGTAAAATGAGAATTCATTTGATGTTGACGTTCGCCATGTTCGCCATTTTGCCATCCACGGTGACGATCAGATCCACCTCGCCTTTGCCCACTAAAGATCGTGGCAACCGCACATTGATCTGATCCACGCCGGTGAGCGTCGGCTGCAATCCCGCGTAGAGCAGCGGAACCTCGACGACCCCAATCGTCACCTTCACCGCCGATTCCGCGCTGCGGAAGCGCCAGCCCGTGCCGAAGAGCGCGAGGTAGACCTGATCGCTCTCAGGCCCCAGATCAATCGGGATCGAAACCCACTGCTTCACGACTGATCGTAGCGCGCGAGCATTTCAAACGCTTGCGAGCCATCGGCGCGGACGCGCTGCACGACAGCGGCTGCGACGCCGCGTCCACTGGCGTTCGCGGTGAAGACGCCGGGCGCGATCGTTACAATCTGCACCGCGCCAGTGGCAATCGCCGCGTCTCCGCTTGCGACCTTCACCGTGGCGTCACCGTTGGCCGTCCCCGGCGGGATCTGGAAATTGACCTGGCCGAAGCCGGAGAAGAGCACCGCAGCGTCTCGGTCAGTCCCGGCACTATCTCTGACCGTAACCTTCAACTTCTCCGCGCCCGCGCCGAATGCGTCGAGGAAGCCCACGGCCAATGATTCCGGCGCGAGTTGCGGGCCGAGGAAGCTTGCGGCGGAGACGCCGGCGACCCCGTGCTGCGCGCGTCGAGCGTCAGCCTGGCAATGAAACCGCTGTCGTTTGTCTAAAGAGCTCCGGCGGTCGCGGGCAGATTGACGACGCCAGTCAGGTAAACATTGCCTGTGGCGTCCAATGCGATGTCGTTGGCGAATTCGATCAAACTGGCCGCAGCGCTTCCAAAAAACGTCGAGTAAGCCAAGACTGCGCCGTCAGCGGTGATTTTCGAGACGAAAGCATCCGAACAAGGCGGCGGACTGAACTGACAGCGAAACGGACAAAAGCCCATCATCAGAGGACAGCTACAAACAGGAGTCACGCAGCTCCCGGCAAATGCACTCTGCAAAGCTCCTGGCGTGGTCGGGAAATCCGCATTGGCTGAGCCGGTCACATAAAGATTGCTTTGGGCGTCAACGGCGATCCTGGTAGATCGTTTGCGAATTGACCGGATCAATTGCCAGGAAGAAGACGATCACCGTATTCTGCGGCCCGGCGCCCCGCCACGTGCGCCCGCCGTCCGTGCTTTTGAAGACGCCTTCGCGAGCGGCGGCGTACACGATCGCTGAATTCTTCGGGTCCACGACCAGCGTGTTGATCGTGAAGCTCCCGATTCCCATGCCGCCGGCGCGCTCCCACTTGCCCGCGCCGTCATCGCTCCTGTAAACCGGCAGCAGAAAACGCTCGCGCTCCGCCGGCGTGATCCCAGGAAAATTGGACGAGGTGGTGGAGCCGCTGAGATAGGCGTTGCCATCCTTGTCCACGGCGACGGCGTTGCCGGTCTCCGTGCCATTGCCGCCCAGGGGTTTTTCATAGACCAGCACCGGGTCAATCACCAGCGGCTGCCGCCGGTCATAGCCCGCGACGCGGAACCCGATCCGGTTTTTGCCGAGTCGCACGTAACGGCCCGCCACAATGCGCCGTTCGCCGTTGATCTCCTGATAGACCACAGGCTTTCGCTGCCGCATCTCTTCGCCGTCCACGCCCAGCAATAGATTGCCGCCGCCGTCAATCTCCATTCGATCCGCGCCTTCAAAATCCAGCTTGATCGCATCGGGATTCGCGCCGGGCTGGAGGATGAAGTCGTATTCGATCTGTCTCTGGTTGCCGTAAAAGACGAGATCAACGCCGCGGTAAATTTCGCGGTAGCGCACCTTTGCGTAATGCGGCACATCGCGTCGCCAGCGAGACTGGTCGTTGCCGATGAGGTAATGACTTCGGCTCGCCATCTCGCCCTCGCCTTCGATCCGCGGCAAAGGATTTGCGCCGGCGAACTTCATGCGGAGAAAGGCCGTGCGCGGCGTTCGTCCGGGCTTGTTTGAAGCGCGTAGTTGCAGGACGGCTTCGCTTGCGGCCAGCGACAGGTTATTCCCGTCGCCGCGCGCCAGGAATTTGACCGCCTCGTTCGTCTGCCCGCGATTGGCTTCGAAGCTCATCGGCAATTTTTCATACGCCTCGGCAATTCGCGCCCGCGTTGCGGCATCGGGCGCGGCGGGTTTCGATGCTGAGACCACGGTCCGATTGTGCGCATTGATCGCCAACAACAGCAATGCGATCAGCGACGCAATCAGGCAAACGAAAAGATCTCGATTCTTCATCACTTCATCCTCACTTGATGCTCACTCTGACCGCGTTCGCGATCTTGCCATCCACCGTCACCACGACGTCCACTTCGCCGCGCCCTGCCAGCGTGCGTGGCAACCGGGCATTGATCTGATCCAAGCCGGTCAGGGAAGGCTGCGATCCAGCGAAGGCGACCGGCGCATCCACCCCGCCGATCGTAACCTTCACCACGCTTTCCACACTGCGGAACCGCCAGCCCGTGCCGAAGAGCGAGAGAAAGATCTGGTCACTCTCCGGGCCAGGATCGATCGGCGTCGAGACAAAAACGTTCTGTGATGAGTCGAACCGGGCGACCGGCTCGAAGGCTTGTGTGCCGTCGGCTTTGACGCGGATGGCGATAGCCGCGGCGACGCCTCGCCCATTGGCATTCGCGGCGAAGACGCCCGGCGCGACGTTCACAATCTGCGCCGTGCCGGCCGAAATCACGCGATTGCCGCTGGTGATCGTCACGGTCGCGGCGCCCGTGGCCGCCGATTGCGGCAATTGATAGTTGACTTGCGCGGGCGCAACGAAAAAGAGCGGCGCTCGGAACTCCCCGCCTGCGCTGTCCCGCACCTCGACGGTCGTCCCTGCCAGATTGGTTGGCAGCGGCGTGGCGGTCGAAGCTTGCGCCAAGATCGAGAGGTTCGATCCGAACGCCGCGACAATGGATGCTCGCGCGATCTCAGGCCCTTGATAGCTTGCGGCGGAGACGCTGGCGACGGAGTTTGGGCTGACGCCGGAGCTGAATTTGGCGAGGAAGGTTCCGGCGCGTTTCGCCAACTGAAATCCGTTGGCGGTGAATGGGAATTCAGGCGATTCCATTCTTCCCGAAACGTAAAAATTGCCGGATGAATCCACGGCAACAGAATTGGCCAGGTCGGTCTTACTGCCGCCCAGATAGCTCGAATAGCGCAGCCGTTTGCCGGCCACATCCAGAACCGTCACGAAACCGTTCGAGCAGGAGATGGGAATTGGAATCGGGAGCTGCAAGATATAACCGCAGACTCCCGCGACGTAACTCGTCTTAACGGCATCGCTCGTCACGGGGAAACCGCTGCCTGTCGTCGAGCCGGCGAGGTAGACATTGCCGGCGGCGTCAAGAGCCAGGCTGAGCGCGCGGTCATTGCCAACGCCGCCGAGGTAGGTTGCGTAAAGGAGCGACGAACCACTCTGGTTGAACTGCGCGATGAAGGCATCGGAGATGCCGCTGATTGCGCGTTGATACGCGCCGGAGGTCACGGGAAATTGCGCCCAGGCCGTGGAACCGGTCACCCAGGCATTCCCTGCCGCGTCAACCGCGACATCGGTGCAGGACGTATCCTTTCCGCCGAAGCGCGTGGAATACATCAGCCCGCTGCCCGATGAATTGAGCTTCGCGACGAAGCTCCCTTTTCCCGTCGTTTGAAAACCCCCGCGGTGGTCGGGAAATCGTCCGAGTCTGAAAAACCGGCCACGTGCGCATTGCCATCGCCGTCCGCCGCGATCCCGGTGATTCCGTCCGTTGCATTGCCGCCCAGATAGGTGGCATAGCCAACGCCGCCCGCCGGATTGAACTTCATCACGAACGCATCCACATTGCCTTTGTTGGTTTTTTGGTAGGCGTTCGGCGTCACGGGAAAGGAGCTTGAATAGGTGCTGCCAGCCACGTAGGTGTTCCCGGCGCGATCCGCGGCGACGCCATCGAGCCTGCCTTCCACGTAGGTGGAAAAGAGAAGCGCCGTTCCCCCCCGGTCGAGCTTCATCGCAATCGCGCCCGCCGGGCCGCTATCGCCGGTCGCGACGACATACAACGTCGACGGGCGTTGGGGGTCAATCGCCAGCGAGTGTATCTGGCGCGACCCCAACCCATCGCTGCTCAAAGTCCAGTTCGCGGCGGCGTCGGTAGTTTTGTAGAGACTCGGATTGGCGGAACCGGTATAGACCCAGGCGTAGAGCGTGGAGGGATTGGCTGGATTCATCGCCAGAATCGGGCCGCTCAAAAACCGGAAATCCGGCATTCCATTGTTGACCGCGCTCCAATTGGCGCCGCCGTCCGTGCTTTTGAAAACGTGGCCGTAGTAACTGCCCGCGTAAAGAATGGACGGATTGACCGGATCAACGATCAGCGGCTGGTTGAAACAGCCGAAGCGAAAGTCGTTGATCAATTTCCAGCTCGCGCCGCCGTCCGTGCTCTTGTAGAGTCCGCTCTCGCTGATGCCCGCATAGAGCGTGGAGCTGTTCGTCGGGTCTATCGCCAGCGAGATGACGGATGCCTTGCCGCCGTTCGGATCGTCCGCCAATCCATTGCTGACCTGTGTCCAGTTCGCGCCGCCGTCCGTGGTCTTGAAAACGCCGCCGCCGCCCCGGCCAAACAGAACATCGCGCTGCGTTCCGGCGTAAAGCGTCGCCGGATTGCGCGGGTCTATTACCAGAACGGTGATGTCGCCGCACACCAACCCGGCGCTGCTTTCGCGCCAGGTTGCGCCGCCATCCGTGCTTTTGTAGACCGCGCCGCGGAAATTAGCGGTGTCAACGGCCAGGTAAAGCGTCGCCGGATTTACCGGATCAATCACGACGCTTTGCTTGCTGCGGCTGAGCGGGCTTTCATATCCCGGCAATCCATTGCTGCTCAAATTCCAGGTGACGCCGCCGTCCGTGCTTTTGTAGACCCGATTGCCGAGCGCATTGACGTAGAGCGTTGACGTGTTCACCGGATCGATGCTCAGTTTGCCTCTGCGAGGCATCGCTCCGGCCGCCGCCCAGGTCTTCCCGTCATCCGTGCTTTTGAGAAAGATCCTTTCTCCCGACCGCTGGAACGCATTGACCATCGGAAAATCCGGGGAACGCGAAGAGCCGATGATGCTGATGTTGCCTTCGCCGTCCAGTGCAATGCCTGACGCGCTCTCACCTTCGCTGCCGCCGATGAAGGTCGAAAAGACCAGCGCCGTACACGCCGGATTCAGCTTCGATACGAAGATTTCCCCGCCCGACGACCGGTACCTTCCCACATAGAGTTTCGACGAATCCGCCGGGTCAATCGCAAAACCGTAAAGGGAGCCATAAACCTCCGGACTGGCGCCGGCCCAATTCGCGCCGCCATCCACACTCTTGAAAATGTGGTCTACGAATCGCGCATAGATCGTCATTGAATTGAGCGGATCAACCATCAGCGCCGTGAGGTTGTCGCGGTTGCTGATGGCGCTCCAACTGCCGCCGCCATCGGCGGTTTTGAAAACTTTCGCTCCGCTGGCATAGAGCGTCGCCGGGTTTTTCGGATCGATCGCGAGAGAAGCGATGGCTTGACCTTCCAACCCCGAATTGATCGCCGTCCAACTGCCGCCGCCATCGGCGCTCTTCCAAACGCCCGCCCTGCCCGCATTCAGATAGAGCGTGTCGTTGTTGCTCGGGTCTATCACCAGGTCCTTGACTTCGAAGATCGCGGCATCGAGCGTCACCAGCGTCCAACTGCCCCCGCCGTTCACGCTTTTGTACAGTCGCTGTTTGTTGTCCGCCGTGGACAGCGCGTAAATCGTCGAGGTCGCGACCGGATCAATCACCAGGAACCTGACGGCGGTTACGCCAAGCGGCCCCGACCAGTTGGCGCCGCCGTCGGCGCTCTTCATCAAGCCTTTCCCTTCGGTGTTGGCATAAATCGCGTCGGGGTTGGCCGGGTCAATGGAGAGCGAATAGACATAGACCTGGCCCAATCCCGCGTTCTTCTCGGCCCAGGTCTCGCCGCCGTCGGTCGTTTTGAAAACGCCTTCTTCCGTGCCGGCATAAAGGGTCGAAGGTTTTTTCGGGTCAATTGTAATCACCAACGGCGTCAACCCGACCATTGGCCATTTCCCCTCCGACCAACTCTCGCCGCCATTGACGCTGTTGAAGAATGTTTTTGTCCCCTGAAATGGGTGGAGCGAATTGACCGTTGGGAAATCGGGCGATGCGGCGGCGCCCGCGATATAGACGTTGCCGCCGGCGTCTACCGCGACGCTGCCGCTGCCGCCGAGATAGGTCGAATAGATGAACGCCGCGCCCTCCGCGTTGAGCTTCGCGACGAAAACATCTCCACCGCCGGCGTGCTGAGCCTGTAAAGGATTCATCACCGGGAAGTCGTTCGCCGCGGTCGTACCGATCACGTAAACATTGCCGCCGGAATCCACCGCGATTCCCGACCCGCCGATGCCGCCAGTGGAATAGACCAACGTCGGATCGATTACGAGCGGCTGGTCGCGGTCATAGGCCGCCACCTCGAATCCGACCTCGTGTCCGCCGCGAATGACGTACTGGCTTGCGATAACGCGCCGTTTGCCGCCCACGTCCTGATAAACGAGCGGCCTCTGCTGTCGCAGTTCAACGCCGGCGTTTCGGCAAACCAGATCACCGTTCGCATCAATCCATATCTTCTCAATGCCGCTGAACGACAGATCGATCGCACTCGGATCCGCTCCCGGTTTCACGATGAAATCATATTCAAACTGTCGCTGATTCCCGTAAAAGACGAGATCGATGCCCGGATAAATTTCGCGGTAGCGCACCTTCGCGTAGTTCGCGACATCGGTCCGCCACTTTGCCCGATCATTGCCGATGAGGTAGTTGCTTCGGCCTGACAATGGATCAACGCCTTCGATCCGCGCATTCAGATTCGCATTCCGAAACTGCACCCGCAGATCGAAGCGCGCAGCCGGCTGGTCGTTGTGAAGCGTCATCGCCATTTCGGTCTGAGTAAACGACAGGCTGTACCCGCCGCTGCGCGAAGCGAACTTTACCCGCGGGTCGAGCTGCCCAACGTTGGCTTCAAAGCCCAGCGGCAGTTTGCCGTAGCTTTCTTGCACGCGATTGGTGGTCGCCGGATCGGCCTCGCGGAGCGGCGACGGGTTGTCGAAACTGCGCGCTGAAGTCGTTCGAGTCGGGATCGAAAGTTGGGAGAAGAGGATGATGATTGCCGCCAACCTTGTGGCAGCACGTCTGAATGGATTGCTCATAATTGTTCGAGGTAGCGCAAACCGCCTGGTTTGCGCTGTGTTTTCATTTTCGATTGTCGAAGCCGTACTCACCGTGCTTCGTTGAATAATCGAGAGTTGGAGCCGCGCAAATCGGGCGGTTTGCGCCACCGCGCAGAAAGATGTGAGAGACGGGGGATCGGATGCTTGTTCCACGATCTTTTGCGGAATTAGTTCCAGATCCGTTTACGACTCAAACGATTTCAATTGATGTTGACGCGGGAAAAAACGTGGTAAGACACACCAGTCGTCAGGGGATGCGGTTCATGGAAATTCCTTTTCAATTGCGAGGGGGCGGAAGATGTTTTTGAGCAGCTAATGGGCAAGGACTTTCAGCGGTTTGTGAAAGCAGTGCGGATTATATCGGTGTGGATGTGCGGCAACAACCCCCAAATTCTTGATCATTCGCGGCGCCGCTTAATAATTCAGCGCCGCCTCCAGCACTGGATCGCGCCCGGCGGCGTCAGTTCGACCTTCATCTCGCGCCCCAGCAGGTGCATATGAGGCGTGACGCTGCTCAGATGCATCGCCGCGTTGTTGGGCAGCGTCATTTCCCCCGTGACTTCGTGCTGCTTCGCGCTGGCGGGAATCGTGAACGTCGT
>Ga0247727_10019723_pt1 | contig 10413 bp, 7 predicted proteins | sample WisWelCaveWW1625_FD_202498 | JGI IMG/M metagenome (GOLD analysis project Ga0247727, IMG submission 202498) | Biofilm microbial communities from Wishing Well Cave, Virginia, United States - WW16-25 | ecosystem: Environmental > Aquatic > Deep subsurface > Groundwater > Cave microbial mat | place... | reverse complement strand
ATGCCTATCATTTTTGCCCTTTCCATATTGATTATGCCATCAATTTTAGTACAACTTCTAGCTAATTCTACTAATGATTTTTTAAGAAATATGTCGGCCAGTGTTTCTTCATTTTTAGCCAATCAATTTTATTATGGAATAATTTATTTTTTCTTAGTAGTACTTTTTACTTATTTTTATACAGCTGTAACTTTTGATACAGAAAAAACCGCCGAGAATTTACAAAAATCTGGTGCTTTTATTTCTGGTTTTCGTCCCGGAGAATCTACCGCGAATCATATTGGGGAAGTTTTATCTAGAATTACTTTAGTAGGTGCTTTATTTTTAGGAACTGTTGCCGTGTTGCCAATTATTTTACAAGCTGCCACTGGTATTCAAACTTTGACCGTGGGAGGAACTTCACTTTTAATTGCTGTCTCCGTTGTCATTGATCTTGTAAAAAAAGTCGAAGCTCAACTTACTATGCAGGAATATTAATTTGTTATTGGAATTTGTGTTTTGTTTCTGAAAAAATTTTTAAAATATTCTGAATTATTTTTGTGTTACAATTTATTTAGAATCTGGAAAAGATTTTGTGTTTTGGTTTGTAGCTTTGATTAAAAATTATTCATTTCTATTTTTTATAATATTGTTGACTTTTTTCCCCGCGGCCGCGGGGAAAAAATAGCATTTGTAAAACAAAATAAATTAATTTAGTAATTTTTGTTCAGAGCAATTATTACATTTTATATTTTAATTATCATGTCTAATTATATTAATAATCCAGAGAAAGTCACTTATATTGGCAACATTGATTATCGTAACAAGATGATTAAATTTGGTATTAAAGCCAAAGATCGCACTCGTCATACTTATATTATAGGAAAAACCGGCATGGGCAAATCTACTTTGCTCGAAAATTTAGCGATTCAAGATATTCAGAACGACGAAGGTATGGCTTTTTTGGATCCACATGGTGGCACGGCTGAAAAACTTTTAGATTTTATCCCCGAGCATCGCAAAAAAGATGTAATTTATTTTGCACCTTTTGACACAGATTATCCTTTAGCTTTAAACGTTTTAGAAAAAGTTGATCCGGACAAAAGGCATTTGGTCAGCAATGGTTTAATGGCGGCTTTTAAAAAACTTTTTAAAGATCAATTCTCGGCTCGCATGGAATATATTTTAAATAATATTGTTTTAGCACTTTTGGAAAATGACGATGAAACTTTATTGGGAGTAAATAGAATGTTAACTGATAAAGAATATCGTAAAAAAATTGTTTCCAATGTAAAAGATCCTTCGGTCAAAGCTTTTTGGGAAGAAGAATATGCTAAATATACAGATAAATTTGCAGCTGAAGCCGCTCCGGCTATTCAAAATAAGGTTGGACAATTTATTTCTAATCCTTTGATCAGAAATATTATTGGTCAGAAAAAAACTAGTTTTGATTTGCGAGAAATTATGGATCAGAGAAAAATTTTAATTATTAATTTGTCCAAAGGAAAAATGGGAGAAGGGAATGCTAATTTAATTGGTTCACTTTTAATTACCAAAATTTATTTAGCGGCCATGAGTCGGGCCGATGTGGATCCTTATCAATTAAATTCTTTGCCTCCATTTTATTTTTATGTGGATGAATTTCAAAATTTTGCTAATGAAAGTTTTGCTTCTATTTTGTCAGAAGCTAGAAAATATCAATTAGCTTTGACTGTGGCTCATCAATATATTGAACAAATGACTGATGAAGTTCGAGCTGCGATTTTTGGAAATGTAGGAACTATGATCACTTATAGAGTGGGAGCCACTGATGCAGAAATTTTTGAAAAAGAATTTTCTCCAGTTTTTCTGACGGATAATTTTGTAAATTTAGCAGCCTATCAAATGTATTTGCGTTTAATGATTGACGGGGTGGGGAGTAGACCATTTTCTGCTCAAGCTTTACCACCAATTCAGAAACCAGATTCTTCTTTTGCCCCAGAAATGATAGAATTTTCTCGTGAAAATTTTGGTAAAGCTAAAGATTTAGTAGAAATAGAAATTAAAAAATGGTATGAACAGGGGAAGGTACAAGACACAAGCAGCAAGACACAAGACACAAGATTTAAGATGCAAGATGAACAAGACTCAAGATACAAGAACCAAGATTTTGGCGCAGCCAAGCCAGCCTATGCCAAAGCTGCAGCAAGACCAAGTCAGCCTAAAGACCTGGAAGATAAAAAGTTTGAAACAATTAATAAGCCGGCCTCATCTCCATATTTACCACCAGAAAAAATTATCCAGAAACCTGTCAGTGTTAATCAGGATTCAGAAAATAATCAAAAAGATTTTTCAAAAGATTTGTCATCTAAATCTTTTACAAACACCGATTCCCAATCTCGTCCTAGAGTCAGATCACGTCCAGATTCTAGAAAAGAAAATTTACAAAACAGTTTACGAGATGTGGATTTACAACAGGTGAGGGAAGAAAATTTACAAAATAAAACTGAAGTTACAGAAAATAAAAATGCCTTAAAAGATGCTTTACAAAAAGCTATTTCTCAAAACAAAAAAAATATTTTTTCAGAAAAAAATTCTCAGTCTCAAAAAGATAATGACACAGAATCAGAAAATAAAAAAGAAAATTTAAAAAATTTAAATCAAAATCCAATTAACCAATCAACTGACAAAATAAAAACTGAAGAAATAGATGAAGATATTTTAAGAAGGTTGATGGAGTGATTTTATTTTTTTTCAATTTGACCACAAATTTTAAGATGCTATAATAAAATTATTATGAAAACATATTCTTATAGAACAATAATAGAATCTGATGAAAATAATACTTTTCATGCTTATGTTCCAGCTTTATTAGGGTGTCATACTTGGGGCTCTTCAGTTGAAGAGGCTCGTAAAAATATTCGAGACGCAATAGATGTTTACGTTAGAAGTTTAATAGCGGATGGAGAGACTGTACCTAAATAGTCGTATGTCCCGAAAGATTTCCAGAAATTTCAGATTTATTTTTTTACTAAATTTCATTACTTTAATTTATTTAATTTTAGATTTTCAAAAAGTTTTAGCTTTGCAAATTGTGGAAGTAAATCATTCAGCTTCCAATAATAATGATAGATGGATAAAAATTCTGAATGATGGAAATAATATTTCTGATTTTACTATTTCTGATTTTAAAACTTTAGACCATAAAGCCACCACTACCAAACACGGAATTTCTGTATTATTAGGAGCAAAAGATTTTCCCAACAATAGTTATGTTTATATTTCTCCCTCCAATAATTTACCAGCTGGCGCGAATAAAGTTTTTAAAAGTAATTTTGATTTAGATAAAAATAATGGTTATATTCAATTAATTAATTCTGATAATTCTGGAATTTATGCTTGTTTTCAATATGGCAATGGTCTTTGTCCCAATAATTCTAATTTTATTTCTTATAATTCAACTACATCTCTAATTTTAGATTTAAATTCTTTGACAGTCTCCTCTTTAACTTCTGCTAATTCTAATTTATCTGCTACCACCAGTACAACTTCTTCCAATCTTTTTTCCACCACCACTAGTGCAACTTCTTCTAATTTAAATTCTAATACTAATGTAGTTTATGTTTATGTGAATAATACAAATCAAAATAATTTGCAGAATAAATATGGAGATATTTTAGTTTTATTACCAGAAACGAGAGAGGTACCGGCTATGGCCGAAGTGGATTATACAGTGAAAGTCACAGATTCTCAGAAAAAAGTTTTGTCAGGCTTAGATTTTATTTGGAGCTTTGGAGATGGAGGAGAAAAATTTGGTCAAAATGTAAATTATTATTATAATTATCCGGGAGAATATACTTTAATTGCCCAAGCCGATGGTTATTTGGGCAGAGGAGAAGCTAAAATGAAAGTCAAAGTTTATCAACCAGAAATTTCTATTCTCAAAGTTGGCACCAGCATTTTAGAAAATTATATTGAATTAAAAAATCACACTAATTATGATGTTTATCTTTCTAATTTTTATTTACGTATTGACGAACAAGATTTTAAATTACCAAAAAATTTTGCTATTGCTAAAAATCAATCAGTGAAAGTTGCTGGACAAGCTTTGGGATTTAAAATGCCAGCTCTCAAATTTTCTTTACTTTATCCTAATAAAAATATTTTATATGAATATAAATACGAATATAAATATCTGCTAGCTACTACTACCCCAACTTCTGTTTCTGCTATTATTTCAACCACTTCACTCATCAATTCTGTTCCAATAATTTCTGCAATTTCTACCAGCACAATTTCTAAGATTATTAATGAACATGACAACGAAAATGCAAAAGTCACAGTCATAAATAATTCAGAAAATAATTTAGATTTATCTTCCGCCGGAGGCGGACCCGCCTCCGGAGGGAGAAATTCTTCTACCATTTTTTCTAATAATTTAGCTGAAAAATCAGAATTAGCTTTGTTAGAGAAAAAAGATATTTCAGAAAATTTTTCTGCTGATATTTCTGATTCGCAGAAATTAAAGTCATCTGTGGATCTTAACATAATTAAGTGGCTAAAAAGTTTGTTATACTATATCAATGGTATTTGGTAACAAATTTAATTTTAAAATTTGGTTTTTAATCATTGCATTTTTAATTGTAGTTTTTTATTTTGGATTTTATAAAGTGGCGGCTAATGCTCAGTCAACCATTGAAGATGTTGACCCAGATATTACAACTTCTACTCAGCCAAGTTTTGATGCGAACTTTTATTTAAGTTTTGGAGTTTTTAATGATTTAGATCCAACTGATTATGAATTTTGTGTTTATTTACCGAAGAATTTAAAATATAAAAGTACAGGCAATGACGTTACAGCTTTACAAAATTATTTATTGGACAGGGGATTTTTAGAATTGTCGGCCACGGGATTTTATGGTCGGGCTACAGAATTAGCTATTAAAAAATTTCAATATAAAAATGAAATTGAGGTGACAGGGGAAACAGAATCTTTAACCAGAGAGACAATTAAAAGTTTGACTTGTAGCGAATTAACTTATACTAAATTAGTTACTTTAGTGAAAAAAACTTCTCCAGCTAATAGAACTTATCAAGATATAGATTTTACTACTGCCACTGAAGAAGATTTATCAGAATCTGAAGTTGCAATTATTCCGACCACAGACGATTATACTGCAAGCACTAAAAATAATAATAAAAAAACTCCTAAACCCAGTACAGTAATTCCAACCACAGATTCTGATTTAGATAATCAAACAATAAAACCTTCTATCCCTACTACCACCAAACCCCAACCATTAGGCACGAATACTAATTTAAATAATAATACTAAATTAAAATCAACTTCAGGATTTTTTTCTGCTAACACTAAAAATAATTTATATATAATTTATAAATCTAATGCTGTCGCGCCAGGCATTTGTTTAACCATAAACAATACTGATTGTAATGATAATAGCAATTTTCAAGAATTAATAGATGGAAATTCTTCTGAACTTTTTGAAGCTACAACTTATACCGCCGATTGGTTAATTACTTTGCATCATAATTTATTGTGGGGAAATTCTGGTGATAGAGTCAGAATTTATCTTAAAGATGGACCTCAAGAAGTTCCGGCAATTTATACTGTAACTGTGCAATGATAAAATGGTAAAATTAAAAATGATATTGTGAATTGACAAACTAGTTATTTCTCCCGTGCAGCGGGAGAAATCTAAGTTCTCAGAAATTTCCAAGATTCTTAGTAAGATATAGTAAAATATAATTATTATGTTCCCAATTTTTGCTTTTTCATGTTTCATAATTCTGTATTTATTACAATTATTTTTGACTCTTTTAATTTTTACTGCCGCAGCTTCTCCAGTGATAGATTTTATTAGTAATTTTTGTTTAATTGCTTGGTTGATTTTTAGAATTGGACCCACAGCCACTTTTCAAAAATTAAAATCTATAAAAGGTTTAAAAAGATTTTCCTTGCAAGCCATAGGTGGATTTATTCCGGTGCTGGATTTTTTTCCTTGGGCTCCTTGGTTTGTGTATATGACATATAAAGATGAAAAGGCAGATAAAAAGTTAGAAATTTTAGCGGCCGAGCAACAAGAGGTTGTGGGGGCCTTAGAGGAGCAATTTTCTGCTACTGGTATAGAACAGCCGGATTTATTGAAGACGCAAATGGGGCAGCAAATTTTAACACCAGGGGGCGTTTCACCCGTTTTATCAGACACAAGACCAGCTGGCTTAGACAGAATTACTCAAATAGAGATAGCTAGAAAAGAGAGGAAAAAAATGCGTGATATAAATTTACAAAAAAGTCAGAAAAAATATTCTGAAAAAGATTTAGAAAAGATTCAGTCGACCGAGGAAGCTATGAAACTAGTCGGAACAATTTTGTCTGGTAAAAAATTTGCAAAACCAAAAGTTTTATCTGAAGAATTATCGGGTGAAGAATTATTACCAACTTCTCCCTCAGCTTTTATTAGAGGATATGCTGGTGAAAAAATGACCGCTTCTAATGAACCAGAATTTTATAAAGAAGTAATTCAACAACAGAATTTAATAGAGGAAAAAAGAGTTCAAGATTTGCGCTTGCAGGGCTTGCAGCAACAAAAAGAAAATTTGGCCAGTCAATTACAAAATCTTTTACGCATGCGAAATCAGGCTGTGCAAAGATATGGTGCTAAATCTAAATATGTAGAAAGATTGGAAGCCAAAGTTTCTGAGTTTTCTAAATTACCAAAAGTAGAGTAAGTTTGCTATAATGCCAACATTCAATAATATGCAACATAAAAAATTAGTTAATAAAGTGATAGCTTTCTGGATTTTAATGATAGTAATAGTAGTAGGATATTTTTTTGTATACAAGGGTGATGATTTTAAATATGGTTTAGATTTAAATGGAGGAATTAGTTTAACTTATATTGCTGATTTAACTAAGATTAAATCTACCAATTCTGCCGCTAATTTGGCAGCCACTGCTGCAACCTCTTCCATTGGCACATCTTCAATAATTTCTCCTAAAAATCTTTCTAAAAATACTAAAAATAATTCTGCACAAAATTTAAATACAGATTTATCAGAAGCTATGAATGGTTTGCGGGACATTATTGAAAAAAGAGTAAATCTTTTTGGAGTGGGGGAACCAATAGTCAGAGTTGATTATTCTAAATTTACCGGTCAACATAGATTGATTGTAGAATTACCAGGTATTTCTAATATTCAAGAAGCTATAGCAAAAATTGGTGACACGCCTTTACTAGAATTTAAATTAGTGACAATAGAGACAGATGAGAAAGGAGCTACTAGTACGAAATTAATTGAGACGGGAATTAATGGTAATCTTTTACAGAAAACTATTTTAAATTTTGATCAAAGAACTAATAAACCGATGGTGGTTTTAAATTTTAATGAAACAGGTACAAAACTTTTTGCAGATTTAACTGAAAAAAATACTGGTAAACAAATCGCAATTTATTTAGATGGTCAAGTAATTTCTTCACCTGTGGTGAATGAAAAAATTCCCAATGGTCAGGCCACCATCTCTGGAGCCTTTAAAACCGAAGAAGCTAAACTTTTAGTGCAAAGATTAAATTCTGGAGCTTTGCCGGTGCCAATTTCTTTAGCTTCTAGTCAGGTAGTGGAGGCAACTTTAGGGGCTGAAGCCAAAGCCGCTGGTTTAAAAGCTGGTTTAACAGGTTTTATTTTAATTGTAATTTTTATGATACTTTGGTATAGATTGCCTGGTTTAGTGGCGGCTGTGACAATTTTTTCTTATTCCATAATAGTTTTAGTGATTTTTAAATTATTTTCCATCACTTTGACTGCGGCTGGCATTGTGGGATTTATTATTTCCATTGGTATAGCTATTGATGCGAATATTTTAATTTTTGAAAGAATTAAAGAAGAAATTAAAGCCGGACAAAATATTATTAAAGCCATGGAAATTGGTTATGATAGAGCTTGGACTAGTATTCGGGATTCAAATATTGCTTCTTTAATTGTAGCTTTAGTTTTATTTTATTTTGGATCGTCAATTATTTCTGGTTTTGCTTTAGCTTTTGCGATCGGGATTGTAACTAGTTTATTTTCAGCTATGTTTATTTCTAAATCTTTCTTAAAAGTCATTTTGCCAGAATCTGATTCTAAAATTATGAAATTTTTATTTTCTTCGGGCTTTAGCTCTTAGAGATTAAAAATGCTAAAATAAAAAAACAAAAATATGTGGATTATAAAATATAAATATATCTTTCTTAGTTTTTCAGCGATTTTAATTTTAGGATCTTTATTTTTAATTTTTACTAAAGGTATTAAAAAGGGAATTGATTTTACTGGAGGAACAATTATTAATGTGACTTATAATGATACTTTTGATTTGAGTCAGCCAAAGAAAATGTTTGATTTAAATTATTTAAAAAATTTTATTGAACAAAATAATTTTCCTATTAAAAATATTTCTGTAATAGATACCGCTACCAGCGGAGCCAATACTGTCAAAATAGAATTGAATGGAGTTTTAGAAGAAAATCGCAGATCAGATTTTGAAAAAGCTTGGAGCATGAATCATGACACTTATTATTCAGCTAAACAAATTTCCGAAAATACTATTGGCCCTTCTATCGGCGAGGAATTAACCCAAAAAGCTATTTGGTCAGTGATTTTAGTTTCTATTTTGATTATTTTATTTATTACTTTTGCTTTTCGCGCAGTTTCTCAGCCAGTGCAAAGTTGGAAATATGGTTTAATTACTATTGTAACTTTAATTCATGATGTGGTGGTACCAACAGGGGTTTATGCTTTTTTGGGAGAAAAATATAATTATGAAATTGATTCACTTTTTGTGATTGCTATTTTAACTATTCTAGGTATTTCTATTTCTGACACTATTGTGGTTTTTGATAGAATTCGAGAAAATTTGAAAAAGAAAAGTCATACTGAGAGATTTTCTGAAACCGTGGGAAAAAGTTTAAATCAAACTTTTGTGCGTTCTATTAATACTTCCTTGGCTGTGATTATTGTCCTTTGTGCTTTATTTTATTTCGGACCTTTAGCCACTCGCGGCATGTCCATAATTTTAATTAGTGGTATGTTGGTCGGAACTTATTCTTCGATTTTTGTAGCTTCACCACTTTTGGTTTTGGTAGAAAAATTTAGTCATAGAAAATAAAAACCAGCCTACGCTAAAGCTACGGCATGGCGAAGTAAAAAATAAATAGTAAAATTTTTTTTTAAATTTTGTTAATTTCTGTTTGTATTTTTCTTGAATCTTGCCTCGCCACGCCGAAGCCTTGGCGAAGGCTGGTCATAAGTTATCCCCACCTTTTTTCTCAAAACTCTTGCTAGAAATAGTGTTTTTGTATTATCATATATATATATATATATATTCTAAGTCTCTAAATTTAGAAAATATTGGTTGGTGAATATTCACAATTGTGAATAAATATTTTATTAGTTCTAAATTATTATTTTAAAAATCATTTTTATGAAAAGCTCTATCAAATTAGTTTTATCAAGTTTAACTCTACTCTCTTCCTTAATTTTTTCTTCTCTAGCCAGTAGTCACAATCTTTCCACCTCTTGGTTTGATTCTGTTTCTCTAAAAATCTACTGTACTTTCTCTTTTTCTAATGAAGGTTGTCAGAAAATTGAAATTGATAATCTCATAAATGATCAATCATCCAATTCAAATCTTGGAGATGATAATACAAACGGTGGAGACTTTTCCCAAACCAACCAAGACACCTCAAATCAAAATTATTATCAATTAATTAATGTTATAAATTCACTGCAAAATCAAATCAACAATTTACAAAACAAAACCCCACAAGTGATAACCAACACCACCAGTGGTGGCCAAACCGGTCCCCAGGGCCCCAAAGGTGAAAAAGGCGACACTGGCCCACAAGGCCCAGCAGCATCTGTCTCCGCTTCAGCTTTTCAATATGTGCCGGTTTCAGGCAATGCAGGCCCGGTCGGCCCCACAGGCCTTCAGGGGCCCGCTGGAGCAGCCGGTCCTACTGGACCAGCTGGTTCAGGATCATCATCAACCACCACCAGTTCTCAAGTTGTAAACGCATCAACCACCAACACTGACACTTTGAATGCTGCTAATGCCAACATCACAAATTTAACCACCACCGGAAATTCTACTCTCGCCACCACCACTATTTCTAATCTCACAGCATCGCAAGCCAATTTAACGAATGCAAATATTACCAATTCCACAATCACGAATTTAGTAAATACAAATCTCACATCAACAAATTCAACCTCAACTAATTTATTTTCTGCAAATTTAGTTTCCACAAATAATGTTTCTACCAATTCTACTTCAACAAATTTCTTCGCCACATCATTAAATGCAGTCACTGGATTTTTTACAAATCTTTTTGCAGACAATATTACTGCCACCACTACTAATTCCACCAATTTAATTTCCGCATCTTCGACTTTGACGAA
>Ga0247727_10019722_pt1 | contig 10414 bp, 8 predicted proteins | sample WisWelCaveWW1625_FD_202498 | JGI IMG/M metagenome (GOLD analysis project Ga0247727, IMG submission 202498) | Biofilm microbial communities from Wishing Well Cave, Virginia, United States - WW16-25 | ecosystem: Environmental > Aquatic > Deep subsurface > Groundwater > Cave microbial mat | place... | reverse complement strand
GCATGTTCCGCTCCGACGTCTGGAACTTCCACTCGGACGAGTTCCAGCAGATGCGCGAGGTCAACGTCGGCGGCTCCATCCACTGCACCGCCGCCGTCATCGACGCCATGAAGCGTCAGGGCGGCGGCGCCATCGTCAACCTCGCCTCCATCGCCGCCCTCGGCACGGCCATGGCCGGCACCACCTTCTACGCCGCCACCAAGGCCGCCGTCGTCATCCTTACCAAGCGCTTCGCCCTCGAGCTTGGACCCCTCGGCATCCGTGTCAACGCCATCGCCCCCGGCTTCATCCTCACCGACATGGTTCACGTCGGCCGCTCCCCCGAGGAACTCCAGCAGCTCACCCAGACCATGGCCACCAAGGCCATGCTCGGCCGCGTGGGCCAGCCCGAGGACATCGCCGCCGCCGCCGCCTTTCTCGCCTCCGCCGACGCCGCCTTCCTCACCGGCCAGATTCTCACCGTCGACGGCGGCCGCATGGACTACCTCACCCACAGCCTATAATTGGGAGGTGGTCCCCCGCGTAGCCCAAACCATCGCCCGCCACCGCATGCTCCAGCCCGGCGACCGCGTCGCCGTCGCCGTCTCCGGCGGCCCCGACTCGGTCGCGCTCCTGTGGGCCCTCACCGACCTCCGCGACCAGCTCGGCATCGTCCTCTCGGTCGTCCACGTCAACCACGGCCTGCGCGGCCCCGAGTCCGACCAAGACGAAGCCTTCACCCGCGACCTCGCCCAAGCCCTCGGCCTCGACTGCCTCGTCGAACGCCTCCACCTCCCGGCCGGCGAAAACCTCGAGCAGGCTGCCCGCAACGCCCGCCTCGCCGTATTCCGCAAGCTCCTCGACGACCGCCGCGCCAGCAAGGTCGCCACCGGCCACACCCGCACCGACCAGGCCGAAACGGTTCTGTTCCGCCTCCTCCGCGGCGCCGGGTCGGCAGGTCTCACCGGTATCCATCCGGTGCTCGACGGGCGCATCGTCCGCCCCCTCATCGAAATCGAGCGCCCCGACGTGCTCGCTTACCTCCAGGCCGCCGGCCGCGCCTGGCGCGAGGATTCCTCCAACCGCAACCTCGACCTCCGCCGCAATCGCCTGCGCCACGAGCTGCTCCCCGAACTGGAGCGCCACTACAACCCCGCCGTCGTCCGGACTCTCGCCCACCTTGCCGGCTGGGCCCGCGACGAGGAACAGTACTGGCAAGCCGTCGTCCTCGAAGCCGCCGCCCGCCTCTTCCGCCTCCAGGCCGGCGTCCTCTATCTCAACGCCTCCGCCTCCGCCGCCCTCCCCCCGGCACTCGAGCGCCGCGTTCTCCGCCACGCCATCCAGAGCGTGCGCGGCGACCTCCTCGCCATCGACTTCGCCCACATCGAGCAGATCCGCCAACTCACCGCCGCCGCCGAAGGCCACGGCCGCGTTCAACTCCCGGGCATCGATGTATTTCGCTCCTTCGACCAGATCCGCATCGCCACCGCTGGCCTCGACGCCGGTCTCGAGGGACGCAACTTCTCTTTAACCCTCGTAGTACCAGGGACATATGACGTTCCGCACTCTGCCCGCCGCCTGATCCTCGAATTAAGGGAACCCGGAGAGGCTGATCGACGATATAATAAAGAGTGGGACCGTCTCGACTGGGAGCGCGTACCCAGGGCGCTGTGCTTGCGAAACTGGCGCCCCGGGGATCTCTACCAGCCGATGGGGCGGACCGGGCCGGAAAAGCTCAAGTCCCTGTTCCACGAGCGGCGTGTGCCGCTCTGGGAACGCCGGCACTGGCCCGTAATCGCCTCGGAGACGGAGTTGGTTTGGGCCCGGGGGTTTGGGGCGGCCAGCCGCTTGGCGGCGGGTCCCGATTCCCGGCTGGTGCTGGAAATCACGGAAGTGGAAGGCCCGCCGCCCCCGTGATGCGTCTATAAGGATGGACGCGGAGGAAGTAGAGTGAACTCGACGGTTAAGACCGCAATCTTTTGGGTGGTGATGATCTGCACCGCCTTCCTGCTCTGGAGCGTTGTCAAAAGCGGCAGCCCCGGGCGGGAGAAGACCTACTCGTTCTCGCAGTTTCTGGAAGAGGTGCGCAACGGCAACGTCGCCGAAGTGACCATCGCCAACAGCACCGCCGTCACCGGCAAGCTCCGCAACCTCCAGGGCGTCACCCTCAAGACCGTCATTCCGCCCAACTATCCCGATATTTACAAGCTGCTCGACGAGAAGAAAGTCGCCGTCGAGGTCAAGGAAGCTCAGACCAGCACCTGGGTGAGCCTGCTGGTCAACGCCTCGCCGTTCATTCTGCTTTTCGCCTTCTGGATTTTCATGGTGCGCCAGATGCAGACCGGCGGCAACAAAGCCCTCAGTTTCGGCAAGAGCCGCGCCCGCCTGCATTCCACCCAGCAGAAGAAAGTCACCTTCAAGGACGTCGCCGGCGTCGAGGAAGCCAAGGAAGAGCTCCAGGAGATCATCGAGTTCCTGCGCGAGCCCCAGAAGTTCCAGAAGCTCGGCGGACGCATCCCCAAGGGCGTGCTGCTGGTCGGCGCCCCAGGTACTGGCAAGACCCTGCTGGCGCGGGCCATCGCCGGCGAGGCCAACGTCCCGTTCTTTTCCATCTCCGGCTCCGACTTCGTCGAGATGTTCGTCGGCGTGGGCGCCAGCCGCGTCCGCGACCTGTTCGACCAGGGCAAGAAAAGCGCCCCCTGCATCATCTTCATCGACGAGATCGACGCCGTCGGACGCCATCGCGGCGCCGGCCTCGGCGGCGGCCACGACGAGCGGGAGCAGACCCTCAACCAGCTCCTGGTCGAGATGGACGGCTTCGACTCCAACGAAGGCGTCATCCTTATCGCCGCCACCAACCGCCCCGACGTCCTCGATCCGGCCCTCCTCCGCCCCGGACGCTTTGATCGGCGCGTCGTCGTCCCCCGGCCCGACGTCAAGGGTCGCGAGGCCATCCTCAAAGTCCACACCAAGAAGGTTCCCCTGGCCGACGACGTCGACCTCAGCGTCATCGGGCGCGGCTCGCCGGGGTTCTCCGGCGCCGACCTCGCCAACCTGGTCAATGAAGCCGCCCTCTACGCCGCGCGCCAGAATCGCAAGGTCGTCACCATGTTCGATTTCGAGATGGCCAAGGACAAGGTCCTGATGGGCGTCGAGCGCCGCTCCATGATCCTCAGCGAGGACGAGAAAAGGACCACCGCCTTCCACGAAGCCGGCCACGCCCTGGTCGCCGCTCTGATTCCCTACGCCGACCCGCTCCACAAGGTCACCATCATCCCGCGCGGCATGGCCCTGGGCCTTACCATGCAGCTTCCCATGGACGACAAGCACACCTACTCCCGCAAGTTCCTGGAAGGGCAGCTTGGCATCCTCATGGGCGGCCGCGTCGCCGAAGAAATGTTCCTCAACCAGATGACCACCGGCGCCGGCAACGACATTGAGCAGGCCACCGAAATGGCCCGCCGCATGGTCTGCGAGTGGGGTATGAGCGAGGAGATGGGCCCCCTTACCTTCGGCAAGAAGGAAGAGCAGATCTTCCTCGGCCGCGAGATCGCCCAGCACCGCGACTACAGCGAAGCCACCGCCATCAAGATCGACTCCCAGGTCAGCGAGTTGGTGCGCAGCGGCTACGAGCGCGCCCAACAGATCATCCAGGAAAACGCCGCCGCCCTGGTCCGCATCGCCGAGGCCCTGCTCGAGCGCGAGGTCCTCGACGGCGCCGACATCAAGGCCCTCATCGAGGGCCGCGCCATCGCCCCCCCCGGCGGCCCCCCCGTCGAGGAAGACCCCGGCGCCCAGAAGGTCTTCCGCCCCGATCCCGGCAAGCGCGTCCCCGGTCTCTCCGAGGGCCAGCAGCCCGCCTGACGGCGCCGCCATGGAACCGAATGCCGAGCGTCAAGAGCTGCACCGGCTCAACGCCCCCTATGATGACGAGCCGGAAACCGACCCGGAGAACGCCGCGGTGGAGGCGGCCCGTCGTGAATCCGGCGAGGGAACGGCCCACCCGAGGTCCTTAAAGAGTTCGGACTGTGAAGCAGTTCCGTTGGACCGATCAGGCCAGATCGGAACTCCGTCAGATTGACCGGCAGCAGGCCTTGGAAATTCTCCATGTCTTACCCACCTATGCCCGGACCGGGGAAGGTGATCTGACAGTATCATGTCTCCGCAAGGGTTGATCCATGGCCAGATTCCTATCCTGGCTCTCTGAAAACCCGCTCTTGGGCGTGCTTACCGGGATCAGCACCTTGCTATCAGGCGTCGTGGCCTTCGCTGGCACTATTGGTCTTCCCCCATTTTGGTCGGACACACTTATTTGCGGTATCATTTTTTATACGGTATTTTCCTGGGCCCGGTACGTCCGGTGTCAAGCTGAAAGCCAGCCATCGCTTATTCGTACGCCCGAGGGGGATAAATGTGCGCCCCACCTTCGGCTATCTGGTAAAAACGGCCGGATCGACACTTCTGGTCTTCCCGATCCTGCTAGGTATGCTTGCCTCACGCCTACTTTCCAGTGCAGCACTTGGCCGACATGAACTGGACGCTATGCGGCACATTTACGTTCAACTGTGCTTCGAAACCATGCCTCATCCTTCTGGATCAGCGCAAACGTGCGATTATCGACGAGTGCACCGTGCTGGACGACGATTCTGGGTACAAGCACCTGAAGGCGCCACATTGGTGGACCTACAAGCCGCTGTCCGTAGCCCTCCAATGCGATAACAGGGCTGTGCCATCCGTCAGAATCGACTCCCCGATGTTCCAAGCGACCTGCGAAGGAAATACAGAACTACGATGAAGCTGCCATCGGCCTCACTGATCGTTCTCGTGCTGTCTCCCCTCGGCCAACCACAGACAGCGGAGAATGTCTGTCGTTCGGGCGAGGTCGAGATTCCCGTTTCCTTCCGATTCGCCAACCAAGCATTCCGCGCCGAGTGGGCGTACCGAGGGCTTGAACCCGGCCTCGCCCTCCACGACCAAGTAACACGGGATGGCCTCGTCATCCGCGACGAGGGGGGCGTGTTTCCGCCTCAGGTAGAGCGGGTCTCCGCCGACAGGCTCGAAGCTGTGTTTTGCCTCTCCCCGAAAATCGTGCCAAGGCCAAATCGGACGTTCGTTGTCCGCATCGGCCCGCGACGGCTCATAGCAGCGTCCAGACCTGTCCTCTGGAGAGCCGAAGTAGTATTCGTAGGCAAGAGAACATTTGGCCGGATGCCGAGCATCCACTTTGATGCCCAACCGGATCCCGACTGGCTGATCGTCCGCAGCGCAGTGTGGCTCTTGACCAGCGAAGGCTACCCACGTCTGGACATCGAACTGTATAATACTGGACCTGTAGTGCATCCAGGAACTGAAATCCTTTTGGTCGCGACAGACAGGGAAACGCTTTGCATAAGCACCCCAGTACGAACTGCAGTCGTACCGATCGCATTCAAAGTAATTAAGGGGGACCTCTTCGTGGAGTCAGCAGACCCGCAATTTGGCGAGCTGATAGAACGCGCCGTCGAGACTCAAAAAGGGGGATGTGACGAGACCATTGTCGAGGCACCGGTGGGCCCAACGGGAAGCCTGACGGCTGGAGAGGTCCTCAGAATCCGCTACACATTCCAGGAAAAGGCCGATCCCAAAACGATCGGCAAATTCACGATCCATCCAAAAACCGGCACTATGTATGGGACACAGAAAGGCATTCACCCGATCCACCAGCTACCCTTCCGACGCATTGAGTTCACGGGGCCGTTCGTGTATCCGAAAAGAATCTTCATCACCAGAGGAAATCGCCCATTTTGACGGGCATGTCAGCTCCTTCCATTCGCCGTCAGCTTCTCGACGGCCTTGATGGCGGGGTTGATTTCGAATGAGGGCTTCGCGCTGGCGCCGGTGTCTGACATCACGTGCGAGCGGATCTCGGTGGCGTCCTCGGCCGCGCGAGCCTCCATCAGTACCTGGCGAGCCTCGGCGGGTGTGATGCCGCGGGCCAACAGCCGCGCCGCCTTGCCTGGCATGCCGGCCAGGGCGCAGAGCTCGACGATCTCCCCTGAAACGTCTACGGGGTTCGACCGACTGGAGGCTCCGTGTCGAGCCCGTGTCCGGCGATGTGCTGCGCATTCTGCACGTCAAGCATCGCCGCGAGGCGTACCGATAGCTCGGATCGCATCAGCCGCTTCAGAAACGAAGGTTGTCAGACCTCCGGCCTACTCCTCGGCCTTCCCCGCGATGATGATCCCCAACCCCAACGCCCCGCCCTTGATGTTCAACGTGATCCGCGGGCCGTGCTGGCCGACCGATGGAAACATGGTTCCCGGCTCAGGCGCCGCCAGGAACAACACCGAAGGATGCCGGGTGCCGCTCGCCTTGCGGCTTAGCTCCACGGCCGCGTCGAAGTCCTTCGCGGTGCCAGGATCCTGGTCGGCGCCGACCGGACTCAACAGGATATGGTCCCGCCGAGGCGAGGCGCCCTGGTGATCGCCGTCCTCCGGCTGCAGATTGAAGCGCATCACGTAGACGCCGGTCTGGATGGGCTGGCCGCGAAAATCACCGCCCGCGCGCGCGTAGCGGATTACCCCCAGCGCCGAAGCCGGGACCAGGTTCGGGAAGTCCGACCCGCGCCCATCGCCCTTGTGGGACGGAATGTCCTTGCGGAGCCAGACTTCGACGAACGCCGCCCCGCTGCCGTCCTTCACCCGGTAGCCGTCCGCCTCGAGCGAGCCCGCCAGGGCCGCCGAGACACCTTCGGCCTTACAAGGACCGGCCGGCTCCACCGAGTACTGCGCCGCCGCCGGCCACACCAACAGAAACGCTGCCAGGAACAGTTGCCTCATATTTTTTGGACGTAAAAAGACACAGGGCGGGTTTCCACCCGCCCTGTCCTAACAAGCTCGCCGATCCGGCTAATCGGACTCGACGCTGAAGCTGCCCAAGAACGCGCTGTTCTTGTCCGGGCTCGACCAGGTGGTGTTCAGCCCGCCGCCATTGAAGCGGTTATCCACTGCCCGGGCGGGCATGGCGTGATCCAGCTTGCCCGAAAGCGGCGGATAGTAGGTGAAGGCGTTGTGGCAGACGGCGTCGCCGTCCTTCAGCGAACGAGTCTCCAGGCGGGCCAGGTTGCCGGCCGTCATCCGGACCGTGCCGGCGTGCAGGTTGCCGCCGAAGTCGAACTCGATCGGCGCCGCGTCCACGCGGCCGACATCCTGAACCAGGTCGCCGGCCATGCGGCCCGCGAAGGCCTGCAAGGCTCGGCGCTGCTCCATGTTGGCGCGCTCATCGACGATCAGTACGGCCTGGGCCGGGTAGGCGCTGCGGAAGGGATCGCCCAGTGTATGTTTGGCCTTCACCACGGCGACCACGCCGAGCCCGTCGAGGGCGACGTTATTCCAGGAGCCTTTTTCTACCTTCCACGCCATCAACGCCAGTTGACCCGTCAGGCCGACCTCCGAGTTAGCGAAGCACTGCGCCACCCAGACATCGGCGTTGCGGGCCTCTACGTAGCTGCCTCGAATCTCACCCGCAGGGACTAGCGACAGTAGCCCGATCAGCAACACAGCGAACAGAACCTTCTTCATCATGGACCTCCAATATCATTGTACAACATACCACCCCGCCGGCGAAATGGCGGGTTTACAGCCGCCGGTAGCAGGAGCGGAGCGCCGAACAAACGTCCTCGTCGACCACCTGGCCGTCCGGACCCATGCAGTTCATGGTCTGGACACACCAATAAATGTGTGGCTGGGTCGACTCGGGCTCATTCGGATCGCGCTCGGTGATGTCCAGAAACAGACCCTTCCACCGGATATGCTCGCACCGCTCGCGTTCCGTCGTTTCCACCTTACGCCTTTCCTTGCCGCGCCATTCCCTTGCCGCGACATTCTGAGCCGCGACCAAAGGGAGCGGATCCCTTAAGCCTTCCCGGCGGCGGCGAGCAGGGCCCGCTTCACCGCAACCTTAGCCAGTTGAACCTTGTAGCCGTTCTGGCTGAGCGGGGTGGCCCGGGCCAGGGCTGCTTCGGCGGCGGCCTGGGCGGTCGACTCGTTCACCGCCTGGCCTGCCAGCGCCTGCGCAGCTTCTGCCGAAGCCCACGGCGTCGGCGCCACATGGCCAAGAACCACGCGGGCGCTCCCCACCGTCGCGCCGCTCATCTTCAAGGACACCGAGGCCGTCGCCAGAGGCCAGTCCAGCGCCTCCTTCTGGCGAACCTCGTAGGTCGCGTTCTTGGCGCCACCCACAGCCGGGATCACCACCTCGGTGAGGATCTCGTTGGCCTTCAGATCCACCTCGCGCTCGGCGGCGCTCGATGGGGCGCGGAAGAACTTCTCCACCTCCACCGAGCGGCTGCCGGAGGCGGAGGCAATGGTCACCTTGGCCCCCAGGGCCACCAGGGCCGGCCCCAGGCTCGAGGCGCTCACAAACTTCGCCGGCCCGCTGTTGCCCAGGATGGCGTGATAGCGGTTCTCGCCGTTGGGTACCAGGTCGCGGCCGCTGGAGTCCTGCGGCAGCAACCCGAAGCCCTTCCGGAAATACCAGCAACGGGGCCGCTGGCACAGGTCCCCCCCGAGGGTCCCCATGGCTCGCATCTGCGGGCTGCTCACCCCGCGGATGGCCGCCACGATCGATCCGAAGTCCTTCCGGACTGCGGCGTTCTCGATAAGGTCTTCCAGCGTGACCATGGCGCCGATGTGCAGCCCGTCTCCGGCCGACCGGACGCCTTTGAGCTCCTTGATCCCGCTCAGGCTCACCACCCGCTTGGGGGTGTGCAGGTAGTCCTTCATCAGGCTGAGCAGGTCGGTGCCGCCGGCGAGCAGGTCGGATTCACCCCACTGGCCGGCGAGCATCCCCAGGGCTTCCTTTACGGTCTTGGGATTCGCGTACTCGAAGGCTTGCATTTAGGCCCTCCCTCCCCGCTGCAAAGCAGCGAGCACTTTGTCGGGGGTCATGGGAACCACCGGCACCCGCACCCCGATGGCGTTGGCGACGGCGTTGGCGATGGCCGCCGGCGGGGAAACCGCCGGTGGCTCGCCGAGCCCGATCACCCCGCGGTGATCGTAGTTGTTCATGAAGTGGACGACGATCTCACCGATGTCGCCGATGCCGCTCAGCTTGTAGAACTCCATTTCCGCGTTGAGCATGCGGCCGGTCTGCTGGTCGTAGATCCGCTCCTCGTAAAGCGCCGAGCAGATGCCCATGATGATGGCCCCGAACACCTGGCTCTCGGCGGTCTCGACGTCGATGATCAACCCGCAGTCCTGCACCGCCACGGTCTTCTTCACCGCGATGATGCCGGTCTCGGTGTCGACCTCAACCTCCGCCATCTGGACCCCGCCGACGCCGTTGTCGTTGAGGACGCCCTCTTCCTTGGCCGGCTGCCGGCCCAGCTCCGAGATCGACTTGGTCCCGAGCTTGGCGCACGCCGCTTTCCAGGTGAGGCTCTTGGTGGCGTCGTCGGCGACCTGGATGCGGCCGTCGACGGCGACCAGTTTGTCCGGCGTGGTTCCCAGGCCGGAAGCCACGGCCTCGAACAACTTGTCGAGGGCTTTGACTGCGGCCCGGCGCGTGGATGAGGATACGCCGCCGACAGTCGTGGAGCCGCCCGAGGCGCCCGATGCCGGGTAGTTGCTGTCGCCGATCTGCACCTGAACGGCGTTGAGCGGCAGACCCAGGGTTTCGGCGGCCACGATGCCTATCACCGTACGTGTACCGCTGCCGAGGTCCTGGCTGCCCAACTGCGCCTGCACGCTGCCGTCGGCGTTGATGATAACGCGGCAGTCGCTGTCGTGGGCCCGGCCGCCCCAGGTGTGGAGCGAGATGCCGACCCCGCGCTTGACCGCCCCGCCGGGACCCTTGCCCCGCGGATGCCACTTCGCCTTCCAGTCGATCAGCTCAGCGGCCTTCTTTAGCTCGGCCTCGTAAACATCGCCGCGCGGCGTGAGCTTGACATTCTTCAGGAAGAAGTCCAGCGCGCTCATCCCCAGCTTGTCGGCCAGGTCTTCCATAGCCCCCATGGTGAGGACGGCCGCCTGCGGGTGGTTGGGCGCCCGCCAGGCGCGCTGCGGACCCGTGTTGGTGGAAACCGCAATGTGGCGCATCTTCCGGTTGGGGATTTCGGTGAACACGTAGGGGATCGGAGGCATGCCGCCGCCCGCCGGTCCGCCCGTGGACCAGGACTCCGACTGCCAGCCGACCAGCGAGCCATCGCGATTCGCCGCAACCTTGATCTTGGCGTAGTCGGACGGTCGCGACCCACCCATGAGCTGCTCGCCGTCGCGGTCGAGCATGAGCTTGACCGGCTTGCCGGTCTGCTTGGAGAGCTTGGCGCATTCCACGCCCCAGCGGTCGATCGAAAACTTCGATCCAAAACCGCCGCCCATGTACTGGGTAATCACCCGGACGTTCGACGGCTTGATGTTCGCCGTGGCCGGCTCCGCGCCCAGCACCTTGGCCAGAT
>Ga0247727_10019721_pt1 | contig 10414 bp, 9 predicted proteins | sample WisWelCaveWW1625_FD_202498 | JGI IMG/M metagenome (GOLD analysis project Ga0247727, IMG submission 202498) | Biofilm microbial communities from Wishing Well Cave, Virginia, United States - WW16-25 | ecosystem: Environmental > Aquatic > Deep subsurface > Groundwater > Cave microbial mat | place... | reverse complement strand
TCATGCGCCCCGCAATGCGGGGCAACATGCGCGCGCCCAAATCTTCGTGGCCATGAAAGCTCCAGCCCTTGTCTTCGGTAAATTCCTTGGTTCTCGGCTTGGCAATGTCGTGCACCAACGCTGCAAAGCGAAGAGGAAGTTTTTTGCTCATCGATGCGGCGTTGTCAACAACCATCAACGTGTGATTGAAAACGTCTTTGTGCATGTAGCCTTTGCGTTCTTCTGCGCCGCGCAATTCCACGAACTCCGGAAAGATGATCGCCAGCACGCCGGTCTCATACATCAAATGAAAGCCGATGGAAGGTTTATCTGCGGCAAGAATCTTGATGAACTCGTCAGTGATGCGCTCTTGCGAGATGATGCGCAAGCGCTCCGCCGACGCTTTCATTCCGGCGAGGGTTCTTTCTTCAATTTTAAAATTAAAAACCGTGGCGAAGCGAATGCCGCGCATGAGGCGCAGCGGATCGTCGGAAAAAGTGATCTCCGGTTCGAGCGGCGTACGAATGATGCCGTTGCGTAAATCCTCGATGCCATTGAACGGATCGATCAATTTCCCGTAATCGGCCTTGTTCAGCGCCATGGCTAGCGTGTTGATGGTAAAGTCGCGCCGAGAGAGATCGGCTTGCAAGTCCGCTGGCTTCACATCTGGTTTGCGGCTGTCAGATTTGTAACTCTCTCTTCGCGCGCCGACGAATTCCAGCTTGCGCCCGTCATGATGCAACATCGCCGTGCCGAAGTTTCGATAAACCGTCGGCGGCTCTGCGTTCAACGCTTTGGCGACGGCTTGAGAAAAAGCAATGCCATCGCCCACCACGACAAAATCAAGCTCGCCGAGTGGCCGTCCTATCAGCGCATCGCGCACCACCCCGCCGACGACGTAAACCTCGGCACGCTCGCGGTCGGCGATTTGGCCGATTTGCTTGAGCAGAGGATGCTGGGTCAGCTCTGCGAGCTTTTCATTTTTGGAAAATTGATGCACGGCAGTGATTATTTCTATGATGTTTGAAATTAACCAACTCCGAGTGCAATGTTTATAGAAAAAGCTACGTCTCATTTTCAAAACCCTGTAAGGGTGACATGTGATTTGAGCATGTCCACATTTCACCCCTGACGGGGTTTTAATTCACAGGTTGAATCCGAGACTTTTTTTCCCATTCTCTTTTAGATTTATGTCTCAAATAATATTTATAAGCACTTATTTCTCGACCAATCTCCTTTAAAAATCTGTTAAAAAAATAGGTACTGATAAAGCATATCAAACCATATGAACTGAGAATAATTAAAATAGTATTGAATCGAAAAGTCTTATCAGCGATAAAGTAACCGATTACTATCCAGAAAATAATTATGGTTAATAATAAAAGGATGCGATTTTTTTCTATCCAATAGATATGTTTGTATTTCCGTTTGAGTTCAATGTCGATATTATGATTTACATCAAAAATACTCTTTCCATAAGGTTTCAACAAATAAGTCATAATTTTTTAAAATGTAATTTCGTTCGTTATCGGGAAGAGTTTTTCCATACGATTCAAGAAATAAATCTAATAGCTTATCGTTTCTGGTTCCACAACGCCAACAAAAATGCTGACCATCTCGAAGCTCTTGTGCACATTTGACACATTTCCACATGCTAACCGTTTCCTTATTCCATTTTATCAAATGTCAACGTCATGCGTGAGCGGCTGGAGGGCTGAATGCCAATTGCTTGAAAAACAGTCATCGAATTCACTCAACCATAAAAATCACGCCACTTCTTCGCAGTCGACGCGATTCGCGAGTTAGTCAAGATTTTTCATAATTTACATGAATTCACGTGCCCAATAGTACTCTTGTATCTTATACAATTCTGATTTGTCAATCTTCAGCATCTCAAGTTCAAGCGGATAAAGTGGAAACAACCACTTGTTAACTATTATTTCATAGACAGCTTGAGGTTGCTCTTTGAGAAGCCGATCATTATTAAGCGCTTCTAAAGTTTGGATATTCAATCGTCTTAGATCATTGTACCAATTGAGTTCATCGCTGATTTGCACGGAACGCCATATTGAAGCGATTTTCGATAATGCTTTGGCATCTGCAAAACCAACATCATTCAGTGCGCGAACGAGCTCGATGATCGGTGGCATTGTGCCCGAAAGGGGAAGACTGTCAAAATCATCATAACGCGAAGGAGATAACCAGATGTGCTTGCCTTCGCTATTTGCGTAATCGACATAGATTGCCTCTTCACGTTGCTGTACTATCGAATTTTGGAGCACCCAGTCAACGTCATTGGGGCCATCAAGATAATACTCCCGCCGCCAGTCATCTACCCATTTACGGATGTCACCAAAAGTAGAAGGACTTGCCCAAGCGTACTGTGTATAGATCCCTTTCGCCAAATGATCGTTACATTTTTTCAATTGTCTCGAAAAATCCTGTCCAGTTTTTCGTTGGCATCGAATTGCATCCAAAAGAATCAAATACTTTGCTGCTTCTTCTTCAGCTATTAGACAGAGAATTCGATGTCCTCGCGAGTTTTGTTTATCAGCGAGTTGACAAGCATCAGAATATATTCTCATCGAATTCTCAAAAATCAATTTTAATCCATCTGCGACTTCCTCGAAGAGGCTTTCGTCTGAGAGTTGCACCAAGTCTTGAAATGCTTTTGTTTTCATCCCACAATTCCTTTGTTAGAATATCCTAGATTTGTGCTAACATATTCTTATACAACGGCCAGATCGTCGTGTAAAAACTTACTCACAAAAGAAATCGCCCGTTGCCTCGCCTGTTTGATTGTCCGGCAGAGGGCGGGCGATTTCGGAATGCGATTGCTTTCAAATCGACGGTGCAGTCATATTACTTTTCAAGCGCCGCTTGCGCCGCCGCCAACCGCGCGATGGGCACGCGGAACGGCGAACAGCTCACGTAATTCATGCCGAGGCGATGGCAGAATTTCACGCTGTCCGGATCGCCGCCGTGCTCGCCGCAAATGCCTACTTTGAGCTTCGGCCTGGTTTCTCGACCGCGCTCAACGCCCCATTCCATGAGCTTTCCCACGCCCTGCTGATCGATGGTTTCAAACGGATCAGCTGGAATGATTTTCTTGTCCACATAAAATGGAAGGAAGCGACCTGCATCATCGCGCGAGAGGCCGAAGGTGGTCTGCGTGAGATCGTTGGTGCCGAAGCTGAAGAACTCAGCCTCTTGTGCAATTTCATCGGCAACCACCGCAGCGCGCGGCAGCTCGATCATCGTGCCCACGAGATACTCGAGCTTCATCTTTTTCTCGGCGAAGACCTGGCCTGCAACATCGCGAACAATCTTCGTCTGCTCTTTCAACTCATTGAGCGTGCCGACCAGCGGAATCATGATCTCGGGAATCACTTTCTTTCCTTTCGCCGCCACTTCACATGCTGCTTCGAAAATGGCGCGCGCCTGCATCTCGGTAATTTCTGGATAAACGATACCAAGACGGCAGCCGCGATGGCCGAGCATCGGGTTGAACTCGTGTAGCGACTCGACTTTGGTTTTCACTTTTTCAGGAGTGATTCCCATCTTCTGTGCGAGATCAGCTTGCTCGCGATCGGTGTGCGGCAGGAACTCGTGCAACGGCGGATCGAGCGTGCGAATGGTTACCGGCAGACCATCCATCACTTCGAAGATGCCGGCGAAATCGGCGCGCTGCATCGGAAGCAGCTTGGCTAATGCGCGACGGCGTCCAGCTTCATCATCGACAAGAATCATTTCGCGCACGGCGTCGATGCGGTCGCCGCCGAAGAACATGTGCTCGGTGCGGCAGAGGCCGATACCCTCGGCGCCGAAGGCAATCGCATTCGACGATTGATCGGGCTGATCGGCATTCGTGCGAATGCGCAGCTTGCGAACGCTGTCCGCCCAGCTCATGATCGTTTCATAAATTTGGTAGACTTCGGAATCATCGGGCGATAAAGTCTTGTCGAGCAGCACTTGCAAAATTTCCGAAGGCTTGGTGTTGATCTGTCCGGCAATCACTTCTCCGGTGGTGCCGTCGATGGAGAGCCAATCGCCTTCGCGCAACGTTTTCGTTTTTCCGTCTGAGGGTTTCACCGTCATCGTGCGGGCGCGATAATCGATTTCCAGCGCGCTGCATCCAGCGACGCAGACTTTGCCCATTTGCCGCGCCACCAACGCTGCGTGTGAGGTCATGCCGCCGCGCGCCGTGAGAATGCCTTCGGCGGCGTTCATGCCCTTGATATCTTCTGGAGAAGTCTCAATGCGAACGAGCAGAACTTTTTCGCCGCGCTTCACCCAATCCACCGCATCTGGCGCATTGAACACGATCTTGCCGCAGGCCGCGCCGGGGCCGGCGTTCAAACCCTTCGCCAGCAGACGCCCGCTGTCAATTGCGGCTTTCTTTTCGTCTGCATCAAACACCGGGCGCAGCAATTGATTGAGTGAAGCCGGATCGAGACGCTTCAGCGCCATCTCTTTAGTGATGAGTTTCTCTTTCACCATGTCATAGGCAATCTTGAACGCGGCGAATGCGGTGCGCTTGCCGTTGCGAGTTTGCAGCATCCACAGCTTGCCTTTTTGCACGGTGAACTCGACGTCTTGCATGTTCTTGTAATGTTTTTCGAGTTTGGCGCGAATTTGGAGGAGTTGTTTGTATGCTTTCGGAAACGCTTCTTCAAGACGCGAAATGTGCTCGGGCGTGCGCGCGCCGGAAACAACGTCTTCACCTTGCGCATCGACCAGATACTCGCCATAAAAAACATTTTCTCCGGTGGAGGGGTCGCGCGTGAACGCCACGCCGGTGCCGCTGTCGCTGCCCATGTTGCCGAACACCATGGCCTGCACGTTCACCGCAGTTCCCCACTCTTCGGGAATTTTATAGAGACGGCGATACTCGATGGCGCGCTCGTTCATCCACGAGCCGAACACCGCGCCGATCGCGCCCATCAGTTGCGTCATCGGGTCTTCGGGGAAATCATGGCCGGTGCGTTGTTTGATCGCGCTTTTGAATTCTTCGACAAGCTCCTTTAAATCTGCGGCGGTGAGATCGGTGTCGAATTTTGCGCCGCGCACTTCTTTCTTGTGATGAAGAATTTCCTCAAAGGGGTCGATCTCGTCTTTGTGTTCCGGTTTGAGGCCGAGCACGACGTCTCCGTACATTTGCACGAAGCGGCGATAGCAGTCATAAGCAAAACGCTCGTTGCCGGTAGAGTCGATCACAGCCTGCACGGTCGTGTCGTTCAGGCCGAGATTGAGCACCGTGTCCATCATGCCGGGCATCGACTCGCGCGCGCCGGAGCGCACGGAGACGAGCAGGGGATTTTTCTTGTCGCCGAATTTCGCGCCCATCACTTTTTCAATGTTGCCCATCGCTTTTTCAATTTCGGCGCGAAGCGTTTTTGGATAGGTTCGCATGTTCGCATAAAAATAGGTGCACACTTCGGTGCTGATGGTAAAGCCTGCGGGAACGGGCAGGCCGAGGCTGGCCATCTCGTGCAGGTTGGCGCCCTTGCCGCCGAGCAGGTTTTTCATGTCGGAGCGGCCTTCGGCGTTGCCATCACCGAAGCTGTAAACATACTTGACTTTTTTCGCAGTCGTTTCGCGGCCATTGCGGCCGGCCAACTTTCCATTCGTTTTCGAATTCTTGGCAACCGACGTCCGGCCAGACTTTCCAGTCTTCGCCACCTTGACACTTGACATTATACTTCCTCCAAAAGACGTAAGAATCCAACTAACTTTACCTTCACAGCTCTAATTGAAAACGCAATGCTTCCTGGATTCGCAGCATCATCGCTGGGTCAATGATTTCACCCAGATGTTTTTCCAAACGTGTTTTGTCCAGCGTTCGCACTTGATAGCACAGTCAATTGATTGCATTGCCAGGCCATTCGCGTCGTCGGGCAACAACACTTCGTTTGGATAAACCACGCGATGTGGTGACTTGACCGAGGTGAGTGGAATAACATTAACCACTGGCAATACCTGGTTGATCCGCTCGCGGCTCACGACGAGAACCGGACGTTTTCCGGCTTGTTCAGATCCGCGCGCCGGATCGAGTGAAGCCAAAAAGATATTCCACTGATAGTTCATGAGAGACGCTCCCACCACTCTGCGTCTGCATGCGCAAAGTCGAGCATCGTTTCCTGCAAATCGGCAAGAAAAAGCGGATCCGTTGCGGCCTTTTCAAGCTTCGCAATTTTCTCTTCATTCGTTTCTCTTCCGCTTTCTTTGCTCTGGTGCTCAAGTCTGCGAAGAATTGGCTCAACCGCAATGTAGTCCTCGATGGGAAGAATAATCCCAATTTGCCGTCCTTGAGCGTCCATGATGAATTGTCTGCGAATCGTCGCCATATCCATATCATGCCTCATTTCTTCGATGGCTTGAACTCGGGTTTGAAATCCATCAACCCTTGACCTTGCCATTTCCAGCCAGCAGGCCGGTGTATTCGTCCGGCGAAAGCAGCAGATTCACGGCGCATTGAATTGCCGGGTCATCGTCAAAGCCGGCCTCCACTTCGGCGCGCGTGCCCCAAAGCTTCGAGGAAATTTCTCTTTCCAAACTTCTACGAATGAAGTCGCGGCTCTTGGTGAAGTCGTCTTTCTTCTCGGCTTGCAACGCGACTTGAAGCGCTTCGAGCTGCGTTTTAATGTCGGCGAGATAGCCGTCTTCTTCAGCAGCCTTGCGAAGATTTTCGAGCTGCGCTTCGGTGTCCGACTCATAAGTAAAATGGCGATCCGCGAGGAACTGTTGCAATTCACCGAGAAGCTTTTCATCAACCTGGAAGCCGGGTTTTAGCTCCGGATGGCGCACGGCATATTGAATCGCAAAATTGAACAGCATCATTTTGCGTAACAAAGAGATTTCGTACTGCGTGAGCTTCGGCGTCTTTATTTCCACGTCCGGCTTGATGCCGCCGCCGCCAAATACGTCCCGGCCATGCGCTGTTTGAAAATGTTCCGCAGGCGCTTCTTGCTTCTTTTCATCGACGGCAACTGGGTCTGTTGCTTCTTCGCCTTGAGCGAAAATGTCCGCCTGCTCCTTGTGCAAGTTCGATTCCTTCTGAATCAGGCGTCCGCTCGGAATGTAGTATTTCGCAGTGGTCACTTTCAAGGCGGCATCGCCGGTCAGGCGCACGACGGTTTGCACAAGGCCCTTGCCGTAAGTCGGCGCGCCGACGATGACGCCGCGATCGAGATCTTGAATCGCTCCGGCGACGATTTCTGACGCCGAGGCAGAAAATTCATTGACGAGAACGACCAACGGCAGCGTCCCTGCGGCGGGCTCTTTTTCGGAAACATACTTTTGCACGCTGCCTTCGATGCGTCCGCGTGTGGAAACGATTTGGTCGCCCTTCTTTACGAAATTTTCAGACACCTCGACCGCTTGCTCCAACAGACCGCCGGGATTGTTGCGCAAATCGAGAACGATGCCTTTCGCATTTTGCGTTTTGAGCTGGCGGATGGCTTCGCGAATCTCGTGTCCGGCGTTTCTTGAAAAACGGGTCAGTTTGATGTAGCCGATGCCGTCGCGTACTATGCCGGAATAAGAGACGTCATGCACGACGATCTCGGCGCGGATGAGGCGGAACTCGATAGGTTCCGCCTCGCCTTCGCGGCGAATTTTGACGACGACCGGCGTGCCCACTTCGCCGCGCAGTTTGCTTGCGGCGTCATTGGTGGACATGCCTTTCGTAACCACGCCATCGACTTCGATGATTTGGTCGCCTTCGCGGATGCCGGCGCGCTGTGCCGGGGTGCCCTCATACGGAGGTTCAACCACCGTCGGCCAGCCGTCGCGCGGGCCGATCAACATCCCCAAGCCGCCGTATTTTCCCGTGGTCATGATTTGAAGCTGATCATTGTCTTCCTGTTCGATCAAGACCGTGTATGGATCGAGCGTGCCGAGCATGCCGTTGATGCCGGCTTTCAAAACTTTGGCGGGATCGACTTGATCGACGTATTTTTGAGAAATCTCCGAGTACACCAAGCCGAAGATTTCGATGTTCTTGCGAATCTCGTGAACATAATCCGCTCCGACGCTGATGCCCCAATCCAAGCTCCACCCGGCCAGCGTGGCGAGCGCGGCAATCAGAATGATGATCGTCGAAGTTTTTTTCTTGATCGACATGATACAACCTCCAAGAGTGAGATGATTCCTGCTGCGGCAAATGGATATTACTTTGAATCGGCAATATTAAGACTAAACTTTGCGCTTAAATGTTTGCGAATTTGTGACGCAATCTCTTCAATTGTCTGTTGACCATCGATGGTGATGAAACGGCTGCCAGACTCACGAGCAATTGTCAGATAACCGTTGCGCACGCGCTCGTGAAAAAGCGCGGCCTCACCTTCGAGGCGATCCACAGACCTGCCGGAGTTTTTTCGGCGCTCGGCAGCAGCGCTGACCGGCACATCGATGAAAAAAGTGGCGTTCGGCAAAATTCCGGCAGTGGCAAATTCATTGACGCGGTGCACAAAACCTAAATCAAGATTTCTACCGTAGCCTTGATAAGCAGTGGTCGAATCGGCAAATCGGTCGGCGATAACGATTTTATTTTCCGCCAAAGCCGGTTGAATGAGTTCATACACAATTTGCGCCCGTGCTGCGGAGTAAAGCAGAATTTCCGTGCGTGCATTCATGGCCGAATGATCGACATCAAGCAAAACGTGGCGAACCGCTTCGGAAATTTTTGTGCCGCCAGGCTCGCGCAGTGCAACGACCGGATAACCCGCAGCATCAAGACTTTTTTGCAGCAACCCGCATTGCACGGTTTTGCCGCAGAAATCGATGCCTTCGAAGCTGATGAAGAGTCCAGGCATTATTGTGATACGTTAGCGACCGCACGCGATTTTTGAGCAACTTTCATCGAACAGTGCATAACTTTATTTGTTTTTACCAAATGACTTTAACGGGATAATGCGCGAATATGGGATCGCAACTGAGCAAGCCGGCACCTTCTGCATTAGCCTGTGTTACAAGCAGCCGATCAAACGGGTCTTTGTGCGGCATTGGCAGCCCTTCCAAGGCCAAGACATGGGCATGAGTTATTTCCATCAAGATGATGTTGTTGGTTTTTTGCTGATGCGCGATTAAATCTGCCAAGGGTAGCCTGAGGGTTAATTTGCCTAATTGAAATTTAATTTGCATCTCCCAGACGCTGGCAGCACTTAACAATAGGTTATTGGTGGGATCTTGACAGAGCGCAAAGACCCGTGATGAGAGCTTAGTCGAATCACTGTCCCACCAGATAAATGTGTGCGTGTCAAAGAGCAGTTTCATGGCGTTCCTAACCAGAAATCATCTGGCAGAGGCGCATCGAAATCATCACTGGTAATAATCGCGCCTTTGTGGAGCTCGGCTACGCGCGGTTTGACTATCGGCACGAGTCGAACGCGCGGCGTAGCAGCTTCCGTCAAAACAACTTCAGTGCCGGCCAGAACCAGCGAGACTAATTCCGGTAAGCGCGTTTGTGCCTCTTGGATATCGACAGTTTCGGTGTGCATTGTTTTTCTCCAAATTGACCCGATAGTGCAGCATGACTTCAAATTGCTGCCAGATTAAATGTGCAAAAACTTCCACTTCCCTCCACGGAACCTCCAATAATTCAATCCCAGACGCAGGCTCTCGTCGCCGAGCTGCACCGCCCACAAACCCACAAGTGAAAAATTGAAAACAAACACGACGATCCAATTCAGGCCGATCTCGAGGACGATGACGCTCAAAACGCTCAACCACATCAGCCAGTTCATATCACCCGCGCCGCGCAAATTGCCCATCAGCACGCCGTTGACTGCCTTGGGAATTTGTACCAGCGCGAAGATGCGCAACACGAATGAGCCGAGCTCGATGACTTTTGCATCGTTGGTAAAAATCGACATGATGCTGCCGGAAAAAATGAAGAGAATCGTCACGACACTCATCACAAAAACGAAAGCCACCCGGCCGGTTATTTTCGCCGTCATCTCCGCCAGCTTGCGCCGGTCGGCGCCGAGATTTTTTCCCATCAACGTCATCGCGCCCATGCCGAAGCCCATGTAGAACATCGATAGCACGGCTTGGATGCGCATGAACGCTTGATGCGCCGCCAGCACCGTCACGCCGATCAGTGCGGCGTAGCCGCTGATGATTACCTGCCCGAACGCCCACACCAGTTGCTCGACGGTGGTCGGCAAGCCGGCGCGAAACAGGCGCTTGAAAGTCGCCGCGTTGGGCGTCGTCAGCTCTCGAAGAGAAAGAAAGAGAACGGACTTGCGGCTGCGCAACAACCAGGCCGTGGCCAGGAAGCCGAGGGAGTGCGAGATGCCGACCGCCAGCGCAGCGCCGCGCACCTCCAGGCGCGGTAGACCGAGCAAGCCAAAAATCAATACCGGCGACAGCAGCAGGTTCAGCATATTGATGCCGACGTTGATCATCATTGAATATTTTGTATCGCCGGCGC
>Ga0247727_10019720_pt1 | contig 10414 bp, 10 predicted proteins | sample WisWelCaveWW1625_FD_202498 | JGI IMG/M metagenome (GOLD analysis project Ga0247727, IMG submission 202498) | Biofilm microbial communities from Wishing Well Cave, Virginia, United States - WW16-25 | ecosystem: Environmental > Aquatic > Deep subsurface > Groundwater > Cave microbial mat | place... | reverse complement strand
GTTCTTTTCCACCAGCATCCCACGCTTTGAAGAATGCGTCCATGTCTACTTTGTGTTTGTGTTCTCCGATGAGTTCTCCAGCAACCGCGTCAAGTGAGTAGCTGTCTGTTTTGAGCGACCGCGCAATTACTTTCTTGATGAACTTGAAGATGTCGATATGAGCAAGCCCTGTTATTTTGGCTTCTGTCTGCGTTTTCCCAAGAATTTCCAGCGTGCTGTAATCAAGGCCTATGTCTATTTTGACTTTGTTTATCCTTGCGCGCTCATTTATGTACGGAAAGTCAAATCCATCTGTGAAATAGCCCACAATCATGTCTGGCCCGTAATCATTTACTAGCTCGACAAATCTTTGGAGCATGTCTGCTTCTGTTGGCATGAATTCTATCCATTTTTCCTTGGTTTCAAATTTTTTCCAGGTAATGACGCGCGAGAAATTATCGCCGTAAAGTCCGACCATCAGTATCGGGTTCTTTTTCGGATTCATCTTGTTGTCCGGATTGTAAGTTTCTATGTCTACAGCAAGCAATTTTGGCTTTATCGTCTCCTCGCTTTCCCGTTCTATTTTCTCTGCAAGAATGCACGGCACTCTTGACTGTGCCGGAACTTCTTTGCCTTCAACTTTTGTTAAAGTAAGCGGAATTATGCCTTTGTCTATCAAATATCTGCGGGTGTAAAGAATATCGTACTCATAAACGCCGTCAACATCTGGCAGTTCTTTTGCCAAATCTTTCAACACAGGCACTCCTTTTGGTATGTTGACAAAGACTTTCAGCGCCTCAATAGGATGCTCATTAAGATTCTTCTTGACTTTCTCTACGCGCATTACGTGATAATCATCCTGTTTTAGCGCTTCAATGACTTTTGGATCAATGCTGCCAACTACGTAGAAATACGGCTCAAAATTCTCGTCAAGTACGCATATCTGCTTGCCCTCTGTTGTCCTGCCGTATAGCTGCACAACCGGCTTGCCGTTCTTGACTGCATACGTTATGTCTGTTGGATAAAAGCTTGTTTTCACGAGAATTACTGCTGTTTGTCTGATTTTAAACCTTCCGCACATTTGCGGATTGCTTGCTCAAGCTCGGAAGGCATGAAGGGTTTTGGAATGATTATCGCATCAGGGGTTCTGTCTAATTCAAGAAGCCCTCCGTCAATCATTATGACTGGCTTTTTGGAAGCGCGAGCTGCATTGTACACGTCATAGCCGCCATAGCTCACGTCGCTGATGACCATATCTGCTTCATTGACGTGTTGAATTGCTTCGGCAGATGTACTCTTGACTAGAAACGTGTAGCCCATTTTTGTAACAATTGAATTCATTAAAACAGCAATAGGCACTTCATAAACAAACCCAACAATGTGTGGTTTCCTTGGTTCGCGTTCCATGCTTTAAAGCGAAGTTTATCCATTTATAAAACTATCGCACATAACCCCTTTTCAGTAATAACAAATCCCATAGATACCTTTTTAAACGCAGAAAAGTTTTTTAGCTCAATGGCTTTCCCAAAAGAGGTGCCGCCAGCCGCACAGCGCTGCCCAAAGTGCAATAAGTTGACGCTGTATTACGACACTGAAACAAACAGAATTGTGTGCAGTGCCTGCGGTTATGAAGCCAAACTGAGAGTGTGATACCATGAGTGAAATCCATAATGCGCAAAGAGTTGGTGTGTTTGTTGACGTGCAGAACTTGTATTATTCTGCAAGATTTGTGTATAACGCACATGTTAATTTCAAATCGATATTGCAGGATGCTGTCAAGGGCAGGACTCTTGTCAGGGCGCTTGCGTATGTTATCAAGACAGAAGACATTAGCAAGGAGAAATTCTTTGATGCTTTGCAGCACATTGGCTTTGAGATTCGCGCAAAGGACTTGCAGATTTTTTACGGCGGTGCAAAGAAGGGCGACTGGGATATCGGCATTGCAATGGACTGCATTGAGCTTGCTCCCCGTCTTGACACAATCGTATTAGTCAGCGGCGACGGCGATTTTGTCCCGCTCATCGAGCATTTGAAGCGCGCATTAGGATGCCGTGTTGAAGTTGTTGCTTTCGGCAAGTCTGCAAGTGCAAAATCCATTGAAGCAGCTGATGATTTTCTTGACTTGGACAAGGACACCAAAAAATATTTAATCAAGCCCCTGAAGAAGCTTCCTGTTAACAAAGAGGTTGAAACGCATCATATGGGGGTAGCAAATGGAAGTAAGCGAGTCAAACTTTGAGCAGGAAGTCTTGAAGAGCGACAAGCCGGTCGTAATTGACTTTTGGGCTCCATGGTGCTCGCCGTGTAAAATGATTGCGCCAGTATTCGAGAAACTCTCCCATGAAATGAAAAATGTTAAATTCGCCAAGATTAATGTGGACGATAATACAAATCTTGCACAACAGCAAGGCGTAATGGGCATTCCTTGTATGATTGTATACAAAAACGGTGAAGAGGTTGACCGTATTGTCGGCTTTCAGGACGAAGTTTCGTTGAAAAAGAAGCTGACTGCCATTCTCGGCTGATGCTCGCAATCATTAATTTCAAGGCATATGAGAGTTCTTCCGGGATTAATGCCATTAAGTTGGCCAAGATTTGCGAGAAAGTTGCTAAAAAAGAGAAAACTAACATTGTTGTTGCTGTCCAGCCCGCTGACATTTTCGCTGTCGCTGCGAACGTCTCAATTCCGGTTCTTGCACAGCACGTTGACTCAATCGAATTCGGCGCCAAGACTGGCTGGATATTGCCTGAGAGCGTTCAGCAGATGGGCGCGATTGGCAGTCTGGTGAATCATTCCGAGCATCAATTGCCTCTTCCTTTAATCAAAAAAACTATTGACCGCCTGCATTCTTTAGGCATGCTTGCAGTTTGCTGTGCAAATACTCCCGCAATGGCTGTTAAAATTGCTAAATTCAAGCCGGATATTATTGCCATCGAGCCTCCAGAACTCATTGGTGGCAATATTGCTGTTTCTCAGGCCAAGCCTCAAGTGATTACGCAGTCTACTAAGAAAATCAGGAACATTCCAATTTTGTGCGGCGCTGGCGTGAAGACTTGGGACGACGTAGTAAAGGCAGTGCAATTAGGCGCAAAAGGAATTCTTGTAGCATCCGGCGTCACAAACGCAAAAGACCCCGATAAGGCTTTGACGCAGTTGGTAAGAGGTTTTAAGTAATTATTTCTCTTGTGTGTGTTTCAGCGTCATTGAATCAGTGTCAACAATGACTGCGTGCAGGCCGTGTTCGTGGTATACATCATTGCCGCCTGGGTTTACGCAGATGGTATCGCCTATTTTTTCCTGCCAGACGCGGGTCATCCTCCTGCTTTCGTGCACGTGCCCGCTGAGTACGAGCAAGGGCTGATGCCTTTCGACAAACGCGCGTACTGCGGTGCTGCCGATGTGCTGCGCCTCATAGTTGATATCGAGATGCGTCCCAGCTGGCGGGCAGTGGATGACATAGATTGTCTTTTTGGAATCGCTTTTTGCAGCCAATGCCTCAAGGTCTTCCGCAATCTTTGATTCTTCTTTTTCCCACCAATCGTGGAATTTGCCGCCTGTTGACGGCACAAAATTGTATCCTGCAATGAAAAGCCCGTTAGGCAGCTGGTGAACAGCGTTATGAACGTAAGCGATATGCCCTTTTTCGTGCATCTGCTTGATTTCCTCTTCTGTTTTTGGCATGTCATCATTGCCCAAAATGGCAAATACAGGTATGCCGAACTGTTGCAGGCTGTGGCACTGCGCCTTGAGGAAATCGCCCAAGAAATCGCGTTGCCCCACTTCTACATAGCCCAGATCAGAAGCGTCTTTTCTCAGTCTTGCTACGTGCGAATACCCGAACAGATGGCGCACGTGGTCATCAGACACTCTGCGTACTGCGCCTGCTGCGATAGAAAGTTTTCTTTGAAGCAGTTCTTCTGCTAGTTTTGCCAAGTCCTGATTTTCATTGTCAGTCTGCAATTTGATTCTGTCAGCCAGCAATATTCTATTGCCATATTTGAAAACAAGCGGGAGTACGTTTGAAAGCAGAAGCTCCTCCCGATATACTTGGTCAATTCGACCGAGCGAGTTATCGCTTTTGATTTTTTCTCCCAGTCTATCCAGATATGCCATCTGCACATTTTCGTATTCTTTGAAATTAAGCAGGACGTCTTGCAAATAGTCCAGTTCATCTTTTGACAAATTGAGCTTTTGCAGCTCAGGTATTCGTGCGTGCTCCCCGGATTTCTCGAACACATTGACCACTTTTTCCAGCGTGCGCTGTTCCAGTTCTGCCTCTTTGCTGCTGAAGACGCCATCTTCCCAGACAACATATCCTCTTTCTTCGAGCTGGGATGCGCGTATCTTGTTTTTGCGTGCTTCCTTGATAACGCTTGAAAGCAGGTTTCGCTGTTGTGATGATCCATAGCCAAGTTCGCCAACAGGTATTGCGATTTTATCGGTAAATGAGATTGCTGTGCGTTTTGGTGTCAGGTCGCCGCCCAGAATGACCGGAAGTCCTTGGTCCTTTGCTATTTTAAACAAATGCTCGTATGCCTGCTTGTGCCCGTGCTGGTCTGAAGAATAAATGAATTTCATATCGCGCCCGTCCTCTTGAGGTAGTGGGCCAGTGCTGTATTCTTTTGGCCGTGCGTCATAATCTCGTTGAACACTTCTGCTGCGTGAAATTTGAACGCTTCTTCACTTCCTTTCCATTTTTGTTTCTCGCAGGCAAGTCCTTTGTTTGCGTCTGCAAAAATGCCGACAAGCGATCCTTTATCAGAACTGTGCGCCAAGCTATGGAGGATTGCGTGATATTCCTGCCAATCGAGCTTTGTGCCTGCATAAATTATCCTTTGTGCAAGCGTGTATGCCAGCAATTCGCTTACTATGCCAGCAGGCTCATCTGTGAACTTGCCAAAGTTATTTTCCCTGTATGCCTTTACATTCTCATTGCGTTCTTCGATTTCCCTGATTGAATTGGCTGCGCTGGCGTGTAGCTGGTCAGCTTGCTCGCGTGGGAGCAGCGAGTAGGCAGTTAGCAGTTGATATATGTTCTCGCTCGGATCTGCCATTGGCGGATTGACTTGCTTTGAAAGAAGAGCGTGCAGGAACTTTTCCACATCATCGTTTTCGTGAGCCAGTCTTATCGCTGCCGCGATGTCATCTTTGCTGGCAAATGAAAAATGTGTTTTTTGTGCGATTGAATGCGCGTAATCAATGTCAAGTTCGAATTTCTCAGTGAGCGCGCGCACGTCATATCTGTCACAATCCCTTAGCGTGCGCGTCTTGAATAGTTTTGTTGCTGCGATGAACTCTGGTTTGGCGACTGCGATGCGTTTCCCATCAAAAGCCGTTGCTGTTGTGACGTCCTGTTCTGTCGGCACAGGCGACCCGAAATTATAGCCGCGCAGCATCTCTACATAAAACCCGTGGCCGCTGGGATCTTTTTCCGCAATCGGAATTGCGTCAAGTATCTCAGAATAGTCTATCGAGCCGAACAGTTGCATTGGCGCTTTCATTTTTTTTGCCAGCCTGCAATTTCTAAGCACGATTAACTCAAGGTCCTTGTGCTTTCTGTCCGGAATAGAGCTTGTCGTTTTGAGGCTGCACCCATCTGCATCATCTGCGCAGAGCAGCGTCATTACCGCTCCGCCCCCTATGACTGCCCAATTGACTTTCCCATCTTTCAAGAATTGTGGATAATTATTCGTGATGTTTATGATATTTGCCGGGTCGAGCGAATAATCGCCTGGTTCTCTCAGCATTTGTCGCATTCTCATCATATAGCCCCCGCTAAAAAAGGATATTGCGCGCTATATAAAACTTTCTATATTTTTACTACCAAATAGTTACTAAATAACTCTGTGGAAGAACACTGCAGTCACATACGTCTCCAATACTGCAGCAAGAAGTATGAACAGTATTCCAAATATCAGCAATAAGAAGCAGTTCTTCAGAACATTTCTGAATGCATCTCCTGTTAATTTCTCGTGAATTAGCGCTCTTGATATTTCTGCTCCAGCTATCGCTGTCAGGATGAATCCTGCGCTTTCTGGAAGCAAATGCACCAATGATATGGCGGCCAGCTGTCCTGCCGCTGCCCATTTGCCAAACAATTCCACGACAAACGCCGCAAAGAATGAAGCATTATACGCAACAAGAAATATTGCTCCTGCGCCGTAAAATAATGACAAGACAAATCCAAACAGCAAATACATTAAGTTATGAGAGAATAGTGCTATTGTCGTAGTCATGTCAGGCACGTATGGCTTGTTGAGGAAAGTGGCGATGATTTCCGGCTTCAAATGCTCCTGCACGAGCTGCTGCTGTTGATATCCAAGCATTGCTGGATTTACAAAGCCAAGAACCAAAAATCCCGCCAGAAGCCCTAAAAATGCCCCAATATAGCATTTTATTATGACGTGATGCCTTCTCCAGAAATGCGATGCTCCCTTGCTTTCAAGTTTTTCTTCAAAAACAACAAGGTGATGCAGGCTGGGAACAAGTAATATAGTCACCAATAAAACAATAGCGAGCCCTTGGTCTGCTGGAAAGAATAATGCCTGCACTGCATATGCTACAAAGACATACAGCGCGCTCAGAATAAAAACAAAGATTGAATGTTTGACAACGATTTTTCTGTCCAGAAATTGTTCAAGCACCATTATTTCTTGCTGAAGTATGCGTCCCAGTCGATTCCGCCGTTTTCTTTTTGTCCGCGTTTCTTGTACGCATACGTTCCTATGGCGATGAGCAGTGCGAGTGCTAATAACAATGAAATCCATTTGATTGTTCCTGCAAGGTCAAATATTCCTGTTCCTTTCGGTGTTAATCCTTCTCTTGGTTCTTCTGGCGGTAATGGCTCGTATGTCTGCTGTGGCGGTGCTGATGGCTGTTCTACTGGCTGGTCTGGCACTACTGCGTTGCTGTCTGTTGAAGCTGGTTCATCCGGCTTGACGTATCCGCTTGTTCTCCACGCTTCTGCTCCTATTCCGCTGCGGTAAGATGTTTGTTGCTGCGGGCTTCCTGAATCTGTTACCGTAAGCGTCTTTTCTGCCTTGTACGTGTATCCGCCTTCTGTGTATTCGGTTGTGATGACATATGTTCCTGCGCTTGGTGCAGCGAATGTTGTGCTGTATGCACCGCTTACAAGGTCAACGAGATCGTCTCCGCTTGGTGTTTTGACTGTTACTTTTGTTACCGCTGCTGTGCCGTCTGGCGTCAGTGTTCCTGATGCAGTTATTGTTTCTCCTGGTGTTGAGCTTGAAGGTGATAAGTCAAGTGTTAGTATGTGGTTTGGCACTACTGTTATCGTTACTGTCTTTGTCGTGACGTGTCCTGCGTCGTCTTTTGCCTGTACTGTGAGCGTCTTTGTGCCTAGAGTGCCTGAGCTTACGCTTCCAGTGTATTCATCGCCTGTCTTTGCTAATGCCACACTGCTGCCTTCAAAGCTTGCATTTACGCTTGCAAGTCCTATCGTGTCTACAACTGTTGCCTTGAATGTTTTTGATACTGTTCTCGGCATAAATGCATTGTAATCAAGAATTATGGTCGGCGGAAGCTTGTCAAGCAATATTGCCTGTGATTTTGATGCTGTTAGTCCTACTCCATCTGTGCAGGTTACTGTCCAAGTGTGGCTGCCTTCTGTAAAGCCGCTCAGGTTTGCTGTTAAGCTTCCTGTTGTTCCGTTGCTGACATTGACTGCTCCTACTGATGTGCTTTCCAGGCTTACATCGCAGGACAATACTGTGGCAAGGTTGTCTGATGCGTTGAACGAGAATGTTGTCATTTCTGTTGCGAATGTTGTTGGGCCGTTTATTGTGACTGTCGGCGCTGTGCCGTCAAATATCAATTCGCCTGTTAGTGTTCCAGTTTCTCCCGGCGTGTTCTTTGCAGTGAACTTGTAGCACGCCTTCATTCCTTCGTCGTATGTGCTGAAGTCTGCTGTGCTTGAGAATAAATCGACGTTTTTTGTTAGCGTCACGGTATTATCCGCTCCGCCGAGGCAGTTGTTCCAGGTGTATGTTGCGCTCGCAACGCTTGTCTCTGGATCTTTTATTGTCGCGCTTACTGCTTGTGCTGCGTTGTTTGCTTTTGCGTACCCGCTTGGTTTAACATCAGAGATTGCTGGCGGGCTTGCGTCATTCAATATTGTAATATTGAGAATTGTTGTTGCTGAATCGAGCGACACTGTAATTGCCGCAGTTGAATCTGCGGTTACGTTTGGCGCGCTTACTTTGAATTCAAATGCTGCGTCTTTTACGTTTGTTTCTATGCTGCCGTCTTTCCATTCTGCTGAGCTTGCTGTTTGTGTTGTTGTCCATCCGCTGTAGTTTTCTGCTCCCACTATTGGCAGTGTTGGTGAATCAACTTTTACTTTTGTTATGATAGAACTTCCTTTATAGTTGTTTACATCCAGCGTTTCCCACGCTGTTGTTGTTTCATACACTGTTGCCGGCGTTACAGTAACGGTTGCTGCATATGCAGCTGTCGCAAGCAACAATACTAACAATAGGTTTGCCGCTTTCACTCAATCACTCTCTTTTCAGGGTTTGTGAGTAATCCAACTATAAAAAGGTTACTTTTTTGTATACTGGGAGAGCTTTTCTACACAGTTCACTGTGTTGTGACAATGAATCTTTTTAACTTGTCAATGTATTAACTGCCTTGGGGTTAAATATGATCAAAGGGGTGTTAATAGCCATAGTATTCTTCTCATTAGGTTTCTCGCTGCAAGCAGTGCCTCTCCCTGCAGAATCTCGCTTAGCCGCAACTGATGTTGCAGTGGAGAGCACGCAGCGGATTCCTTTTGACGCTATTAAGGTTTATCCAGATAGCGTTAAAATAGAACAGCCTGGCTTGCATTATGCAAGAGTTTCTTCAAATTCTATGGCACCTATTATTACTGATAAGTCAACTGTATTTGAGAAAGATCCCGATAAAAGCATTAAAGCTGGCGATGTGATTTCATTCTACGAGCCGTCAGAAAACGCGATTGTATTGCACGCAGTTATTGAAGTTCTCAACACAAATGAAGGAATACTCTACCGCACAAAAGGTCTTGCCAATCCAGAGCCTGATCCTTGGCTTGTTCCTTATCAGAATGTGAAGGGCATTATGGTTGGAACGTTTAGATGAAAAAATACGTCCGCAAGTGGGCTCATTTTGAGTCCGGCAAGCTTGGCGGCTGGAGCAAGAAATTGCCGCAGTCAAAGCGCCGCGAAATTCTTGAAAAATTGGTCAAAAGAGACAGTTACGCAACTGTTGTCAGAAGATTATTGCAGCTAAGAAACGTTACAAAAGACCAGGAGACTTTGACGAAAGCAACTTCTGATATGCTTTATTTGAAAAAGAAGTTCAAGGAGCATCCTGTTGTGCATAAGAGGGTGTGCTGATTTCCGGAAAAAGTTATTTTTCTCGTAAACTTTCCAATTAAGTCCGTAAATCTTCCAATTTTGTCGTCGAAAGAAATGTTAATAAGTTCGTCTTATGAAAAAATGCGCCGGGGTTGGTGTAACCAGGTAACACCGGCGGTCTCTCAAGCCGCTATCCGAAAGGATATCGGGGTTCAAAAACCTTTCGCTCGAAAGACCGTGGGGTTGAAACTCCCCGCCCCGGCGCCCTTTATTCAAGGTCGGCTAATCCGGTAAGCCCGCCAGCTCTCAGCTCTGTGCCCGTAAGGACTAGTTTCGAAAGAATTCCGAAGTTAAAATGATTTATGAACGCAAAATCCGGATTATATTACCTTCACAGTCACCTGATATATTTTTCCTGTGTAAAAGTGCCCGGGGTCATTCTTGAATTGTCCTGCCGAGCATTCTGCCGGAGGCGTGCCGTCGCTTCTTAATCTGTCCTGGTAAACGCAGACGTTAAAGGTGTAATCTCCTTTTGGCGTTGGTTTGCCCGCATCTATATTCAGGTCTGCTTTTATCATTATTGGCAGGAGCTTTTCCTCGTTCTTTTTCAGGTTGAAAGTCTGTATTGACCTGAAGTTTCCAAGCCAGTTTTCTTCAATGTGGTAAGCGCAGCTTTCGCCGTATCTGCAAATCTCCCGTCCATCCGGCGTATAAGCTCCAGAAAAGCTTACTGCGGCGCTGAAATCATTTTGCGCCCCTATATTCCTTACTCCGGCTCCAAAAGTGGCAGGACTGCCTCTTTTTACGCTTTGAATTGCCATCGGTATTGCCACAAGCTGGTTTCCGGTCTTGAGCGCGCTGATTATCTGCTCTTGTGTTTGCCTGTCAATTTCTGCTTTTAGCTGTTCTGCTCCTGAGAACCATTTGAAGAGAAAATATATTGATAGTGAGAATATCAGTATTGAAAGTATAAGAAGAACAATTATTCCTATGCTCATCTCAAATCCCTTCCTTGAAAAGCGCCGCTTTTCGAGGCTCGAAAATTCTCCGAATTTTCGTTGTTTGTTCATCCTGGGTTTATCAGGGTTATCTTTCC
>Ga0247727_10019719_pt1 | contig 10414 bp, 11 predicted proteins | sample WisWelCaveWW1625_FD_202498 | JGI IMG/M metagenome (GOLD analysis project Ga0247727, IMG submission 202498) | Biofilm microbial communities from Wishing Well Cave, Virginia, United States - WW16-25 | ecosystem: Environmental > Aquatic > Deep subsurface > Groundwater > Cave microbial mat | place... | reverse complement strand
CAATATCCATCAAAAGCAACTCTTTGTCTTGGTTTGGGAAGATTCCAACACCATCTATTACATCACCACAAACCAAAACAAATCGCACCTTCCGTGCAACCGGATCCGGACTTGAAAGCCATGAAACAAAACTCTCAAACTCCTTTTCCATGAAATACTTACTACCTACATGCAAGTCTGAAATTAGAACAGCATACACCTCGGTTTTTGAACGGTTTGTTACATGATCTGGTATATCGGGAACAACAATTTCTTTTGTAATAAAACCGCCATTTTTCCCAGTAGTAATACACTGCATTACAAACTGATCCATTAAGAGCGAATTTGCAGATGTCTGCAGATCCTTATTAAAAACTAACGTCTCAAGTGAACCACTAGGATCATCAATCGTAAGCCGTGTAACACCTCTGTCTATTTTTCGATCCATAAGTAAGCCTGAGACAAAAACTTCATCTTTTGGCTTTCCTGCCTTTACTATCTCAACCGTAGCTAGTTTTTTTGCCTGCGCTCTTTGTAGGATTATCTTCATAAGTTTTGAATATCGATTTACAAAAAGAGCCCCAAAACCCTCAATTCCCTCAGCTGAGGTGATTTTCTTTGTCGGATCTGATAAAATTACATGCTTATCCTTCACACTTTCATCAATTTGCGTATCAACAAACACTTTCAAATCATTTTGATTTATTAAAAACAAATTTTGTTTTGCTTTTTCTCGTACTACCTGCTTGATTATTCTTTCAAGTTCACTTGAATCAATTTTTTCAAGAATTTTAAACGCGTCTGGATGAATTTGAAATCCTCTACTCAACGCATAATTTAAAGCAGATGCCGCATTCTCATTCATCAAAATCAAATAATAGCACTTTTAATTAAATCTGCTCAAACCAACACCCTCAAATAGAGTTTTTTTAAAACAAAAACATGACCAGAAAAAAAAGGCTGTTAATTTTTCTAATCTTTATAGGCATATTTCTTGTAGCTTATTCCATCGGCGCAGAAACACCAGTATCTGATGAGGAGGCAATGGCATTTCTTGAAGAATTTAATAAAGCAATAGAAGGAATTGATGCCATTGGAATATTCCTACACAATGTATTTATTGCATTGCCCATGTTTATCCCTGGGGCTGGAGCAGCTTGGGGTGCATATGCTGCATGGACTACAGGCGTCGCGTTTAACGCTCTCGTAAAAACAACACCAGCACTTTCTCAAATCCCACCACTCGCATTGCTTTTAATCTCACCTTTTGGCTTGATGGAGCTTGTAGCTTATTCCATAGGAATGTCGAGAAGTTTCCTTTTAATAAAAACCATAATTAAAAAAAATCCAATAAAACAAGAGATACGTCCAACTGCCATTGAAATAGGTATAGCTATAGCACTTTTAATTGCAGGTGGAGTAATTGAGTATGCAATGATACAACAGTTTGGCTCCGATCTTAACACACTACAATCTTAGATTCATTTTTATCTTGACAAAAAATATCAAGCATTAATGCTTGGTCTCAAAATTCACAAACTTCCCAAACTAAAAAATCCAAACATGATCGCGGCATTACCCGATATGGGAAATGTAGCTGGTATAGGAGTAGACTTTGTTGTGAAAAAACTAAAAGCAAAACTGTTTGCCGAGCTTTACGCATTCTGGCCACCAGCCGTCTCGTATGAAGGTGGTTTGGTAAAGTACAATCAATCAAGCTACAAGTTTCATTATTCAGAAAAAGAAAACCTGATAATTTTTTCTGGTGAATTTAACCCATCAGACCCAAGAAGACTGTATGAGATATGTTATGAAGTGGTTGATATGGCAAAAAAACTAAAAGTTAGTACACTTTTCTCAATTGGTGCAGCTCTAAGACAACCAAGTCCAAAAGAGCCCAAAATTTTTGGGGCAACAACATCAACCAAACTTCTTAACCTCTTAAAAAAACAAAACATAACACTACTTGACGGGAAAGGTCAGATAACCGGGTTTAATGGTTTGATTCTTGGCATAGCAAAAGAAAAAAATATTGATAGTATTTGCATTCTTGGTGAAATAGACAACCCAAATGTCATACAACCAAAAACAGCCCAGATGATTCTTTCTACACTATTTGAATTTTTGAAGATCAAACCTATTGATATGAAAGATTTGGAAGAAGAAGAAAAAAGGAAAAAGTTCATGGAACAACAAATGAACTACATGGACGGTCTTATGAGACGAGACAAACAGCCCGGAATTGCCTAACATGTCTAAATTATTTAGACCATTAATTAAATAGAACTTTGAGTTTTAATTTACTAATGAAACTTGGAATTATATTGCTAATTACAATTTCAGGAGTTTTACTTGCAAGCTCATTACAGCAAGCAAATTCCGAACTCCTATCTAATGGTGAATACATATTACAAGGAAGTGGGCTTGCTGTCACGGAAGAATCAATTGATGATTCTGCGCTTGACTTGCAGTTTTCAACAGGAAAGCTTGCTAACACTAGAATGAAAGTAACATTAGAAGACGGCTTGATATCGTTCAAGAATGACGACTATGTTGCTTCCAATAGCTGGACTGGAATGGTGCTTAGTAATGGTAGATTTATCAGCTTATCAGGGAATGCTGAAAATGCAAGTGGTGATAAAATTTCCCTCTCATTACTTGCAAGACTAGTTCAAAATAGTAAAGACGCTTCTGTTTACACTGTTACAGGGAAAATAACAAAAGATGGTGAACCAACAAAATTAATTTACAGTGTAAAAGTGACGGGAAGCAGCACTATCTCTGAAAAGACACCCGCACAACAAGAAACACCAAAAGAAAAAATCATTCAAATAAGCATCTTAGCTGGAGCATCTAAACCTGGAAACATAAAGTATTATTCTTTACCCACTGTACAAATCACTCCTGATACCACCATTATCTGGAAAAATGATGACATAGTATCACATAGAATTATGAGCGGTGTTGCAAGCTTTTCCCATGGCAAACCATTCAAGCCTGATGGGAAGATGGATAGCGGCGACATTGCACCAGGTCAGACATTTAGTGTTACAATAAAAGAAGCAGGTATCACAAGATTCTTTGATACAACGTATTTTTGGATGGATGGTGTCATAATCTCACTTCCTGAGTCGGGTTCAAAATCGCTTAAAACAACAGAAACCGCACTAGAAAAAGCCCAAAAATACAAGTAATCACTTTACAATTTTATAGTTTAATTTGTTTTGAAATTAATATATGATTTAGGTTTTGATTGATCAAAAACCATTACCGAAAGATCAGAAAACTCTTTACCTTCCAACTCTTTTACGGTTCCAACAAAGGAAGTCTCTTTATCTGTTGTCAAAAACTCAAAGACATGCACTTTCATCTTAGAAGTATCAAACCCATGATTTTTCAAATAAGAAGCTACCTCTGACTGCATAAAGTGCTTTGATGGATCTTTTGGCCAAGGCCTTGGAATAAGTATTACACTATATCCATCCAAAAGCGCCTTTTGTAACTCTAGCTTTTTCTCCTCAATACTTGTGGTTACATGCATTGTAATCACTTTACTTTTATCCAAAGGGATACCAGCTTTAGAAGCTGCTACTTGAACAGAACTAATTCCAGGAATGATTCGCACCTCTTCAAATATCTCAATTAGCCTATCAACAACTTCAGACTCTGAAAAACTCACATCTCCTGTAAATGGAATAACACAAGTCTTGTCTCCCAAAGTTTTTGAAACCTTTTGGTAGATCTCTTCTTGATTTTGCATAGTTATTTCATATACTTGTTTGTTTACCAAAAGTCTCTCTATTGTCTGTAGGGTGTATTTGTATCCAATAATTATATCAGAAAAAAGAATGACTTCTTTTACAGCATCTGTGATATATCTAGGAGAACCGGGGCCCACTCCTACTGCATAGACTTCCCCCATCTCTACTCCATGATTTTCTGCTTGCTCTTAATATAATCTACAACTGGAGCCCAGTCTACTCTCATAAACTTTAGAGGATCCTTCAACGGATACTTGACCCAACCTTCAACAATTGAAAACTGATACTTTTTTGTCTTGCCACCAAAATTAATTTCTAATTTCAAAGCACTGCCCCAAGGCTTTTCTTCAAAATCCACCTTTAAAATTTGGTTATAAGAAATTTCCATGTTTTTTTTGTTTTCAAGGTCTCGTCTTAGATCTTCATCCCCATAACCATCATGATGAATCATGGTATCTTTCGATTTGTGCAATGTGCGGATTTGTCTTAACGTTGCAGGGTCCCACCACTTGTATTTCGCCTGAGTCTTTGTTACAAACATCAAATGCTTCTCGGACAAAAAGAACATTCCTTCGGCCCCGCGTCTTAGAAATTTCTTCTCTTCTCTCCACACGGAAAGGAGATGAGTCTGGATATGCTCATCTAAATCCATAAAACCCGTTGAATTTTGCTCATTAAAAACCAATGTCTAACAAGTTCTGTTAATTTTGCGGGAGGTGGTGTAAGCTGTTAACTAACGGGTGTTTTATTCGTAAAAACCAAGTTAATCTAAACTTTCAATGAGGATCTATTTAATAGGCGCCTACGCAAGAAGAAGTATAGCAAAGTGACTCTAATCATAGGTGCCAAGTGCAAGGATGGTGTAGTTGTAGTTGCTGACAGAAAAGTCACTAATTCTAATCGTCTAGCAATAAAAATTAGAAAGCCTAAGAATATGAAAAATGTTATTTTTACTGCTGGTGGATATGAAACCGTCTTTGAAGATTATTTGAATAATTTAAGCGATAAAGCTGAATATTGGTATAATTGGAATCAAGAAGAAAATAAAAAACACCCCCAAAGCCTTCATCGTGAATTTACTTATCGTGAATTTAAAAAATGTTGTATAGATACACTTACAGAATTAAAGGAAACTTATAGGGCATTAGGAGAAAATGTGCCTTACGAGCAAATTTTACAGGTTTTATTCGCCGTACCAGAAGACAATGATGGTGAGGTAAATACTCGGCTTTATTGGATGGATATGGATGATTGCACGCCTCAGCCATTAGAAGTAGGAAGTATTGCTATCTTAGGATACAAACAACTTGCTTTGCCATTGATTCAAAGCATCAAAGACAATCCTGACGTGACCATGATTGATGTTGCCAGAGTAGCATCTTTTGCCATTAAATTTATTGAACAAGAAAACCTTACTGATGGTGCAGTTGGTGTAGGTGATCTTCAACCACAAATATACTTTATTGCAAATGGTAAGTCACCAGAAGAACCTACAAAACAACAATTAGATGTAATGTTAAAAGATGTAGATGTGGAAGTAGAAAAATTCAGGAAAATGTTCGGCGCATCAAGTAGATTTCTTAGGTTTTAAAACAATTTTATGACCTTTGACATCTGCTTCTAATTCTATTTTCTCTTTCCATCCAACTTCATTGATTATTTCTGATGGTATGTCTACATACCATTTGAGATATTCTTTATCTCCTACTCGGCGATTGGTACGTTGTTGTAGTTTCATTTTTCATTATTATTAGAACATAGGCGCCTATAAACATAATGTAGGCGCCTAAATGTTTATATTAGTAGGCGCCTAATACTATGTATGGTAGAAAAACAAACCAACATGCGAGAAATGAGAGCACTAACAATAGTAGGATTAAATCAAGTAAAGCGAATTGATAGATCAACTTACAAAGTAAAATCGCAAAGCTCTGGCTTTTGGTATGATGTAATTCATCAATACAATAAAGGGTGGATTTGTTCCTGCCCCGATTATCTATTCAGAAAAGTAGAATGTAAACACATTTTGAGTGTGTACTTGTCTAAGGAATTGCGACATAAAATCATAGCAAATTCAGATGTAGATGAGATAGAAACAAGCTTAGAATTTACCTGTAAATGTGGTTCTAAAAACTTCAGAAAAGATGGTGTTCGTAAAAATAAAGCTTGTGAGATTCAGAGATACAAATGTATAGAATGTGGAAAGAGATTCTGCAACAACATTGGATTACGATCAAAAGTTTCTGCAAAAGCCATAACTGCAAGCTTGGATCTGTACTTTAGGGGCGTGTCATTAAGACAGGTAAGACAACACTTGTTACAGTTCTATGGAGTCAACATAACGCATGTTGCTATTTACAAATGGATAAGAAAATTTGGGAAAGTCGTGCAACCTTATGTTGATCAGCTAATTCTAAAAGATGTATCAGGTGTGTATCATGTAGACGAGATGGTTGTAAATGTTAGAAAAGAAACAAGCGAGAAAGGTCATTATCAATGGCTTTGGAATCTCATGGATAACTCCACAAGATTTTGGATCAGCTCAAGAATTTCACAAACTAGAAGTGTTGATAATGCAAGATTAGTATTTCAAGATGCAAAAATGAAGAGCCCTCAACCACTAGCTATAGTACATGATGGATGGGCTCCATACAATGACGCATTTATGAAAGAATTTTGGACAAAGAAAAATCCACGAGTAAGAAATATCAGATCAGTTGGTGTTAGACATAAGGGACTAAATCAAAAAGTAGAGCGATTGAATGGAATCTTCAGAGATAGAGAAAGAGTGATGCGTGGGATGGATCATAAAGATTCTGCACAGAAATTGATTGATGCCTATAGAATACACTACAACTTCATTCGTGAACATGGAAGCATTAAAAAAACACCAGCTGAACAAGCTGGTGTTAAGCTGGACTTGGGTCAGAATAAAATTGAAAATCTGATCAAATTAGCTTCAAAAAATTAAAATTCTTTCAAAAATAATTCTGAGGCAGCATTAGGTAGAAATTATTGATACACCAATGATTTATAATAGAGATCCGTAATTTACGGTATTGCGATGCGATCATGTGCATCGCTAGAGGATACATCAGTCGTGCTATGCGACGATGTATCTTCGCCTTTATTTTGGATAAGTGATAAGCCCATAACCATCTACTCGCCCCCCCTCACTCCGACGAAATTTTGGATAAATCAAATCCCAGTATGAATCGAAATCGTTTGTATTATTTGATTTTCTAGTTATGCAATAAGAAACGGCATCAGCAACTTGTAAACCTTTTCTGGTATGTGAGTGAAGAAAATGTGGTTCTTCTACAATGTTTTCAGCTGGTGGTTGCCACCTAGTACCACGTTTTCTGATACGATTAATCAATCTCAAAATGCATGAATCCTTACCGTTAAGATTCGCTTGGTACGGCATTGTTGACTTGTCTATTCTGATTATCCCCTTACTGTTATTATCACGTAAAAAATAATCGAATCTTTCTACTAAAAGCATATAGCCGTATTCTAGTATCTCAGAAGGATTGCTATGACGTAATGCAAATTTATTTTTCTGTATTCGCACAGCAATAGTTGTGAACTGCAGTTTGTTTATCAGATCATAAAGCGGATCTATCAGTGCAATTCGTTGCTGTTGGTTTAACCCATGAAATCTTCCCTTACCTCTCCACATATAATAGAGATGTATTTCTGCACCATTAAGAGAACCTGTAAAATAATTGTCTTTATAATCTTGAATAGCATTTTTCATGACATATAGATTATCTTCATAGAATATAGCTCCTGTTGTTACAAAAAATGGTGTTCTGTCAGATATTTCCCTGACACCTGATTCATCAACATACATTATGTACATGTTGTAATCGATCGATCGGATAATTCGTTCAAGTTAAACGTTGTGCTTAGTTACGCCAAGTATAGCTAATTTAGTATAACGTTAATAGGATATTATTGAAAATTCCATAATTTCCCAAAATTGATCGATCGATCCCATTAAATTTATGATATGAAGTAAATAATCAAATGAACGATGGTGCTTTGGATATCGCAAAACGTGATGTTGAGATTTATAGAAAGGAGTTAATGGAGGAATGGAATAGATTCATGCAAGAAAGTATCAATATCAAAAAGAATATGACAGGAAAACCAACAGAAGATTTTGCAACTACATTGGTAAATTTACCAATGATAACTGATTTACGAGACAGAGTCATTCAGAGAATGTCAAAATTAATACAAGCGTATGATACCTATACCCGCCTTCTTGAAGAAAAAATAGGTAAATAGAAAACACCCGCTAGTTAACACGAATAACAAACACCCTCAAAATTAACAGAAGTGTCTAACAATTGGCTTTTATTAACGAGTTCAAATTAGCTCAACATTGCATTCTAAAATACTTGGATTTGGCATATTTTTTTTTATCTTAGGAGGTTTGATTCCACAAAGCTTTGCAGATTCTAAAGTAGCTGTAATTGAGACAAAATTTGGAAACATGGTAATAGAATTTTTTCCCAACGACACTCCTAACACAGTTGAAAATTTCATAAAGCTAGCAGAAAGTGGTTTTTACGATGGAACAAAATTTCATAGAATTATTCATGATTTCATGATTCAAGGAGGAGATCCACTATCCAAAGACAGTCGTCTCATACAGCAATGGGGAGAGGGTGATGCTGGTTATACCATTGATGCAGAATTTAACAACATAAAACACAAAAGAGGAATTGTATCCATGGCAAGATCAGCGGATCCTGACAGTGCAAGCTCACAGTTTTTCATTGTACATAAAGATTCATTCTTTCTTGATAAAAAATACACAGTATTTGGTAGACTAATAACACAAGAAAGTTATGATGTGCTTGATGCTCTAACTTCACTTGAAACAACTAAAGACGTCAATAGTGCTGTTCCAGTTGATATCCCACTTAATTATGGCGATGCAGAAATTACTAGCATAAAGATCAAAAATCTTTCAGAGATTCCAAACATTTTAGATCTAGGGGAACCAGAGCGTATAATTTCACACTCTATAATTGATGATGAAGGAAATTATTCTAATACTCTGCTTGAGTTTTCTTTTCATGCTCCAGAAGGCTGGACTATCCAAGAACCAGAGAAAACACAACCAGAAGCACCAGATGTTGCAGTCCTTGGTCCAAGAATCGACAATTTCACAGCAGTCATCTCTTTTCTAGTTGAGAATTCAAACGGAACATCACTTAAAGATCATATCAAAGATACAAGAAAAAACCTACAACCAATCATTGATGCTGGGAGACTAAAGATTCTCTCTGAAGAAGACAAGAACATCAAAGGTTATTCCACACACATCACAGAGGCAAAGGGTGGGTTTGTGTCAAAAGATAAAATTTTCATAATAAAATATAAAGAAATTGTCATAGAAAACAACGACAAATTCTATACTCTTACATACACAAACCAGGAAAAGAATTTTGACGCCAGTCTGCCACAGTTTGATGCTGTACTAGACTCTTTTGAAACCACTTCCAAGCCAAAAGGCGGCATCCCTGTACCCAACTTTCCACTTGAGATTGGCATTGGTATAGTAATTGCTATAGCAGCGGCTGCTGTAATACTAGTTGCTAAAAGAAAGAAAAAACAACCTAAACAAAAATCCTAAGAGATTCCCTTTTTACCAAACATCATCAACTTCATCAAGTTCTCTATAATCCTTAGGCGCTTCACGTCGAAGAACTTTGAGCCTAGCAATATCTCGATCAAAAAATAGATCTATACTCCAATCAAGTAAAATCCTAATGCGTTTGTCAAACCGTGGTATCTTAGAAAGGTAGATTATTCTCCAAAGCCACCAAGCTACAATACCATGTAGATGTATACCAAAAACTGTAGCTATCGCGGTTCTCTTTCCTATTACCGCCATCTGTCCTTTTGACGAATATTCAAATTTCTTTTTCTGTTCTTTTTTTACCAAAGCTCGTAGGTTATGTGCAGCAATTTTTGCTTCTTCTTGAGCATTTTGTGCGGTGCCAGGATATGGTCTTTGAGTTTTAGGATTTATCAAAGTACAACAATCTCCAACAGCAAAAACTCCAGGAAAATCAGGAACTTCTAAGAACTCGTTTACAATAACTCCTCCCTTTGTCTTAAAGACGGATTTTTTTATAGTATCTACAGGAGTTACGCCAGCAGTCCAGATGAGAGTTCTTGTTTGTATCGCACCAATGTTGGGTTGGTTGACTGGATTTTTTGTAGGTCCAACTACCTCCTCAATTATTACCTCGGTGCCAGAAAAGCTAGAAAGTTTTGTGTTTAGTTTTACCTCAATTCCACGCTGCGTTAATTTTTTTAGTGCAAAACTTGCAAGACCTTCATTAAAATCCGGCAGGATAAAGGACACAGCTTCTAAAATGATTACTCTGATATCTTCTCTTTTTATATGTGGATAATGTTTTCTTGCATCAAGTAAAAAATCCATCAACTCTCCAGCGGTTTCTACTCCCGCAAATCCAGCTCCTACAATTACAAAAGTTAGCAGACTTTTCTTTAGAATTGGATCATCTTCATTTTCTGCATGCTCTAACATGTCTATTACTCTATTTCGCAAAACTACGGCATCGTTTAGAGTCTTCATGGAATATGCTCTTTCTTCCATTTTATCAATTCCAAAAAAGTTAGTCTGA
>Ga0247727_10019718_pt1 | contig 10415 bp, 14 predicted proteins | sample WisWelCaveWW1625_FD_202498 | JGI IMG/M metagenome (GOLD analysis project Ga0247727, IMG submission 202498) | Biofilm microbial communities from Wishing Well Cave, Virginia, United States - WW16-25 | ecosystem: Environmental > Aquatic > Deep subsurface > Groundwater > Cave microbial mat | place... | reverse complement strand
ATAGAGGAAGGGCTCGACGATGCCCAGCAGCCGTCCATGGCGCGCGGCCCGGCGCAGAATCCGGCGCAGCACATACCCACGCCCCTCGTTCGACGGCAACACACCATCAGCCATCAAGAACGTGATCGCGCGAAGATGGTCCGCCACCACGCGCATCGACCGATCGGTCGTGTCTTGCTCCCCATACCGGACCCCGGCCCTGGTGGCCACGGCACTGAGCAACGGCGTAAACACATCGCTGTCATAGTTGCTGTAGACGCCTTGTGCCACTGCCGCCAGCCGTTCCAATCCCATGCCCGTATCGATGCTGGGCTTGGGTAAGGGATGCAGCTTCCCCGCAGCATCCCGATTGAACTGCATAAAGACGAGATTCCAGATCTCAATGACGCGATCGCCCGCGCCGTTCGGCCGATCGTCTCCCGGTACCGAAGATCCCTGGTCGAAATGAAGTTCCGAGCAGGGCCCACAGGGTCCGGTATCCCCCATCTGCCAGAAATTGTCCTTCTCGCCGCACCGCACGATCCGCGAGGCCGGGACCCCGACCTTCTTCCACAGCTGGTCCGCTTCATCGTCGTCGCGGAAGATCGTCACCCAGATCCGATCCTTCGCCAAGCCGACCGTCTGAGTCAGAAATTCCCAGCTGAACATGATGGCGTCTTCCTTAAAGTAGTCGCCGAAGGAGAAGTTCCCCAACATTTCAAAAAACGTATGGTGGCGTCTGGTATAGCCGACGTTCTCCAGATCGTTGTGCTTGCCCCCCGCACGGAGACACTTCTGCACAGTGACCGCTCGCTTGTAGGCGCGCGCTTCCTCGCCGAGGAACACCCGCTTAAACTGGTTCATCCCGGCATTGGTGAAGAGCAGCGTGGGATCTGCCTGAGGAATCAAGGCGGAACTCGGCACGGCCTGATGGCCATGCTGTTCAAAATATTGAATGAAGGCTTGTCGCAATTCGTGAGTACTATTCTTCATTCCAGCCTCAGCCCGCATTATTCATAAACGTTTCTGCTGCAATCGCCGGTCCCTGACTCAAGCGAGACGGGCGAGACTGGCGGGAAAAGCGCGACGGGTGAAGCGGTCTGAAGGCTGAAGTGTTCGAAACTTCGAACCCCGACCTTCGGCCTTCGGACCGCGCCTGTCGCGCACGTCTTGCTTGTCTCGCTCACACGTCACGCGAGTCTCGCTCCTCGCGCTTGTCGCGCGCAAGCCCGCCATTTCGTGACGAACCGTCATGAATAATGCGGGCTATCATTCCTCCCGCAGCAACGGCTCCATCACCGTCTCAATGGTGTCTTCGTCAAATCCTCGTTGGTTCAAACGTCTCGCGACCCGGCCAGGCGTCTGCGTCGAGGTGGCCCCTCCAGCCATCATGACCACCTGCATAGCCAGGTCCCGTTCACTCACCTTGCGGTAGGTGGCCCGCAGCGTCGCACGCACGATGTGTTCAGGACAACCGGTGGCGAGCAGCTCTTCTTGCAGGCGCGCACGCCCCATCGGCATGCGTGCAAGTCGCCGATCGGCCCACCGCGCAGCGAAGGCCACATCGTCGAGGTATCGCAACGATGTCAGCCGTCGAATCGAAACGCGAACCTGCGAGGGAGATGCCCCCTTCGCCGCGAGCATCCTTTCGATCTGCGCTGTCGTGCGATCACTGCGAGCCAGAGCGCGGACCGCCAGTTGCAGCCACTGATCGGGAGACGGTGCCGCTGCTGCGATAGGCAAGAGGCGAGTGGCACGAGGCGAGAGGGAAGACATTCCTTCTGATCACCCCCTAACCTCTGGCCCCGTGCCTCTCGCCTGAACATCAGCGATTACAGCAGAAGCGTTCATGAATACTACGGGTCAGGCTCCGACTTTGTGCGGTCGCCGTTCCTCGCGTTTTTCCTCGGTCTTTTTCTCGTCCTTCACCGGCGCCACAAGGGGTCTTTCAGGCGTACGCCCCGGCAGACCGGCCAGGCCACGCAGCTTCCCTTCGATCTCACGCGCCAACGGCTGATTATGCAAAAGAAAGTCCCGCACCGCGTCGCGTCCCTGCCCAAGCCGCTCGCCCTGATAGGAATACCAGGCCCCGGACTTCTCCACCACTTTCTTCTCCACCCCGAGATCGACCAACTCGCCGGGTTTCGAAATGCCCTGCGCAAACATGATGTCGAACTCCGCCTGCTTGAACGGAGGCGCCATCTTGTTCTTCACCACCTTCACGCGTACGCGGCTGCCGGTCACCTCCTGTCCTTCCTTGATCGACTCAATGCGCCGGATATCCAGACGCACGGACGAATAGAACTTGAGTGCATTGCCGCCGGTCGTCGTCTCCGGGTTGCCGAACATCACGCCGATCTTCATTCGAATCTGATTAATGAAAATCAGGGTCGTCTGCGACTTGGAAATGGCCGCCGTCAATTTGCGGAGAGCCTGCGACATGAGCCTCGCTTGCAGCCCCATGTGCGCATCACCCATTTCGCCTTCGATTTCAGCTCTCGGCACAAGCGCTGCCACAGAATCCACTACGATGACATCGATCGCCCCGCTCCGGACGAGCGTCTCGGCAATTTCCAACGCCTGTTCGCCGGTATCCGGCTGCGACACCAGGAGATCGTCCACCTGCACGCCCAGCTTTTTGGCATAGGCCAAATCCAGGGCATGCTCCGCATCGATAAAGGCAGCGGTGCCACCGGCCTTCTGTGCTTCCGCAATCACATGAAGGGTCAGCGTCGTCTTACCCGATGACTCAGGACCAAAGATCTCGGCCACCCGACCGCGGGGAAGCCCGCCGACGCCTAAGGCAATATCGAGTCCGAGGGATCCGGTCGAAATCGCCGGAATATCCACCGAGGCTTCGGCCCCTCCCAGCTTCATGATGGCCCCTTTCCCATATTGCTTCTCAATTTGGGACAGGGCCAGATCCAGCGCGCGCTTCTTGTCGTCTTTTTCAGCCATGGGTACTCCTCTTGTGGTAGAGAGATCGAGGGCGATTATACCTAAGTTGGGAGAAAGAAACCTAGTCCGCTGGTCGATTTGGTTTGTTTTGTATCTGGTTAGTCCCGTTCAACCAAACAAACGAGACAAACCAAACAAATCAGAGAAACCAGCTGGGGTATTCACGAGATTTCATTGACCGGCAGAGGGGATAGAGATACAAGTGACGCTATGTCTTCGACTCTCGTTCCCGACACAACCGACCCTAAACCAACAGTCCTGATCGTCGACGATGAGGCCACCCCCCGCGCGACACTCACACAGATCCTCAGGCAGGACTTCCACATATTTACAGCGGAGAATGCACAGGCAGCCCTGGCCGTCCTCGACGACCACGGCGTCGATCTCGTCACGTTGGATCTGAAATTGCCCGATCGTTCCGGATCGGACCTCTTGAATGACATCAAGCGCGCGCATACCGAGATCGAAGTCATCATGGTCACGGCCTACGGCAGTCTTCAATCGGCGATGGACTGCATCCGCCACGGCGCGGCCGGCTTTCTCCTGAAACCGTTCAATGCCTCAGAATTGCTGGCCATTTCCTTGCAGACCGCTCAGAAAAAACTGCGGCTCGATCAACTGCGCCCAGTCCTCGCCGGCTCGACGGCACTCTGGGGCCAGGAGCCAGCCTGTACCAAGGCTTGGCAGGCCCTCGTCAACGACTACAGCACGATGAACCGCACGGGATCGCTCTCCGCATCGCATAACGATGAGATCTCGCCCTTGGCTCCCCTGATCTCCGACCTCTTAGAAGCCAAGGATCGCCACCTGCTCAATCATGGAAACCGCGTCAGTTTTTATGCGACGCTGGTTGCCAATCGACTCAGCCTTCCTATCGCCGAACAACAGTCGCTCGCACTCGGCGCACTCGTGCACGATCTCGATTTGATCAGTGTCCCGGACAATACCCTGTTGAACATGGAATCCGACGTGCAGATCCATCGTCCCAACCTCGGCGCGAGAATGGGCCGCGCGATGGGATTATCAGCCGACGCCGTGCAGATTATCGCCCTTCATCACGAACGATGGGACGGAACTGGCTACCCCTTCGGCTTACGAGAAGAACGCACTCCCTTGCTCGCTCGCATTGTCGGCATCGCCCAAGTGTTTGATGACATGACTGCCGAAAAACCCGAACGAACATCCTTCCCCATTAACGAAGCCCTCCAACAGATCGAGCAGCAAGCCGGCACAGCCTTCGATCCCGCGCTGACCGAAATCTTCTGCCGCACCATGCGCGAGCAGCCCCCCCCAGCAGTAAATTGGAAGCCAGGCGAAGCAGAATCAAATCAGATTCAGCCAGAATCATTTTAGATGCAGCAGAAAGCCTGGTTGGACCACCCACTGTGTGAAAGAGCTGTGATACGCACTTGCCAAACACCGTTCCAATCCTATCGTTTTGAATTTTCGCCAATCTCTCGTAGGTACGACAATACTCTGGCCTACAACTTGCTGTCTGGGTAGGACAGAACCGCACAGTGGGGTCTGAACCGAGCAGATTGACTCCAAAAATAGAAAAGTGCACAATGCGCAGCTCACACCAAAGATTCGGATGGGATATGTCGATCGTCACGGCAGGAGACATCGCCCGGCCGCTCAATGGGCAAAAGCAGTCACAGAGCCCGCCCCAACAAGGCGCGACCGGCATCATTCTCTTCAATAGCTCGGGGCAGCTGTTGTTCATGAACACCGAAGCCCAGACATTTACCCAACAACTGCAACCCCTATCGACAAGAGAGAACGGCACCTGTCTCATTCCCGAAAAGATTCATACCGTAGTCCGCGACCTCATCGGGCGTTTGATGCATTGCGATCATCCCAAGGATTGCGAGTCCATCCAAGTGGAACGGCTCTGTTTTGCCAACGATCAGCGGCTCCTCCTTCGCGGGTTCTGTATTCCCGATGAACCCCTCGCGCGGAACAGCAGATTCCTCGTCATCATGGAAAAGCTGAATCAGCAAAAGCTCGAATGCCCGGACGCCCACATGCAGCAACGCTATCACCTAACCGAACGCGAGCAAATGGTCATCATTTATCTCATGCTCGGATTTACCAATAAAGAAATCGCGAACCGGATCAACCTGAGCGAATACACCGTCAAAGAGCATCTCAAACGGATCATGCAAAAAACCCAGACCACCACCAGAACAGGCCTCTTGGCTCGCATGATTTTCCCGACACCTCAAGGGGCCATCCCGGTCATCCATTCTGAAACGATAGGAGCCTGTCCGACATTACCTTCGTGACGAGGCGAAGGAGGTGCGGCCAGATGCGCGGCCGTAGGTCTGGAAAAACCGGAGGCGTATTCGATGGAATACGTTGAGGATTGTTTCGGGCTGAGAACGACGCAGCTGGTCGGAGATCGTTCGCCGCAGTAGAAAGGTCAATGTCGGACAGGCTCCCAGGAAAGGCGAAGAGCCGTGAAGCAGAATTCTTCCAAGACGCGATCAAAGACTACTTGGACACGAGTTGATTCCCTGTCCGATCGCGACATAGATTACTCGGACATTCCGGAATTGGATAAAGACTTTTTCAAGTCTGCAACGCTTGTCCTGCCTGAGCCGAAAACTACTGTGACCATTCGACTTGATCAGCGGGTCCTTGAGTGGTTCAAGGCAAAGGGGCCCGGCTATCAGACGCGGATCAATGCCCTCCTCCGCGCTTACATGGAAGAGCATAAGTCCTGAGCAGACTGTTCGGCCGACCCCTTTCTTCTTCTCCAAGGTTGAGGCCAAGGTTAAGGATGAGGCTGCACCCCGCTTGACGCACGGACAAGTTTGTCCTCCACTGCTCGCACGAATGCGTCTGTGGCTTTGGGATCTGACCGCGATACTGCCTGACCTGTGTGAGCCAATTCGGATGTGATCGCTTCACGCATCTGCTCTTGCTCTTGCTGAGATCGTACCTGCTTTCAGCCCTTGCGCTCGATGCAGCGGTTCGTGTCTATAAGTAACAAAACAGGAACAGTCTGCGTTTCTGGAAATGAAACATGGCAGCTCCCATTTCGCGCCGCGGGTCGTACCGGCTCGGTTCGTCACTCGTCTCTCGTATCTCGTCGTTCACGAAACGTGAGTGCGACAAACACAGTGTACGCGACAGGCGCGACTCGCGAAGATGGAACTTCCAACCAGTCCGGCTTTTCTCGCGAGTCTCGCACGAAGAGAGAGATACGCTTCACGCTGATACGATTGATATCCACCAAACAGAAATGGTACCATAAACGTTACCAGTACTATGCCGGAGATACGAGTACTCGAATATCTCGACCCGTACGCTCGGTCGCCCTTCGCCGCATGGTTCGAGGGGCTCACTGCCGTCGCCTCGGCAAAGGTCGCGGCGGCACTCTATCAATTGGCTGCCGGTAACTGGTCGAACGTGAGAGGCGTTGGGGCTGGGGTGTTCGAACGGAAGATCGATGCCGGACCAGGGTACCGGATCTATTTCGGCAAAAACGGTGATCTCCTCGTGATCCTTCTGGGCGGCAGTACGAAACAACGCCAGCAACACGCTATCGAGACGGCAAAAGAGCGCTGGGCAGACTACCGCCGTCGCAAGGGCAGCAAGAAAGCGTAGGCAGAACGGAGGCTCTATGGCACTCACACGGGAATTCAAGCATACGGTGGCGGCACGCGTGCAACGCGACCCGCGATTTCGAGAGGCGCTTTTCACCGAAGCACTCAATGCCTATCTCGCGGGGGATACCACAGCGGGGAAGGCGATCCTGCGAGATCTCGTCAATGCCACGGTCGGGTTTGAAGAATTAGCCATCACGCTCAAGAAGCCGAGCAAGAGCTTGCATCGGATGTTGGCTCCGCGCGGCAACCCAAGCACGGAAAACTTCTTTGGTATCGTGAGCGCCCTTCAGACGAAAGCCCACGTGAAACTGCGCGTGACCGCGAAAGCCAGCTGAGTAGCACCGACCGGGGGCTTGACCTTGCACCTTGCGTTCGGACAGCTACTGGCCCGCATTATTCATGACGGTTTGTCCCGAAATTGGCCCGGAAGCGCATTCCCCATGAAGCGCACGTCTTGCTTGTCTCGCTCACAATTGACGCGCAAGAGCAGCGTATCCGCGCTTTCAGCAGAACCCTCGCATAGTTTTTCCGCAGCCTGACTCCCCTCAACCGGCTATTCCCGAATCTGCTCCCCACTTGCTTCCAACTTCCAACCTCCAACTCTCTTCCCCTCAACCTTTTCATCAACGCGCCGAACTTGGCACACGCGCGAGTTTGCGCATCGTCATGCTGCTTCGGAACTAACATCTAAGCGAACGACGAGCGGGAGGGTGGTAGGTCTTACCCCTGTCCGGCTGCAATCTGCTCGAAGGAGAAATGGGGAATATCCGCTCGATCCCGGGCATGCTCGATAGTCGTGGAGCAGATATTCCCATCTTTGTCGATGTCGAGCTGGGTGTTCTCATCGAGATCCCTAGTCTCTGCCACTTCTGCAGCGCTGAATTCTATGTGGAGCGTGTCGGTGTCCTGAAAATACTTGATCGTCATGGCTTGAAGCCCTAGCAAAGAAGGAATTATGCAGCAGTGCGCTTGCGTGCCGTCCGATGCAAGCGCGTCGATGGACGTCGAGTAGATCGTGCGACCCTCAGAAAGGAGCGCAGCACGTCGTTCACTGCAGCGGAGTCACGGAACGCCTCGGCGACATCAGGATCAAGAACAACGACATTCGCCCCCTCTTTCAATAGACGCTGATAGTACTTCCCCCGTATTCCCTTAGAATAGTCGAAGTGATACTCGGGGCGTAGCTCATCTTTGAGCAATTCATTTTTGCGTTTCATGTCGCCTCCTCTCATGTCGGCTGGCAAGCCGTGCACTGATGATACGGACGGCGATGCCGCGCTCAATATGCGATACAACCAGCAACCGTCCTTGCCCTGAGTAGTCTACTGTGACAAGCCGATTCTCACTAATCGAGTGACCCGGATCGTCAAACGTCATAGACAACGGGTCGTAGAAAACGGTAACGGCTTCATCAAACGAAACCCGATGTTTTCTCAGGCTCCTCTTCGCCTTATCTGGATCCCATTCGAATTGCATGAAGCCGCTCCAGGTAAGGCGGCAGCGCACTTAACGGTTTATCAGCATCTGCCTTTCGACATTAAGGACGCCTCAAGAATCCTATGAAGGGCAAGTTTACTGTAAACCCTCATGCTTATCCACTGCTTCATACGCCCTCCCTGCAGTGGGTCGGTTGAATACATCCACCGCACTGGCACAGATCGGTTATGACACAATTGGAACTGCAATAATCTGCAGATGCGAGACACTATGGCAATTGCCTAAAAAAAGCCACGCGCGACTACGATCTCCCACTCGCTCGAATCGAGCAATTGATGGATGCCAAGCCGGGAACTCGGCATGACGGGTAAAAAAGATCTAGAAGCGGTGCTCGGTGGGCGATCGCCACCCTATCGTCTAGCAGATGAAAACCAGGTGTCCTCTCAATTCCTCCCTAACTTTCTACCCCTCAACCTGAGCCTCAACCTTCCCTATCAACGCGCCGAACTTGGCACACGCGCAAGTTTGTCCTCGACCCCGCGCGCGAACGCATCTGCGGCCTTGGGATCCGAGCCTGGCGCCGGCTGACCTGTGTGAGCCAATTCGGATGTGATCGCTTCACGCATCTGCTCTTGCTCTTGCTGAGATCGTACCTGTTTCCAGCCCTTGCGTTCGATGCAGCGGTTCGTGTCTATAAAGACCTGGTTCACATAGTCCGGATGCGCCGTGGGATTTTGACGGTAGGCAATCGCGGCGGGACTCTTCTCCATCTCCATGGCACAGGCCTCACGATCCTCCAGCAGGCTATTCTGGCTGCCGGCATTCTCAAACATCGGCTCCCCGCATGCGCTCAGCAAAGCCACGACAAACATGACGCAGATCGCTCTACTCAGATCTAACACCACAATCCCCTCGCGATTGAATCTTCAGCGGTCACGGTACACGATACGTTCGACCCTGACTGTATACGGGAATGCCGGGAAAATCACAATCCCCACAAATAGATATCCCCTCAATCGAGGGGATTCCTAAGATAGTGGCGCGTGAAGCGCAGGACGGGGGAAGAAGTTTTGAATGTTGAGTTTTGAGTGTTGAGTTTTGGGTCAACGGCTATGCCGAGTTTTGAGTCTTGAGTTCTGAGTTTTGGCTCGGAATCTACGCCCGCTTTCAGCACTCAGCCGTCAGCTCCGGACCTAACTCACAACTCACAACTCAACACTCAAAACTTCCTTGGCCGTCCCGCCCGTCTTGCTCGGCTATCCTGCCGGATAGAATCACTTTTGATTCAGACTGGATCTGTTTCGTCACAGCTAAGAAGCCCCGATGAGAGAAATGATCAGCACTGCCACGCTCCAGCTTCATCTTACTACAGCTTGACAATCATAGTGTTATGTGTCATTGCTACTTCACCTTCGATCATCTTATTAACGATCCTGTCTGGTCTATTCATTGCATTCTTCTAATTTGGATAGCTACGGTGTCGGAAAAGTAGGAGGTGCCTCTATGAAACGAACAACAGTAACGAGGTGGGGTTTCATAATCGGGTTTCTCATCAGCCTGCCGCTTGTGGTGAGCGCAGAGGAAAATCCAACCGCGCCCTCCTCGCTTGCGAAGGAGGTCAAAGAGCAGAAGGCACAGACCGGACAGGTTATGAAAACTCTCCTGTATCAGCCGCCTCGCGGTCTCGGCGCCCCTTCGGCCGGGCGGCGGGTGGGAGGAGGGACTCGCGGGACAAACAAGTCTATCCCGATTCTGTCCGTACTTGCGCCAGGTCATACAGGCTTAACCGTACGTGAACAACCGGATCTCTATTGGTTTGCCTCCGACGTAGTGACCAACCCCGTAGAATTGACCCTGACGCTTGAAAAAGGCGATACCCCGCTACTGGAAAAGCGATTGCCGGTGCCCACGAAGGCCGGAATTCAGCGGGTGCGCCTCTCAGACTATGGGGTAAAACTGATTCCTGGTGAGCGCTACATCTGGTCCATCGCTCTCGTCTTCGACCCTAAGCGGCGATCCAAAGATATCATCGCGATGGGCGCCATTGAGCGAGTCGAACGCGCTGACATAAATCTAGCAGCGGCTCCCACGACCGATGCCTTTTATCGATTTGCGGCAGATGGGCTGTGGTATGACGCCGTGATGGCCATTTCGGAGCTGATCGAAACGTCGCCGTCCGATCTGGCGTTGCGAAAGCACAGGGTCGAATTGTTGGATCAGGTCGACTTACCAGAGGTCGGAAACTTTGACCTCACTATTCAGGCCGGGTAAGGACCGCTTGAGCGAAGAAGTGCTGCGTGCTGAGTTAGGGGTTGCTAGGAGTGTTTCAAGTTTAATGTTTCTAGTTTCAGGTTTGACCTCGGAATTTCAGCAATCCGAAACAAACAACTTGAAACCTGAAACTCGAAACTTGGAACCCGGCTTTTC
>Ga0247727_10019717_pt1 | contig 10416 bp, 7 predicted proteins | sample WisWelCaveWW1625_FD_202498 | JGI IMG/M metagenome (GOLD analysis project Ga0247727, IMG submission 202498) | Biofilm microbial communities from Wishing Well Cave, Virginia, United States - WW16-25 | ecosystem: Environmental > Aquatic > Deep subsurface > Groundwater > Cave microbial mat | place... | reverse complement strand
CGCCGCCCGCTCAAATTCCACAGCACCCATGTTTCGGTCGTGCCAAAGCGAACGCGCCCGGCGCGGGCGGCCTCGCGCAGAGCGGGGTCACGTTCCAGCATATAACGCAGTTTGGGCGCGGAGAAGTAACTATCGAGCAGGAGGCCGGTCTTGCGCCGCAACCAGTCGTTGTCCACCTGGCCGGAGAGGGTTTCGCACACCGACACGCCGCGCTTGTCTTGCCACACGATGGCGGGCGTGAGCGGTTCGCCGGTGCCGGCGTCCCACAGTAAGAAGGTCTCGCCCTGATTGTCGAAGCCAACGGCGGTGATGGGATATTGTTCGATGAGCGGGTCAGCCGCCTCACGCACCGTGCGGACAATTTCGCCTGGGTCTTGCTCCACCCAGCCGGGTTGCGGGAACCGCGCGGGGAGTTGTACCGAGTTTTTCGCGACGAGTTGGCCAGTGGCGGAGTCCACCACGACGGCGGTGGTTTGGGTGGTGCCCTGGTCAATGCCGAGGAGGTAGGGCATAAAACAAAGAGAGATTGGGGATTAGAGAATTGGTTGCAGACCAATCTCTAATCTCCAATCTCCAATTCTCTAATCTCGTTGAGCAGGATTGGCAGAAGCCGAATGTCTAGTCAGCCGCGCTGTCTTTATACTTGGCTTCGATTTCGGCAATCATCTTCTGGCGTTGGGCGATCTTCTCACCCTGCGGTACGCCTTCAAAGCGGTTGCGCTCAAAAGCAAACCAGAGAATGCCCATCACGACCACCATCGCCACCGTGAGATAGAACACCTTCTCATTGGGCGGGAAGAACCCGGTCGTCGTCAGCAGGGCCACACCGATCACCGCCACAATCGCAATGGGCTTGGACCATGTGCCAAGATTGAACGGCCCTTTTTCGGTCCAGGTTTTGCCTTCGGCAAAGATACCGGCCACCACCGGGATGATATAGGAAATGTACAGGAAGACCGCGCAACCGGTGGCAAGGATGAGGAAGGCATTGGCATACAGTGTTGAGAGAAACGCCAGCACGATGGCGGTCCAAATCGCATAGGTCGGTGTGCGAGTCTTTGCGCTGATGTGAGACAAAAACTTGGAAGCGGGCAGGCCGCCATCGCGGGCAAAAGCAAACGTCATGCGCGAAGCGGAGGTAAGACCCGCGAGGGCGCAGATATAGTTCACCACCACAAAACCCACGGCCAGGGTCAGGCTTAGAGCGTACGGCATCTTTGATGCGCTCCACATATAAAAGAACGAGCCAAAGCCGGTAGCCGCGCCATCATTCAAGCTGGGCATGGTTAATATAAAGGCCGCGACCATGACGAGACCAAAGGTCCAGGACCAGAATACGGAATTCCACATGCCCTTGGGGACGTTGACTTGAGCATCATGGGTTTCTTCGGAGGTATGCCCAGAAGCGTCGAAGCCGGTGATGGTGTACATCACGTAAATCAAGCCGAAGAAGAAAGCCAGAAAGAGGCTCGAAGTCGCCGGAATGACGCCGTCACCCGCGTCGCCAGTGAAGTTGGTAAAGGTAACCAGGCGGGAGAAATCGGGCGGGACGGACGAAAAGGCAAACAAGGCGATGATAAATACAATCGTCAGAGCGAAGATCAGATAGCCGCTGAGATCCGTTAGTCGCGTCGTCAGTTTAATCCCATAGTGATTCAACAGCGCCTGGGTAATCAAGGTGAGAGCGACAAAGGCATGCTGGTGCCAGATGGTAAGCACTGAAGTATCTATCTTGAGCACTGTCCCTAGCAGCAGATCCCTGAAAAACACCTGATACAAAGCTACATCAACGGAGGATACGACGAAGACCAAACCCAGCAGGTTGAACCAAGCCGTCGCCCAACCCCAGAATTTTCCGCCGAGGATCGAACCCCAGTGATACAAGCCGCCCGCCGTTGGATACGCGGAAGCGATTTGTCCCATACTGAACGAGACCAGCAGGGCAAACGCACCGCCGATAAACCAGCCTACAAAAGCGCCCCCCCCGCCGGTCGAATTAAAGGCCAAGGGGAAGGCGGAAATCCCGCCGGCCAGAATGCAAATGATCGAGAACGAAATGGCGAAGTTCGAGAACCCGCCCATGCGGCGGGCCAGTTCCTGGGCATACCCCATCTTGTGCAAAACTTTGACATCTTTATCCTGAGATGCTTGCGTTGACATTCTTCTTTCTCCTTTCGGATGTGCATAGTGAGTTGCCCGCCACAAGTGCGCTAGGCAAAGTTTCAACATCAGTGCCGGGCGTGTTCAGATAATCTAGCGTGAAGGGCCCCTCCGAGTCAGTCAGCCGGGTGTAGCGTTGTCTGTCCGGCGCGAGGCGTCAGAGGCTTCGTTTCACCGTCATCTGTGAGCGGGAAAACAGCGCCCCGGGACGTCATCAGCCAGAGAGCACCTCCTTCCGAGAAATGCACAATCACAAGCCCCGAGCAGACTCACGCGCCCAAAGCGCGCGCGCGAACCAGATGGTGTAGGGCCGACACCCGCCGCACAGCATAGGCAGCCTTTCAGTTGGAACGAACGCTTCAATTGACCGAAACGGGTTTAGGCGAATACACGTCTGCCGGGATATATAACACTGTTTGAGTGGAGAGGTGACGAATTTAGTATGATTCTGGCTAAGAGTCAAATCGGTTGGGAGAGATGAAACGCGGGCAAACCGCCGGGGCGTGCGAGCGGCGCTTCCCCCAGGTTTACAACGGGCGCGTGCCACCCGCAAATTCAACCAGACATTGGGCGATGTCCGCCGGGTGGTTGGGGTCGGTGTGCTCCCAACGATTCTCATTTTGGTTGTGCCAGGCTACCACCCGCTCACCTTTAATGGCGACCCAGCGGTTGGGATATTGATTGACGATCTCGCGGTCGTGGGAGCGGAACCAGTCCTCGTCGGCTTGTGACCAAGGCACCTCCGGTTGGCCGGAGGCGGGCGTTTCCTTTTTGGTCGGGCCGTAATCAATGACCACCGCCAGCGGTTGGCCGCCGGGCGTGACGATGTGGGTGAGGCGACGATTCTGAACGGCCTCAATCACATCTTCCAGTTGACGCTGGAAATCCGACCAATGGATGTGGTGTTCCACATTATCCCGCGCCGACGGAATATCCGGCGCTACGAACTGAGTTGCTTCAACTTGCGTTGCGCTCGAGACTCCCGAATGGCCTCTTCAATATCCGCTTCGACCTCCTCTTCGGAATACTGGGCGTTTCTCTCGCCAATAGCGGCCCACGTTTCTTTGAAGCGCGCCCAGATTTCATCTTGGGGGAGCAATTTAACGTAGTCCTCATAAGCAATCATCACCACCAAAGGTTGGCCCGCGCGTGTGAGGATGTAAGGTGTGTGAGCAAGTGCCACCTCTTCCACAACACGGTCCATGTCTTTTTGAAGCTCTTGAACATCAATGGTCTTGTCCATAATATCTCCGCTCAATGATAGAAAATCAACGTCTTCACACTCAACGGCACCACCCGCCCGTCCATCAGCGGCGTGCCAATGTCAATGTAGTCGCCTTCCTGCAAACCCACCTGGTCAATCACCAACAGCGGGCGGTCAGGGGCCATGGCCTTCACCGTCTGGCCCAGGGCTTGGGCGTAATCACGCTCGATGATGGCGACCAGCGGGCGCGCGGCAGGCAGGGTGTGGGCAAATTGCGTGAGACCGTGAGCAAGTTGCAGAAGCAAAGTATAGTCCAGAGGTTGGTCGAGTTCAAGCGCGATGGCGAAATCATCGGTCACCGGATTTATATCCCAACGCCGCACGGCCTCGGCCAGCGCGTTGGCAATCTGTTGGGGCGAACCGCTGAGTTCGCCCAAAACCGGCCGTACCACCGGCACATTTTTTAACGGCAAGAGCGTGTGTTCAGCCCAAATGGTGGAGCCGGAGAGCGTGACGGTTTGCGAACTCGCGCCAAGCACGGTGGCGCGCAGAGTCTCGGCCGGTTTAACGAGGGTATACGTTTGGATGACCGGATGCTGGCGAAGCGATTCGGCCAGCAGCGGGCCGAGGTCGTCATGCACCGTCGCCTCCGCCACAACTTGAATCGAGATAGGGTTGTAGAAATAATGGCCGATGCCGCCCGACAACATCAGCAGCGTGCCTTTACCGGAGATGGGCGCGGGTGGGGTGAGATAAAGTTTCTGCGCGAGGGGCGAGGCGTTCCCCTCAATCAATTCCACCGTGAGGTCGGCCATGCGGTCCGTGAATCGGCGCGCCTCGGTCAGAGATGGTAAGTCGCCAATCGCTAATCTCAATTCACAATCCGCCAGAATGTGTTGCGCGGGTTCCGCAATGTGGCGCACCCGGCCCGTGGGGTGTTCAATCTCGATGATGCGCCCGCCATAATTCATCGCGGCGGCGGCGATGAGCGCCCCGGCATTAAACGTGGCTGAGTTGGCGCTACCGCCGCCGATGTCTACGTTGGTGACTTTGCAAAAATGTTGCTGGGCATAGTGAGCCGCACCCGCGCCGCGCCCGGCAATTAATGACTCCAAATGCGGCCCGGCCACCGTGACCACAAACTCTCCGGCCATACTTCCTAGGGAACGCAGGATTTCGTCTGCGTTTTTTTTCTTGGCCGTTTCGCCGGTGATGATGACGGCCCCGGTTTCGATTTGGGAGGGGTCAACGCCCGCCGCCGCGTATTCGCGCTTAATCAGGTCAGTGAGGCCAACCACATCAATCGTCTCGTGGTCGGCCAGCGGCGTAAAGGCGAGGGGCGATTGATAGACGATGTCCTTGTTGGTGATGCCGATGCGCGGAATTTGGCCGGGGCGGGCGGTGTCGGTGAGGGTCAGGCGCGAAAAAACCAGTTGGGTCGTCGTCGTCCCCACATCAATGCCCACCGAGAGCAGCGCGCGCGAGTCAGGCACGCCGCCTCACGAATCGCCCACAATGGCATGAGCGGCATCGAGACCCAGCTTATCCACCAGATAATGGGCGATGGAGGCTTTTTGAGTCACTTCGGGTAAACCAGGCACGGGTTCGGCCAGTTGGGTGATTTTAGTTTTGACATCCGGCGAGTTGCTGGCGGCGAGGGCCTTTTGGGTCAACTTGTCCAGCGGCAAATCGCGGAGCGCTTTCACCACGCGATCGGTGGTGAGCGTTTCGTGGCCGCCCGCCGCCCCTTGCGCGTCGCGGGTCAACGCGATGGAATCGACAAACGTCACGCCCCCCAACTCGAGCGTCAATAGGCCCAGTTCAAGCCGGGTCAGCTCGGGTGGCAGTTTTTCGCCAATGATGCGTTCCAGTTCGGCGCGTTTGGCGGTTTCTTCTTCGACGGTCAGGGTGGCGCGGGCCTTGAGCGCGTAGAGCGCGGTGTCGTAAAGTTCCTGCACGGTGCTGTAGCGTTTGAGGAGCTGGTCCACTTTGGCGCGGCGATAGGTCATCAGCTCCAAATCAATTTGCTTTTTACACAGTGATTGGAATTGATCATACAGCCAGCCGAGGTTAACGCTCACGTCGTCGCCCCCGCCAAAATTTTTGGCGAGCGTGAATTTGGTGCGGATGAGGGCCGGGAAGCCCACGCCCACGGCAATAATCAGCACCACCGGGTCGGTCTCGGCTGGCGCATAGATGCGGGCGAGTAAGTAAGCCACCACCGCCGCCAGCGCGTTGAGGGCCATGACGTATTGACCCCAGCGGGTGACGATGGCTTCGCGCGGATAATCGCTAAAGGTGGAGGAAACTTCGGAGAGGCCGACCGCCGCGCCAAGCGCTCCCACCGCCGCATACGGAATCAAGAAAATGACGGTCGCCTTAATCCCCTCCTGGATCGCCACCCATTCCGGCGCGACGTTCATCGTTTTGAGCGGGAGGGCGATGAAGACGGCGGCGAGGGCGATGAGCAGGCCCAGCCCGCCCGTGGCCGTCATGCCAAAGTTATACTGGCGACGCAAATCGGGGGAGGCCATGGAGTGTTATTTGTAATCGGGGCGCTTGGCTTGGGTGGCCGTGGGCGAGGCCACAATCAACATCCCGTCCGGGCTATCGGGGTCCTGACGCATAATGACCAGCCCCCATTCGGCCAGTTGGTTGAGCATATCCCAGGCGTCTTTGGGGGAGTGCGAAGTTTGCGCCAGCCATTCGCTGGGGCTGATGGCCCCGCGTTCCGAAATCCACATGACCACGGCCCGTTGGTCGGTGGTGAGTTGGTCGAGTTCCATTTGCGGTTTCATACGTGCCTCCGGTGACGGGGATTATATAGCAGATTTTACGGCCCGGCCTGAAAGCCAACGTCGTCAATAAACAGATGGCTGGTGACCGATGAGTCCAGGAGCGCGAAGAACTTCAATGACACGGTTTGGCCGACGTAGGCGCTTAAGTCCAGAGTGTGTTGAGTCCAACCGCCTGTGTCGTTTTCGGTACACAACCCATAGGTATCTACGGGCGAGTCATTTATCAACACCGAGGCTAGATCGTATATACAGCCAGTTTCATCTGAACGAATGTTGCGCCAATAGCTTAGGTAGGGGGCTTCATCCGGGACAGTAACTGATTGTTGCAGGGAGGCTACCTCATCGTTTACGTTGCCCAGCCAGGCCGACCATACACCACTATACGGGGTAATACCAAGCGGCATGACATCGGCCGTGACAATTAGGGTCTGTGTCATCACCGAAGATTCAACCCACACGGTGCGCCCGCTTTCAAAATTACCGTTGTTGACTAAGAAGATGTTACTATAGTTGAACATCGTCACTGGCAAATAAAGTCGGGGGCAGGTTGCATAGGTGGTGGTCACAATGGCGGACGAAACCTGGTCATTGCTGATTACGTTGTCGCCCAAGTCCTGGTCGTCCGCGGTAATATCCTCGCACGCGCCATTGAAATTTGTATGCTGACGCAGGCTCAACGTAACGTTACTCCCCACACGCACCGAGGAAATTGAATCGTTGGGCAGGCCAATCGCTGTCGCGTCCGGGTAACTGCCGATGCCCTTCACCACACACTGCCCGCCGTTTTGGGCGTAGACGAACAGCGCCACTTGATTAGCATCCGGGATACAATTGCCCAGCACAGTTGCTACGGTGCCGTTGAGCACATCACTATCAATGTTGAGGGCGAACCCTCCCCACGTTTCGGTGTGATCACCGGCATACTGCCGAAGGCGTTGGGCGGCGGCCCAAGAGTCATCCGACACGCACGAGATACCCAAGAGCGAGACGCTTGAGCGATATTGAGGCGGCACAATCCAGGCCGCCATCCACACATCATCGGGCGGGCTAACAAAGGTCGCAAAATCGGATAGATACGAACTACAGGGCGACCCGTAAACACCCGCATCATTCCCATAAGCGTGCAGTTGTTCCACCCAGCCGTCAATAAAGGCTTTAGTGACATCCCGGCAGGCCTGGCTTGCGCCCGAGTAGACTTCGATGTCATAGTAAATGATGCTACCCGATTGGTCTGGGAATGTGAGGCCGAGTTGAGTAGCCGCGTCCAACGCCAGGTCTGCCTGGATTTTGCCCTCAATATAGGATATAGCCGGGTCCCCGTTCATACGATGTTCATAAGAGGAGCAGTTTGCTTGCGGCCCGACCCAGGTGGGGATAAACAACCAGCCCTGTTGCGCTAATGCGGAGACATAGGTGGCAGTCAGACCCGTGCATGGCCCAAACAAGCTGACGCCGCCTAGATATAAGTTCCACACTTTGTACGGGCTATTGGTATACCAGTTTTGCATGTCAGCCGTAAGCGGCTTGGTGCAACTATCAAAACCCTGTCCGTCAAACGTAAGCCGGAGGGCGTTAGGGTCTTGCGAGACCACGCTGTTGATTGACACAAAAGTCGTCAGGCCCTCGGGCGCATCCGGCAATGGGATAGCCGACCACGTTTGCCCGCCATCGTCGGTTTGCATCAGGCGGGTTGTCTGCCAACACCCTTGCTCATCACATTCCCCGCTCACCGATTTATTCCAGCCGGAGGCCGGCGCGGGGGCGCTTGGCGTGGCGGCGTTGTTTTTGGGGTCGGCGGGCGATGACCATGTTTGGCCGCCATCGCGGGTGAAATAGCGCACGCCCTGATCTTCCACCCAGCCATTCCGTTCATCCGCGAAATGAAATTCTCCGGCGATGGGTGCCTGCGGCAACCGCGTCCACGTCTCGCCACGGTCGTTGGTCTTGAACAATGTTCCGACGCTAAATGCACTACTGGTCTGGCGCTTGACCAAAAGCCAGCCCGTGCGCGCATCGAGGAATTGCACATAGGCGGCGCTGGCGAGGGCGCTCACATCGCCCGGCTCAAATAAATGGAGGGCGGAGGTGCGCCATGTTTGCGCGCCATCGGCGGTGCGGGCGAGGGTGTAGCGCGGTTCACCTGCTTCGTTTAGGTCATGCGATACCAGCCAGCCCTGTTGTGCATCAACAAAGGTTGCGGCCAAGATGACGGATGCACCTAAATCGGGCAAAGCCAATTCGCGCCAGGCTTGCCCGCGATTATCCGTCCAATACAAACGCGACCCCATCAACACCCAACCCGAGTCAGCCGTGAGGCGTTGAAAGGCGGTGAGGGTTTCGGGTGAGTCGGTTTGGGCGGGGCGCGCGGCGAGGGCCGGGCCATTCAGAAGCGCGAGCGCACAAATCACAACGAGGAGGAAACGAACGGCTTTCATAGTTAATGCGCGGGCCTTTCTGCAAATGCCATCGTATACAAATCAAAATAACGTCCCCGTTTTTCCAGCAGTTCGGCGTGCGTGCCGGTCTCAATGATACGCCCATGCGCCATCACCACAATTTTATCGGCTGTGGTGATGGTGGAGAGGCGGTGGGCGATGACAAACGCCGTTCTACCTTTAAGCAAACGCTCCAGCGCCGCCTGAATGATGCGCTCGGTTTGGGTGTCCACGCTGGAGGTGGCTTCGTCGAGGATGAGGATGCGCGGGTCGGCCAAAAGTGCGCGGGCAAACGAAATCAGTTGCCGCTGGCCACCGGACAGAATCGCGCCGCCCTCGCCCACCAGTGTTTCATAGCCTTTGTCGAGCGCCATAATAAAATCGTGCGCGCCTACGGCTTTGGCCGCCGCTTCAATCGCGTCTGGCGAGGCATCGAGCGCGCCATAGCGGATATTATCACTGACACTGCCCGAAAAGAGAAAGGGGTCTTGCAAGACCACGCCCATCTGCCGCCGCAGAGAGTTTTGGGTCACCTCGCGCACATCCACGCCATCCAGCAACACCGCGCCTCCGTCAGGAGTGACATCATAAAAGCGCGAGACGAGTTTGACCAGCGTGGATTTGCCAGCGCCGGTCTCGCCTACCAGCGCCACCGTTTGCCCGGCTTTCACGATTAAATTGATGGCCTCCAATACCGGCATGCCATCGGCTTCATAATGAAACGACACCTCGCGAAAGTGAACGTCGCCGCGAATGGGCGGCATCGCGCGCGCATCGGGGGCATCTTGCACCTCCACGGGCGTATCGAGCAATTCAAAGATGCGCTCACTGCTGGCCATCGTGGCTTGAAAAATGTTGTAGCGTTGCGAGAGATCGCGGATGGGGTCAAAGAAGCGGTCAATATACAAAGCAAAGGCCACGAGCGTTCCGGCGGTCAGACCTTGTAGGGGCAGGCCGTGTGCTTGCCCATCCAACGCCCCAATCACCGCCAAACCGCCCACCCACACCACCAACCCCAGCGCCACGCTTCCGATAAAATCCACCGAGGGAAAGAAGATGGACGTAATCAGCGCGGCCTCGTTGTTGACGCGCAGGTTGTTGCCGTTCACGTCATCGGCAAAGACCCGGAAGTTGTGATCTTCGCGCGAGAACGATTGCACCACCCGCACGCCCATAATGTTTTCGCTCAACACCGCATTCACCCAGCCAATGGCCGAGCGCACCTGGCGATAACTGGCGCGGGCGCGGCGGCGGAAAATCTCGGTGGCCACGGCCATCAGCGGCAGAACCAGAAGCGAGAGCAGTGACAGTTGCCAGTTGAGGATGAACATCGCTACCGTGATGCCAATCAAATCCACAAAGTCGCGGGCGACGGCGATGACGGCCCACACAATCATCTCACGAATGACGCTCACATCGTTGACCATGCGCGAGACCAGGCGGCCCACCGCGTAGCGGCTAAAGAAGCCGAGCGACAGTGTTTGCAAGTGGTCAAAGAGTTGACGACGCAAATCATAAATCACGTCTTGCCCGGTGCGGGCCATAATCCAGATGCGGGTATAGGTGCCGGCCCAAAAGACCCCGGCGGCGACGAGGTACCACGCGATGGCCTGCCCCAACTGACCAACATCGCCTTTAGCAATGCCATCATCCAGCGCCACCTTGATCAGATAAGGCCCGACGACATAGCCCACCATCGCCACGAACATGCAGATAAGGGCGACGGTAACTTTAAGCCAATACGGGCGCAGATAGGTGAGCAGGCGGCGGGTGAGTTTGGGGTCGTAGGCTTTGCCTGAAATTTCGTCGTCTTGGGCAG
>Ga0247727_10019716_pt1 | contig 10416 bp, 5 predicted proteins | sample WisWelCaveWW1625_FD_202498 | JGI IMG/M metagenome (GOLD analysis project Ga0247727, IMG submission 202498) | Biofilm microbial communities from Wishing Well Cave, Virginia, United States - WW16-25 | ecosystem: Environmental > Aquatic > Deep subsurface > Groundwater > Cave microbial mat | place... | reverse complement strand
TCGAGTCCGGCGGTGTTCCAGGTTTGCAAAACGCCGTTCTCGATTTGCTCACCTCGGTCGCCTTCAATTTGCGTCCACCCCGCGGGGAACAGGCCCGGCCCATACTCGACTCGGAAGAAAGCGAAGTCGGCGGTGTTGGCCGTGCCTTTGGCAGTGCCGCTGATTTCGACCACGCCGCGCAGATAGGCGAAGGGTTGCGGGGTGAGGATAGCGACATTGGCGGTGGCGAGGCAACTGCTGGTGAGCGTGTCGTATTCGGTGGGCGGTTGGGGCAGGCCCACCGTCCGCACCCAATCGGCGGCCTCGGGTGGCAGGATTTCGTACACGCGGTCTTCCAAGAGTTCGGGCGGCGTGCAAACGGTGGCGCGTTTGCCGGTATCGCGATTGACAGTGACGGTCTGCCAGATGTTGTCCGGCTCCATCGGCTCGAAGCCGCGAATAAAAATCTCATCCCGCGTGCGCGGGCAAGTGCGCGTGGGCAATTTACCCGACGGCTCGCACACCTTGACGCTGACGATGCCGGGCGGCGCGGCCCAGCCTTGCGGCTGAAAATTTTGCGCCGCATAAGTCATCACCGCATGCCAGATCGGGGCCGCGCCGGTGAGGCCGGTCACGGCCTGCATCTCAGAATTATCGGCGTTGCCCACCCACACGCCCACCGCCAGTTGTGGCACATAGCCTAGTGTCCAGTTATCACGAAAGTCATTGGTAGTGCCGGTCTTGGCTCCGGCGGGGCGGTCACTCAACTTAAGCGGATTGTCGCGCCCAAAGGCGGCCTCGCGGGCGTCGTTGTCCGATAACACATCGTTCATCAGATAGGCCAGTTCGGGGCTGAGGATGGGTTGGATGGTTGGCGCTTGCATTTGATAAAGTGGATCGCCGCGATTATCCGTGATTTGTAAGATGCTGATCGGGTTGAGTGCGCGGTAGCCGGGGCGCTGGTCTGAGAGGGGAACCGGTTGTCCCGCCATCACGCCGGAGTTGGCGAACACGCTGAAGGCGTAGGTCATATCCAGCAGAGTTACCTCGCCGCCGCCCAGCGTAACGGCCAATCCATATTGCCCGGTCTCCAACGAGTTAATGCCCAATTGGTGCGCGCGCCGAATCACATTGTCCACGCCCACCAAGTTAATCGTCTGCACCGCCGGGATGTTGTAACTGCGGGCCAATGCCTCACGCATGCTCACCGGGCCATGAAACTTGCGGTCATAGTTTTCGGGAACGTAACTCTCGCCGCTGGCCGTGGGAAAAATGGTGCGGATGTCGAGCAACATACTGGCCGGCGAGTATGTGCCCAGCCGAAAGGCTTCGAGATAAGTAAAGGGCTTGAACGATGAGCCGGGCTGACGCTGACCGTCCACCGCGATGTTGAAACTGCCCGAGATGTCCGGGTTCCAATAATCCAGCGAACCGACCAACGCCAGGAGTTCGCCGGTGCGCGGGTCGAGGGCGACGAGGGCGGTGTTGGTGACATGATGATCAATGCCCACATCCGATTCGCGGATGGGTGGCAAAAAGGCGGCGGCGGCGCAGTCCGAACCATTTTCGATGGGGACAACACTTGTGGGGTCGCCACCGCTTAAGCGCATCGCTTGGGTGCGCGCCACGCACTCGGCCTGCTGTTGCAAATCCCAATCCAGCGTGGTGACGATGCGGAGGCCGCCGCGATTGGCTAAATCCTCGCCATCCAGTTCCAGCGCATTGAGCAAATCAATCACTTGTTGACGGGCGTAAACCGAGAAGTGCGGCGCGTGAATATCAAAACGTTGCACGGGCGGGTCGCTGAGGGGCGCGGTCTTGGCCGCTTCTGCTTCGGCAAATGATATGAAACCTTCGCGCGCCATCGCCTCCAGCACCACCTCCTGGCGACGTTTGGCCTCATCGGGCGCAGTGTTGGGATTCAGCCCCGGCGCGTTGGGGATGGCGGCGAGGAGCGCGGCCTCGGCCAGCGTCAGGTCTTCGGCGTGTTTGCCAAAGTACACCAGCGCCGCCGCGTCAATGCCATACGCCAGACTGCCGTAAAAGTTGGCGTTGAGATACCACTCCAAAATTTGCTCTTTGCTATAGCGGCGCGTGATTTCAGCCGCCAGCAAAATCTCGCGGACCTTGCGATTGTAGTCGCGCTCGGCGCGTTGCTCGATGGGGATGAGGGTGTTCTTTACCAACTGCTGGGTGATGGAACTGCCGCCCTGAATGGCCTCGCCTTGTAGATTCGAAATGAGCGCGCGGGTAATCCCGATCAGGTCATAGCCCGGATTGGTGAAGAAGGTTTTATCTTCAATCGCAATCGTCGCGCTGATGACATTGAGGGGCATCTCGGCATACGGTTTATATTGCCGGTCGCCGCCGCGCGGGTCAATCACTTCATATAGAAGATGTGTATTCGTGCGGTCATAGATTTGAGTGGTGCGGAAGAATTCGCTGTTGGTCGAGTCGAAGATGGCTTGCAGAGCTGAGGCGGAGGGCAGGTCGCGGGTGAAGTAGGCGTAGGCGCTGGCGAGCAAACCACCGATGGCCAACACAACTAAAAATAACGTGGCCGCAAGGCTGAGGCCGATGGCGGCCAGCCCACGCGCCGCGCGTTGCGTGCCCTGTTGGGTGCGCAGGCGGCGGGCCTGGCGGCGGCGGATGAGGTCGGTGATGGTGGGCATAGGTTGACAAGCGCAGTATAATATAAGCAGACACAAGCGCCTCGCTTGCACCGTCTAAAACGGCCAACCGTTTCTCCTCTCTGACAAATCGTCGCCCTTTATGGGTGGCTTGCCCAAGTGGCTAGTCAGGGAGGTTTTGTTTGTCCTGAAAACGCTCCATCCCCTCCACCAACAAACGGGACATAACTGGCTTCATCCAATCCGGTTGATCGGAGATCGCCCGCTCAACTACAGCGCCCGTCAACATGTCGGCACATTGAATCAAAGGGTGCGTTGAATTCAGAATCCGAATCTCTTTGTAATTCTGCCCGGGGCGTCCATTCTGGCGGCAAAGTTGGCGGACGCCGTTTTTGAGGTCCCGCACAAACCGTTTCTGCGCGCCAGTTCCATCCAAATGCAACTTTACCTGACTCAGCGGCATTGAAGAACGAAGCGCCAGCCCACCTAACGCATGGATGTACAAGCCAGTTTTACCTTCACGCCGAAGAGCATTTGGAGCAGCGCGTTTATCAATGATGGCCGCGAGCAAATGCCAGGGAGAGTCAAGAATCGCATCAAAGAATGCGTGGCGAATGGCAAGGTTGGCTTGATGAAAGCGAAATTCAAAGGTCTCGGGTTTGCCCAGACGACGGCGCGCCTCTGTGATGCGGTTAATCAGTTCTTCCGGCTCCAAAGGTAAGAGGACACCCACCACAAATAGGTGTGATGAACCAGCGGCAAATTCATATCCGGGATCCCCACTCTCGTCAGCATAAGCATTGAGCATCGGCCAATTATAATGCGCTCACAAAATGCCTTGTTAAGGCCGACGGCCCGGCAGATTGCCGGGCCGTCGGAGTGAAGCGGCCTCCCGCGTGGTGAGCCGCGCAAAAGACACGGGCTAAATCAGGCGGGCATACCCACCTGGTTGTACATCCGCTCACGGATGGCGATGATTTGCCGCCGGAGTGAATCGTCGCGCTCAATCTGGTCGGCGATTTTGTCACAGCCGTACATGATGGTGGTGTGGTCGCGGCCACCGATGGCATCCCCAATGGCGGGCAGTGAGGCATCGGTCTCTTCGCGCATGAGATACATCGCTACTTGCCGAGGCAGGGCCACATCTCTGGAACGGTCGCGGCCCGTGAGGATGGCGATGGTGGTGTTGTAGAACGCGGCCACTGAAGCGAGAATTTGCTCGGAGGTGAGGGTGCGGTGACGCGGCAGAAGATCGGCCAGCGCGGAGGTGGCCAGTTCGAGGGTCAGGGGTTGGCCGATCAGTTCGGCATACGCGATGACACGGGTGAGCGCCCCCTCCAGTTCGCGGATGTTGCTTTGCACGCGGCGCGCGATGAGTTCAATCACCGCCGGGTCTACCTGCCGCTTGGCGCGCTCGGCTTTGGAGCGCAGGATGGCCTGCCGCGTCTCCAAATCCGGCGGCTGAATGTCCACCGTCAGGCCCCACTCAAAGCGTGAGCGCAGGCGTTCTTCCAACGTCACCATCGCTTTCGGCGGGCGGTCGGAGGTCAGCACCAATTGTTTATCCTGCCCATGCAAGGCGTTGAAGGTATGGAAAAATTCTTCCTGGGTGGACTCTTTGCCCGCGATAAATTGAATGTCGTCAATCAACAGCACATCGGCGCTGCGGTATTTTTCGCGGAACGACTCGGTGGTGTGGGAGCGGATGGCGTTGATCAGGTCGTTGGTAAACTCTTCGGAGGAGACGTAGAGAATTTGCAGGCCGCGCATCCGGCAGGCATTGCCCACGGCTTGCAGAAGGTGGGTCTTGCCCAAACCCACCCCGCCATAAATGAAGAGCGGGTTGTAGGCTTTGGCCGGGTTCTCGGAGGCGGCCACGCTGGCCGCATGGGCCAGGCGATTGCTGGCGCCCACCACAAAGGTTTCAAAGATATATTTGGGATTGAGTTTGGTCGCCCCGGTCGTCGGCAACAGTTCGGGCAGATTAACCGGGCTGTCGTTGGGCGTTTCGGTTTCGGCGGCTTTGTTGTGGCCGTTGGCCCAGACCACAAAACGCACCTCCACACTCCGTCCGGCCATGCCGCTCACGGTGCGTTTGACCGTGCCCAGCATCCGGTTCTCCAGCCAATCTTTCTGGTAGGCATTCGCTACGCCGACCACATACGCGCCGTCTTCGTGTGTCAGCAGGGTCGCACCCCGCAACCATGTCTCAAACGTCGCCCGAGGCATTTCCAGTTGAAGTTGACCAAGAGCCGCTTGCCAGACTTGCTCAGCTTGCATACACATTCTCCGCTTCAGAATTTGTCAGGGTCGTTTCACAGAGAGACACAGATGTTTGAGAAAGATGAAGCACTTTCTCAAACGTGGGTGGCCTCTCGGTTGTATGGTCGCCAATCCATTGGCGGCGGGGTCAGGCAGAGCCGGAGTGGATCGCGGCTCGGTCACACCATGGGAATTAACTTCCCTGACAGTGCGGGCGATTGTAGCAAAATGCCGTCAACGATTCAAGACTGAATCCCACCGCCAGTGTAAAAGAATTGAATCTTTTAAGATTCAAAGAATCTTAATGTGATTCGGAATCGGTGGTGGCTGACGAAAAACACTTTGACCCACCCGCCCGCATGGGCGTCGCCCCCATCGCTATCCCTGCCTCACCGAGTCGCCCCCACCGCTAGGGTCAAGTGAGGCATTGCGTTAAAGAAAAGGGTGAGCGCGTCTTGACGCGAACAAAATCGGAGAGGTTGACTCGAATGGAGTCGCCCCTTTCGACCAAGCCCTCGATTCGGGGCTTCGTTTTTTTGACCCACAGGCTACACGCCCGCCCAAAGTTAGACTCCGCTTAGAATGGCGGCGCGTTGTGCAAAGGCTTAAAGTCATTTTAACTTATCCAGAGATTAGGGATTGGCGTCCACACTTTTGTCCCCATTTTCAACGACTTATCCACCGAAATCGGCGGGTTATCCACAGGCCGGCCGGGTATAATCGCCCGCATGTCTTCGCCCATCGCCCAATTGTTGCTGGACTGGTATCGCGCCGGGCATCGCGCTCTGCCCTGGCGCGGTGTGCGCGACCCGTATCGCATCTGGGTTTCGGAGATTATGCTTCAACAAACGCAGGTGGAAACAGTGATTCCATATTACCGGCGTTGGCTGAGGCGTTTTCCCAATATGCGCGCGCTGGCCGCCGCGCCGGAACGTGAGGTGTTGGCGTTATGGGAAGGGCTGGGCTATTACTCACGCGCCCGTAATTTACACAAGGCCGCGCAAGTGGTGGTGAATCAATATGAAGGAAGACTGCCACGCATGGTGGCGAGTCTTCGAGATTTGCCCGGCATCGGCCCCTATACCGCCGCCGCCATTGCCTCGTTGGCCTTTGGCGTGGACGCCGCCGTGCTGGATGGCAACGTGAAGCGCGTGCTGGCCCGTCTATTTGATTTTCAAGAGGATGTGAAATCGCCGCGCGGCGAAAAACAATTGTGGGAACGGGCGCAGAATCTTCTGCCGCCGGGTGAGGCCGGTGATTACAATCAAGCGATTATGGATTTGGGCGCGACGATTTGCACACCCCGCGCGCCGCAGTGTGCGATTTGCCCGGTTCGCCAACATTGCCTGGCCCGAAAACTCGGGGTGCAGTTGGAACGGCCCGTGCCGCGCGCCAAAGCGCCTTTGCCCCAGCGCCTCCTGGCCGTGGGCGTGATTCGCAAACGCGGGCGCGTGTTAATTATTCAACGCCCCAGCGATAAATTGCTGGGCGGGCTGTGGGCGTTTCCAAGTGGAGAAGTGATGGAGGGCCGAAGCCCAGCCTATTCGCTGAAGCGGGCGGTGAAAAGTAATTGGGGATTGGTAATTGACGCCCGCACTCAAACACATATTCTCAAACATACATTTTCACACTTTCATCTCACAGCACAGGTGTTTGAGTGCGCGTGGCAGAGTGGGACATTGGCGCGAGGCGTGGCGGCGAAGTGGGCGCGCGTTTCAGAATTAAGTGAGTATCCGATGGGCAAGGTGGATCGGCAGATTGCGCGAGGGTTGAATCACTGACGCGAAGCGGCTGAAAGCACTGAGGCCACTAAATCAGTATTCTCAGTGCTTTCAGCCGCTTCGCGTCAGTGATTCCGACACTCTCTATTTTCTATTGGCCCGCCGTCCCCGCTGGCGTCAGCCGTTGGCCGGTCGCCGCCTCCAAAATCATCAGCGGCTGGTGGGCGCGCGCGACGTACAACCGCAACCCATCGGGGCTGAGGCCCAGGCTGATGATAGGCGCATCGCCGGTCGGGTCACCGGCATAGGGGCCATTGACTTTCGCGCTGGCTAAATCATACCCCCACACGTTCTGCTGGTCGGCAAAGTATACGCGCCTTCCATCCGCCGACATTACACTGCGGCTGAGGCTGGTGAACGGCTGGTCGCTGGTCAGCGGGGTGAACCACGTCATCTGTGTAATGCCTGCTTCGAGAATGTTCACTTTCGCCACCACACCCATCACCGGATTGGCCGCCAAGACGGTCTGCCCATCTGGCCCGACCGCCAGGGTATAGCCAAGGAGCGAATCCCAGCCGGTGCCATTTGCCGGCAAATCAATGCAGAGCGTATATCGGTCTACGGTATTGAGCGCGTGAATAAAAGCGGTGTTGTTCCGCGTCCGTAGGTAGAGGGTATAGACCCAACTGCCATCGCGCGCGGTGACCGCGTCCTGCCGTTGCCCGGCCATCACTTCATCCGGCGCGCGTTTGTCCACCAGCGCGCCTTCAACTAAAGACTCAGAGGCGAGGTCATACGCCCGCACCTGATAATGGTCGGGGTTGAGAGCGGGCAAGTATTCGATAAGAAACAACGTATTGCCCGCCGCCGATAGCGCATCCACTTCAAAGTTGCCGTTCAACTCAAGCCGCTGGGTGGTCTTGCCCGTCTGTGTGTCCAGGACGAGGATGGCCGTCGTCCCGGTTTTGTCAAAGGGTCGGGTAAGCGCCGCCTGATGACCGGAAGGTGAGACGCCGCTCAATTCCCAACGCGCCGGAATTTGGAAGGAGGCTTTCTCGACGCCCGTGCTCAAATCATATTCTTTGAGTTGGGTGGCAGGGCCGGGCTGGGCGGCGAAGTAACGCTCACGGTCGGCAGAGAGCAAACCCGCCGGAAGGGTGAAGTAGTCCGCGCCACTGGCCGTGTCGTAGGCCACCAATGGCCCGGCGTTGCCGCTCCCCTCCGGGCGGGCAAAGAACAACTCGCCCGGCGAGGTCAAGGGAACTTGAGTGGAGAGGGGTGGCGCGGTGGTCGGAACGAGAGGCGCTGGGGTAACCGGACTGGCGCATGCGGTCAACAACGATATGATGAGGATACAACTTAAGCGAGCGAGGCGGTTCATGGTGAATTCCTTTCTTTATATTCACCCCTATACACCGCCTGTTCACTATAGGTTCCCTACCGTATCGGATTGCCTTCGGCAAAGCGAATGAGCGGATAGGGTGCTTCATCCGCTAATTCATTTGGAACTTACGCAGTTGACTAGCGTGGGAGGGCTTTGCAAGCCCGACGCGACGCGCGGCTTTTGCGCTCAACTGCGTAAGTCCCATCGTTATTTGTCCGATACTATAGAAGTTGAGAAAATGATTTTGACTCGGCGTCAACGGATTGCTTCGCAAAACAGATAAACGGATAGGCCCGGGCTAAAATGAGCTATCTGTTTATTCGTTGCTTTATCCGTTGACGCCACTACCAAAATTTCCACGATCTAAAATCCCATCGCACATCCATCCGCGCGCGGGTCACTGCCGCCCCATAGCACGCCCTCCGGCTCGCGGCGGATGATTTGACCGCGCCCAAAGAGCGCGCGGGCGTAGCCGCCGATGTCGGCGCGCAAAACGTGACCGCGTTCTCGCAAGCCGTTTACCACTGTTTCTGGGATTCCCAGTTCTAAATTTAATTGACCGCCCGCCGTCGCGGAGTCAATGCAAAAGCGCGGGCGATTGAGAGCGGCTTGTGGGTCGAGGCCATCATCAATCAGGCTGACCACCACTTGCAGATGGCCCTGCGGTTGCATAAAGCCGCCCATCACCCCAAAGGGCGCGTACAACGAATTATCCGACTCGCGTGTGATCAGGCCGGGGATGATGGTGTGATAGGGGCGCTTGTGAGGAGCGAGGGCATTCGGATGGGCAGGGTTGAGCGAAAAATTGTGGCCGCGATTTTGCAACGTAACGCCCCAACCCTCCGGCACCAGACCCGTGCCAAGACCCATGTAATTGCTGTTGATAAATGAACAGGCATTGCCCGCGCCATCCACCACACAGAAGTACACCGTGTCACTGCCCGCCACCGGCGCGCCGCGTTGCGTGTCGAGTGAAGCGCGATGGGGATTGATGAGTGATCGGCGTGTTGCCGCGTAATCTTTGGAGAGCAAGCCCGCTAATGGCACATCCGAGAAGCGCGGGTCGGCCACGTACCAACTGGTGTCGGCGAAGGCCACGCGCATGGCTTCAATCATTAAGTGCCAGCGGTCAATGCTCATGGAGGCATAGGCCGACAACTCAAAACCCTCCAGCACATTCAGCGCCATCAGCGCCGCCAGGCTCTGCCCATTGGGCGGGCACTCCCACACACGAACGCCGCGATAGATGGCACTGATAGGTTCATCCCAGGTTGACTGGTGCGCGGCCAAATCATCCAGCGTCATCACCCCACCCGCCTGCTCCAAAACTTGCACAATACTTTTAGCAATGTCGCCTTTGTAGTAAGCGTCCTGACCACCCTCGGCAATGGTGCGAAACGTACGGGCCAGGCCAGGATTGCGGAACACTTCGCCCGCGCGCGGGCCATGTCCATCAATCGTCATCTCCCGGCCCACCCGGCTTGCGCCAATTCCCCAAAAATGCGAGGTGAGCGGCGCTACCGGAAATCCATCTTCGGCCAATTGAATGGCGGGGGCCAAGACATCTTTCAACGACAACGTGCCATGCCGCGCCAGCAAATCACACCAGCCCGCGCACGCGCCTGGCACGGTGACGGTGTGGGCATGAAAGCGATGCGCGTTAGCGATGGCCTGCTTGTCCTCATCAGCCAAACCCTGTTGGTGAATCAATTCAATGGTAAGCGCGGCGGGCGCGCGGCCCGACCCATTGAGCGCGGTCATGTGCCCGGTGCGGGCTTCATAATAGAGGGCAAAGCAATCGCCGCCGATGCCGGTGGAGGTCGGCTCGGTGACGTTGAGGGCGGCGGCAGTGGCGATGGCGGCATCGGCCGCGTTGCCACCGCGCATGAGAATCGAAAGGCCCGCCTGTGAGGCGAGGGGCTGGCTCGAAGCGACCATGCCACGCCGAGCCAGGACCGGTGAGCGATAAGAATTGAAAGTGGGTTCGGTTGTCATGTAGCGAAGTGTAGACCGAGTAGTGCGGATGGTCAACGCCGATGGTTAGAAACCATCGGCTAATTATAGGTAGGAGTTACGCACTTGGCTACGTAAGAGGGCTTTGCAAGCCCGATGCCCATCGCGGTTGCACGCTTCGCGGCGCTTACGCTCAACTGCGTAAGGCTCCTTGCCAATCAACGTGGAATTCGCTCTAATCCGCCTACAAGCCTTGGCCTGGAAAACAGGCTTTGCCTATTTTCCAGTGCCATGCCCGCTGGCGGATTAGATGGAGATTCTCTCAACTTTAAATCACGCCCGGATACACTCCGCCGTATCCGTTACCCAATCCGCTGCCAGAGAGTGCTTATGGTACACTCGCACCCATGGCGTGTAGCCTCACCATCCCCTGCTTCGACATCCTCGCCCAACTCCTCATCATCGGCCTGACCAATGGCTCGGTCAT
>Ga0247727_10019715_pt1 | contig 10417 bp, 10 predicted proteins | sample WisWelCaveWW1625_FD_202498 | JGI IMG/M metagenome (GOLD analysis project Ga0247727, IMG submission 202498) | Biofilm microbial communities from Wishing Well Cave, Virginia, United States - WW16-25 | ecosystem: Environmental > Aquatic > Deep subsurface > Groundwater > Cave microbial mat | place... | reverse complement strand
GCTAGGTTAACCCACAAAGTATGCGGCTGACTTCGCCAAATGTCAAAGTAGGCCTGGATTGCATCTTCTGTTCGGCCCTCAAGCTCGTAGGAAAAAGCAATGAGATAAGCCAGATGTTGCTTGGCGCGCGGCCCATTCGGATCATCAGTAGGGACAGCCTCACGCGCTTTTTCAAGCAACTGACGTACTTCAACAAAGTTTTTGCTTTCATAAAACTCCTTATCGAGATTGGTCAGAGACTGAGACGTGGTTTCATTGGGTATTTGGCTGAGAGCCATCAATTCATCAAAAGTAAGCCATGAGGGATCATGCGAAATGAAAGTTGAATTGCTACGAGAAGAGTCTAAGCGCGATTTCACCCAGTCGCTGATTTTGTCCCCGTCAGTGTCGGCCAAAAAAGTGCGCAAATCAAATGACTGATCAGTTGAAAGACAAACCATGCCGCTGACAAACGAGCCGGAGGCAACTGTCTGAGGTGCGGCAACGATTAGATCGTAGGCACTCTCTCCAGTCTGGCAATAATTGGGTTGCACTGGATAAGCGAATGCTACTTCCTTCAGGTTGTCGCCGGTCAAGTCTTCATTCAACCACAATAATGGCCCTGTTGGGGGTTGAAATTCGTGAACCGTCGGACCAACTTGCCCGTCAATAACAGGTAAGACTCGAGGCCGACTCAACTCCACCACTACTATCCACGAGTCAGCCCCTTGAGTCAGAGGCGCATGTTGACCGGTCACAACGGTGAATCCAGCTTTTGTAAACGTATCTATAGGCGATTTCCCAATGTCTATTTTGAGTTTGGAGGCTTCCTGCTTGAGCACGTCATCAAGGGGACAGAAGGCAGGCGGATAAGGATCGGGCGCAAGGGGATAGGCTTTAACTGCATAGATAGCCTGCACATAATAGAGGCTTTCGACAAACAAATGAGTGTTGGAATACATTGCATCGCATAAACGCACTGGGTTGATTTTTGGCGACTCAAGCTCAACGGCTATACTCTCTTTGACAAATTGGGTATAAGGCACGTTTTTATTCGCCAGTGTTGTATCGTAAAAGTTCTTGAGCCATTCAAGGTGGCGACGAGCCGAAGATTCATTCCCTTCCAGTGCATAAAGGATGGCCAGGCGGTAATGGATAAAGAGTTCGTACTCGGGTTCGCCGGGCGGGTCAGTAGCGAAATCTTTGAGGGCGCTCTCGAGGGAGCGAATGGCTGTCGGATTTTTCGGTGGTTTGGAAAGAGAGACGGCCTGAGCAACAGCACATTGAGGCCTATCTGGTGGTTCGCTACCAGTAGTTGTATGCCGCTCTATACCATTTGGCCAACGATAAAATTCTTCCGTCTTCCAGAAACATCCCCAATTAATGTCATTGTTATGAGAAATGTAGAGAAAGGGCTTACCCGACTCATCTTGTCTGACCTCGTGTACAGTCGGTTCCTGTAGGGCGAAAGAGCGGGTGGGGACGAAGGTCATTGATTTGAAACCATTGGGTGTACCCCGCAATGCCTCAACGAATCCGAAAGTGGTGCCCCAGACATAATTGTCTTGGGCAATGATCAGATCGATACGCCCATCGCCAGTCAAGTCTTCGACGCCAAGCACAAATGGCGCTCGATCTTCAAAAAACATATAGTCAGGCGTCAGGTCAGACCCTAATTGGCGATAACTTCCATCATCTACTTCATCCAAAGTCAACCAAGTCAAGGCGTAAAACTTTTCTGACACAATCCGCAACAACCACTCTGACTTACTATCTCCGTCGAGCTCAACGCTATATACATCAGCAGTAAAACTTGGCCCTGACAGCGGCTTTCTGCCCTCAAGCCGAATAGTTTTCACATAGTCAAACACACCATCTGTAAATAACTCAGGGTCTAGTGTGGAAGGTCCATAATCTGACCAGTCTATTGAGAGTATTTGTTGCGCCTCAGGAAGACCATCAGGATAATAATGGCGGATTGCAAAGATTATGGCATCTTCGACTGAGTGTGCATCCGATTGAAGTAAGTATTTATCATCAGTATCCTGATAATCATACGATTGCCAGTATTGACGATTGGCTTCAGTCAACAACCCCAGTAGCATATCAACCGGTGGTGTTGCAAGTCTGTAATCAGATAGTGGATAGAGAATCGGCGGCAGGGCTGGAAGTGGTTGTTGAGTTGACGTGGCCGTTACAGTGGGAGTCGGGGAAAAAGATGGCGTAGCTGAAGCTGAAATGATGGCAGTGAATTTTACAGTGGGGAGAGGGTTTTCACTCGAACGGGGCGTTGCTATGGGCGTTGGATTAACTGTGGGCAGGGTACAACCTACAAATAAAACGGCCAACAACGACCAGGGAAAAAACTTACAGCACTTCGGTAGAGTAGTGAATAACTTCATGGTTTTGATCTCCCTTCGTTGAACTTCCTCTACCATAAACGCTGTCGTTTACCGCTGACATACAATAAAGTTACCGGTTGGTTACCATGAAAGCCCTCACGTCTCAATAGCTCTTGCCACCTTCGCCCACTTCGCATCCTCTGCATCGGGCGTGAACGGCAGATACAACGCGAGTCGATCCACCAGCCCCTCGTACTTGGCGCGCAATTTACCGCCGATGTCGTCCCATGTTCCCTCAACCACAAACTCGGCCAGCATGTCATCAGTGACGATGGCGTTCATCTCCCCCCACCCGCCTTTGGCCGCCAGCGTCGTCAACTGTTCGGCCTGCGCCTCCCAGCCATGTAAGCTCATCACCGGGCGATAGGTCGGCGTCGAGGCATAGAACGCTACTTGCGCCCGCATCGCTTCGCGCATTCCACGTCGCGCCGGCTCATTCTCGCCGATGGCGACAAACGCCGTCGTCGCAATCGCCACATCTTTCTGTGATCGCCCAGCCTTCACCGCGCCTGCCTCGATGTTGGGCAGAATGACTTCGGCCAGATAGCGGCGGGTGTGATAGGGATGGACGTGGAAACCGTCAGAGGCCTCCCCGGCGAGTTTGATCAGCGGGGCGTTGACTCCGGCGATGTAGATCGGAATCTTCGGATGACGAATCGGGCCGGGATTGAAGAACGGCGTCATCAACGTCAACTTGAAATGCTCGCCTCTGAAATTGAGGCGGTCTCCTGTTTCCCAGGCTGTCCACACCGCCCGAACCGCCGCCATAAACTCGCGCAATTTGCCCACCGGCGACGTTTGCGGCCACGTCATCCCAAAGCGCCGTTCGATGTGCGGCTTCACCTGCGTGCCGAGTCCGAGAATGAATCGTCCGCTTGATTGCGCCGCCAAGTCCCATGCCGTATACGCTATTGTCATTGGACTGCGGGCAAAGGCGATGGCTACCGCCGTGCCAAATTGAGTCTGCGTAGTGTGTTCGGCAACCAGAGGCAACGGCAGAAATGGATCGTGTTGAGTCTCACTGGTGAAGAGGCCATCCGCACCAATGGCTTCAGCGCGGCAGGCCAGATCGGGGACTTGGGAGAGGGAGGCGGGGGCGAGAGCAACATCAAACTTCATAGCGTTCACTCCATCCAGATAGTGCGATCTTCATACGACGGGCGCGAAGGCGGCGCAACTTCGGCCAATGGATAGCCGAGGTAAAGAAAAGCGATAAGGTGCTGGTCGGGATCAAGGCCAAGAAAAGATTTCACGGCGGGATCAGCGGCGGCGGCCCCGGTCCTCCATTTGGCCGCCAGCCCCAGGGCGTGGGCGGCCAGCAATATATTTTGCGCCGCCGTCGCCGCCGCGCAGATGTTTTCGATTTCCACCACTTTTGGCTGGTTCGGTTTGTCCACGCCAATGGCAATGATGACGGGTGCGCGCAGAGGCTTGGCGCGTGCGGCGGCGGCCAGCATCTCGGCAGTGGCTTCAGGGGTGTGCTTGCGGAGCGACGATGCCATCACTTCCCCCAACCGTTCGCGTGCTGATCCAGTCAGCACGACAAAACGCCAGGGGCGCACTTTGTGGTGGTTAGGCGCTTGCGCTCCGGCGGCCAATATCTTTTCGATCAGTTCGGGCGGGATGGGATCGGGTTTAACCTGGCCAATGGTCTGGCGGGTGTGAATGGCTTCAAGGATGTCCATAGTGATCGGCAGTTGAGGCGGTCATGCCCTCAGTTTTACCACAAATACTGATTTGGCGAGTTGTCACAGAATCCCCTTCTCGTCTGTCTTATCTTATGAAACTACATTCGTGAGGTGAGACAATGACAAGACGACCAACACAAATTGTGATTATTGGCGCGGGTTATGCGGGTTTGTTGGCGACTGTGCGGCTGGCAGGCAAAACACACGGTCAGAATGTGAACATTACGCTCGTCAACGGCTCCGAGGTATTCGTCGAGCGCTTGCGGCTCCATCAGTTCGCGGCGAATCAATCCGTTGAGCAACGTCCGCTAACGACCCTCCTGCAAAACACCGGCGTCAAGTTTGTATGTGGCCTGGTCAGCCGTATTGATCCGGAAGGACGTGAGCTGGTCGTGCAGGCCGAGGCTGAGACGCGCCGCATCCGCTACGATTATCTGTTATGCGCGCTGGGCAGCGTCATTGACCGCGATAGTGTGCCGGGCGTGCGCGATCATGCTTATACCTTGACGCCGAGTGGACCGTTATCGGCAGTTGCCCTGCGGGAGGCCTTGCCAGCCCTGAATGAAATCGGTGGGCGGCTGGTCGTTTGTGGCGGCGGGGCAACGGGCATCGAAGCGGCGGCGGAGTTTGCCGAGTCGTATCCAAACCTGCGCGTGCAGTTGGTCACGCGCGGCGAGTTCGGGATGTTTCTGAACGAGCCGGTGGCGGCCTACATGCGCCTGGCGTTGACCCGCCTCGGCGCGATGATTCAAGACCACACAACGGTGACGGCAGTGAGAGCCAACGAAATTCAAACCGAGGCGGGAATGATCCCCCACGATCTATGTTTGTGGGCCGGCGGATTCGCCGCGCCGCCTCTGGCCCGTGAGTCGGGGTTGGCGCTGAACGAGCGCGGGCAAGTGTTGGTGGATCCGTTCATGCGCTCGGTGTCCCATTCAGAAATTTTTGCTGTCGGCGACGCGGCGCATCCGATCGAAGAACCCGGCGTCAAAGTGCGGATGAGCGCCTTCGCGGCGACGATCATGGGCGCACACGGGGCAGATTGCCTCAGCGCAACACTGCAAGGCAAAACACTCCGGCCATTGAGCTTTGCCTACTTTGGGCAGGGCGTCGCCCTCGGCCGCCACGACGCAATCGGCTTCAATATCTATCCCGACGACCGGCCCCGCGCGCCTTACTTTACCGGACGCGCGGGATATGAGATACGAGAATTTTTTGTGCGCCTCTTGGCTGACGTAGCAAAGATTGAGCGGCGGTGGCCTGGCTTTTTCCTGTGGGTGGGCAAAGGCCGTTACGCCGCTTCCAAGCGCCGCCAGCAACGACGCGCACAAGTTGAACCAGCGGCATAAATGGCGTAGGATAGGATATGACAGGACGGAAGGCGCTCATTCATTATGAACGCGGCGACCCAATTTGAAACCTATCGGCCACTGATGTTTTCCATCGCCTATCGCATGTTGGGCAGTGCGGTTGAGGCCGAGGACATCATCCAGGAGACGTATTTGCGTTATCAGTCTGTGCCGCCGGAAACCATCACTTCGCCCAAAGCATTCCTGTGCACGATCGTCACCCGCTTGTGCCTCAACCAGCTTCAATCGGCGCGGGCCCAGCGCGAGACCTACATCGGCCCGTGGTTGCCAGAGCCGGTGTTGACCGACGACGATCCCCGACTCGCTCCCAGCGATCAAGCGACTCTGCACGACTCGATTTCGATGGCGTTTCTGGTTTTGCTGGAGCAGTTGACGCCGCTGGAGCGGGCGGTGTTTCTGCTCCGTGAGGTCTTTGACTACGAATACGCCGAAGTGGCAGAAATTGTCGGCAAAGAAGAAGCCGCCTGCCGCCAACTGTTCAGCCGCGCCAAAAAGCGTATCGCCGCGCAGCGCCCACGATTCCGGCCCAGCCGCGACGAACATCGCCAACTGCTTGATCAATTTCTGCAAGCCGTGAGCGCCGGTGAGATGGAGGGGCTGAGGCAGTTACTGGCGGACGACGTGACGATGTGGGCGGACGGTGGAGGCAAGGTGCGCGGCGCGGCCACTCAGCCGTTGCACGGGCGCAACGCCGTCGCCCGCTTTGTGTTGGCCTCCACGCGCTTCCTGGTGGAAGGTTATCACGCCGAAATCGCCGAGGTGAATGGTGAACCGGCTGTCGTGCTACGCGCAGATGACAGAGCACTCTTGGTTTTGTTCAGCACGGGGGCGCATGGCAAAGTGCAAGAGATACGCGTTATCGGCAACCCCGACAAACTTAAGCATGTGTAGAGGAGCGTTAATCTCAGGCTTCGCTGGCAACTGCTTGAACTGAAGCAGTGACGCGCCTGGTCTTCACTCGTTCGGCCAGGGCGGCCTGGCCGCGTTGTTCAGCGTAGGCCAGGGCGAGGCTGTTGAAGTAGCCCTCGGCCAGCGCGGCCAGTTCGGCGCGACGAGTGGCGAAGCCATTGGCGTCGGTCAGCGCTTTGGACACATCGCGGGGATTGTCATTCCATAGTTTGGTGTAGTCAAAGTTGGCGGCCTTCGCCAGATCGTAATAGCGATCGCTGGCCGACTTCAACGCGGCGGTGTTGGATTTGAGTTCGCCAGCTTTGCTAAGCCAATAGGTTTTGATACAGAGTCATGACGCGAAGCATGATTCTTTATCCTTGGGCAATAGCAGGTTTAGGATTAATAACGGAGCGAGTCGTCCACCAGCGCACTGCGCCGAGGGTGACGACCCAATAGCCAACGTAAGCTAAAATTTCAACCAAGGAGGGGTTGGGCGTGTAGCCGACGAGTGTCCGCAGGAATTGACCCAAGACAGATTCTTTGCTGACGAGGGCGCTGGTGTCCCATACCGGTTTGACGATCTCCGGCAGAAGGCCCACTTCTTGAAATTCGTGGACGCCATGCATGAATAGCCCGGCGGCGAAGACGAGAAGGAGCAAACTGGTCACATCGAAGAACATGCGGATGTTGAGGCGGACGGTGGAGGCATAGATCAGGTAACCAATCACCGAGGCGGCGGCCAACCCGATGGCGGCTCCAATCAACGTTTCAACGCCCGACGTTTGAAAGGCGGCGGCCCCGAGGAAGAGGGCGGTCTCTACCCCTTCGCGGAAGACGGCAAAGAAGGTCGCGGCAAACAATCCCCAGGCCGCACCACCCACAATGGCCTTGTGTACTTCACTTTCGATAGAGGCCTTCAAATAGCGGGCCTGCGACCGCATCCAGAAGATCATCCAGGTCAGCACGGCGACGGCCAGCATCATGGTGACTCCCTCAAACAACTGCTCGGCAGGGCCTTCAAGTTTTGCGCCGATGGCCGTAATGCCAAAGGCCAGGGCCGCGCTCAACAGGAGGGCGACGATCACCCCGCTCCAGGCCGCGCGGCCATATTGTATCTGACCGATTTTGCGCAGGTAGCCAAAGATGATGCCGACGATGAGGGCGGCTTCAAGGCCTTCGCGCAAAGTGAGTAGTAGTGAAACAAGCATCGTTTTTGATTCCTTGATAGTGCGAATTTGTTGGGGTAATATTAGTGAAATTTATCTTCAATATCTAGACTGGGCTGTTAACCCAGCATCTTCTTGAGGGCAACTTGGAAATTAACCGAGGTAAACAAGCAGGGTTGTGCGGGTTAGACGGGGAACCGACTGCCCTGCCCCACGACCATCACGAAACTGACTCGGCTGAGGCAATGACACATGCCCGGCGCGAGTACCTGGCTGAGGTCTATCGCCTGCACGCTTCGACCGATGAGCCGGTGACGACGACGGCGCTGGCGGCGCGCTTGGATGTCTCGCCCCCGGCGGTGGTGCGGATGATGCGCCGCCTGGCCGTCGAGGGCTATTTGCGCCGCAAGCCGTACAAAGGGGTGGTGCTGACGCCCGAAGGGGAACGCGAGGCGCTCAAATCCATCCGCCGCCATCGTTTGCTGGAGGCGTTTTTAGTGACGGTGATGAAGTTCAACTGGGATGAGGTGCACGATCACGCCCACGGATTGGACGCCGTGATCAACGATAAGTTCGAGGATCGCATGGACGAGTTGTCGGGCCACCCGACTCGCTGCCCGCACGGCGACCCCATCCCCACCAAAGAGGGCCGGATGCCGGAAATAAACGATGTCAGTCTGTCCGAATTGGAAGTCGGGGCAAAGGCCGTCATCCGCCGCATCCGCAATCACTCACCGGAAAAACTGCGCTACCTCGCCGAGAGCAAATTGACTCCCGGCACGCCGATCACCCTCGCCGGCCGCGCCCCCTTCAATGGCCCGGTGCGCTTGAAAGCGCCGGACGGCGAACGCGTGCTCGGCTCGGAGATGGCGAACGACCTCTTCGTTGAAATCAGCTCATGAAAAGCAAATCGAATATCTTTGGACTCCTCACCGGAGTCCTTCTGCTCTTCAGCGGTATGGCTTGCATGACGGTGATGGGATTGATCTCGCCGCCCACCGCCACGCCACTCCCGACTCAGACTCCGGCCTCGCCGCCGGCCACAAGCGAAGCCATCCCAACCGAATTTAGCGTCCCCGACGAAGGCGCCTCCCATATCCCCTTCGGCGCAGTCGGCGAATACGTCCACTACCCGCCTTCGTCCGGCGTCCATTACGCGCAAACAGTGGAATGGGGATTTTACGAAGAGGAAGCGCCGCCCGAGTATTACGTGCATAACCTTGAGCATGGCGGGGTTGTGGTGCTTTACAACTGCGCTGAAGACTGTGAGGATATGAAAGTTGCGCTGAAGGAATTTTTCGCCATCGCGCCGCCGGAGGATGTATTCAACGAAGTGAAACTGGTGATCAGCCCGGACGACAAAATCGAGTCGCCGGTGGTGGCCCTGGCCTGGGACTGGCAATTGGACTTGCAAACCGTTGATGTTGACGCCCTCTCGGATTTTTATTTGCGCTACGTCAACCAGGGGCCGGAGCTTGTGCCGTAAAAATGATCGACGTAGGGGCGTACAATTGTACGCCCCTACGTCGATCAAAACGACCCGTAAATATCCTCCCGCCGATCAGCGAACACCGGAATCCGCTTTCGTACCTCATCCACCAGCGCCAGATCGATCTCGGCGTGCAATAGTTGCGGCTCCGCGCCGCCCTCGACTATGGTCTCCCCCCACGGGTCAATCACCGCCGAGCGCCCGCCGAAGACTTCGCCCTTCGACTCGCCCACCCGATTGACGGCGACGACGAACATCTGATTTTCAATCGCCCGCGCCCGCAATAACGTCTGCCAGTGTGCGATGCGGCGGCCCGGCCACTCGGCGGGGATGAGGGCCAGCTTTGATCCGGCCAGCGCGTATTTGCGGAACAGTTCAGTGAAGCGCAGGTCGTAGCAAATAGCGAGGCCCGTCTTGCCCCACCCGGCCTCAGTTGTGACCGCCTCCTCACCGGGGGCCAGCCACTTCTCCTCCTCCATCAATCGAAAGAGATGCAGTTTGCGATAGACGGCCTGTTGTGTGCCGTCGGGGTTGAACAGCGTGAGGGTGTTGTAGCACTTGCCCTCCCGCGCTTCGAGCAATGACCCGGCGATGCCGATGTTGAACTCTGCCGCCAGCGCCGAGACATCGGCAAACATTCCCTCACCCAACGGCGAGGCGTGCTTCGGCCAATTCTCCAGATCGTAGCCTGTGCTCCACAGTTCGGGGAATACGATCAGCGTCGAGCGATGGCGGGCGGCCTCCGCCGTCCATTCGCGCACTACCGCAAAGTTGGTCTCGGGGTCGCCGAGTTTGACATCCATTTGGGCGAGGGAGAGGCGGAGGGAGGGCATAGGTCAATTCTTCATCACGGAGTCGTATAGCGGCCCGCATCGATTACCACTTGACGTTGGATAATTCGCGTTGGCTCATTCATCCGGAGCAAAATAACGGTTGCCCGACCGGCGGGTGTCTGCCCTGCGATTCGTACTCCGACGAGTGTAAAGTGCTCTTGCCAGAGTTGCGTGCGAGGGTTGAAGAGCAGAACGACCGAGCCATCTGTCGGATCTATCGCCGTCAAATCTGAACCCTTGTGGCGATTACATTCAAGGCAAGCCAGCGCCAGGTTGCTTTCAATGGTGTGACCACCATGTTTGAGCGGGAGGACATGATCCAACTGATGAGCGAAAGGGGCGTCATCTTGATGAAGCAGACAATACTCGCACCGTCCGTCTGCACGCTCGAGGACGAGCCGCCGAAGCGGGGCCGGGATGGCAATCCGGCTCATAAGCTAATTGGGAGAAAGTAGGGTCCGGGCGCGAGCCTTGAGCAAAATCATGATGTGGTTGATTTGCTCGTAAACATCGAGCTCGGCAGTTTCCTCTTCGCTCAAGCCATCCTCCGAATTCTTCGCCAGCAATTCTTCCAACCGCGCTTGTGTGGTTGGAGACAC
>Ga0247727_10019714_pt1 | contig 10417 bp, 7 predicted proteins | sample WisWelCaveWW1625_FD_202498 | JGI IMG/M metagenome (GOLD analysis project Ga0247727, IMG submission 202498) | Biofilm microbial communities from Wishing Well Cave, Virginia, United States - WW16-25 | ecosystem: Environmental > Aquatic > Deep subsurface > Groundwater > Cave microbial mat | place... | reverse complement strand
CCTCGTCTCACCACTAACGGAGAAACGCACCAACCCCGGCGCGCGCGTCCAAGTGGTGGGACAGGTCAAAGAAGTCCCAATATTCCTAAGAACAGGAGGACAAAGCACCAAGTTTGACCTCTTCATAGAAGCAAACCATCTCGAGCCAGTAGAAGAGGATTACAGCGAAATCAACATCTCACCAGAAGAACTCAAACAAATCAAAGACCTATCCAAAGACCCTGCCTTAATGAAAAAAATCGTCAACTCCATGGCGCCAAGCATCTACGGCCACGAAAAAATCAAAGAAGCACTCGCACACCAATTAGCAGGAGGCGTAAGAAAAAAACGAGACGACGGAGTAATAACAAGAGGAGACATCCACATACTGCTCGTCGGAGACCCAGGCGCGGCAAAATCACAAATGCTCAAAAGAATGCAATTTGTTGCGCCCAAGGCGCGATACATAACAGGAAAAGGAGCATCGGGTGCCGGACTCAGCGCGGCAGTAGTAAAGGATGAATTCCTACAAGGCTGGAGCTTAGAAGCAGGAGCACTAGTGTTAGCAAATAGAGGACTCTGCTGCATAGACGAACTCGACAAAATGACAAAAGAAGACGGATGGGCAATGCACGAAGCATTAGAACAACAAACTATCACAATCAGCAAAGCAAACATTCAAGCAACATTGCGCTGCGAAACAACAGTCTTAGCAGCAGCAAACCCAAAATTTGGCAGGTTCGACCCCTACGACACGGTTGCAAACCAAATAAACCTGGCACCAACACTCATCAACAGGTTTGACTTAATCTTCCCAATCAAAGACGTGCCAAACCAAGTAAAAGATGAAAAAATGGCCCAATTCATACTAGAATTACACAAGAACAATGTAGAAAAACCAGAAATTGACACAAAACTACTCAGAAAATACCTCGCCTACTCGCGACAAAACATTTTCCCAAAACTAACAGATGCCGCCATCGAAGAACTACGCGACTACTACCTCAAAATGCGCGCATCCGTAAGCGGAGAAGGAGTGAAATCAGTCCCAATCTCGGCCAGACAGCTGGAAGGACTTGTAAGACTCTCAGAAGCAAGCGCACGATTAAGACTGAGCGACAAAGTCACAAAAAAAGACGCCAGAAAAGCAATCGAACTCATGGATTATTGCCTGAGATTGGTTGCCTTTGACGAAAAAACAGGCACTTTTGACGTCGACAGAATAGCAACCGATATGCCGGCAAGCAGCAGAAACAAAATCATAATTGTAAAAGAACTAATCCAAGAACTTGAAGCAAAACTGGGCAAAGTAATCCCTGCAGAAGACATCATAAAGGCAGCAACAGAAAAAGACATGACAGAAGCGGAAATAGAAGAAATATTACAAAAACTAAAACGCGCAGGAGACATCTTCGAACCAAGAAGAGGCTTTATCAGCAGAATTTAACCATAAGTGGCATTAATATATGCCATTGACTCCAAAGACTGGCAGGAATTCTTCATATAAGGATTGGTAATTTCAGCACAGACAGTAAAATCATTCTTGTAAGCGAACGGAATATAACAGGCATCGCGCTTATCAGAATTCACTATAGAGGCGCACGGCTCCTTTGAAGAAGAAGCCTCAGAAACATCAAGCAAACAGGAATCAACATAAACGCGCTGAACAAGACTGTCACATATTTCTTCAGCCCTGCCAAGATCAGCAGCAGCGGCCTCCTTAGCTTTCTGCAAGAGCTCATCAACACTAATTGGCTTTTCACTGCAATCAATCGGACAGGAAGATTTTGATTCCCCTTCCTCACAGCGATTATTACCGCAGCAAGGAACAATAGTAGTGCTGATGCAAACACCCTGCACGCACTCATCACTTGTGCAGAAATTCAAATCATCACAACCGCCAGGACAAGTCAATTGAAACGCTTTTGCTTCCTCTGCCTTTTTCTCCTTCAAAACTTCTGCGGGCACTGCCATTTCAGCCTTCTCAACAACATCAAATGTCCTTGATGTTTGCTGCTGCTTGCCTGCATAAGATAATTTAGCCGTAATAGAATAAGTTCCTGGAATCGCTGCGGGAGGCAGTGAAATGGACGTTGGAACGCTCGCTCTTGCAACAACAGTGAAGCTTTCTGTCTTTGAAGCAACTCTTCCAGACGGCCCTGAAACTTCATAATCGATAAGACCAGAAGTTTTTGTTCCGCTCGGATTGAGAATCTCAGCATTGATGACCAAATCCCTGCCTGGAGCGACCTGAGTACTGAACAAGTTCACATTAAAACTCAAAACTGCAGGAGGAGCCTGCATTGTCTTCAAGATAACCAGTAAAATCCCGCTTACTGCCAATAATGCGATAAACAAGATGATAAGCGTTTTAGTGCTGACTTTTCTTTCGGTTGCACCGGCAACGCGCATGGCCATATCGACATCATAAGGAGAATAACCTGCATTAAGCAGAGCATTACGAATTGTGCTGATATCATAGCCCTGCTTCAGAAGATTCTGAATATACTCAATTAAACTCTGCTGCACCATCTTTTTACAATCCCAAACGGGAAGAGTTGCTATTTAAACCTTCTCCTTTAGAATACATAAACATAAATACAAAATCACTAAAAATAAGCACAGGGTGGAGCAGCGAAAACCAGCCGTGCCTATTAGAATATCAGAACTACTCAGCGGAACCTATTCTGAACAAGAAGACGGCCCGGGCACTGTAAGCATTAACGGAACACAAATAGAAAGAGTGCGAATTTACGGAATTGCTGTATCAGCAGGAGAGCTTGTAGTGGACGACGGCACAGGCAGCATCCTCGTAAGAAGTTTTGATTCAACCTATCCAGTGAGCATAGGAGATTTCATACTGGTAATTGGAAAACCGCGCATGTACAAAAACGAATTCTACCTACTTGGCGAGATTGTCAAAAAAGTGGATGCGAAATGGCTAGATATTCACAAAAAAAATACGCCCACAAAGCAGCAGGACGTTTTATCGATAGTAAGAACGCTGGATACAGGAGAAGGCGCAGATTACAATGCAGTCCTATCACGAATCGGAAACAATGAAGAAAAAATAGTGCACTTGTTGGCGATGGGAGAATTATTTGAGACAAAACCAGGAAAGCTGAAGGTATTAGAATAAAGCAGGCGTTACAAAGACTTCTATAATTGCTGCGATAAATAAAACTAATACGGACAACAAGACAAGATCAGATACGTCAAGAAGCACTTTCTCAAATTTGCCGGTTCCGAAATCATGCTTAACTATCGCCATTGACAGAATTCCGCCTGCCAGCCCCGCAATGATGTAAGCAAAGATTTCCGGAATTCCATGAATGGCATAACGCAAAATGCTCAGCGAGCCAACGTAGAAATAAGCTCCAACGACAGGAAGACCTGTGACGTCAGCGAATTTAACCATATGCGAACGAATGAAGTTCCCGACAGCAGCACCGATAACGCTTGCATTCCACGTTAAAATAAATATGGCACCAGAACTGTACAAGAAACTAAACAACATGCAGAAAATCACTACCTTGATGTTATTGAGAAAAATCTTGCTAAGCAAAGCAGACTGAGTTATTTTTCCTGTAACATGCTGGTTAAGATTTGAAATTGTCTGCGATTGAACCTTGAACAGATTGGACGCGACTTCAGGAGGAAGCAAAACATACCACAAAGAAAACGCAACTGCAATGCCAGCAAAAAGAGCAAGGAAAAAAAGCAAGGCAGGAGCGTGCTGGCGCAACATCGACTGCCCTTCCGGCACCATAAAATCCTTGTTCTCCTCAAAACGAAGAGTATGATAAATCAAAGGAAGACATGCCATAGATGTCAGGAAAACCATCACCATGCTGCTCTGCTCCTCAAAAATCCACATTGACAAGAAAATGGCAAGTGTAGCGTACATCAGGCCGAGACAAAACACTGCAAACGGGTGGCGTTCAGCGCTCGGTGGAGTAAATAAGGATTCCAGCACCATCTTTTTCACCCACTATTCGCATTCAGTGATTTATATATCTTTGGCTTCGCAGTTATATCGAAGACTTGCATGAGCGTAGCTCAGCAAGTTCCTGGAAATCTTTGATTTCCGAGAGGGCCTCAACCGCCGGCCCCTTCTAGAACCCCGCGGTTACAAAGGTTTATATAGGATTTCGGTGCTTTTCCGTGCATGGAATACGAGCAACTCCTACAGCGCGCACGGGAAAGACTGCCGCAAAGCGTTTTTGAAAAAGAGCGCTTCGAAATACCAAAAGTACGCGGGCATTTAGAAGGAAACAAGACAGTTATTACCAACTTCATGCAGATATCCAGCACGCTAAGAAGACCAGCAGACCACATGCTCAAGTACGTTCTAAAAGAACTCGCAACACCCGGAGAGATATACAAATCAGGCTCGCTGGTACTTGGTGCAAAAATTCCTGCAAGCAGAATCAACGACAAAATAAAACAGTATGCACACGAGTTTGTGCTCTGCCCAGACTGCGGAAAACCAGACACTGAAATAAAGAAAGAAGGCGACTTCAGCTTCCTGAAATGCAGCGCGTGCGGAAGCAAACACCCTGTAAAATCAAAGATATGAGCATGCTCGTAAAAATACACAAAAAAGAACACAGGACAATCATAGCTGTGTGCGACAAAGAACTAATTGGACAACTTCTGGAAGAAAACGGAAAACAACTGGACTTGAGGAGCGACTTCTATAAAGGAGATGAAAAGAGTGTGCAAGAGATTGGAGATTTGATGAGAAATGCAGACGGAGTCAACCTGGTCGGAAAAGAATCAATTGCGCTCGGACTGCAAGAAGGCGTAATCGAGAAAGAACACGTCCTTACAATAAAAGGAGTGCCGCACGCACAGGCGTGCTGATACACGACAATTAATCCAACACGATTTTCTTTGAAAAATTTCCGCGCTCGGCTGCTTTTTTCCTTCTCACTTCATCGACTTTCTCAAAACCGCCATATTGCTCAGCTAATGCGTGAACAACTTCGAGAACGTCGCCTAATTCTTCAGCAGAGGGTTTTAGTTTATACTCATGAGATTCCTCGATGAGCTTCATTACCAATAAATGCTTGAATTCTTCCTCTGCTGCAATGTGCGTTTTCGGAGTTTCGCCCTTTGATTTCATTATTTCAGGAATTTTATCGCGGATTAGTTTCATAACAACCTCCGGTTTTCTACGAAATTCTTCAAAGGAATAAAAAGCGGAGAGGGAAGATTATCGGGTTTACACCACTTAATTTCTGAAACAGAAGAATCATTGGATTTAATTTCGCCACCAGAATATTCCGCCTCCATAAAAATAGTAATGTAATGTTTTTGATCATGCGGCATAAAATCGTTTGTAATTCCAACAACGCGCGCCTTCTCAATCTCAACATTTACTTCCTCTTTGGCTTCTCTCGCTGCCGTTTGCTCAGGCGTTTCACCGTATTCCATGTGGCCGCCTGGCAAACCCCACGTGTGAGCTCCGTGCGCGCCTATACGTTTTTGCAAAAGAACCTTCCCGTCTTTTTTCACAAAAACAGCAACGCCAACCCCCGGCCTCATCCAAACCACGCTCCTAGGCCAACCTGCTTGTCAGGCTCTCTGCCGAATACAGATTCCATTCTGACGCGAAGAAGCTCAATCGTCTGCTGCAGATAAGGAGAAACGTTATACTTTTTCGCCAGAGACGTCATCGGCTCCAAGTACTTTGAAATAGAACCCTCGCTTATGGTAAAGATGATTTTGCCATTGCACTTCGTGCATTTGCCAACAAGAGGAGGACGGCGGAACTTTTCATTGCAATGCACGCACCGGAATTCCTGCATTGAAAACTTTCTCAAATTACCTTTCATGTCCTTCAAAAAGTGCTTCTCGATGACTAACCGGGCGACATCGGTAGCATCAACACTCCTGAGCTTCTCTGCCAAATCCATCTGACCTTTCAGCTTATCCTCCATCGAAGGCAGGGTTTTATAGGCGCTGCAGCGCACGGTTTGGTTAAGATTTGTAATGTCGTGCGTGAAGCCCATTTTCTCATACTGCTCGGGCTTGCCCAGGCACGCCTTGATTTGATGCACTTTAACATCCCACGGCATCTTGTACTGCAGGCTAGACTCGTACAATTCAAGCGGATAACGCCAGGCAATATCGACATCAAACGCCATGTCATCAACTTCGCTCGGAGTCAGAACGCTTGTAAGAACAAGAGGAGTGTCCATGGTAGAACCGCGGCTGCCTGGCAGGTATTTCTTGCTGAAATTCAGGAAAGCATCCATCAATAAGATAACACAGGCCTCATCGCCATCGCAGTCTCTTCTAGTAGCGGCGTGCAATAACGGGTGGGCAAACAAGCCCTGCGTCTTGCTGAAGCCGATAATGCGCGAAAGAGTGCCCGCGCTGGTGTGGGGGGCCAAGGCAACAACGAGATGACCGACAAGATCTCGTGCAGTATTAGAATTGTACAGCCGAGGCAGACCGTAAAGATATTCCAAAGAATCGTCGATAAAACGAGCGATATTCAACAGAACCTTGTCAGCACCATCATCAGGACTCTCATCACAACTCGGCAGTATTATGTCCTGCGGCTTCAATTCCAAAATTTGGCCGTCATCAACCAGCTCGTTGCCATGAATGTCCTTTGTGTAGCCAAGTTCTCTCAATTTTGAAACAGGCGTGCCAATTTCGCACGGCTTGAAATGAGTCAACGGAAGCTGGGTCATGTCATAGCGTGTGGTGCCGTCTTTATACACGTGAATATCGTATCGCGCGCGCAAGATGCCTTTGCCCAAATGCTCAGGAATGTGCTCAACATTGCTGGTGCCGCGCACGCCCTTAATCAGCTCAGGATACTGCTGGACGCCAAGCTGTTTTACGACACAGTCAAAATAATGCTTAATCGGGATGGCCCGCTTTAAACTCGCGGCAGCTTCACCATGAACAGGGCAAATTTTTGAATCAATAAGCCCACAACGCACACACTTCCATTTCTGCTTTGTCTGAGAGCCGCAAACTTCACATACATTAAGAACTGTCTCGACATTGCACGTAGGGCAGACAAAAAATGGGAAATCAGAAGTCACTTTGCCCGCTTCGAGAGCGCTCTGGAAACTTCTTAGACGACCGCCCTCCTCTCCTACAGGAAACAGAACATGAGGACTTCCTGTCAATTCGCGCTGTTTTGCCTTCTCAGGACGGCCCATACGAGTGCCGATAAAAGTGCCTGCCTTATCGCGGATGACAATTGGAGAAAACTGGTTTATCGCATCAAGAATGCTCTTTTCAGCCACAATATATTTTTTAAGCTCACTTGGCCGTTCATCAGTCAAGTGAAAAATGACAGTCATCACGGTGGCGAACTCTTTATCGATGACCACAAATTCATTGTTAATAAAAGCATGAGGGCAGCCTATCAACTCAAGACCTCTCTTGGCATCATTTTTCGGCAAGACAATCTTCTGGACTCCATGCTCGCTCGTATGAACTTTAGCAGAATCAAACCAGTCAAGAAGACTCCTGAATTCATCATGAGACAACACATTCCAAAAAAGAGTGTGCTCAGGATGCAATGGAATCTTGGCAGTACGCGCCATCTGGACAGCTTCCTGCGCAGTTGGAAAAACGCTCAAAGGAGCTGACAAAAATTCCCTTATTCGCGGAGTGATTTCAACACCCTTCAACGCCTTCTCAACCTCCTGAGCCCACCACTCAGGACAATAACCCGCAGGAGCCAGAACATGAGCGCGGTTGAAGAAATCACCATACGCGACAAGAATATCGCCCAAAAACAATATTTCCTTCACAAACGGCTGAACGCGCTTAGCATCTTCCAAGGAATGAAGCTTCAAAACAGAGCCGTCTGCAACACGCACAACAGGCCCTTCAATCAAGTCGCAAGAAGTCACACTGGCAGCCTTGCCAGGGCGCTCTGTCTTCAACTGGGTGCCGGTAGCAATGTATTGATTGAGAATGTACATGGTTGCAGGATGAATACTCTGGGCGCTAAGGCCAGAAGCACGCGAACGCCCATACCTCAACCTAAAGCCTCCGGGCTTCAATGGATAACCAAGAACCGGCCTGCCGGCAACCAAATCAGCAATGTAGGTGTAGTCAGGAAACATTTTCTGATTAGAAGAAGACGTGGCTTTCCCTGCCTTTGCTTTTTTCTGGATGTGCAAAAATTCCTCCAAAAAATTCCAAGTGCCAAGACCGAAATCTTTGCCCCAAACGCCGAGCTTCTGCCACAGCTTTGGAGCTTTCAACGGAATACAGGAAGAAAGAACAAGACAATAACCACTGCGAATCTGGTTGGTATGAACACGTGGCAAATCCTTGTAATTACTGACGTCAATCTTCTCACTAGGATCACCAGAAACTTCAACAGGCAAATGCTTCAGAAGAAACTCAACTTCTGCATTGCTCGGGAAATACTGAAGATTGGTAACGCGCTCGTGATAATCCTGCAATTCTGTAACAGCACGCTTCACCTCATCATCGGTCGCATCGTAAACATCATACCCAAGGCATTTTCTGACGTAATCCGTAATTATAACACTGACTGCGGCGGCAGTGCCGCCTGCATTTCTAATAGGACCGGCAAAATTCACGCAAACGTACTCTCCTCTGCCGTCAATCCGCTTTTTCATCTCGATATTAACAATACCGTCAAGAGGAGAGCTCACAACACCCACTGTAACGTAAGCGAAACCAGTGCGAATGCCAACTTCCATTGCCTCTTTTTTATCCTTGAACTTACAGAACTTTTCAAGAGCAACTTCCTCAGCAATCTTCAAAGCAACACGCCAGTCAAGAGAGCCGTATTGCTTTTCAAGCTCGATAATGCGCTCCACTACCCCTGAATTGGCGATTTGTGGAGCAATAACTGAGATAAGCCCGACAACGCGCTGCGCCATGTTTTCAGCAAGAGAAACTTCAACAACAGTTTCGGGATCAGCGCCCTTAGCACGCGCCTTAGAAGCAACAGAATGCAATCTAACAACCTCTGCTTTCAACTTCTCAAAATACTCGTGCATCTCGGAACTTGCGGCAACCATTCAAAACCTCATCATCATTACATTGCGCGTTTGAAGATTAACAACAGGAACGACACCCGGATCAGGATCATGGCCAACTTTTTCCTGAAAATCAGTCTTGCCCTGAAAACAACTGGCAGAAACCAAAGTCGTGCCACGATACTGCAGAACACCGGCCTTATGTATATGACCGGCAAAAAACAAGTCAGGAACACGCTCGATAACCAAAGGATCCATACGATGATCGGGAATGTACATTGTAGTAGTGTGCTGAGGAGCAAGATGCCTTCTTTGCAGCAAAAAACGCATAATTAAAGGAGCACGATCGGAAATATGCTTCCCGGAGTTCTTGATGCTAGGCACGATTTCGCCATAATCATCAAAACTATACCCATGATAAGTAAGAACATCCAGGCCTCCAAAATCAAGAGAAGAATGAATATTGATGAAACAAGGATTGCAGACCATTGTAACATTAGGCAGTTCCCACAAAGGCTTGGCATAGTCCTTGGACAATTTTGGCTGAGGCTCGCTTATCCTGCCCACATCATGATTGCCCGGACTAATTATTACGTGGAGATTCTTTCTGAGTTTACCTAATAATCTAGCACATTCACGGTACTGCTCACGAATATCAGTAATACTGAGCTCCTTATCCTGCTGAGGATAAACGCCAACTCCATCCACAACATCACCGCAGATGAAAAGATACTTCAGCATAGAAGCAACTTCCCTCTGCTCAGGAGTGCCGTAATTACCGTTAACCCATTCTAGAAAATTGTTGAATTTTTCCTGCTCAAAACGCGCAGATCCCACATGAATGCAGGAAAGCACGGCAGCATAACCCTCATCCGGCGCCTTTTTCAATTCCATGATTGGAATATCGGGAATCACGATTGCTTCGGCAAACAAGATTCCATCACCCATAGTTCCACGAACGCCAATCACTTCATCAAAAACAATATCGCCAGCGACAACATGAAGCTCGTGTTTGTTTTTTGATATCAGCACGTTAATAGTGCCAGTTGTGTCCTCCAAATTAAGCAAAGTATGCTCGTTTTTAGTCTTGCGCTTATCTGCAACAAGGCCGATAATGGACACCGTCTCGCGGTCCTTCTTGGCACGCAAACGCCCGATAGAAGTCAAATTCTGCAATTCCTGACGGGGCTGCAGAAAACGCTCCAAAGAACGATAACGAGCATTAAAATAATCAACAAAATCCTGGACAGAACGCTTTTTCGGCTTATCATCATATTCCCAGACAATCTTAAGAGATGATGCACTGCTCTGCGGCTTCAACAAATCAGCAGGACGAGCTCCATTTGACAAAGCATCATGCCATTGGTCAACAATCTCCGGATGATTCAGACGTTCAAGTAATTCCCTGCTCACCAAAATATTATTCTTCAAAAAAGTGCTGA
>Ga0247727_10019713_pt1 | contig 10418 bp, 5 predicted proteins | sample WisWelCaveWW1625_FD_202498 | JGI IMG/M metagenome (GOLD analysis project Ga0247727, IMG submission 202498) | Biofilm microbial communities from Wishing Well Cave, Virginia, United States - WW16-25 | ecosystem: Environmental > Aquatic > Deep subsurface > Groundwater > Cave microbial mat | place... | reverse complement strand
ATTCGAGCGCTATTGCAACCGTTCAACCACGGCTTGGCCGTGGTTTTTGTTTTTTGCAATGGCATCGGCGTTCAACTAGGGCTTGGCCATAGTTTTCATCCCTAAAGAAGATATTGATGACTTCGGTTTCGATCATCGGGTTGTAAGTGACTTTGATACTTCTTATGACAGCCTCCGCCTCATTCATGCTGCCGAGGCAAACAAAGGAGTTTGATAGATAACCGGACGATACTTTGGCTTTGGCACAGGCTTGCCCTCTGCGCGCGCGGCTTCGAGCCACGCTCGCTTGGCTATTTTAACTTGCCGCAGCGCTTCCGCCGGAGTTTTGCCGAATGCAGAGCATGCTTTCAAATCCGGGATGTCGGCGATGTAGCCTTCATCTTCTTCGCTGTAAAAGATGTTGAGAAGAATATACTTTCTATCAGCAAATTTTCCCCGCATGGAGATCCGCTACGGGAAAACACATTTCGTAGTCGTTCCAATCGAGATTGCCATAAACGAGCTTGAATTTTTTGAACTGTCCTACCGTGCGATATTTCTTCAAGGCAGGATTTCTAACCTTTTGGAGGAATGGCGCAAAATCCACGATGTGATCTTTGCCGTCGTTGAACCAAAGGTGAATGCGAAATCCGTCAACATACTCTGCGCGAACCATTTCGATTACATTGGTTTCAAGGATCGGATCGTAGGTGGCTTTGATGCTCTTCATGAAAATCTTATCATTTCATAGCACTGTCGCGCTATTGCGCTTCAACCCCAAGCAGTCGGAGTTTTTCTCGCATCGCGTAAATTAGAGACGGATCTTTGCTCGATTCAAAAGCTTTTCGGAAATCTGAAATTGCAGCGGCGCGTTCTTTCTTTTCCAAAAGAGCAATTCCACGATTCGCGTATGCTCCATCATAGTCGGGCTTGAGTTCAATTGCCTGATTGTAGTCCGCAATAGCGCGATCATAAGCGCCTTTAAGAGTGTTCCCAAACGGAGTTTGGGAACAAGAGGATGAAAAACTATCACACCTGCGAAGTTCCTTGGGCAGTTGAAATTGAAAATTGAAAATTTTCAATTGAAAATTTAAAATGCTTTTGGGTTGCGTAACGCAGGCAAGGATGCCTGCGCTACGACATTGCGGGGCCTCGTCGTTGTTACGGCTTGTGCCCTTCGGGCAAGAACAACTCATTCACTTTGTTCTCGGCAACTTCCGGCAACGTGCCGGAGTCCCAAGCCGCGGGCGGAACCTTGCCGTTGGAATACAGCGACTCCATAGCTTGCCAAACACCATCCACTCGGCTTGTGAACAGATCACCGATCAACAAGTCTGTGACCGTGCCTCTGAGGTGAGGATAAGCATGGACGAATTTGCCGAAGCTGAAGCCGTCGTAATACTCGCACACGAGACGGCGCATGCGATCCACGCCTTGATTGAAGAGCGGCCCCCACTTGCCGAGTTGCGCCGCAGAGAGATCGCCTGTTTTAAAACCTTCGACAATCGCATCTGCCGCCATCTCACCGGAACGCAACGCCAGCAACACGCCGGAAGAATAAAGTGGATCGAGAAAGCCGAACGCATCGCCGATGGTGACCCAACCTTCGCCGGCAGCCTGCGTTGCGCGATAGGAATAATCTTTCGTGGCAAAATATCCGGACACGCGACGGCCGCTCGCCACGCGTTCTTTGATTGCCGGACAGCGCTCAACTTCTTCATTATAAGTTTGCTCGTGGCCCGCGCGTCCTTTGAAAAGATAATCGAACGGCGCGACCACTCCAACACTGACGCGATCATCGTGCAGCGGAATATACCAAAACCAGCCTTGCCGATTCGCAGTTTGCAAAACCATCGTTGCGCCTTCATCGCGGCCGGTGTCGCGATACGCGCCTTGCCAGTAGGTCCAAATCGCGCCTTTGTTGAGAATGGGATCCCAAACGCGCAGCTTGAATTTGTTCTGCAGCAAACCACTCTGCCCACTGGCATCAACGATCACGCGCGCACGCACTTCGCGCGTCGAGCCGTCTGCCATTTGCAGCTTCACGCCCACGGCGCGTTCGCCTTCAAACAGCACGTCGCGCACGCGCACGCCTTCGTGCGCTTCGACGCCGTGCTCGCGCGCATTGTTGAGCATCATCAAATCGAACTCGCTGCGCACGACCTGCCAAGTCTGCGAGCACTCGTGCGGTTTGTTATCCCAAAAATAAAACGGCGCGGAGAGCTTGCCCATGGCGTTGACGAATTGCACGCTGTACTTTTTCACGAAACGGCTCTTTTGCATTTTCTCCAACATGCCGAGACGCTTGAGCACCCAATACGTTTCGGGAATGAGCGACTCGCCGATGTGAAAACGCGGGAAGCGCTCGCGCTCGAAGAGCTGAACTTTGTAGCCCTGTTGTGCAATGAGTGCGGAGACCGTGGAGCCGGCGGGGCCGCCGCCGATGACGACGACGTCGGAGGTGCTGGTGAGGTTCGGAAGGGGCATTCGTGTTCTGATCCTTCAAGTTGAGTTTCAGCGGTTAACGGGCTTGCAAACTGTCGCAGTTCTGATTTAAGACGTTTTTGAGCCTGATTTGTTGTTACTGATCAAAAGCTCACGTTCGTCTCCACGCTCTTCTCCAAATGCTTGAAGCTCGAATACGTCGGCTGCACGGTCAAGCGGAGGCGATAATTGCCGGGCTTCAATGGCGCAGTTTGCGCAGCGTTGCTGGCACTTGGAAACTCCACGTCCACCGGCCGCCAATTGCCATCGAGCCATTCTTGCCTCGGCCCGGGCATGCGCAGAATTTTTTCCATCGCGGTCGCCAGCAGTGTTTTGCGCTCGTCGAAGATTTCGATTTTCACGTAGCTCGCTTCGGTGAGGAAGTACTCGAGCTTGAGCAGCGCCGGACTGTTGTGCGGCGCGGCTTGGAAGCTCGTCACCTCCGTGCCCACCCAATAATATTGCGCCGCCTCTTTCTCCGCAATGATGACTTGACCAAAGCGTTTGTAAATGGCAATGCCGCGCGGCTCATTGAACTCTTTTTCGCCGCCGCCGCGCCGGCCGAAGAACGTGAGATAGGCGAGGTTGCGGTCGAACTTGTGAATGCCATGATTGCCGAGATCGGTGACGTAAATATTGCTATAGTAGTCAATGGCAATATAGCCGAGCTTCGTATTCGGCTTGCCGTTTTCCAGCGCGGACCAACTCGCGAGCACCTCGCCATTGAGCGAGAGCTTGTGCACGCGCTGCGCGTTTTGATCGACCACCACGAGGAAGGCCTCGTGAAAATACGACCAATCGTCGTTCGCCTGCGTCACCGCAAGAGCGGAGGGATTTTGCAGCGCCGCGCTCACGAGCAGTGTACGTTCGAGTTGATCGTCGCGATAGATGAGTACGCGATGATTGCCCGTGTCCGCGACATAAACCGTGCGGTCACTGCCCATCACCACGTCGCGCGGCGCGTTGAGGCCGGTGAGACTGCGCACGTATTTCAATTCTCTGCCGGGATTGAAAAAATGCACGACGCGATTGTTGCCCGTGTCCGCGAGATACACGTCGCCCCCGCGATGCCCCGTGATGCCGTGCGGCTGCTGCAAGCGCTTCTCGCCTGTTTCATTGATGCCGTAAAAAGAGAGCGTGGATTTGGAGGTGTTATAGATGATCATGTTGAAACCCGCATTCACGCCGTACACGGTCAGTTCATCATCATCGCCGGCGCGCTTCGCATCTTCCCAACTATCGAGGCGAACGGCCGCGACGCCTTGCGGGTCTTTGACTTTGACTTGGCCTTTCGTATACAAACGCAAATGCGTGCTCGTGGCCTTTTGCACCCAAATGTGCAGAATCGGCGGAAAGACTAATGTGGAGGGATCATACTTTTGCGCGAGGAGCGCGGGACAAGTGAGTAATGCTATGAGCACAAAGGCGAGTTTTTTTGCACGAAGCATTCCCCCCTTGAGGGGGGTCGGGGGGGTGTTCTTGCATGAATCGAGCAAATTAAATTCATCATACGAACCTGCGGCACAATCGAAACTGCTCTTCATTGCTTCACCATACTGAGCGACACCCCCCTGGCCCCCCTCAAGGGGGGAATTATTGAGTGCATGCCCTCTAAACTTAACATCGATGCCACTGAAGGGGGGAATTTTCGAAAATGTTTTGAGGAGTATTTGCATGTTACGAACGCATCGGAAATGATGACGGTTTTCAATCAAAAAAACAAAGCCCCGCTGCGCAAGCACAACGGGGCTTCTTCTTGCTTCCGGGAGCCTCCGCCGCATGATGCTAGCAGGCGTCTCCGGAGGCTCCCATTTGTTTATTTAAAATAGGACCACCTCCTTTTTGCAGGGCAACCGACAACGCGCGAAAAATCTCCCTGAATGATTTCCCGCGCAGCGTGAATTTTAGATCGCAGCCTCCGCTTACGCAGTGTCGCGACCAACAGGCATAACCTAGTATTTCAAACCGAAAAAGTCAACACTTTCGTTGGCGCAAAAAATTTGTGAATTTTTGGAGGATTGCGGGTCTACAATCGTAGAAAGAATTTGCCTTCCACGTTCGAAAATTCAATTGCGTTTATTCGAGGCTTTTGAACTCTATCAAAGGAGCTCGTATGAAAACTATCGTCTCGTTCGAAAGGCTGATATGGGGATTGCTCGCCGCTTTTGTTATTCTTACGCACTCTCCACTTTTGGCGCAAACACTTCCAAACCAACTCGACACTGAGCTTCCCTGGGTCGTGCAGAGACAGAATCTCCCCAAGACCTTTTTCCCAACTTACAAAACCTCCGAGCTTCCGACAATTGCGGCTACGACCGACTGGCGCAGGCTGATCGATTCCACCTGGGGCCAAGGCTTGGCAACCGATAGGAAGCTTGCCATTTTCGAAAATTTCTATTCGACCCTTGATGCCAATTTCGCCTGCTTTCAAGGCTTGCCCGTGGATTGGTTCCTCTTGTATGCGAAGTACGTCAATGAAATCTCCGGCGGCGTGAGTCGCGGCCGGTTCGCGGCCATCATCAATCACATGGCGCTCGCGCTCAAGGAAGCGCACACGTTTCCCGGCGACATTCTCGTCAATTTTCAAACGGCGCTCAGGCCGGGTGTGCCGCTAATGGTTGCCGGGGCTTGGGGCTTCAACACGCACTTTGGCGCAGGCCTTACGCCTTTGCCAGATAGTTCTTTGCTCGTTTATCAAGCCGTGTCCAATCATCCGTTGGGATTGCAGGCGGGCGATATTGTTTTGGGCTATGATGGCAAGGCGTGGAAGCAGCTTTATCGCGAGCTGCTCGCCGCGGAGCTGCCGCTCACCGGCTTTTGGTGGGGCTGCGCGCCGAGCGCATATGAGCATTCCTGGTTGATGAGCGCGGGCATGAATTGGCATTTGTTCAAGACGCTCGACTATATCAAATACGGCACGAACACTGTGATGCACGTTCCGGTCTCCGGCTTGATCGGCCAAAACAATCGCTCGATCTTTTGTTCGGAACAATTGGACATTCCCGGAGTGCCCAAGCCCACGAACATCAACACCGACGTCGTGAGCTATGGCATCATCGAGGGCACGAGCCTCGGCTACATCTATGTCTGGGGCTGGTATGCGAACGCCGGGCCTAAGTTTCTCGAAGCCGTGCGCACGTTGATGTTCGATCATTTCACGAGCGGCTTGATCATCGACTTTCGCATGAACTATGGCGGCAACATGTTTTTGAGCTACGATGCGCTCTCCTTGCTCTTCAACACGACGCATTCGACCATCGGCTTTGCTGAACGCTGTGATCCGAGCGACCATTTGAAGATGTGCCCTAGCCCCAACGGTCCGCCGAACGCTTACATGATTCGCGGCAGCACCGATGATGTTTATGACAAGCCCATTGCGGTGTTGGTCGGGCCAGGCGCACTCAGCTCCGGAGATCAAGTCTCCAATCTCATGAAGTTCCATCCCAAAGCGCGCTTCTTTGGCAAATCCACGACCGCGGCTTTCAATGCGCCGACCGTGTTGAATTTGGACCCGACTTGGTCCGCGCGTTATGCTGTCGTTGATGCCTATTATGTGACGGATCCGAATCGTTATATCACGCACGATGAGTTTCCGGTGGATGAGCACGTCTGGCTCACGGCGGACGATGTCGTCAAAGGCAAAGACACGGTGGTGGAAAGCGCGCGAGCGTGGATGAACAACCAGCTTGCGCTCTTGCCGGAAGCGCTGGAAATTTCCGGGGGCAATGGCGATCACAATTTGACGCCCGGCGAAACCGCGAATCTCACGATCACTTTGAAGAACATGAACACTTCGGGCGCGAAGGCCTCCGCAATCACCGCACGCTTGCGCACGTTGAGCAATCTTTTGACGATCAACACGGGCAACGCGGCGTTTCAAGATATTCCCGTGAACGCGACCGGCAACAACGCGGCTTCGCCGTTCACGATCACCGCTTCCGCCAATGCGCCCTTGGGAGCAGTGTTGGCGGAATTGACGATCACCGCGACGAACTCCTCCGCCGCAGCGCCATACGAGGTGACGCACTACCTCAAGATCGATATTGGCATCAATCAAATCGGTTGGCCGCAAGCGATTGCTGGAGAATTTGCGAGCGGCAATGCCGTGCGCGATCTCGATCACGACGGCGCCAAAGAAGTGATTGCCACTTCGAGGAACGGCAAAGTTTATGTGTGGAATGCGCAAGGCCAACTGCGTCCCGGCTTTCCGTTCAGCACGGGCGCGGAAATCAGCACGAGCCCGGCGCTTGGCGATATGAACCGGGACGGCGATTTGGATATTGTCGTCACGAGTCGCGATAAAAACCTTTACATCATTAATCACGACGGCACAGTGCAAGCGCAACGCAACATCAATGAAGACCTGCGCGGCGCGCCGAGCTTGTCTGATTTGGACGGCGATGGCGCTCTCGAAATCGTGTTCGGCACTTTCAACGGCAAGCTGTTCGTGTTGAATGCCGACGGCTCGAATTGGAAAAGTTTTCCCAAAGATTTGGGCGCGACCAATCGTCTCTTGAACGGCGTGGCGATCGGCGACGTTAATGCCAGCGGCACTTTGGATCTGGTCGTTGCAACGTTGACTGGACAAGTGCATGCGATCTCCGCGGCCACCGGCAATACGCTCGAGGGCTTCCCCGTGAGCGTCGGCCAAAGCGTATTGGCAACGCCCGCCCTCGGCAAGCTCGCGAGTGGGCAACCGGCGCAAATCGTAGTCGGTGTGAACACCGGCAAAATCGTGATTCTCGAAGGCAATGGCGGCCTCGCAAGAAGCGTGGATCTTTCCGGCAGAATCGAAGGCGCGCCGGCGTTGGCGGATATTGACGGCGACGGTTCCGTCGAAATTATTATCGGCACCTTGAACAATCTGCTCTACGTGTTGCGCCGCGACGGAACGAATGCCCCCGGATTTCCCCTTGCCCTTGGCAATACCGTGCGCAGCAGCTTTGTGGTTGCCGATCTCGACAACAGCGCCGGGCTTGAGATGGTCGGCGTCGCGACAGACGGCGGATTGTATTCGCTGAAAAACGACGCGACCTTCTCCACTTACTTCCCGATCGTGCTGGGCGGCGCGCTGCGCTCCACGCCGACGATTGACGATCTCGACGACGACGGCGATTTGGAGCTTGTGGTCGGCGGCCTCAATGCCATGCACCTGCTCGACATTCCGACCTCCGGCGCAAATCGAGGCTACTGGTTTACGGAGGCCGGCAACTACTATCGCACGAGCAATTATGCGGACGCCGGCGTGGTGAGCGTGAAAGAGCCGCCTGCAACAACCAGTGCGCCGAAAAATTTTGCGCTTTGGCAGAATTATCCCAATCCTTTCAATCCGAGCACGGAGATTCATTACACGCTTCCCCGGCCGGAGTTTGTGACGTTGACGATTTTCAACACGCTGGGCGAAGAGGTGCGCACCCCTTCGAAGCGCGACGCGAAGCCGGTTCGCATGTTGTGGCCTGGGACGGCAAAAACAAAAACGGCAAACCGGTCGCCAGCGGAATTTATCTTTATCAGCTCCGCGCGGGGAGTTTTTCTCAAGCTCGCAAGATGAACCTTGTGCGTTAAGCCGCAACGTGGACGAGCCGCAACCAAAAAGATGAACACGAAGAAAACTGAGCAAACAGAGTGGGTCATGCCTGGAAAACTTTCTTTAGCTTTGTAAGCTCTGTTTTCTCTGTGTTGAAATCTTTGCTTTTTTTGCACTGCCTTGACTCTTGAGATACTAGACGCCGCCCCAACGGACAAACGAACCCTTCAACCAACAGGAGGAGCACCATGCACTTTCAGCACGCTGTGATCAAATGGAAAAAAGCCAGCCGCGGGCTTTTTTACCTCGCATGCTTTTGCGTTACTGTGAACGCGCCCAACATTTTCGCGCAATACCAGCCTGGAAAAAACTACAATGTCACACTGCTCGGGCAGCTTGACCATTACGGCAGTTGCGCGAATATTTGGGGCTACACCACCGGCACCGGCAGAGAGTACGCTTTGCTCGGCGCCGATCAAGGGCTGGCGGTGATCGACATCACGAATCCGCGCAATCCGGTGGAGGTTGATTTCGTGCCCGGACCGCCGTCGTTTTGGCGCGAGATTAAGACGTATGGCAACTATGCCTATGTCGTCAGCGAAAACTCGGACCCGAACGCGCTCGCGGGCATTCAAATCCTCGATCTTTCCACGTTGCCCGACTCCGTGCGCTATGTCGGCGCCGCGCTCTGGCCGGGCGTGAACAATACCACTGCGCGCGCGCACACCGTGTCCGTGGATGATGCCGGCTATCTTTACATTCAAGGCGGAACCTCGACCCAAGGCTCTGCCGACGAAGGCGGCGTGCGCATTCTCAGCCTGGCTAATCCCACCGCGCCCTCGCCGGTTAGTGTTATCGGCTCGCGTTACGTCCACGATTCTTTTATCAAGAACAACATTCTGTTCAACAGCAATATCTTTAACGGCGGGCACGTCGATATTTTCGACATTACCAATCGCGCCGCGCCGCGTTTTATTTCCTCCATCGTTTATCCTCGAGGCTTTTGCCACAATTCCGGCACGACCGAAGACGGCAATTTTCTTTTCACCACGGATGAAGCGGAAGGCTATACCGTCAAGGTGTGGGACATTCGCGTGCTGTGGGATGGCAACCCCAACAACGACGGCCAAATCGATTTGGTCGCGGAATACCTCAGCGATCCCGCACACATCGCCCACAACGTTCACGTCAAAGGCGACTACGCTTACATCGCGCACTACACCGAAGGCGTGACGGTGTTGGATATCTCCGATCCCACCAAGCCCGCGGAGATTGGGTACTACGACACGATTGAAGAGCGATTCATCGGCTTCGACGGCGTGTGGGGCGTGTATCCGTATTTTCCTTCCGGCAACTTCGTGGTCTCGGATATTTCCAACGGCCTCTTCGTGCTCAAGCTCGATCAAAATCTCAAGGGCGGAAGCGTCTCGGGTTTTGTGCTCGATCAAGCCACCGGCAGTCCAATTGCGCAAGCCGAGATCAAAATGCTCGAAGCGGGCAAAACGTTGCTGGCGGATGGAGGCGGATCATTTTCGCAAAGAACATTTGCCGGGCATCACACGATCATAGCTTCGGGCTTCGGCTATTTGGCGGATACGTTGACGGCCGAAATTCCAGCCGGCGGCGAGGAATTTCTGCTCTTCAATTTGTCCCCCAATACCGCGGCCATGGCGGTCTCCCTCGACTCGCTCAAAGTCGAATTGGAAGTGGATAAAGCCGCGCAGCGCAAATTCGTGGTGCGCAACATCGGCGGCGGTGTGTTGGATTTTGAAGTGCGCGACGTTGTCGGCCCGTTCCCGACCGCGGACGCGGCTGCGCTTGCGCGTGAAAAAGAAAAAATCACTTGGTCACAATTCAATTATGCGACAAAAACAAACGCGGCCTCTCCTCAACCGAAAGCCCGCATGAGTCGTCGCCTCTTGCCGGAGTTGAAAACCATCCTCGTCGATCCCGCAGGCGACGTGCCCCATCAACCCGACGTGATTGCCATTCGCGCCGCGAAAGACAGCGCACAGGTCACGATCCAAGTCGTGCTTGACAGCACGCTGGTTCCCGGTGATTTTGGCGGCGCGGTTTCCTTGGACGTGGATCAAGACATTGCCACCGGTTTTTTTCCGCCGTTGTATGGCCTGCTCACGCAGGATATCGGCGCCGACTTCGCCGTGTTGACCTTCGATTTAGCACAAAACTTCGTAACTCTCTTCAAGCTTCCTGAGTTTATTTTTATCGCCGCCTTTCCCGCACTCATCGATTCCAACAGTTTTACTTTTTCTCTGCCTTTGTCCGTGCTCAACAATGACGACGGCAACATGAATGTCATCGCCGTGCACGGAGATTTTCAAGAGCCGACGGATTGGGTTCCCGAGATCGGTCATGGCACCATTGGCATTGATCCCAATGCCGACGTTCCGTGGCTCACGGAATCTCC
>Ga0247727_10019712_pt1 | contig 10418 bp, 8 predicted proteins | sample WisWelCaveWW1625_FD_202498 | JGI IMG/M metagenome (GOLD analysis project Ga0247727, IMG submission 202498) | Biofilm microbial communities from Wishing Well Cave, Virginia, United States - WW16-25 | ecosystem: Environmental > Aquatic > Deep subsurface > Groundwater > Cave microbial mat | place... | reverse complement strand
TCGAAGTGTGGTTTGTCGATCCGTATGAAAAAGGCGTGCTCGTGCTCACGCCCTCAAACCGGCGTTGGGAATGGAATACTCTCACTTCTCCCGAGTTGCTGCCCGGCTTGCAAATTGACTTGAGCCAAATCTTCGCATGGCCGAATGCGCCCGCTTCCACGAAGTGATTGGAATGTCTCATAGTTTGCAGGAGCGGTTTCCCCTCCTCGGTGTTGTCATTCACGAGGAACCTTTTTTAGCATGAGCACGGTGGTTTGACTTAAAAAGATTCCTCCTGAATGACAGGAAAGGTGAGTGCCGCTGTGAAGCGTGACACGCTTAAATGATAGCAAGTCGCGCCCCTAATCTAAAGTCGCCAAAGGTTTCGCATGCGCTTCGAAAAGCATATCTTCATCTGCACCAACCAACGCCCTCCCGACAATCCCAAAGGCTGCTGCGCCGCAAAAAACTCCGAGGCCATTGCCGCGAAATTCAAAGAAGAGCTGCACAAGCGCGGCTTGAAAGGCAAGATGCGCGCGAACAAAGCCGGCTGCTTGGACATGTGCGAACTCGGCCCCACCGTCGTGGTTTACCCCGAAGGCGTGTGGTACAAGCAAGTCAAGCTTGAAGACGTGGAAGAGATCATCGACGCGCATTTGATTGGGAATAAGCCGGTGGAGAGGTTGAGGATGGTGGAAGATTGGAAGCAAACAAAATGAGCCACACGGCTCGAATCCTAATGAGTTTTAACATTCAAAAAGAAAAGTATCTTTTATTTTGATGATTACCGCTGAAGCGTCATTATAACTATTAAGGAGAGAGTATGAAAGTTTTTGTGAGTTCGACTTACGAAGACTTGAAAGAGTATCGTGCTGCGGTCAGAGAGGTAATATGGCGGATGAAGCATGATCCGATCATGATGGAGCAGATGTTGGCAACCACAGCACCTCCGAAGAAGGAGTGTTTGGATCGTGTTGAAGAGGCTGACATGTTCATAGGAATCTATGCCCATCGCTACGGCTTCATTCCGAGAGGAGATACCTCTTCCATAACCGAGCAGGAATACCGTCACGCTTTGAGCAAGGGAATGGAGGTTTATTGTTTTATAGTTGACGGAAATTTCGAGTGGCCGGCGAAGCTGAAAGAAGACAGTGTGCAATTGCAGGAGTTTCTAAAAGAGGTTAAAAGGGACCGAGTTGTTGATTGGTTCAAAACGCCTGAAGACCTCGCCCTTAAAGTCGCTCAGGTTCTTGCCACAGTGCAACAACAACGTATGAGCCCCTGGCAGGAAAAAGCCAGAAAAATTGAAGACCATCAAAAATTGACGATTATCAATGACCTAGTCCGACAAAACAATCTCGGACATCTAAATGACGGGGCGATGAAAGCCATCACCATACTCATTGCCAGCGATTTTCGCTCTATTGGCCCTTCTACTTCTTTGAAATTGATCGACCATACCGGAGAATTATTGGATGGTAGTATTCGTATCGAGCAATTTGTTTATATTGCCAATCAATTAAGCCAAGAGGCAAACATTCGAGTACGCTGGGTTCAAAGGATACGGGCCAACGCTCGACAAATTTTTTGGCCTGTCATGATCTCCCTTTTTCTAGGCCTTGTGCTTGGCATTCTTTCTTATCGTCAAAATTGGTTTGGAGTTCGTGTGATATACTTAGCGGGAAAAAACGCCGACCCAATGGATGTGGTGCAGTGGTTGGTGCGCCAATCGCAGGAACATACCGTCTTAGGTGATACTTCTGCCTTGAACGCCAGAATAGCGACAGTGGCAATCCGGTTTGCTTACAAGCTCGACCCAAATAATCCGGAGATACGTATTTTTTTGGATAATTTGCTTGCGAACACGAGAATGTTTACACGCGCTCCGAATGCCTCGCTCGAAACCTTAAAGAGCAATCGCATGATTCTAGAAGGATATTATAACAGCGTGCCCTATCCTCTTTTTCGTGCCGAAGCTGATTCATTACGTAACCGCGAAAATCGTATTGTCTATAGCAACGAAGCGAAGGCGCTCTTCAATCGTCTACGCATGCAAGCCCAAAATCCCATAGTTGAGCATAAAATCTTGCTGGCGGGTTATCGCACGTTGCTGGCAAATTACCCGCACTACGAAAAAGCGGATAGCGTCACCAAAATAATCCTTCCCTCTTTGCTAGACGATAGCACCCGTTTTGTGAACCATTTGAAAATGCAAGCCAGTGATACTCTTACGATCATACAACAAATCAAGCTTTGGGAAAACTTTTTGCCCTCAACGAAAGTGAGTTATGAAAAAAGTTATGCTGATAGCATGAAAACTCGTTTGGATAGCTTGATGGCAATTTCCGCTCACCTCGCTGCTGAAATGCAATTACTTACTTGCGATACAGTGCTGACCACCACCACCAAGAACTGTAGAAGGGAGAAAAACCGGTTCCGTCCAGGAGAACAAGTTTGGGCTTGGGCTCGAGTTATTACTCTCAAGGAAAATGATGAAGTTTCTTTCAAATGGTATGTGAATGGTAAAGAGTTTGGCAAGATTACAAACAACAAGGTTCCCCAAAGCCAAAGACCGGGTTATCGCACTTGGGCGACAAAAATTTATGGGGCCGATTCTCACGGCAATAATGAAGTGAGATTGTATAATAACCGCAGGATTTTGATTGGGCGGAAAGCCTTTCGTGTAGATTGACAAATACTAGCCCGAGCATGATATAGGTTACACCTTCGTTCTACAAAAACCTCAAATTTCCCTGGAAATTCGGCTGTTTTCGAAGATTAAAGTGTAACCTATTTAGTGCTCGGAGTAGTAAATCAAGGAGCGAAAATCCTATGGCCGAAAATAAACTGAGCAGCATTTCCCAGGCAGACACGCTTGAGAAGATGGGAGAATTTTGGGATACGCACGACTTCACGGATTTTGACAACCCCGAGGCGCCGGATGTGGAATTCAAAGTCTCGTGTGCGGTGCCCATCGAATTAGACTTGCTCACGTTAGTCGAAAAGCAAGCGCGCCTGCGCGGCGTGAAAGTGGAAACGCTGGTGAATCTCTGGTTGCAACAGAAAGTTTCGGAGCAGGCTCAACCCTCAATTTGAGCCGCATTCGCAGCGAACGTTTAGAAAACAGCCCACATGCCAACACCAACCACTTCCTCACAAACAAGTCTTACAACCCAAAGCGACGCCTCCGGCTTCAGCGGACATCCTAAAGGCCTCGCCACGCTCTTCTTCACGGAGCTGTGGGAGCGCTTCAGCTATTACGGCATGCGCGCGATTCTTGTGCTCTACATGGTCGCGCCGCTGGAAAAAGGCGGGCTGGCATTCGACACGAAGACTGCGGCTTCGATTTACGGCACGTATACCATGTCCGTTTATCTCACTACGCTGCCCGGCGGATTGATTGCCGACCGCATTCTCGGGGCGCGGCTCGCAGTGTTGCTCGGCGGTATCATCATCGCGTGCGGGCATTTTTCGATGATCTTCTCCTCGCCCGCATTTTTCTACACGGGCCTCGTGCTCATCTCGCTCGGCACGGGCTTGCTCAAGCCGAACATCAGCACGATGGTGGGCAGTCTTTACGGCGAGAACGACCCGCGCCGCGACAGCGGCTTCTCGATTTTTTATATGGGCATCAATATGGGCGCAGTCCTGGCCCCGCTCGTGTGCGGCTTTCTTGCGCAGAGTCAAAACTTCAAAGACTTCATCGCTTCCATGGGCTTCGACCCGGCCATGAGTTGGCATTGGGGTTTCGGCGCAGCGGGCGTGGGCATGACGTTGGGCTTGATCGTCTATTTGCTGCAACGGCAACGCTTGCAACACATTGGACAAGGAGCCAAGAGGTCAAGGAGCCAAGAAGCCAAGGAGTCAAACAGCCAAGAAGCCGCATCTCAAGCCGCCTCACATCCGCCGTTGACGAGCGCGGAATGGAAACGCATCGGCGCGATTTTCATTTTCTTCCTCTTCACCATTCTCTTTTGGGCCGCGTATGAACAAAAGGGCGCGAGCCTCAATCTCTTTGCCGACCGACTCGTGCGCACGGAAATTTTCGGTTGGACCTTTCCTTCAAGTTGGCTGCAATCACTCACCGCGTTCTTCGTAATTCTCCTCGCGCCGTTTTTCTCATGGCTTTGGATTCGCATGGGCGACCGTCAACCTTCGAGTCCGGCAAAGTTCACGTTCGGTTTGGTGTTCATCGGCTTGGGCTATGTGTTGATGGTTCCCGCAGCGATGCTCACCGTTGCCGGCAAAATCAGCCCGCTGTGGTTGGCCGGCCTGTACTTCATGGAAGTCCTCGGCGAAATGTGTTTGAGTCCGGTGGGCTTGAGCACGGTCACCAAGCTCGCGCCCGCAAAACTGCTCGGCATCATGATGGGCGTGTGGTTCCTCGCCGCGGCGCTGGGCAACAAACTCGCCGGTTATTTCGGGGGCTTCTTTGATGCGAACAATTCCGGCGTGTTGGTGAAACTCTATGGCGGCATCGCCGTGGGCTTGCTCATCTCCGCCGCCGTGCTCGCGCTGTTGACGCCGTCGATTCGGAGGCTGATGGGGAAGGTGCATTGAAAAGCTTCAAAGGATATTCCCCCCTTGAGGGGGGCCAGAGGGGTGTCGCTTGGCATCATTAGCGAAGTGAAGAGCAGAGCAGTTTGAAAAGTGTTAAAGCGCGATATGATGAACTTGAATAGGATTGTCGCCCTCAAGAACACCCCCTCAAGGGGGGAATTGTTTGGGTGCTCGTGCTTCGTTGCGAGGCAAGCCCAATACGTTGGAGAAATTTTTAAGCACAACAACTTCAGAACTTCTCCATGAAGAAACCTTCTCCACAATCCTCTGCGCCTACTCAACCTCCTCGCATTCCTCTGCTTGCAGAGGCAGACCTTTTTGATCAGCTCAACAAAGATAAAAGTTCGTCGCTGTGGCTGGGACGTTTCAGTGAAGCCGAGATTTGGCGAACGTTTGAGCAATGCGGTTTTCTTGCTGCGCTCAATGCGCCGGAGTTGCAGCCGTTGTTGTTGAAGGTCGAGCCGCTCGATGCGTTCGCACAAGCGCTCAAACTTTATCACGCGCAAGCAACGCCGGAGCGCTTAATCGCCGAGTTTCGTTTGCGCGAAGCCGTGCTCACTCCGCGAAAACGCCTCGCGGATAATTTTGGCGAGGCGCTGCCGCGCGTGCTGGCGATTGAGTGGTTGCTGCTGCAAAACCCGTATGCCCGATTCACGCGCGAGCGGCCCGGCCTGCCCGGGCAAATTCATCCCGGCTTGGGGCAGGCGAGGCGCGTGTTGCAATGGTTAATCGAACTCGCGCAGCAGTTGAAATTGGAAGGCATCAGCAATTACCCCGAATACTTTCACAACGCGTATCTGTATCAACACCAGTTTCATTTTTATAATCCCGCACGCGAAGGCATGCTCAATACGTTGTCTCGTGATTTGTCGAATCTTTCACTCGCAGAAGTTTCATGGGCCATCGAGCGCGGTTGCGTGCGCCAGGCCTCGGGCGAGGCTTTGGTGTGGGAATCCGATTTGCAAATACTGCCGCTCTCGCAGCGCGTGCGTGATTACTTTGAGATCGCGAGTTATCAAGATGCAGTGGCAACAGCGCGCGAGTCGCAGCATTTTTGTTTTGATGAAAAGAAGTTTCGCGAAACAATCCCCAGCGCGGACGAGTCGCAGCCAAAAAGAATTTTGTAGGCGGATTGAACGGATGAAGCGGACTACTGACCAGGTTTATCCGCTTGATCCGTTAAATCCGCTTACAGAAAAGTTTTTGCTTTTAAATTTATTTTGATGATGACCCAGACGAGGAGAGGAAACATGGAACATCAATCGGTTTATCAGCTTTTGAGCGCGGTCACTGCGGCCAATGCAAACAAGCTCGCGTATCAATACAAACGCGACGGCGAATGGCAGAGCGTGACGTGGAGCGAGAACGCGGCGACGTGCAAGATGATCGCGAAGAGTTTGCTCGCGCTCGGCGTGCAGAAAGGCGAGCGCGTGGCCGTGCTCAGCGCGACGCGGTTGGAGTGGGTGCAATGCGATTTGGGCATCATGAACGCGGGCGGCGTGACGGTCGGAGTTTATCCCACGAACCTGGCGGTGGATTGCGCATACGTGATCAATCATTGCGATGCCGAGGTCGTGTTCGTCGAAAACAAAATGCAGCTCGACAAACTGCTCTCCGTGCGCAAAGAGCTTGCGCGCGTTCGGCATCTGGTGATTTATGACGGCGCGAGTGACGCGCAAAACGGCGTGATAAGTTGGCAAGATTTTTTGCAAAAGGGCGCAGAGATTTCCGAGGCGGCGTTCGAAGAGCGCGCGGCTGCGATTCAATGGGACGATCTCGCTTCGTTGGTTTATACTTCCGGCACCACGGGCGTGCCCAAAGGCGTGATGCTCTCGCATGGCAACGTGCTCTTCACGATGAAGTCCGCGAGCGCTTCGCTTTATCTCGAACCCTATTTCGTGACGTTGCTCTTTCTTCCGATGGCGCACGTGTTCGCGCGTCTCATCATCAATTTTAGCATGTATAACGGCATGGCCGTCGCGTTCGCGGAAGGCATCGAAAAAGTGCCGGACAATCTCAAAGAGATTCAGCCGCACTTCATCGCGAGCGTGCCGCGCATCTTCGAGAAGATTTACACCAAAGTCACCTCGAGCGTGCAAGACGCGGGCGGCGTGAAAGCGAAGTTGTTCAATTGGGCGCTGCACACCGGCTATCAAGTGAGCGCGTTGCAACAGAAGAAGCAAAGCATTCCAGCGGGATTGAAGCTGCAGCATGCGCTGGCGAACAAGCTGGTGTTGAGCAAAATTCAAACGGCCTTTGGCGGCAGGTTGCTGTGGGCGGTTTCCGGCGCGGCCCCGCTGAACAAGAGCATCGCCGAGTTTTTTCATGCCTGCGGCATTTTGATTCTCGAGGGCATCGGCATGACGGAGAACACTTCGTTCACAAACGTGAATCGTTACGACCACAACAAGTTCGGCACGGTCGGCCCGGTGGGGCCGGGCATTGAGATGAAGCTCGCTAGCGACGGCGAGGTTTTGTATCGCGGCGCCAATGTGATGAAAGGGTATTTTAAGAATCCCGAGTCCACGGCCGAGACCATCGATAAAGACGGCTGGCTTTACACCGGCGACATCGGCGAGGTGGATGCCGAGGGCTTTCTGCGCATCACAGATCGCAAGAAAGATTTGATCATCACCGCCGGCGGCAAGAACATCGCGCCGCAGCGCATCGAAAGAATTTTGCGCACCTCGCGTTATATCAGCCAGGCCATGGCGTTCGGCGACCGCAAGAAGTACGTCACCGCGCTCGTGACCTTGAATCCCGATCATGTTTTGCCGTGGGTAAAGACGCAGGGTATTGCGTATAAAAATTTTGAAGCGTTGGCGCAGCATCCCAACGTCCTGGCTTTGATCAATGCCGAGGTTGCAGAGAAGAATAAGGAACTCGCCTCGTATGAATCCGTGAAGCAAATACGCATTGTGCCGAAAGATTTCAGCATCGACGGCGGCGAGCTGACGCCCTCGCTCAAGATCAAGCGCAAAGTCGTGACGGAGCGTTATCGCAGCTTGTTGGAAGAGATGTATGCGGAGTAGTGTGTGGGCTGAGAGATAATTTGTTGAAGTGTGGACCCGGAGCAAGAACGCACGCCGGCCAAGCTTTATCGGCGTGCGCTTTTATTTGGTGCGTCGTCTAAAGAGTCCTCGGCATTGAGCAGCGTGCCTTGTCGCTCCAATCATGCGGTGCGCAGGTTCGTTTTCCAGCCGCGTTTTTTCCATGAAGAGCTTGGCGCGGCTTCGTTGTTCCGCGGCGCGGAGAGGCTGGGCGTGCGCGTTTCGCGTTCGAGCACCGCGGCCAACGCGGCAACGGCTTGCAGCTTTTTCCAATCGGGCTGCCCGTCGCGCTGCAAGGCCGCTTCATTGCCGATGAAATAATTCGGCACGAAGTGCGTGTCGAAATCGCCCGCGCAAAATTTTTCGTGCTGCAATACCCAGAGGCAAAACGGGATCGTGGTTTTCACGCCTGCGATTTCATATTCGCGCAACGCGCGGCGCATGCGGCGAATGGCATCTTCGCGATCCGCGCCCCACGCAACGAGTTTCGAAATCATGGGATCGTAATACACCGAAATCTCGTCGCCCTCATACACGCCTGTGTCTTCGCGCACGCCGAAGCCGTCGGGCTTGTGTAAATGTGTGATGCGTCCGATCGTAGGAATGAAATTATTTTCAGGGTCTTCTGCGTAAATGCGGCACTCAATCGCATGACCGTTGAGCTTCACCTCGCTTTGGTCAAAAGGCAGCTTCGCACCGGCGGCAATTTCAAGCTGCAGCTTCACCAAATCGAGGCCCGTGACCATTTCCGTGACGGGATGCTCGACTTGCAAGCGCGTGTTCATTTCCAAAAAATAAAAATGCCGGTGCTTATCCACGATGAACTCGATCGTGCCCGCATTCACATAGTCTGAACTCTTCACCGCCGCAACCGCGGCCTCGCCCATTTGCCTTCGCATCTTTTCATCCAACAAAGCCGAAGGCGCTTCCTCAATAACTTTTTGATGACGGCGTTGAATCGAACATTCGCGCTCGCCAAGATGAATCGCATTGCCGTGGCCGTCCGCGAAAACTTGAAACTCGATGTGGCGCGGCTGCGCGACGTATTTTTCGAGATAGACGCGGCCGTCGCCGAAAGCGGAGCGCGCTTCGGAAGAGGCCGTGCGAAAAAGCGGTGCCAAATCTTCGGGCTGGTGTACGAGACGCATGCCTTTACCGCCGCCGCCGGCCGCGGCCTTGAGCAGAATCGGATAGCCGATCTCTTGCGCAATACCCTGTGCTGCGGCAATGTCTGCGATCGGCTCGAGAATGCCGGGCACGATGGGCACGCCCGCGCTCTGCATCAGTTTGCGCGCCGCGGTTTTATCGCCCATCTTGCGCATCGCCGGTGCGGGCGGGCCGATGAACACAAGCCCCGCATTCGCGACCGCCTCGGCGAACTCCGGATTCTCCGAAAGAAAGCCATAGCCGGGATGAATCGCTTCCGCGCCGCTCTGCTTGGCGATGGCAAGAATTTTTTCCTGCACAAGATACGATTCGCGCGCGGGCGCAGGGCCGAGGTGATAGGCTTCATCCGCCAGGCGCACGTGCAACGCGAGGCGATCTGCGTCGGAGAATACGGCCACGGTGCGAATGCCCAGCTCGCGGCACGTGCGCATCACGCGCACGGCGATTTCACCGCGATTGGCGATTAAAATTTTTTTGAACATGTCAGCTTGCTTGACTCTCGTCCGTTTGAAGCGATGCCAAACTTTTCAAAATAATTTCTCGCAACGCCTGCGCTTCTTGCAATGCGCGCGAAACGTTTTCGTGCGTGATCTCTAGTGCATGAGTTTCTGCCGGGTATCGTTCTTCGAGATAATACTGTTCAACGCGTTGGCACAACTCGGCAAACTGTTCCAGCGCAGGCTCATGAACGCTCGCTTCGCGCAGCAGCTTCGTCGTTTCGTGCGTCTTTTGCAGTTCCCAGCCGTGCGCTAAAAGATAAGCTTTGAGATATTTTTCCAACGCTTGCTGCAAGTGAAACGCAGCGTCTTCATCATCGCCTTCGGCCAGCCTTTGCGTCGCGCGCTTCCAATCTTTTTCCGCCACGCGCAGCCAATCGAGCGGATAGCGCGAATCCTTTCTCTGCTTTGCCATTTCTACCCACTCCTTATCGGATTGATACGCGGGGTCGCGGTACAATTCTATGCCGCGCTCCAAAATTTGTCGAATGAACTGGTCGCCTCTTTCGAGACGCTGGCGCACGCGCTCCGGCGTTAGGATGAGCGATTGCACGTAATGGTTCGCAGTATCGGTTGCCTTTTCCTGCACCAGCCGCTGCAAGCGTGATTTGTCGAGAGATTGATTGACCACAAAAAGATCAATATCACTATCAGCGCGAGCCGTGCCCGTAGCTTGCGAGCCGAACAAAATAATTTGCTCCACTTCCGGCTCTTGCGCCAAACGCGCGGCGATTTGTTCGATGAGCGGCTTGAGCGGGTTGCGCGCAAACGTTTTCACATACGGTGCGCTTGTCGCTGCGTTTTCTGATCGCACGTTATCCATGTGTGAACGTATAAAAGATGTACCTCGATTGAGAATGCGCTTGTAGTGACGCCTTCAGGCGTTTGCTGTCTCTTCACATAAAATGCCTGAAGGCATCACTACGAACGTTCGTTATTCCTCGTTGAAGCTTGCCAGCGCCTCTGCTTCGTTATCATAGCTCTCAATCACGCTGTCGAGCTTGGCGATTTTGATGAGCGTGAGCACGCGCGGCTGCAAGTTGCAGAGCTTGAGGCTGCCTTCCGACATGCGCATTTGGCGAATGCCGAACAAGATCGCGCCGAGGCCGGAGCTGTCGGAGTATTCGACTTTCTCCATGTCGAGCAAAACTTTGCTCTGCGGAAT
>Ga0247727_10019711_pt1 | contig 10419 bp, 8 predicted proteins | sample WisWelCaveWW1625_FD_202498 | JGI IMG/M metagenome (GOLD analysis project Ga0247727, IMG submission 202498) | Biofilm microbial communities from Wishing Well Cave, Virginia, United States - WW16-25 | ecosystem: Environmental > Aquatic > Deep subsurface > Groundwater > Cave microbial mat | place... | reverse complement strand
TCGCAGCATCTCCACCACGCCGTCGTATAGCCTTGGCTCCGGCTGGCCCGGGAACAGCCCCAACGGCGACCCACGTTGTGCCGGCGACGTGTGCATTGCTACGGGTGACGACTCCCAATCAAACCACCGCCCCGCCTCGGAGTCAAGGCGCTCAGAAGTTTCGTGTCGTCCGCGCGCTGCGCAGTGACCACAGCGCCACGAGATAACACCCCGCGCCCGCCCACAACGTCTCCGCCAGCCCCACCTGGATCGCCACAAACATCGCCCCCACCGACCCCAGCACGCTCGCCGCCGAATTCGTCGCCCACGCCCACCGGACTGCCTCGGGGTACCTTCTCCCCAGCCTCCCGAGGCCGGTCGGAAACGCCATCCCCATCGGGATCGCCGCCGGGGTCAGGACCGCCGCCGTAGCCAGACACTTCGCGGCCACCGTCCAGCCGGCCCCCGCCTCGACGAGCCAGCCCACGCCGGCGCTGAGTCCGCCTACTACCACTATAATCGCGGCCAGCGCCGCTCGCAGCCTGCCGTCGTCCTCCCCGATCAATCGCTTGCTCGCGTAGCTGCCCGCTCCGCTCCCCACCAGCAAGGAGAACACCACCACCGTCAGCGAATAGGTCGGCCGGCCCAGAAACAACGCCAGCTTCTGAATCAGCGCCACCTCCACCAGAATGAACCCCAGCCCGATCGCCACGAAGTACAGCAACTGGCGCCACGCCCCGCTTTGCCGCGGCAGCCGCGTCCCCAACACCACCGGCGGCAGCAGCAGGATCAACGCCGTCGCCACAGCGCTCGCCCCCAGCGCCGCGAACAGCACCATCACCCCCATGTTCACCTTTACGTCTTCGCTCGCCCCCGTGATAAACCGCCACAGCTCCCCTGCCCGCACCGTGAAGAAGAAAAACGGCCGGTTGTCCGTCACCGGCGATATATCGTATCTATACTCTCTGGCGAACCGCGCCGGGTCGCGCGCTTCCAGCAGCTCTGTAAACGCGTTCGCGATTCCCTCCCCCGGCAAGTACACCGCCTTCAGATGGCCCTCGCGGATCGCGCCGCCGGCGGTCCGGACCTCCTCGTCCGTAAAAGGCGTCCGCTTCACCAGGACCGTGTCCAGCGCGCCGTAGCCCCGCACGTCCTCCGCCTTCTGCCGGCAGATAATGAAATGACGCCGGGCATCGCGCGCCCCCAGCCGCCGCAGGGCCTCCAGCCCCAGCGAGACCACGCGCAGCGACTCGCGCGGCGGCTCAAATTCCCACCGCGTCACCGCCAGCAGCCCGTCCTCGCTGAGATGCTCCAGGTAATCCACGAACGCCTCCACCGTGTAGAGGTTGTTCTCCGACAGCGCGAACGCCCCCGCCGCCGTCGACGCCCAGGTGTCCACCAGCGTCATCTGAATCACCTGGTAGCGCTCCTTCGACCGCCGCACGAAGCTCCGCCCGTCCTCCACCTCGATCGACACCTCCGGCCGCCGGTAGAGGTTGTGGCTGTACGCCGCGAACCGCTTCTTCATCACCTCGTTCACGATGATAGGGTTGATCTCGACGCCCGTCACCGACCGGCTGCCGCTCGCCAGCGCCCGCACCATGTCGTAGCCGCCGCCCGGCCCGATCACCAGCGTTTTGGCCCCCGGCCTCAGGCGGTACGGCAACCCGTCGCCGCTCTGCAATAGCCGCCGCCGCGCGTCTTCGCCCAGTTGCTCCGGCGCGAATCCCGGGATCACTGTTCCGGCGTCTGCGTCGAGAATGATCACCGGCTCGCTGTTCGAGGGATGTTTCACCGCCACGCGGGAGAACGAGTTCCACTGCGAGAACACCTCGTACTCCTGACGCAGCCCCTTCGCCATGCGCACGTCCACCCACTTCGCCCCGGCGTTCACTACCGAGAAAACGCCCAGGGCCGCCGCTGCCGCGCCGTAGAGCAGCGCCACCGAACGCCGGCGTTCCTCCGCCGCGGATTCCCAGGCGGCCCCCGCCGCCGCGTAGAGGGCGCCGGCCGCCAGCACCGTGCCCGGGCCGCCCAGCCAGTCGAGCAGCGGGACGAGCAACAGGCAGCCGCCGGCCGCCCCCAGCAGATCAAAAAAGTAAATCCGGTTCACCCGCTCGAGCGATGCCGCCACCGCCGTCGCGATCGCCGCCCCGGCCAGCGCGAAAGGTATTGCTGATATAAAGTACAGCAGAACAAGCCGCAGCGCGCTCTCCGCGGTTATCTCCACCTTCACCGGCTGGGACAGCACCACCAGCAGCGCTCCAGCCGTTGCCGCGGCGTTCGCGGCGCACAGCATCCCCAGCCGTCTCCACGGCGCCTGCGGCGTGCTTCCGCCGAGCGCATAGGAGAGAACCCCTCCCGCCCCCAGCCCGAACAGGGCGATCGAGATCGCCATAAACGCGAAGTGGTAGAAAAGGACCACCGAGAACAGCCGCGTCAGCGCCAGCTCGAGCAGCAGCGTCGCCGCGGTTGTCGCCGTCAGCGCCAGGTAAACCCGCCGCCATCTCATCGTATGTCGTAGTAAGGCAGTCGCAGCCTTCCCGTCGCGTATACGTACAGGACAAACACTTCCACCGCGAAAGCCGGGAATCCCAGGTAACCCGGCAGCGGCATCTCAAACAGCTTCAGGTCTTGCAGAATCGGGAAAACGTACACCCACTTCGCCCCGGCCCAATAGTTCCACAATTCCCAAAGAACCCCGCAGATCCCCCCCGTGGCCAGCAGCGCCCCGAGCCTGCGCCGGTCGTCCAGGATGCTCGCCCGTCCAGCCGCCCGGTTGATCGGATCCACCAGAAAAATGAACCCCAGCCAGACCAGCCCGAACAGGTAAGCCCCCCACTGCCTCGGAAGTACCACTGGTACCAAAACGCACGCTAGGCCCAGCGGTACCCACCATCTACACCGAATCCTCACCGGGGTCTGTTCTGCCCTTCGCCCCGTCAGGAGCAGCTCCGCTGTCTCGAGGATCGCCGGCCAGATCGTCGCAAACGACCAGATGTAGCCGATCTGTCGAAGGACCAGATTGTCCGGCAAGCCCACGTAAACCCAGTTCTGGAGCCTCAGGTTGTAGGCTTCAAAAACCAGCCACAACGGGATTGACAGTGCGGCCATCCACCCGAATGCCCGAACGTCGTTTTTCAGCAAGGATCGCCCCCGCCGCCGGTACACGGCCGCGTCAACCAGCAGGACGTATCCCGTCCACATCAACGGCGTAAAGTAGATCGTAACCGGCCAAACCCCGCCCGCCAGCAGCGCGGTCGAGACCGCCATCAACGCCAACCCGCCCAATAAGGTCATCGCTCGGCCAAAATGCTACTCTACGTGAATCCAATGCGTTTCGGCGATCTCTTGGATCCCGTGCTCGAGACTCTGCGGATACATCTAAACAATACCCAAATAGAAATACTTAAGCATCACTTAGATCTATTACTTCTCTGGAGCAAAAAAATCAGCCTCACCTCGATCGAAGCCCCTGATCTGTTGATTCAACGCCACTTCGGCGAGTCCCTCTTCCTCGCCAAAGCCCTCGCGAACCAGACCGGCACACTGGCTGATCTCGGATCGGGCGCCGGCTTCCCGGGAGTTCCCATCGCAGTTGCCTGTCCGTTTCTGAACGTAACGCTGGTGGAATCCAATGGTAAGAAGGCTGCCTTCTTGAAGGAGGTAGCGAGGTCAGTTTCTAACGTACGGGTCTTCCACGGTCGTTTTGAGGATTCCGCAGGCCACTTCGATTGGGTCGTGACCCGCGCGGTTTCGGTGCAGGACCTCCTCGCCAGCATTGCGAAGCGCGCGGACAACATTGCTTTACTTGTTGGAAGAGCAACCGCAGCCAGCCTGTCAGGGACGAAGCCTTTTCACTGGAGTGCGCCCTTCGTGCTGCCGTGGGGCCGGGACAGGGTTCTGCTCATTGGCAATGTTCCACGTGGAACATTGCGGCCATGAGGATCCACGCGAAACGTCGAGCGGGAACGGACAACCCGCTTCACTGGTTGGAGAGCGACGTCAGCCTGGAGGGAAGAGGCTGATTCAATGGAGTGCGCCAGTCGCGCCTATTGGCAATTGTTCCACGGGGAACATTGCGGCAATGAGGCCCCACGTGAAACGTCGAGCGGACAACTCCGCGTGACTGCTTGGAAGAGCGACGTCAGCTTGGCAGGGAAGAGGCTGATTCAATGGAGTGCGCCCGGCGCGGTCCCGTGGGGGCCGGGACAGGGTTCTGCTCAGCGGCGATGTTCCACGTGGAACATCGAAGGTCATTGTGATAGAGTGTGGTTCTACTGTGGGACGGGTTATTGCAGTCGCCAACCAGAAGGGTGGTGTCGGCAAGACTACCACCTCGATTAATCTCGCAGCGTCGCTGACGGAGGAAGGCTGCACTGTCCTCGCGATTGACTGCGATCCGCAGGCAAACTCCACCGTTGGCCTTGGTTTTCCGAGGGACCCGAATCGAGCTAGCCTATACTCAGTATTGATGGGAAGCGTGGGGGTAAGGGAGGCCATTCTTAAGACCGGCGTATCGGGTCTCGATCTTCTCCCGGCTGACCGGAACCTTGTCGGAGCAAACCTCGAGTTGATAGACGCTTCGAATCGAGAGTCTTGCCTGCGACGAGCGCTTGAGGAGGTTCGAGGGGACTATCGGTTTGTGATCCTCGACTGCCCGCCGGCCTTGGATCTTCTGACGGTTAACGCTCTGGTGGCTGCTAATAGTGTACTGATACCTATACAGTGCGAGTACTTTGCGCTGGAGGGCCTATCGGAGCTGATGGACACTATGGACCGCGTTCGGGGGTCTTTCAATCCGGGGTTGACGACAGAGGGTGTTCTGCTGACTATGTATGACGACCGCACGCTGCTTACCCGGCAAATCGCGGCCGACTTGCGGAGTTTTTTCTCCCGCGAGGTATTCCAAACGGTTATACCGCGCAGCGTGCGGCTGGCGGAGGCCCCTAGCCACGGCAAGCCCATAACGGTGTACGACATGAAGTCGCGCGGGGCAGTATCCTATCGCAAGCTGGCGCAGGAGATTCTGGATCATGAGGAAGTCCGAGCCGCAACTGGTGCAGCGTAGAGCGCTGGGGCGCGGGATCGCGGCGCTGATACCGCCGCGGCCGGCCGAGGCCGCCGCCAGCGGAGGCGAAGTCAAGCAGATACCTATTGATGCGATTGACCCCAACCCCTATCAGCCGCGGCGCGTGTTTCAGCCGGAGCGGCTGGAGGAGCTGGCGCAATCGATCCGCTCCGACGGGCTGATCCAGCCCATCCTGGTTCGCCGCAGCGGGGATCGATATATATTGGTAGTAGGCGAGAGGCGCTGGCGAGCGGCCCGGCTCGCGGGAATGGCGGAGATCGCGGCGATCGTGGCGGAGATCCCAGAGGAGCGGCTGCTGGAGATCACGCTGATCGAGAACATCCAGCGCGAAGACCTGAACCCGATCGAGACGGCGCAGGCCTTCGAGCGAATGAATGAGGAGCTTGGACTGACGCACGAGCAGATCGCGGAACGCACCGGGAAGGAACGCAGCAGCATCACCAATCTCATGCGCCTCCTGAAGCTCCCGGCCGTGGTGCGCGATCTGATTGCCGAGGGGCGTCTCTCGATGGGCCACGCGCGGGCGATTGTGGGGTTGAACAGCATTGCTCACCAGCAGGCGGTGGCGGAGCAGGCGGCGGCGCAGGGTCTTTCGGTTCGCCAGTTGGAGCGGCTGGTGCAGCGGATCACGAAGCCTCGGGAGCCGCGAGACGACGCGGATGTCGTGATCACGCTGGATGCCAACGTGAGGGCCGCGCTCAAGGACATCGAGGAGGCGCTGGGAACGCGGGTGCGGCTGATGCCGCGGGACGAGGCGCGGGGCAAGCTCGAGATCGAGTACTACACGATGGACGACTTGCACCGGATCTACGCGATCATTGTGGGGGAAAAGAAGAGTCCGGCTGGCTAGGTGGGGATGGGAGCCGGGGGCCGGGGTTAGCTAGGGTTATGGTGCCGTTGACGGCGCAGGTGAAGGCGGCGGGTTGAGCTTCGAAGCTCAGTCCAAAGTTCTTGGACTCGGTTTTGAGCCGGCTGCCGCGGGTGAAGCACGCGAACGTTCTGGTGGGGTTTGACACCTCCGACGACGCCGGGGTGTACAAGCTGTCGGATGATCTCGCCCTGGTGCAGACGGTGGACTTCTTCACGCCGATCGTCGACGATCCGTTCACCTATGGGCAGATCGCGGCGGCCAACTCGTTAAGCGACGTCTACGCGATGGGGGGCCGGCCGATCTCGGCGCTATCGATTGTGGCGTATCCGGCGAAGGGCGATGCGGACGTGCTGGGCGAGATCATGCGGGGCGGGTTCGAGAAGATGCAGGAGGCGGACTGCCCGCTGCTGGGCGGCCACAGTATTGCTGATGAGGAGGTGAAGTTCGGATACGCGGTGACGGGGACGATCGATCCGAAGCGGATCCTGACCAACACGGGGGCGCGGCCCGGCGACGCGCTGGTGCTGACGAAGCGGATCGGGACGGGGGTCATCACGACGGCGCTGAAGCGGGGCCTGGCGCGCCAGGAGCACGTGGACGGGGCGGTGGCCTCGATGATGACGCTGAACCGAGAGGCGTGCCGGATCATGCTGGGGTACGCGGTTCACGGCTGCACGGATATCACCGGTTTCGGGCTGCTGGGGCACGCGCGGGAGATGGCCAAGGGAAGCGATGCGACGGTGGAGATCGATCACCGCTGCGTCGAGTTTCTGCCGGGGGCGCTGGAGTATGCGGCGCAGGGGGCGATACCGGCGGGGCTGAAGAACAATCGGGAGTTTGTGTCGTGCGCGGTGGAGTACGCGGGCGAGGTGGCGGAGGAGGTGGACAACCTGCTCTACGACCCGCAGACGTCGGGGGGGCTGTTGATGGCGGTGGAGGGCAATCGCGGCGCGGAAATGGCGAGCGCGCTACGGGCAGCGGGCTTGCCGGCAGGAGTAGTAGGTAGGGTCGGGCCGCGGGGAGCAAAGCCGCTGCGGGTGGTGTGAGCAGAATCGGTGGCCAGGGCGAATAACAAGGGCAATAACCGCGACACCGCCGCCAACCTTGGGTTCGAAGACAAGCTGTGGCAGGCCGCCGACGCGCTGCGCAACAACATGGACGCCGCCGAGTACAAGCACGTCGTCCTCGGCCTGATTTTCCTTAAGTACATCTCCGACGCGTTCGAAGCCAAGCACGCGGAGCTCGAAGCCCAGAAAGCCCAGGGCGCCGACCCCGAAGACCCGGACGAATACCGGGCCACCAGCATCTTCTGGGTGCCCAAAGAGGCCCGCTGGCCGCACCTCAAGGCGAAGGCCCCCCAGCCCACCATCGGCAAGTTCGTGGACGATGCGATGAGCGCTATCGAGCGCGACAACCCGTCGCTCAAAGGCGTCCTGCCGAAGGACTATGCCCGGCCGGGGCTCGACAAGCAGCGGCTCGGCCAGCTCATCAACCTGGTCAGCGACATCGGCCTCGGCAGCCCGGCCGATCGCGCCAAGGACATTCTCGGTCGCGTGTACGAGTACTTCCTCTCGCAGTTCGCAAGCGCCGAAGGCAAGAAGGGCGGCCAGTTCTATACGCCGTCGCGCGTGGTTCGCGTCTTGGTCGAGATCCTCGCTCCCTACAAGGGCCGCGTGTACGACCCCTGCTGCGGCTCGGGCGGCATGTTCGTGAGCAGCGAGAAGTTCATCGAGGCGCACAGCGGCAAGATCGGTGACATCTCCATCTACGGTCAGGAGTCCAACTACACCACCTGGCGCCTCGCCAAGATGAACCTCGCCATCCGCGGCATCGACGCGCAGATCGCCCACGGCGACACCTTCCACAACGACCGGCACCTCGACCTCAAAGCTGACTACGTACTCGCGAACCCGCCTTTCAACGACAGCGACTGGCGCGGCGAGCTGCTGAAGAACGACAAGCGCTGGCTGTACGGCGCGCCGCCCGCGGGCAACGCCAACTTCGCCTGGGTGCAGCACTTCATCCACCACCTGGCGCCGGCGGGCCTCGCGGGCTTCGTGCTCGCCAACGGCTCGATGTCTTCCAACCAGTCGGGCGAGGGCGACATCCGCAAGAACATGATCGAAGCGGACCTCGTGGACTGCATGGTGGCGCTGCCGGGCCAGCTCTTCTACTCGACGCAGATCCCGGTCTGCCTGTGGTTCCTCGCCCGCAGTAAGAAAAACAGCCGCTTCCGCGACCGGCGCGGACAGACCCTGTTCATCGACGCGCGCAGGCTGGGGACGATGGTAGACCGCGTGCATCGCGAGCTCAGCGACAAGGACATCGCCAAGATCGCCGGCGCCTACCACGCCTGGCGCGGCGAAAAAGGCGCGGGCAAGTATGCTGATGTCCCCGGCTTCTCGAAGGCCGCCACGCTTGACGACATCCGCAAGCACGGCCACGTGCTTACCCCCGGGCGCTACGTCGGAGCCGAAGCGGCCGAGGAGGACGGTGAGCCATTCGAACGGAAGATGAAGCGGCTCGCTGCGACGCTGCGGCAGCAGCAGGTCGAGGCGGCTAAGCTCGATTCTGCCATCGTCGCCAACCTGAAGGAGCTCGGGTATGGCAGCTGAGTGGCCAGAAACGTCACTAGGCGACCTAATCGAGATCGACCACGGCTTCGCGTTTCAGGGTGAGTTCTTTCGCGACGAACCGCCGGGCGACATTCTCTTGACGCCTGGAAACTTCTCAATCGGTGGCGGATTCAAAGCCGAGAAGCTCAAATACTACAGCGGGCCCGTACCCGAAGATTTCGTCCTCAGCGAGGGAGACCTGCTCGTCACGATGACCGACCTGAGCAAGACCACCGACACGCTCGGCTATCCCGCTCTCGTCCCTCGCCCCGAGCCCGGGCGCAGGTTCCTGCACAACCAACGTCTCGGGAAAGTCATCATCAAACCCGGCGCTCCGCTGGATAAGGGCTTTCTCTACTACCTTCTATGCAGCCGAGAGTATCGCGACGAAGTCGCTGCCAGCGCTACCGGCACGACGGTCAAACACACGTCACCGTCCCGCATCGAGCAGTTCAGATTCGCGCGTCCGCTAGTCGAGGAGCAACGCGCCATTGCCAATATGCTCGGCACGCTGGACGACAAGATCGAGCTGAACCGCCGCATGAACGAGACGCTGGAGGCGATCGCGCGGGCGCTCTTCAAGTCGTGGTTCGTGGACTTCGACCCCGTCCGCGCCAAGGCCGAAGGCCGCAGCCCCGACCTGCCAAAGCACTTCGCCGACCTGTTCCCGGATTCATTCCAGGACCCCGAGGTGGGTGTGATTCCAGCGGGTTGGCGAATTGAAAGTCTCGGTAACGTAATTGAATTGGCATACGGAAGGGCATTGAAAGGAACGGTTCGGCGTTGCGGGCGCGTCCCCGTGTATGGCTCGAACGGCCAGGTCGGCTGGCACGATGAGAAGCTAGTTGATGGCCCCGGAATCATCGTTGGTCGGAAAGGCAACCCAGGCATAGTAACGTGGGTCCCCACTGACTTCTTCCCTATCGACACTACCTTCTACGTTGTTCCAAAGGGCGAATACTGGAGCGTTTACTTTCTCTTCCATGCTCTTCGGGCCCAAAACCTCGCGTCCTTGTCAGCGGATTCAGCCGTTCCAGGCCTAAATCGCAGTTTGGCTTACATGAGTAAGCAGGTCATGCCCAATTCGGCTCTGCTTGAGGCATTCGATCGGCTCATTGGTCCCTTATACAAGAGGATTCACCACAACGAAGAGGAAAGCGACAACCTCGCTGCCCTCCGCGACACGCTGCTCCCCAAGCTCATCTCCGGCGAGCTGCGCGTGAAAGACGCCGACCGCTTCCGGCGTGTTGGAGCCGGCCCGGCGACAGAGTACCAAGTGGTGCGGCGATGATCGCAACAGGAAACGCGACAATCTGTCACGATCGGCGGATTAGTCCTCGCAAAACCAGGGGATCGCGACACTTTTCGCGACAACTTGTCGCGATCGGGCGCAACCGGTCATGAGCATCCAGCCGACGCGAATCACCGAATCCCTTGTCGAGGAAGCGGCCTTGGCTCGAGGACCTCGGTGATTCGGCACTCCACGCCCCGGACATCGCCGTCGGCCGAGCGCACAGCCCCGAGACCGCGACGTAGCGCTCATCGTCGGCAGATCCACGGCGCTGTCGAGTTCTTTGCTCAACCGCAAGAAAGGCCTCGCGGGGCGTCGCCGGTAGAGATCTGCCAGGCCGCTGTCGGCCAGCCTCCCCGCGCGCTCTCTCGCATACTTCGTGATGTGCGGAATTACACCGCCTCTTGACCGCGCGCCCGCCGATGCTAGGCAACCGCCCTGATGCCGTGCTTCTCGACGAGAGACAGCAGCTTCCGCGCCGGGCCGGAAGGCCGCTTCTCGCCCCGCTCCCACTTGCTCACAAGATTCGGCGTCACGTTGAGATAGTTCGCAAACACGGTCTGGCTCACGC
>Ga0247727_10019710_pt1 | contig 10420 bp, 11 predicted proteins | sample WisWelCaveWW1625_FD_202498 | JGI IMG/M metagenome (GOLD analysis project Ga0247727, IMG submission 202498) | Biofilm microbial communities from Wishing Well Cave, Virginia, United States - WW16-25 | ecosystem: Environmental > Aquatic > Deep subsurface > Groundwater > Cave microbial mat | place... | reverse complement strand
CTTCCCATTTTTCGGGTTCACGCAAGACATCCAAATATTCTGCCAAAAGCGTTGGGTCAACCAATCTCCCATCAATAACCGGCTTTAAACGGGGATACCCAAACCATAACAAATAACCCCCATATCCTGTGGAATTGAAAACTGGGCCTGTCACGGTATGTTCATTGAGGATTTTTAGAATTTTATTGGGACTGTCAAAAGCCTCTCTTAATGATAGATAAGAGTGAGTTGTCCCTTCGACAACAATTTTGGTATTCAGTACATGAGCGATGTTAGCCAAAAGAAATGTGACTAGAGCGCCTAACATCATGTTATTGATGGGTTCAGAGAAACGGATTTTTTTCCAGCTGTCTTTGAAAGAAATTCCCCTAAGATTTTCAGCGAGGACATAGCCGGCGACCAGGACAAATAGTTCGTTGCCCCTGCGGCTGTAAAGAAACATAAAAAGAGAGATTAAAAAGAGGAGAATGTCGACTAGAGACCGTTTTTTATTGAAGCCTATGGCGATGAGGGGAAGAAAAAAAAGCAAGAAAAGGAACCAGCTTTGGAGAGGATCGGTAAAAATTTCTATGGGGGGTAAGAATTCGCTGACAATATTCTTGAGTTTATAAAAATGGAACATCTGGGGCAAGAAAAGGACTTTTCCTAGATAATGGACCGCTTCCCAACCGTAAGGGTTTATAAAAAAGCTCGCCAGATACATCAAGAGAATCGCAAACAGTCGCCGGGCTTTTTTTATCGCCCTTTTTTTTTCTAATCTAAAGTTTTCTCCAGCCCCCTTTTCCGACAAAGGCCTTCTCGTCGGATCGCAGGCCTCCAGGAGATAGGAAAAGGTATAGACAAGTAAAATAAGGCTCCCATAGACCAGACTTCCCGAGTGGAGGTTAAACCAAAGGACGCCTATTAAAGGAATACTCCAAAGCCATTTGGAGTCGTCCTCATGGCGATATTTATTTAGAATGATAATAAATAGTTGGATAAAAAACAGGCTAAAAACCACGGGACGCAACAGACAGCGGGAACTAAGTCCAAGGGCGACCACTAGGACCAGGGCAACAAGGAATGCGAAAGGCACTTTACGGTAGGCGTAACAAAAGAAAATAGCGAAGACACAAAGGAAAAGGATGGAACGGAATATTTTTAGCCCAGTGTATCCGGTGAGATGATAGACTAAATAATAGACAAGACTCCCTCCCCATTGAGGGAGGATCCACTCGGCTCTTTGATGGGAGGCCGGGAATGGGTCTTCATGGGGAATTTGGTGAGTATTAAAAATAAATTCCCCCGTCTTTAGATGCCACCAGACGTCATCCATTTCAATGGGGCGATAAAATAAAAAACCTATGAATAGGATAAGCAAGAAAAGACAGAAGACCTTAAGAAAAGATAGCATGAGGAGGTTTTAAGGGCCTATGGAAGAACTTAAGCCCGGCGGACTGATGCGGGAAGTGAGCGTAATTTCTGGATTATCGAAGGTGTTTTTGCCAGCGGCTGGATCAAAGCGGTTAATAACTGTGATTTCCACATAAAATTGTCCGGTCACTGGATCAGAATCATTGGAGAGTTGAACCGTAAAACTGGTGGCTGTTCCTAAGACCGTCCCCGCGCCACAGGCTGCGGCCGCTCCCCCGGCGGCACTTTGACAGAAATTCATATTGGTTCCATTGAGCGTATAACAAGCCCAGACATCATCGCTGTAATTGCCGGGAGTAATGTTGCTGGGGTCTTCTTTTCGCACGCATAATGTGTTGGCAATATTTGTTCTGATGCCATCGATACTCCCGGACTCTGTTCGATAACCATTGGTCAATTGAACGTTTTTAGTGATATGCAGCATAATCGCCGAGGTTTTCATCGAAACCAAAGCGTTACGCGATGTTCCCTGGTGCGACTGGCGCATGGCTTGATCGACGGAAACGACCCCGACCATAATAACGCCTACGGCAACGGTCGCCACGATCAGTTCTGTCAGGGAAATCCCTTTATTATCGTCTGGCCTCATGAGGTGTGATTTTATTCGTCCCAAGATACGGTGACAGCGACTTTTCGGGACTGGTTGGTCGGGTCGATGGTGACGGTGTAGGTGGCGGTATAGACGCCGTTAGGGTCATCCGGGCAATTATGGTTCCCTAATGACAAATCGTTCGTAAAATCTCCACTGACCTGATCATAGGCCCGTTGATCGACTTTGGCCCTTAATTGCTCAAGGCATTGCCGGCCGAAATAAGCGGCCCCCAGGCGTTTATCGGAGACATCGGAAGAGACCCGCATCATCGAAAGGGTCGAAAACATCCCCAGCGCGGCGATGCTAAAGATAACCGCTGAAATCAGTATTTCAACGAGAGAAACCCCGCGTTGATTTATATATTGATTCTTCATATTTTTACGGGCAAGGCCCACTTTGGCAGGTGGGATTACTGGCGCTAAGAGCAGCGCTGGTGACGCGTAGCGTCCAGACTGGGCTTGCAAAACGGACGGCATCACAGGTGAAGCTTCCTCCACCAGCCACTCCCGTGCAGGTATAAACCATTCCCTGCTCAATAAGATTTAACCTTAAATTGCTGTTGATTGAGGCGACCGTGACCGTGGTTGCGCTATTAGGGTAATACTGTGTGTCTTCCGAATATTTTATCTGTTGGGCGGCATGAACGGCGATCAGATCGGCCGTGGCCTGTTTGCGATAAGTTTTTTCCAGCGTTTTCTGGTAACTGGGGATGGCAAACCCGGCGATGATGGCGATAATGATAACAACCGCGATTAACTCTAAGATGGTAAATCCGAATAATTGTTTTGTGGAAAAAAATTTAGGCATAGGTGTTAATATTTTAATTTTTTACAAATCCCGGAGGCTGGTGAACAGGTAATGGCTCCTGTTGAACTGATAAACAAGGTATAGGAGGAATCGTTGCGTTGAATCGTGGCCATAGGATCTGTCGTCGCGATTGTGGGAGCGTTAAAATTTTGGGAAGTGGGGATAGTGATATCGAGATTATTTAAATTGTTGGTGTAGGCGCTGTTTTCCAGTTGATAGCGCTGATGGGCTCCCAAAAGGGACGTCAAGATATTAACTCCTTCCATAGAGATATTACGTTCGATGGCGGTTTTTAAGCTAATAAGACCAAAACCGGCAAATATACCGAGGATGACAACGACGATTATGATCTCAACAAGAGTAAATCCCGACACGCTGTACCTGCGGTATCTATTGAAGGACATATGTGAGAAATTATTTTATCCCGGCAAATGCGCCTGTCCCGGTTTTGGTCCCGGCCTGGTTGATGGTGATTGTATGTCCCGCTGTTCCGCCATCCAGTGTGTTGCGTGTGGCGGTAATTGTAAATAATGTGGCTGTCGGGCTTCCCAAACCATAAGTGAAGTGGGTATTTATTAGGGTACCCGGGTCTTCAACATCCAACTCGCTGAATGAATCACACTCGGTTCCGTAGGTGCTTTTGAAAAGATAACACCGATCCATGGCCCGGCGGACAGCCGAGAGATTGGAGAGAGCTTCCGTGGCCTTGGAAAATTCGACCGTCCTAAAAAAGCGGGGCAGGGCAAGACTGGCCAGGATACCGACGATGATCACGACGATGATCATCTCCAGTAGGGTAAATGCCCTTGGGGAGGTCATCATCCGAGAAGAAATGAGCGGTTTGTTGTATAACCCCAAATTTAAAAAAGTGAAATATTTTTTCATGCCTTTTTTTTATCAAGATACCCCCGGATATATCTGGGGGTATCTTGATTAAGTTCTTTTATTTTACCCCGCCAAATGCGCCTGTCCCAGTTTTGGTCCCGGCCTGGTTGATGGTGATTATATCGGTCGCTACCCCACCGTCCAGAGTGTTGCGTGTGGCGGTTATAGTAAACAGGGTGGCCGTAGGGCTTCCAAGACTGTAAGTAAAGTGGGTATTGGTCAGTGTCCCGGGATCTTCGACGTCCAACTCGCTGAATGAATCGCATTCGGTCCCGTAGGTATTTTTGAAAAGATAGCATCGCTCCATGGCCCGGCGGACAGCCGAAAGATTGGACAGCGCTTCGTTGGCCCTGGAAAATTCGACTGTTCTAAAAAAACGAGGTAGGGCAAGACTGGCGAGGATACCAACGATGATAACGACGATGATGATTTCAAGCAACGTAAAACCACGGCGATTGTAACATTTTTTCATTTGGCCTCTCCTTTTTATTGAATTTTTATTCTGTTTTTATAAAAAAATTTTGTGCGAGTTTACTCTTTTTTTTCCCCCTCCCTTCCGTAAAGACCTTATCTTCCCATATTCGCAATACTGAAAATTGGCAAGAACATAGCGATAACAATTATGCCGATGGCCCCTCCCATCACGACTAGCATTAACGGTTCGAAAATTGTGCCAAAACGCTTCATGAATGTCTGGACATAATTCTGATAATATTCGGCAACACTGCGTAACATCTTGGCCAATTCCCCACTTTCTTCCCCAACGAGAATCATCTGAACAGCCATGGGCGGAAAAAAGCCACTGGTCATCATCGTCTGGGCGATGAGCTTTCCTTCGCGAACATTCTTCTTGATGTCAGCGATCACTTCTTCACAGGTTTTGTTGTTCACCATGCGTTGCGTAATATCCAGGGCGTACAAAATGGGCACACCGCTATCCACTAATATGGACATTTGCGATGTAAAGCGTTCGACTACGATCGTACGAAAAACATACCCCACCTTCGGCAGAGAAAATAATATTGCTTCATACTGTCTTTGCCCCAAAGGAGTTTTACTGTATTTGCGTATTGCAAAAAGTATAACACCCGCAATCGCGATTAACAGCAAAAATTTTGTTTTTATAAAATCAAATAATCCCAACAGGACCCGGGTAATAATCGGTAGTTCCACCCCAAAAGAATCGAATAGGCTTTTAAAACGGGGCCCGATGACGAGGGCGAAAAATAAAATGGCCCCGACGGCCACGACTAACAAGATCACCGGGTAGATAATCGCCGAGATGACAGCGGATTTGAAAGCCGCCTGTTGTTCCAGGTAAAAGGCCAACTTTTCCAGAACGTTGGGTAAGTTCCCTGAAGCCTCCCCCACCTCCACCAGGCTCACCCATAATTTCGAAAATACCCGTGGGTGTTTGGCTAGGCTAGAGCTTAAAGAATTTCCTTCCTCTACGCCTCTTTTGACATCTAAAAGGATTTGATGAAATTGTTTGCTGTCGACTTGCATGGAAATGATGTCAAGGCTGCGCAAAAGTGTGACACCGGTATTTAACATGGTGGACATCTGCCGGCAGAAAGTCAACAGGTCATCGAGTGTTACGGTGTTGTGAGAAAAGTTTGTCCTTTTTTTTATCCCGCCTTCTGTACGCGAGGGAGATATTTTACTCTGAGATTGAACACTCAAGATAAAAAAACCTTGTTGTTGCAGGCGCGTGACCAATGTGGCTTGATCGACGGCTTCATCCGACCCGGTTATCGTTTTTCCTGATTTATCTTTGATCGTGTAATTAAATTTTGGCACAAATTACCCCTTTTGTTATCCGAGAGTCACGCTTAAAATTTCTTCCAAACTTGTAATCCCGGATTCGATTTTTTTAATCCCGATTTCAAAGAGAGTCTCCATCCCGCCTTTGCGGGCGGCTTCTTTGATGAGACTATAAGAGGCTTTTTCTGAAATAAGTTTTCTGACTTCATCATCGATATACATAACCTCCGAAATAGCCACGCGTCCTTTGTACCCGGTCTGATGACATTCCTCGCATCCTTTGGGCCGGTAGATCAAATCAGATTTAAGCTTGACCCCCGATAGATTTTCGCGCGTGGGCTCATAAGCTTCCTTGCATTTCGGACAAAGTTTTCGGGCTAAGCGTTGCGCCAGCACCATCACCAGAGAAGGCATCAAAAGGTAGGATTCTATCCCGATGTCCAGAAGACGGGTGACGGCAGAGGCGGCATCATTGGTATGGAGCGTACTTAAAACAAAATGTCCCGTCAGCGCGGCCCGGACACAAATCTGGGCCGTTTCCAGATCGCGGACTTCCCCGACCATCATGATGTCCGGGTCCTGGCGAAGAAAAGCCCTTAAGGAAGAGGCAAAGGTTAGGCCGATTTCGGGTTTGACATTGACCTGGTTAATTCCGCTAAGACGGAATTCCACCGGGTCTTCGACGGTCAAGATATTCTTTTTGGGGTTAATGAGCTCTTGAAGGCCGGCGTAGAGTGTGGTGGATTTTCCACTCCCCGTAGGCCCGGTGACAAAAAATAAACCGTATGGAGAATGAATGGCTTTACGGATTAATTCCAGTTGACGGGATTCGAAGCCCAATTGAGAAAGGTCGAGAGGAACGGCGCTTTGATCCAGGATGCGCATGACAACCTTTTCTCCCCAGATGGTCGGGATGGTGGAGATCCGCAGGTCGACGCCGCGATCCTCCAGCTTGACCATGATCGCACCGTCCTGCGGCAGACGTTTTTCAGCGATATCAAGTTTGGCCAATATTTTGATACGGGAAACGATGGGCAGTTGCATGTGCTTGGCGGGCGGCGGAATCTGCTGCAAGGCCCCGTCTACCCGGTAACGCAAATTGATTTTATCTTTGTAGGGTTCGATGTGAATATCACTGGCTTGTTGGTCAATGGCTTGGCGAATGATAAGATCAACGAGTTTAACAACCGGCGCTTCTCCGGCCCTGGCGATCAGTTTATCTAAGCTTAACTCTGAATCTTCGCCCGAAGAGGTCGCTAAGGGTTCAGTCTCTTCCATTTGCGCCTGGGTGGCGTAGGTGTTTTGCACGGTTTCACCTAACATGGAATTCGTCGTATTGCCATAGAACTCCTCAATGGTTCGCATGATATCGGTACGGGTGGCGATGACGAGATTGATTTCACAGCTGGTAATTTTACGCAGATTATCGACGATCAGCAGGTCCAGCGGGTCAAAGACGGCGCAGGTCAACGAATTCATATTTTTGGAGAGCGGCAGCACCAGATGTTTTTGGGCGAAATCTTTTGGGATGAGGATTTCTAACTCCTGATCTTTTTGGGGGGTCAGTAAGCCCGAGCCTCGGGTCGCATAAGGCAGGGACAACTGTTCGCCTAACGCTTGGACGATGTCCTCTTCCCGGATATAGCCGAGTTTAATCAGAACTTCTCCAATGCGACCGTGTTCTTTTTTTTGAACCTCAATAGCCCGTATGAGTTGTTCTTCGGTGATCATGGCTTTTTGCAGGAGGATTTCTCCTAATTTTAAATAGGCCATTTTAGCGACCCTTTTTTTCGATGGAGATTAAAGCTTTTTCGATTTCTTTTTGACGGGGCATGGGAATGTCCTGCTCTCGGATAAATGGCTCTGAACCTTTGGCAAGTCGGGAAGAATTCTCATCCAGAATATGAGGTGTCAGAAAAATCATTAATTCACGCTCGGAATTGACCTTGTTTTTATGGCGAAAGGCCGTGCCCAGGATCGGGACATCGCCCAAGAGGGGAACTTTGGTGCGGGTGTCGGCTAAGTCGCTTCGTAATAACCCTCCTAAAATGACCGTATCTCCGTCGTGGACGCGCATCATGGTTTTAGCTCCCCGTTCTTCAGGGTCTTTAAAGGTGTTGCCCTGGAAGGTCCCTCCGGTCCTAGCCTGAATGACCCGAGGAGAAATAGCCATAACGATATCCTGGGTGAGTAAATTGGCCTGTGGGGTGACGGTTAAAAATACCCCGGTTTCCACGCGTTCGGCTTCCACGGATTGGGAAGATAAAGAGTCAGCAGACCCGGTGACAGTGGCGATACCGATGGCCTCGTTGGTGGCGATTTTAATCTGAGCGGTTTCATTGTTGAGCGTCAATATCCGCGGACGGGCCAGGTTCTTAGTGTCGCTTTGTGTCCTTAAAAGTTGTAACGTGGCCGTTAAACCAGCCGCGCTGATGGTCCCCGCGGTGTAACTGGGTTCCGAGACCTTCCCCTCGCGGAGTAATTCATTTTGGTTCCAAGGATAAAAATGTTGCCGCTGCGCTCCGCTAAATGTTAGGGGCGATTCCCCTATTTTGACTCCGACTTTATCAGCCGCTTCCTTGGAAACGTCAAGCATTTCAACTTCGATGAGGATCTGCGGGACGGGGACGTCCAACCTCGCCAGTGTCTGCTCAATTAAAGGGAATTGGCCGGGAATATCGGTGATGATTAAACTGTTCGTGCGGGGATCTTCGACAATCGTCCCTTCTTCCGAAAGGACTGCTTTGATAGCGGAGGTAAGGCCGGATTCGCTTTGGGTTGAAGCGGTTGCTGACGAAGAAGCTGATGATGAACCGGCACTTGCGCTCCCTATCGTATCAGCTTTGTCCTTGATGGAGATCGTCTGATTTAATTTTGAAGAAGGCACGGTGGCGAATTTGAGCCGGTAGACTCTTGTCTCGACGGTTTTACCGGATTGCGGAATTCCTTTAACGATGAAAATATTACTCCCCGTCTGGATTTCATAAGTCAAGCCGTTCGCTGTGAGGATTCTTTCTAAGGCCTCTTCGACCGGGACATTGTCGAGAAACAAGGTGATCTTTTTATCGGCGATATTTTGGGCGGCGATAAAGTTAAGGCCCGACTGCTGGGAGAAGATTTTGAGGACATCGTTGAGGTCCGCCTCTTTAAAGTCCATGGAGATGGTTTTGGAATATTCCGGGTAAATGAATTTTTCCAGGTCAGCCGTGGTCGCCCATCCTGCCTGGGAAAACAAGGAAGACAGGATTAACGCGGTAGCCATAAACCCAATAATCGAAAAAATTTTCATAACACCTCTTTTCTTTCGTCAATGCCCTTCATCAGCGTCATTTTGTTTGGGGGAATTTTCCCCTGAAAGAGTAATTGTAAATACCGTGCCCACATAACTAATGTCGATGCCTTCGCGGTGAATGGCCTGGATGCTGGCGCCATCGATGACATCCCCGAGCTTGACAATCTGGTTGTTGACGATGGCCTGGGGGGTATCGGTGTTCCAAACCAGTCCGGTGATCGTCAAAGAGGGGGCCTCAATTTTTACGTCCTTTTCCGATGGAGTCGCAGGGGATATCTCTGGTTGACTTTTTTCGTCACGGACGGGTTGCTCTATGGTGGGCGCTGGTTGGACTGGCGGTGGCGGTGGTTCAATTTTAGGCTTCGGCGGGAGTCTTGGGGTAAAAGGGTTTAAAGGAAAATCCAATCCCTGCATCCCCGGCGTAGTGGAAAACTGATTTGTCTCAACAGCGCTTGCCGTTGAGACAACAGCGAAACCTAAGGCCGCAAACGATAAAAAGAAAAGAGTGAACAGAATTTTCATTTTTTGAATATGGTCGTAGAGATTCTCATGGCCACTTGAATGCTTATATTGCCGACAGGATCCTCCGCTAAAGAATGTCCACGTGCTTCCATTCTTCTTAAACTGACCTGCCAAGACTCAATGCGCAGATTATATTTGGAGGTTTCAAGGTCTCGAATGAAAAATCCCAAGGCCGAATAATTTTGGGCGATAATGGACAAACTGATGAGGAGTTGGTTGGATAATTCGCTTGATCTCTCATTTTCTGGAGTCAACGATTGGATTTGGATGCTATATCGGGTGGCAAATTCATTAATCGCTGTGATCGCTGTCCCTAAATCCGCTGTCCCCTGCGGCAGGGTCTCAAAGAATTTATCCAAGGAAGTTTTGGCCTCTTCATAGACGGAAATAGCTTTGTCTTTTTCCTCAAGCGCCACTAGGTCTGTCTTAATCTGGGCGAGCTTGACGTTCTGTTTGTCAAAAATTTGTATGACGGCAATAATCGTCACTATTCCCATGGCGATGTAAACCAATAAGCTCGGCCGTTGCAGGAGACTCTGGCCAAAGTACGGGAAATTGATGCTTTTAATATTGATTTGGCTTAATTCGCGTAAATCCACGGCAATCATTTAAGGCTTATTTGGAAATAGGTGACAGTGAAATCATCCACGGTTTCTTTTCTCACGGTCAATAATTTGGCTTCCTGAAAAAAACGTGAAAATTCCTGATCGCTTTTGAAACCCGCCGGGAGACGGTTAGCGAGGCTGAGCTGTTCATTGATATCCGGTGTATAAATATACCCATCCATCAGGATCGTCACTTTTATCGTGGGCTCCTGACTGGGGGAAATTTTTGGTTTGGAAGTTTGCTCGGGGTAGTTAATGGATAAATTTGTTAACCACGCTCCCAGGGGAAGCAATTCCGGGATCCGTTTTAGAAAAAAAGCCACATTACTTTTCGTGATAATCCCTTTATAAGCTTCAATCTTTTTTAGAGTTTCTTCCTTTTTTTGGTTCAATTCTTCAATCGAGAGCGTTTCGTAAGGGCCTTGCCGCCGGCTAAGGGCTGATAGTTTTCCCTGTTGGGCGGCTGTCTGATAATTCGCAAAAATGAAACTGGCCAGAATGATACTTCCGCAGACCGCCCCCACTTGGCTGATCCGGGTG
>Ga0247727_10019709_pt1 | contig 10420 bp, 13 predicted proteins | sample WisWelCaveWW1625_FD_202498 | JGI IMG/M metagenome (GOLD analysis project Ga0247727, IMG submission 202498) | Biofilm microbial communities from Wishing Well Cave, Virginia, United States - WW16-25 | ecosystem: Environmental > Aquatic > Deep subsurface > Groundwater > Cave microbial mat | place... | reverse complement strand
TTAGTCAATATAACCCCCGTTCGAGTTTTGAACAAGCATTTTTCCATACATTATGATTGAACTAGGCACCTCAATCCCCGAACTCATCCTCGTCTCCACCTCGCCTTATCGTCAAGAATTACTCTCCCGCCTCGGCTTAAAATTTCGTGCGGTTGCGCCACGCTTTGAAGAGAGGCATGAGCACAAAGGCGACCCTGCGGCATTGGCGCTCGAGCTCGCGCGCGGCAAAGCTATGAGTGTGGCAGAGGATTTTCCGAATGCGATTCTCATCGGCTCGGATCAAGTCGTGTGGTTTGAGGGGCGTGTGCTCGGCAAGCCGGGTTCGAAGGAACGCGCGCTCGATGAACTGCGTGCTTTGCGTGGACGAACGCACGGGTTTTACATGGGGCTGTTTCTTTATCACACCGAAAAAAAGGCGGCGCAGGAATTTGTCGTGAAAGGCTCGGCCAAGCTGCGCGCCGATCTTTTAGATGAAGAATTGCAATGCTATGTTGAAATCGATAACCCCATTGACTGCGCCGGTTCCGCGAAGACGGAAGGGGTGGGCTTGATGTTGTTCGAGCGTTTGGATTGTGAAGATTGGACCGCGATTGTCGGCCTGCCGATCATTGCGCTGACTACGGGCCTGCGCCATTGGGGCTATCCGCTTTTTCAATAAACCCGCCATAAACAAAAAAGCGCTCGCAAAGGCGCAGAGACGCAAAGAACCCGCAAAGAAAAACATAAAAGGCGGTCATGAAATCCTATTGGCAAAGCTTTTCTTTGCGGGAACTCTGCGTCTTCGCGTCTTTGCGTTAAGGCTTTTTACAGCTTGAGGTGTGAAATAAGAAATGATCAACTGCGCAGCGCAATGGTCCATGCGAGCAAGATTGCTCCGGTGAAGAGCGCGAGCACGGCAAGCCCGCGTTTGAAGAAAGGAATTTTATTCTTTTTATACCAACGCCAGCGTACGATGCTCCATGAAAGTAATTGCAACGCGGGAAAGAGCAGCAGGTGCGTGCTCAACGCAATGAGCAAACAGAACACGGACCAGATGATCCATTTTTCGGCAAAGGTGAAGCCGCGCTGCTTGGCCGGGGCTTCGCTCGTCATGGGAGTTTTTGATTGGGGCATTTGGTTTTGACGATGGTTCAGCTACGATTGTAACGGGCATTCGCTTAGAGAAAAACTATGGCCAAGCCTAGTTGAACTCTCATTCAACAAATCAAGCCGCGGCCAAGCCGTGGCGGAACCGTTATTGGCTCTGCAACTGTTGCGCGTGCTTCAACAATTCTTTTGCGGCCTGCGCCAACTTTTCATCACCGGGCGTAACGAGGATGCATTTGAGTAACGGAACGGCCTTCTTTGGCTGCTTCTTGTTCATGAGATCCACGGCTTGGTTGTACCATTCCACGTGTTGGTGATGCCGCACCTCTTGCAGCTCCTGTTGGGAGGATTCCTTCAACTCCGCATCGTCACAAACTTCCACGACCTGCTGAAAGCGTTCGAGCGCTTCCTCGAATTTTTTATTCGCGGCTTTGATCAGCGCGCTGCCATACAGATCGAGATGGAGCTTGTGCTCCGCGGCTCGGCGGAGGTCGGCCATTTGTTTTTTGAAGCGCGCGGTATAAGGCTTGCCCTGAATGCGCGCGAGAATTTGAAGCGCGTGCTCGTTTTTATTTTGCTCGAACGCTTGCACCGCTTTCTCGAACTCGATGACGAGCAGCCGTTCTTGCGCCTCGCCGATGATGCTGCTTTTCCCGCTCGGTTTGAGGACTTTGTCGAGCACGAGTCCGGCTTTGGTGGAATCTCCGGCGCGAGCGTAAAGCGTCAGCAAGTTCAGGGCAAGGTCCATGCGCGAGGGCAGCTGCGCCGAGGCGATTTCCAAAGCCGTGATACCTTCGGCGAGCGAGTCCGAGGACGCAAATAAATAAGTCTCTCCGAATGCGGCGAGCGCGGTGACGAAACGAAAATCAAGATCGACCGCGGTGCGAAAGGCCGCGCGCGCTTCCCGCGCGCTTCTGCTCACGGCCTTGTCTTTAGAATTCCAGCCCTCGCGGCTTTTGATGCTCGCCATCAAACCTTCACCGAAATGAAAATGCGTCACTGCGCGGGGCGGGCCGAGTTGAACGGCTTTTTCAAAATGACTGCGCGCTTCCGTTAGTTTGCCTCGCTCTCCGGCAATATAGCTCAAACCGGCATGCGCATGTCCGTAGTTCGGATTGGCGGCAAGCGCTTCGTTGAAAAAAGCTTCGGCATCAGACAAACGTTCTTCCCCAACGTGCGCCAAGAGATCGCCGAGATGAAACAGAAATTCTTCATAAGACATCGCAGCCACTTGGGACGGGATCGTGATATCGAGCTGCGTGGAGGTGAGTTGCGTGTAATTGAAGCGCGACTGGCGCAAATATTTTTGAAGATTCTTTTCCAGTTGCGTTTTGTCCAAAGAGAAGGCTTCTGCAAAGGCTTGGTCTTGCGAACGGCCTTTTGCGAGCAGCGTGAAAAACTGCAAAAATTGCGGCCGCAATTTGCCTTCCTCGCCTTGCATGAGATAGTGCACGAGCAGCCAGGATTGCGCGTAAAAAATCCCCTGCCGCGTTTCTTCCTCATGAAAAATGGCGCCTTCCTGCACCGCGAAAAGTTGATGGAGCGGCATCATATAGCCCGCTTTCAAAATAGTGTGCTGCGTCTGTAAATAATCCAGATGATTTCTGATGGGGAATCCGATGTTCGCATTATCGTCGTCAGAAGAAAACGTGCTGTAGTATTCGGCCAAACCCTCGTTGAGCCACAGCGGCACGGAGGGCAGATTGTTGTTCATGAAAAAGTGCAGATATTCGTGAAAGATAATGCGCGAGGCTTCGCGTTCGGCGCTCATCGCGATGTAGTTGCCGTCCGAGCGGGCGAGAAAATAACCGGCCAAAGCCGGGGTTTTATCGCGCACGCGAAAGATATACGGCTCGAAAGCTTTATCGTTTTTGAAGAGGAACACCGCGGTGGGAACCGGCGCGTTGACGGTCATGGCGCTGGTGAGCAGGGTCAGCGTTTTGCGCAGCCGCTCCAAATTTGCCGCAATGAGCTTCGCTGTTTTTTCCGCGGCGCCGCTGTAGATGGTGAAGTTCTCGGTTTGCACGCGCAGCCACTTCTCGTTTTTCTTGGGCGGGCGGATTTGCGATTGTTGCTGCGCAAGCGTCGAAGGCGTTGTGAGCAAAATTCCGAGCAGCAGTGTGAAAGAGAGGAGGGTCAGAGCGTGTTTTAAAATTAGGTCACGCCAACAATTCCTTCCTTGAGGGGGGTGCTCTTTGACGAGAAGAAGTTCGGCGAAGCTTGGAAACGTTGCCGCTATAATATCAAAGCATCGACAATCGCGCTTGTTTACACGACCATGACACCCCCCTGCCCCCCTCAAGGGGGGAATTTTTCGACATGTTCTCATAATTATGGTTGAGTTTGGCTAACCGTTGCGAAGGTTTCGAACCTTCGTAAGGGTGTCCTAAAAACAAAAAAGGCTTGCAGATGATTCATCGACAAGCCTTCTATTCATTCGTGTTTTCATATGTGCCGAGGGCCGGAATCGAACCGGCACGGTCACTTTAGTAACCGAGGGATTTTAAGTCCCTTGCGTCTACCAATTCCGCCACCCCGGCTTTTGAACAGCAAAGAGCAAACGGCAAAAAGAAAACTACAATATTGTCTGTGGGGTTCTTTCGTTTTTGCTCTTTTCTTTTTGCCTTTTGCTCTTCACTAGAGGCGGCGATCGGATTTGAACCGATGAATAGAGGTTTTGCAGACCTCCGCCTTGGCCACTTGGCTACGCCGCCTAGTATGCAGACTGGAAGTCTGCGCTACGATAGATGCCAAAATAAAATCCCTGTCGGAGTGAGCAGGGATTCTATTTTTTAGAGAGCGGGAGACGGGGCTTGAACCCGCGACCCCGACCTTGGCAAGGTCGTGTTCTACCACTGAACTACTCCCGCTTAAAAAACGTGGCCGAATATAAAAATTAATGCGATTGCGCGCAAGTTTTTTTTCTTGCAATCCTAGCGCGTTTCCAGTATAATGAGCGCGTTTTTGAACGTCAACGACAAAGCTCGGGCCGAAAGCGGGTTGCTCATGGTTGAGAAAAATATCGAATACACGCAGTTGATCATCACGTGCGAAGCGTGCGGCAACGTGAAACGCTACATGGTGCGCAGCAAGGAGGAGTGCGACCGGATCTTTCGCGAGTTCCGCTGCGAGAACGGCTGCGGCCGCAATTTGTACAGCTTCATCACGTTGGGCATGCTGCGGCGCGAGGTCGGGCCGGCCGAGAACAAAGATAGCGCGGCCAAACCCGAATAAAGCTGCGTCGTTGTGGTTCGCACCACGCCTCTCTCGTCTCCATCTTTTCCAAATCAAAATAAAAAACTTTGCGCCTCGGCATACACAACGCGGACGAGTCGCAACCAAAACATTCAGTAAGCGGATTATTCGAATATAGCGGATAAAACAATCGGCTCTATCCGCTTTATTCGTGAAATCCGCTTACAGAAAAGTTTTTGCTAACCCAAAGTGGCTGACTATGTGCCGTCTTCTGGCTTATTCCGGAAAAGCCGTCAATCTCCATTCGCTCATTTTCACGCCCGAGCATTCGATCGTGAAGCAAAGTTATCAGCCCAAAGAAATGCGCAGCGGCGTGATCAACGGCGATGGCTTCGGCTTGGGTTGGTATAATTACGAGATCGACGACACGCCCGCAGTGTTCAAAAGCCCGATGCCAATTTGGAGCGATCTCAATCTCCCCAGCGTCTCGCGCAAGATTGTGACTCCGCGCGCGTTCGTACACGTGCGCGGCGCGTCCATCGGCATGGCCATCGCGCAAACCAATGCGCACCCTTTTGCCAAAGAAAAATATCTTTTCATGCACAACGGCGTCACGGAAAATTTTCGCACGGCATTCATGCGCGTGATGCGCCGCCAGCTTTTGGACGAGTATTATGCAGGCATCGAAGGCACGACGGATTCCGAGCACATCTTCGCTTTGTTTCTGAGCAATATGAAACGCAACAACGGCAAGCCCGGCGACATGGAAGCGTGCTTGCTCGAGACGATCGGGCAAATGCACGCGCTCGCGAAGAAATTCGACAGCCACGTTGTGCTCAACTTGGCGGTGACCGATGGTGAAACCGTGCTCGTCACCAATTACACCACTTTCCCGGTGGCGGCCTCGCTGTATTGCGTGGAAAATTCCGGCGCCTTTCCAAACGCGGCGCTCGTTTGCTCGGAGCGCATGTTTGAAGATCCGGCTTGGGAGGCGGTGCCGCCGAATCATTATGTGCGCGTCGGCGCGAATGCGAAGGCGGAATTGCAGACGATCATCCCGCCAATTCGGTAATCCCTCGGCTACGCGTGGGTAACGTTTGACAATGGGTGGGGAAAAATCACTCTGCTAGTGCATTACATGCCCTTCCAAAATGATAACCCACGCGCGGCACCCCGAAGTTCGGCTTGACATTTCATAAGAGAACCCCTATTTTCGCGCCGTTTGTTTTGAACTGAGAGGGAGCCTTAAAAAATTGATTAAATCACCTGGCCATTGGAGAGCTGGAATGTCGTTGCAGCCCAAGGAAGTCACCCTGGCGCTCGTGCCACGTGCGCGTTTTGATGTCATCGATGTTGCCCAACGTCTCGCGCGGGAAAGCGGAGACCTGCTGTCGCAATATCGCAAAGCGTTATATTGTTCCTATCACACCACCGCCGGTTATCTCGAACAAAGCTTTTGCGCGCGCTTGAAGGACAGCCCGGAGCACGTCACGCCTTTCATTCGCGCCTTTCAGAAGCTGTTCCCGCCGGAAGCCGATTACCGCCACGATCAAATGGAATATCGCACTGAGTTGACCGAAGATCAACGCAAGTGCGAGCCTAAGAACGGCGATTCGCATTTGACTTTCATCAGCTCGGGTTTGAAGAATTGCGTGACGTACGTCAATCGTCCGAGCAAGCCGGTTTACTTTATCGATCTCGACGGCATTCATGAAAGCGGCAGCCGCACGCGGCAAACGCGGGTGTTGGCTTATAATGAAGAAGAGGTTACGTATCGCGGAAATTTTGCGTTGCCGGTTTCGAAGCATCCGATCGACTCTGTGAACCTCAAAGATCCGCGTTTCGGTTTCGATGAACAAATTTCCGAATGGGTGGAGCGCTGCGGCGTGGAAAAAGGCCGGGTGGATATTGCGCTGCACCCGAGCGAGCGCCACGCGGGCCTCACGGTGAATGAGTATGAAACGCTGCTCATGCGCCACGATCTCACCGAAGTCTTGCGCAACCCCTTCAAGTTCATGGCCATGCAGAGCAGAAGCATGCTGCGCGATCCCAAGACGATTCCGAGCAAGACCATCAATTACGCGAAGTACGACTTCGTGCAAGTGTTCAATGAATTGATGGATGCTTTCCGCGTGAGCGAATCCGTGGTGGAAAAAATTTTGGCGACGTTCTTTCGCGTGCCCGCAGAGCGCTTTTTGCGCATGAAACGCCAAGTGAGTTTGTTGATCACGGACGAGAAGGGTGAGGGCAAGAGCCGGATCGTGCAGGGCACGTATCAAAGCCCGATTTTGGTGCAATGGCAGCAAGCCGAGCGTCAAACCCGGCACTTGGAAGTCGTGATCACAAAATTTAATTGAAGAGCCAAGCTAGGGAGGCGGAATGATTTGGAGCGGGTTGATCGTTTTTGCGGTTCTCGCCGTGTTGGTGTTCTTGTTCATGAGAATCGGGCAAGCGCCTTGTCCGCAATGCGGCCACCCGAAAATCAAACACGAGCTTTTTTACTTTCGAGGGTATGATGGTGAAGCCCTATCGCTGCGGCTTCTGCAGAAAGCAGTGCGATTGGTGATTGGATTTTTTTGCACCCGCTCAAATCAACGAACGCGATTGACAGCCATCCACGTTCACACACGCGCCGCTCACCCAACTCGCGCGCTCCGAGGCGAGAAACGTCACCACGTTTGCAATCTCTTCCACGGTTCCAAATCGCCCCAAAGGAATTTCCCGCTTCACGAATTCGGCCATGCCTTGCGGATCTTCCAAGCAGCGTTTGTCCCAACTGCCGCCCGGAAAGCGAATCGAGCCGGGCGCGACGCTGTTCACGCGGATGCCGTCTTTTGCCAATTCCACAGCCATGATTTTAGCGGCGCTGATCACTGCCGACTTTGTCGTATTGTAGATTGCCAACCCTTCCCCGCCAGACTCCCTTCCAAAAATTGATGCAATAAAAATGATCGCGCCACTCTTTTGTTTGCGCATATGCGGAATCACCGCGCGGCTCACGCGCATGTGCGCAGTCAAATTCAACGCGAGCACTTCTTCCCACTCCGCATCCGTACGCTCTGCAAACGCGCCGCGCCGATTGCCGCCGGCGTTGTTGACGAGAATGTCGATGCCGCCGAAACGAGAAACGGTTTCATGCACCAGCTTGGGCGCATGTTCGGGGTTGGTGATATCGAGAGCCAGCGCGAGCACTTCTGCTCCATGGCTTTGAATTTCTTTCGCAGCCTCTTGCAACGCCGCTTCTTGCCGCGCGCAAATCACCACGCGACAACCTTCCGCGGCTAAACTCAATGCAATGCCTTTGCCGATCCCGCGACTGCCGCCGGTGATGACGGCCGCTTTCTGGCGCAATCCTAAATCCATGCTCTGCCTTTCCGTTTTGAAGGTTCTATGACAAGTGAAACCTTTGCTTTTTCGGTAAACGTTTTTAAACCGCGAATCCACGCGAATGAGCGCTAATATTTTTCGTTCGCGTTAATTCGCGGTCGCACTTTTGTTGGATTGCGGCTTGGCCGTTTTAGGCCGAAATTTCCTCAGATCGAAACTTTTTTTCGAGCACGCGCGTCTAAACCTTTGCAGTCGATAAACACACAAGGAAGCGATCTTATTCTGCAAAGGAGTGAATTGATGGAATTCGTACTTGCCGTGATGACGGTGAGCATGCTCGCCGTGGGCTATCATCTCGTCACCGTTCGCGTGAAAGCGCGTGTTCAAAATAAAAGCAAAGCTCTATCGCGCCGGTTTTAATGCCAGGATGGATTCAGATATTTTTTGTTTTGATTGTCACCCCGAGCCTTATCGTATAGAAAACGTAAAAAACGCTGTATCTCCTCGCTCGGGGTGGCAGTCTTTTCGCATGATAAAGATTCAAACCCGCATTGTCAACCCGCAACTCGCCACTCGTTCTTCAAAAGATTTTCTCCTCATGAGATTTTGTGGGTTCCTCTTTTCTCATCATCGTCTATCGTAAAAGCGGCGCGAAGTAGCGCAATAGCCGCGCGAAAATTCTTTCAGCGTAACTCAATGCGAAAAAACTCAATGGCACGAGTGTGAGCAAGATCGCAAGATGATTGAATTGCAAATTCCACATGGTCAAAGTTATTCCTCCCACAACATTGATGCTCGCGGCTAACGCTGCAATCCAATACAAATAGAGCCACGCTCTCCTTCGACGAGCTATTGCGTTTGTCGTCCGCGCTTCTGCTAGACGCGTGAGCACGAGGCCGCTAAAATTTTGCGGCAGCTCCGGCACGGCAATCGCCGCGAGCGCGTTTTGCAATTTTTCATGAACCAAAAGTTGCTCGCGACAATCGCGGCAAGCGCTCACATGCGCTTGCCAATGCGATAGCTCCTCCTGTGGCAAGTGGCCGTGCTGCAATTTTGCATTGCGGCGTTCGAACTCAGGGCAAGCCGTCTTCATCTCTCCAACCTTGCTTTTTTAATTCCTCATAAAGTTTTTGCCGGCCGCGGTGCAGATAAGATTTCACGGTTCCGGCCGGCGCGCCGAGATACGCGCTGATTTCTTCCACCGAGCGCTCCATCCAATAAAACAAATTGAGCGTCGTGCGATACACTTCGGGCAAACGCTCCATGCACGCGAGCACTTGCGCGCGACGTTCAGTTTGCGCCGCATGAACATACGGATCGGCTTCGCCGGCGAAGAGTGCTTGCGCAGCCGGCGCGTCGATTGGCACATGCGGCATGCGCGCACGCGCCCTCTGTTTGTGGGTCAAGGCTTGATTGTAAGCGATGCGATAAACCCAAGTCACGAACGCGCACTCGCCGCGAAAGTTTGGCAGTTGGCGATACACGCGCACGAACACGTCCTGCGCAACGTCTTGCGCCTCGGCTTGTGCATACGGCCCAAGCACGGAGAGCACGAGCCGGAAGACCCGCTCTTGATAACGCTCCACTAATGCCTTGAAAAGAATTTCGTCGCGGCTCTCAAGATATTTTTGAATGAGAGCGGAGTCTTCCGCGCCCTCTTCTGCCGATAAAGCGTTGCGGTCGCTGCGAGGCTCTTGCCACAATGCACTCACGCCTTTCTCGTCAACGCATAGTGCAAGCACAAGCCGAAGCCCAAGAAAACGGAGATGAAACCGAACGGCCACACTTGCTGATGATAATCATCGCCAGAGAGAAACAATGCCAATGAAATGCCGAAGCCGAGACAAATGAAAATTGCGCCCACGCCGAGCGCCCATTTCGGATTCGTGGCTTGTGCGCGCCACATTTCTTTGAAGCTCGCACCGCCGGTTTCTTGCGGCAGTTCGGGCAGTTCGGGCAGCGGAATCCCTTTTTCCATGGCCAACATCCTTTCTTGATGAATCAGCTCTAATTTTTTTTGCCGCGCGCGCGCGCGCAGTTGCCAAATGACGATGAAGATCGTCATCCAGCCGAAAATCCAAAAGAGAGAAAAGATCATGTAGAATTGTTGTGGGTCGATCATGGTGACGCCTCCGTATGCGATGAGATTGCTATCCGCTTTATTCGCTCAATCCGTTTACGCTTTTGATTTTAGTCCGGCCAAGTTGCCGGAGGAATCATTTTGTGCAGCCTTTAGACTCGGCCATGCCTCTTCCGGTTGCAAGAAATTTGTGTTGATTTGAAGCGGAAAATTTGACACTATTATTTTGCTGCGCATTCGACTCTCCTCACAAGCATCTTCAAAAGTATCGGCGGTGAATATGCCCGAAAAGAAAAACGCCCCCAGCATGAGCGACGATACCGTGCAGGCGAAGACCGGAAAGGTTTGGAAAGAGTGGTTCGCACTGCTCGATGAAGCAGGCGCAAAGAAGCTGGATCACAAAGCCATCGTTGCCATTCTCGGAGAGAAGTTTGGCGTGGGACCGTGGTGGCGGCAGATGATCACCGTCGAATACGAGCGCGCACGCGGGCTGCGCGCCAAACATGAAACCACTTCCGGTTTTTCCATAAGCCGCAGTAAAGTGCTCGCAGCGGCAATCGCGCAAGTTTATGCCGCTTGCCATGACGCAAAACAACGCGCACGTTGGCTTACAGCACTTTGCACTTGACTGTTCATGTTAATTTGCTTTATATTAGTGGGTATGAAAACATGCCCACTCGAACTCCGGCGGCGAATCGTGAACGCGGTTGATCGGCAAGAATGGACGATTGC
>Ga0247727_10019708_pt1 | contig 10421 bp, 3 predicted proteins | sample WisWelCaveWW1625_FD_202498 | JGI IMG/M metagenome (GOLD analysis project Ga0247727, IMG submission 202498) | Biofilm microbial communities from Wishing Well Cave, Virginia, United States - WW16-25 | ecosystem: Environmental > Aquatic > Deep subsurface > Groundwater > Cave microbial mat | place... | reverse complement strand
GGCCATGCCACTGGAGCCGCCCCCGTCGGCCATCAGCGTGAACGCCTTGCCGATGATGCCGCTGTTGACGTGCACCCCGCCGTGGTCGTCCGAGGTGATCTTGTACTCGGAGAAGTGGTCCGGGCAGGGGAACGAGATCGGCACCTGGTCGGACAGGGTACAGACGATGCTGGACGGATCCGCCAGGTCGCGGAGGTGACCCTCGCCATTGACGCGGTCCTCCCCGATCACTGTATCCAGACGATCGAGACCGAGACCCATGATGTCGGAGAACGCCTCGTTGAGCGCCCCCGACTCGCCGTGGTAGAGGAGCCGGGACTCCTCATAAGTCACGAGATGGGTGAACTCGTGCGCGAACAGGTCGAGGCTCGCCTCCCCGCTGCTGAACCCGATGCCGCAGCCAGCGCTCGCCCTGGCGCCCGTGGGGCTCAAGCCGGCATTCATGAACGCCTGGACCTCGGCATCGTCGCTGTCGTAGGAAACCCGGCCGAAGGCAGCCTTGAAGTACTCGGTGGTCGCGTCGGCCGCCATCCAGGTCATCACGGCGTCCGGGTCCCCCGTGTAGGCGGGAGACAGGCCGCCTTCATCGCCGATCGGCATCCCGGCCGGGCACCAGGCGGTGCCGGCGGCATCGTGCAGGAGCAGGTCGTACTCGGAGTGGCTCGAGCTCCATGACAGAGCGTGCTGGAACAGGATCTCGGAGGTGCTGGCGTCAACGAGGACCTCCATGGGGTCTCCCATGCCCAGCGTCACCCGGTAAGCCAGCCGGACACCGGAGGGACCCATGTACTTCTCGGCGAAGATCCGGGCGTCATAGATCACCAGGCTCGGGCCGCCCCGCATCTGGTCGGGAGGAATGCCCAGAGCCCCCGCCGCGGCCAGCACCGCCTCCGGCTCCGTGATGGCGGGAGCGGGGTTCACCTGGATCGGCTCCCAGAGCTGCGTCCCGGTCAGCACGGTCGGCATCAGCATCCCCGATGTGTGGGTGACCCTCGGGGGCGCGCCGGCGGCGCCCGCGTCCGCTTCCAGATGGACCACGATCTCCGCCCCGTACACCGGGAAGCCGCGGTAGGTCTGCGCGAAGCGCACCAGGTCGCCCTCCACCGGGTCGCTCTCGGTGCGTACGCGCACCAGGCGGACCTCGGGATCGGTCTGCAAATAGAAATCGGCGTACCGGTCGAGGAAGTTCGATGCCTGCCCCTCGCTCGTGAATCCCTGCGCCTCGACATCCATGGACACCGACGACGGGAAGCCACCCCGGTGCCCCACGACCACCGGGCCAATAGAGACCTCCCTCAGCCGGCCGAGGGCGATCTTCTGCGGCCAGAGCTGCGCCCCTTTGACCGTGGCGGCGTACTCCACCGCGCCGATATCGCAGACGCTGAATTGCGGGCGGGTCACACCGGCTTGATCCACTTTCGGACAGTAGGACAAGTCGCCGCCGTTGATCGCCGGGCTCCCCGGGAGCGGCACCCGGCCGTCGCTCCACAGTCCATACTTCTGCAGCGTCCCCAGGAGCGGGTTGGTGTTCGGGAGGTCCCCGGCGGCGTTGAGGTCGCAGGTCGCGTCGCCGGCCAAGTTGTGACCCAGCGAGAGGAAGAGGCTGGTGCCTCCGAGGACGCCGCAGCTCTCCGGCAGGTTGGCGGACAGGATGGTGTTCCGCATGGAGATTGCCGCACTCACCACGAACAGGCCTCCGCCTCCGAGATCTGCGACGTTGTCGGTCAAGGTGGTGTTCACCAGCTGCGCCACGAAGAACGTGGGTGACGGGCTCCTGTGCAGGAGGCCCCCCCCTCGTCCGGTCGTGCTGTTGGCGATCAGGGTGGAGTTCACCAGCACCGCGTGGCCATCCAGGACGTGGACCCCGCCGCCTCCGTCCGCGGGGCCTCCGCCGGCGGCGCCCCCTCCTGTGGCCTCATTGCCGATCACCGAGCTTTGAAAAACGGTGAGCATGCCGCCCGAGCCCAAGGAGGCAATCCCGCCGCCTCCGGTCAAGGCCGTGTTGGCGTTGATCCTGACCCGATCAAGCCGGGTGGTCGCATCCAAGCCGGCAATGGCGCCGCCATGGCTGCCGGCGTCGTTGTTGGTGAAGATGCCCGCGTCCACTCTCAGCACGGCGCCCGGCTCGTTGAAGATGCCCCCGCCGTGCTGGCCGGCCTTGCAATGCTGAATCGCACTGCCGTTCATCTCCACAATCCCCTGGTTGAGGATTGCGCCGCCGCTCGAGAGCGACTGAGTGACGTCGCCGTTCCGCATGCTGACCCCGGTGAGGATGAGCTTGACGCCGGGGAAGACGTGGAACACTCGGTCCAGGCTCCCGGCGTCGATGGTCCGCCCGGTCTGCGTCATGGTGGGAAAACCGTCCGCCTTGATCCAGACAGAATCGGTGATGTCGAGGTCCCCCGTCCGGGCCGCATCCTCACCACGCCCGGCGATCGCCAGGACGAAAGGACCCGAGGGGGGGTCGAAATGGTTCGGCAGGATGATGGTGTCGATGCCGGGCCACGCATTGGCCTCCATCACCGCCGCCCGCAGGGTGCAGCGGCCAAGACCATCGGCGCACACACCATTGCCGGGGGCTGCGTCCGTGGAGTCATTCAGCCGCGTCACGTAGATCACGCCGGCGCTCGCGGCGTCCGTCCCCGCGACCGCGACCAGCGCCGCCAGAGCGACGGCTCGCGCCAGGCGTTCCGAAAGCCGCCGGACCGCGCCGATTGCTCCACCACCGGGCATCCCGATCATCGTCCATCCCGCTTCCGGCCTATGCCGTGGAAACCCGTGTCAGGCCTCTGCTCCCTACATTCCCAATCCCGGGACGAAGTAACGCCTTCGGCCGAGAGGCGCCCGCGGCACCACGGGCAGAGTCAGTTCGACTCCGCGGGGGCGAGCGCAAGAAAGGCGGCCGCGTCTCCGGAGAGTCGATCGCGCGGCGCCGGCGGGAGGTCGCCCTCCCCGCCTGCACCCGCGTCCAGGGAGCCCTCGACAAACCGGAGCAGGGCGGAGGAGGCGGCGCGCAGCGCCCTGTCGTCCCCGATCGGCACTCCTGGACCTGCGACGGGCGCGGTCGGGCCGAGAATCGAACGCGCCACGGACAGCAGATCGGCGCGAAAAATCTCGTCCGTGGAGTAGGCCCCGTCACCGTCGGCGTCGAGGACGTTGAGGATCGCCTCGGTATTTCCGGGCACGCCGAGGAACTCGATCGCCCCGTCGACCGCGCCGTCCAGGTTCAGGCGCTCCAGGATGGTCCGCGCCAGCACGAGAGAATCGGGCCGCTCGCAGTCCTCCAGGCGGGACTCGCGGACGACATCGTTGCGGTCGATGTGGAACGAGCTGCAGCCGGTGTTCTCCGGTGAGACGGGGACCGCCGTCGCATACCAATCGAAGGTTCGGCCCGTGGCGTCCCGTCCTCCGGAGACCTCGAAGCGGTAGCCGGCCGTCTCGTTGCGTCGCGCGAATGCCGGATCGATGAACCCGTGCAGGGCCAGCTCCCGGAGGTTGCGCGCGTAGTCGGCCTGGCCATCACCGTCGGCATCGGTGCGTGAGAACTCCGCCTGGGCGTTGCAGATGACCTTCAGCGTGCCCGAAACCAGAAGCCGGTTGGCTGCCTCCCGGACTTTCTGCACCGCCGGGACCAGCAGCGCGATGAGGATAGCGATGATGGCAATGACCACGAGCAGCTCGATCAGTGTGAAGCCCGGGTTCGTGGAGCGCGACTTCCTCATGTGGATTCCCTCCTTGAGATCGCGTGCGTACGTGGTGTACAAGCCCGAACCGCCCCCGAAGTAACTCATCGCAGGAGGGTCGGCTTCCTCTACGGCGGGCTGAGCCGACCTATCGCTTCCGCAAGCCGGTGGGAGAGTCGGGCGGGGCCTTGGCGCGCCAGGGGGCCGCCTTCCCGGGCTGCCCCCAGGCCTCGTAGAGGGCGGCGAGGTCGCGGGCGACCTTGCGGGTTTCGATGTTCTCGTCTCCGGCCGCCTTCGCGACAATCTCATGAGCCTCGAGCAGCGCGGTCTCGGCCTCGGCGTGGCGGCCGAGGGCGGTCAGGCAGGCGCCGTACTTTCGCAGCGTCAAGCCCGCGACCAGGTGTCCGGCGGGCAGCGCCTTCCTGACCGCGCCCACTGCTTCCGAGAGCAGACGCTCCGCTTCGGAGGCATCCCCCCGCACGGTTCGCAGCTCGGCAAGGTTCGCCATCGGCACGAGCGTCCTGCGATCCTCGAGACCGAACTTGCGCCGCGCGGCCTCGTAAGCCTCGCGGAGGAACCGCTCGGCCTCGTCGCTGCGCCCCATGCTCTGATACAGCATCGCCAGATTACCGAGAGATATGAGCGTGGAGGGGTGGTCGGGACCCAGCACGCGCCTCTTGCGTTCGATGACGTCAAGGCTCAGTCGCGCCGCCTCCTCCTTGCGACCCCGCTCGGAGTACTTCTGGGCCAGGTTCGACATCGACTGGAGCGTATCCGGGTTGTCCCGGCCGAGGACGCGGCCTCTTCCCTCCACTGTTTCGGAGTCGAGGCGTATCGCCTCGTCAAGGCGGCCACGCCTGGCATAGATGTAGGCGAGGTTGTTCATGGCCTGCAGGGTGGCGGGGTGGTCGGGACCGAGCACTCGCCTTTTTGATTCCAGCTCCTCGGTGATCAGGGCCTCGGCCTCGGCCAGGCGACCCTGTTCCATTCGAACGCCGGAGAGGACCGCGAGCGACATGAGCGTGTCCGGGTGATCGTCCCCGAGAACGCGGCGGCGAGTCACCAGCGCTTCGAGCACCAGAGGCTCCGCGAGGTCGGAACGGCCGCGGGCGACGTGCACGTCGGCGACGTTGCTCATCGTTCTCAGCGTGTCCGGGTGCTCGCCGCCGAGCACCCGCCGGCGGCCTTCCAGCACATCCTTGTAGAGGCGCTCCGCCTCGTCGAACCGTCCCTGGATCCTGTAGTTCGCCGCGAGCGTGTTCATCGTGGTCAGAGTGAGAGGGTGATCGGCGCCGAGCGTCCGGCGTCTGATCGACATGACCTCAGTCTGGAGCTTTTCCGCATCAGCATCCTTGCGCTGTCCCGAATACAGGATGGCGAGGTTGTTCATCGATTGCAGAATCCCATCGTCGTCGGGTCCGAGGACCCTCCGACGCGCCTCGAGCACTTCGACGAAGATCGGCTCCGCCTTGTCATTTTGCCCCTGACGCTGGAAGAGCAACGCCTCCTCGTTGAGCGAAGAGAGGGTGTCGGCGTGGTCCCGGCCCAGCTCCTTCTCCCGAATCTCCACTGCCCGCCGGATATGCGCTCCGGCCTTGTCGGGCAGGCCAAGCTCCATGTAGGTCCGGCCGATGGTGTGCGCCAGCCGCGCCCGCACCAGCGGCTGGTCCGCGAACGGCTCGTCCATCGCCTCGGCAGCCCGCGCCAGGATCTCCTCGTCGATCGCCCGCAGCGCCGCGTTGGTGGCGTTGATCCGCCCCGTGAACCGGTCGAAGGCGGTCACCTCAGCCGCACCGGCGCCCTCCCCTACCCCCACCTTCCCCTGCGCCTCAACCCCGCGCACGCGCAGGTCCGCCACCATCCGACGGCCCATCTCCTCCGCCTTGACATCCGCGAGCATCTCCGCCTGGAACTCCGCCACCTGCTCCAGGTCCTGGAGCGCCTTGTCCGCCCGCCGGCGCTGCGCCGCCTCCCGCAACCCAAACGTCGTCGCAACCACCGTCCCCGCCACGAGCGCCGCGAACACCACGACGAGGCTGCCGACCATCACTCTGTTGCGGCGGATAAACTTGTGGAGGCGGTAGACAGCCCCCGGCGGCCCCGCCTCCACCGGCTCGTCCGCGAGGTGGCGCCGCACGTCCGCCGCCAGGTTCCCGGGCGACTCGTAGCGCCTCCCGGGGTCCTTCTCCAGCGCCTTGAGCGTGATCCAGTCGAGATCGCCTTGGAGCTGCCGCCGCAGCGCCGCCGCGTCCGTCTGCCTCTCCCGCGCCGCGTCCGTCGATCGCGCTCCCAGCGTCTGGAGCCGCGCGCTCGGCGTCGGCGGGTCCTCCTCCCGGATCCGCCGCCGCATCTCGTCGAACCCCGCCGCCCGCAAATCCTCCGCCGCGAACGGCAAGGCTCCCACCAAGAGCTCGTAGAGCAGCACCCCCAGCGAGTAGACGTCGGTCCGCGTGTCGACCTCGATCGCCGACAGCGCCGCCTGCTCCGGGCTCATGTACTCCGGCGTCCCGACGATCACCCCCATCTCGGTGAACAGGGTGCGCTCCGTCAAGGGACGGTCGATCGCCTTGGCGATCCCGAAGTCGATGATCTTCGGCTTGGGTGTGTCCCCTTCCTCGGCCACCAGGATGTTGGACGGTTTCAGGTCCCGGTGGATCACCCCCTTGCGATGCGCGTGCTGCACCCCGTCGCAGATCGCGGCGAACAGGTCGAGACGCTCTTTCGTGGTCAGCCGCTTGCGATCGCAGAAGCGGGTGACCGGCTCCCCCGGCACGTACTCCATGACGAAGTACGGTCTCCCCTCCTCGCTCTCCCCGGCGTCCAGGACCCTGGCGATGGCGGGATGGTCCATGAGCGCCAGCGCCTGCCGCTCGGCCTCGAACCTCCGCATGACGGTCGTGGTGTCGAGACCCTTCCGGATGACCTTGAGGGCCACCTCCCGGCGGATCGGCTCGGTCTGCTCCGCGAAATAGACCACCCCCATGCCGCCCGTCCCGAGGCGCCGCACGATCCGGTAGGGGCCGATCGAGGCGGGGTCGCTGGCCATTGAGGTGGGGTGGAGATCGAGAGGGTCGAGTCCTCCCGGCGAGTCCTCCGGCGTCCCGGCCCCGCCGTGCCCGGCCTCGAGTGCCAGCCGCAGGACGCAGCGCGGGCAGGTCCCCTCGCGCGCCTGCTCGTCCGTCAGGCGCGCGCCGCAGCGGGGGCAAACCGCGATCTCCGTCATGGAACGATAGGTGGCGGAAGTTTACCTCAACGTTCCGGCCGGCGGAGCGCTCATGGCAGTGCCAGGTCGCGGGGGTCGCTGCCCCAGGTGCCGCACTCGGTGCGCTTGAACAGGAACCAAGCGTCGGCGGCCCCGGCCGGGATGGTGAACGTGTTCGACTGCGACACCGAGCCGGTGCCGCTCAAGGTGTAGGACGCGATGCCCGAGAGCGGTCCCCAGGCATAGGTGTAGTCGACCGGCGTGGCCCAGGAAAACTCTGTTTCCGATGTTGCCTGGATGGTCTCGAAGCCGAACAGGTCCTGCGCCGGGTTGGGTGTCTCCGGGCAGATGTCGCACTCGTCCCCGACTCCGTCGCCATCACGGTCCCGGTTCGCCGGGCTGTAGACGGAAGGACAGTGGTCGATGGCGTCCCACAGGCCGTCGGCATCCATGTCGGGGAGCGGCGCGGGCGGCCCGTAGGCCGGATCGGGCGGGTTCGAAGTGTAGGGGTTCATGGTGCCGGGCACGATCACGTGCGCCTGCACGGTGAAGCTCTCCCCGCCTCTGATGGCCGGGTTCTTGGCCAGGCTCAGGAAGTAGACCTCGTCGCAGCGCGGGCGGAAGCGGAGACCCTTGACGGTGGGGGTGTCATTCGAGGGACGGATCGACGCCACGAGCTGGCCGCTTGCGTCCTCCAGCCACCCGCTCAGGCTGTTGGGAAGGTCGGTGAACATGACCTCGACCTTCTCCTGCGGCGCCGGGGGATCGAGGCCGCCGTTGTCGCAGGCAGGGAGCTCGAGGCGCACCTGTCGCACCTCTCCCGCCGGGCTGCGGAAGGTCATGGTCCGCGGCAGGTCGTCGGGGAGGACGGCGTTGAAGAAGCTGTACGGCTGGTCGTCCAGCAGGACCGCGGTGTCGCCGAACTGCTCATCGTCGCAGGCGTCCGGCAGGCCGTCCTCATCGCTGTCCGGCTGGATGGGGAACGGAACGATGCCGGCGGCCGGGAACCCGGGGTGAGAGGCGTTCCGGTTATCGGGGGTGTCCGGGCACAGGTCGCAGGCATCCCCCAGCCCATCCATGTCGGTGTCGGCCTGGCCGGAGTTGGTGACGTAGTCGCAGTTGTCCTGGTCCGGGAACACCCCGTCGCCGTCCTCGTCCGGGTCGCAGGCGTCTCCAGCACCGTTGGCATCACCGTCGGCCTGGCCGGCATTCGGGTCGTCCGGGCAGTTGTCATCGCAGGGCCCGCCGGTGGCCGAGGGACAGGGGCTGTCTCCCTCCAGGCGGGAGCCGTCGCCGTCCTGCGGCACGCCGTCGCCGTCGCGGTCGTCGTCCAGGCAGTCGGCCGTGCCGTCGCCGTCCTGGTCCAAAGACGGGAGCGGCGCGCACGGGCCTTCGGTCTCGGTGGCGCCGTCGTTGTCGTCGTCCGGGTCGCAGACATCCCCCATGGTGTCGTCATCCTGGTTCGCCTGGTTGGGGTTGGGCTCGAAGGGGCAGTTGTCGTCGCAGTCCTGGGTGCGGCCGTTGAGGCAGGGGCTCGGTCCCGGGCTGCCCCCCGGCGCCACGCCGGCGGGGCTCGCAATACCGTCCTCGTCGGGGTCGATGAGGTTGTCCTCCACCCCGTCGCAGTTCCCGTCCGGCGCCCCGATCCCCACCTCGGCGAAGGCGTTGCGCACCGTGCAGACATCGGCAGAGGTGAAGCCGTGCTGCCCCAGGCGTGTGAACCGCTCCGCCCAGGCGACCGCGTCGCCCCTCAGGTCGAAGAAGCCGGCGTTGCGTGGCAGGGACGTGAACGCCCGGTAGGCGAGCCGGGCCATCTTGGTCCGGCCAAAGCCGGCCATGCCACCGGAGCCGCCGCCGTCGGCCATCAGCGTGAACGCCTTGCCGATGATGCCGCTGTTGACGTGCACCCCGCCGTGGTCGTCCGAGGTGATCTTGTACTCGCTGAAATGATCCGGGCAGGGGAACGAGGCCGGGACCTGGTCCGACAGGGTGCACTCCATGCTGGACGGATCCGCCAGGTCGCGGAGGTGACCCTGGCCATTGACGCGGTCCTCCCCGATCACTGTATCCAGAAGATCGAGCCCGAGGCCCATGATGTCGGAAAACGCCTCGTTGAGCGCCCCCGACTCGCCGTGGTAGAGGAGCCGGGACTCTTCGTGGGTCACGAGATGGGTGAACTCGTGCGCGAACAGGTCGAGGCTCGCCTCCCCGCTGCTGAACCCGATGCCGCAGCCAGCGCTCGCCTTGGCGCCTGGGGGGCTCAAGCCGGCATTGATGAACGCCGGCACCTCGGCATCGTCGCTGTCGTAGGAAACCCGGCCGAAGGCAGCCTTGAAGTACTCGGTGGTCGCGTCGGCCGCCATCCAGGTCATCTCGGCATCCGGGTCCCCCGTGTAGGCGGGAGACAGGCCGACTTCATCGCCGATCGGCATCCCGGCCGGGCACCAGGCGGTGCCGGCGGCATCGTTCAGGAGCAGATCGTACTCGTAGTGGCTCGAGCTCCACGACAGGGCGTGCTGGAACAGGATCTCGGAGGTGCTGGCGTCAACGAGGACCTCCATGGGGGCTCCCATGCCCAGCGTCACCCGGTAGGCCAGCCGGACGCCGGAGGGGCCCATGTGCTTCTCGCCGAAGATCCTGGCGTCATAGATCACCAGGCTCGGCTCGCCCCGCACCTGGTCGGGAGGAATGCCCAGAGCCCCCGCCGCGGCCAGCACCGCCTCCGGCTCCGTGATGGCGGGAGCGGGGTTCACCTGGATCGGCTCCCAGAGCTGCGTCCCGGTCAGCACCGTCGGCATCAACATCCCCGAGGTGTGGGTGACCCTCGGGGGCGCGCCGGCGGCGCCCGCATCCGCTTCAAGGTGCACGACCATCTCCGCCCCGTACACCGGGAAGCCGCGGTAGGTCTGCGCGAAGCGCACCAGGTCACCCTCCACCGGGTCGCTCTCGGTGCGCACGCGCACCAGGCGGACCTCGGGATCGGTCTGCAAATAGAAGTCGGCGTACCGGTCGAGGAAGTTGTAGGCCTGTGCCTCGCTCGTAGCGCCATCCGCCACAACGTCCATCGAGACCGACGACGGGAAACCGCCCCGATACTCCATGCGCATGGCACCGGAGGAGTCCTGGCGCATGCGACCGAGGGCGATCTTCTGAGGCGCGAGCTGGCTGGTGTTAAACGTGAGGGAGTATTCGATCGCTCCGATATCGCACGTGCTGTACTGCGGCCGATCCACACCCCGCTGGTCGTCGCTGTGGTCGCTGGACAGACATGCATTGCCAGGAGGGTCGATGACGGGGCTGCCAGGCAGGGGCATATGGTTCAGGGTTGTGCCGCCGTTCACCTGCAGGGGCCCGAGCATCGGATCGGTGTAAGATAAGAGAGGTCCCCGGGCTCGACCGTGGAGCAAGTGGCTATATCTGAATCAGAACACTAGAGGAAGGAGATCTGACCGATGACTCTCGTAGCGATGTCACGAGCCTTGCTGGTTTGGGCCATTCTTGTGGCGGGGGGCGAAGCTTGGGCGACCTGCCTCAAC
>Ga0247727_10019707_pt1 | contig 10421 bp, 10 predicted proteins | sample WisWelCaveWW1625_FD_202498 | JGI IMG/M metagenome (GOLD analysis project Ga0247727, IMG submission 202498) | Biofilm microbial communities from Wishing Well Cave, Virginia, United States - WW16-25 | ecosystem: Environmental > Aquatic > Deep subsurface > Groundwater > Cave microbial mat | place... | reverse complement strand
CCGACGCTGGAAGATGTGTTTTTGAAATTGACGGGAAGAAAGATGAGAGAATGAAGCGTGAGTGTAACGTTTACACGAAGGTTATGGAATCGCTACATAAAAATCACCCGACTAATTTTTCCAAACCAATCGGAGAACTTATGAAAAAAATTATGTTGTTGCGGTTGTTGTGCCTTTTGCCGTTTGCGCTATTCGCCCAACCGTCAGTCCCTCTGCAGCGCGAAGCCATGAAGAAGCTCGATTATATGATCGGCGCATGGAAAGGAGCCGGCTGGATGGAACGCGATGGGCAACGCCACACGTTCGCGGGAAGTGAAACGGTGCAGAGCAAGCTTGGCGGCCTCGCGTTACTCGTCGAAGGAAAATTCAAAGGCACGGTCGCCGGTGTGGAACAAGAAGTGACGGTGCACGAAACTCTTGCCGTGATGTCGTATGATGAACAGGCGAAAATCTATCGCTTCCGCACTTATCTGGCGAATGGCAACGCCGGCGATCACGAGTTGAAATTGCTCGAAGGCGGATGGCAATGGGGACTTGAATTTCCCGGAGGAAAAATTCGCTACACGTTGCAGTTGCGGGCAACGGGTGAATGATTCGAGATCGGCGAATTTTCGCGGGACGGCGCGAGCTGGCAAAAATTTTTCGAGATGACGCTGGTTAAAACGCCAAACTGACGAGGTGATGAAATGCGCGGCCTGTTAAAATTAACATTAATCGAAATGAAACTTTTTATGCGCGAGCCGGCGGCGGCTTTTTTTACGTTGATGTTTCCGCTGATGGTGCTGCTCATTTTCGGCAGCATTTATGGCAACGAGCCGACGCCGTTTTTTGGCGGCTATGGCTCCGTTGATGTTTCCGTGCCGGCCTACACAGGCATGATCATTGGCTCCAGCGGACTGATCGGCCTCACCATCGTCATGTCGATGTATCGCGAGCGCGGCATCTTGCGGCGGCTGAATGCCACGCCGGTGCGCCCGCAAATTGTTTTAGGCGCGAACGTGATCGTGAGTTTTCTGATGACCGCGCTGGGCATGGCATTGTTGATCGTCGTCGGGAAACTTGTATTTGGCTTGCGATTCGCCGGCAATCTCCTGAGCGTGGTCGCCGGTTTTACGTTGAGCAGCCTCAGCTTCTTTGCGCTCGGCTTTGTGTTAGCCGGTTTGATCCCCACGGCGCGCACGGCGCAAGTCGTCGGGATGATGCTCTTTTATCCGATGCTTTTTCTTTCCGGCGCGGCGGTGCCGTTGGAAGTGTTGCCGGAAAAAGTTCGCCAGTATACTTCCGTGTTGCCTTTAACCCAAGTCGTCAAATTGTTGCGCGGCCTGTGGATCGGCGAAAGCTGGAGCCAACATTGGACGGAAGCCGGCATTCTCGCGGCTATGTTGATCATCGGCGTCGTTGTCTCGGCAAAAACGTTTCGGTGGGAGTGAGAGCAGTTGGCAGTGATCAGTTGCCAGTTTGCAGTGGTCGGTTTGCAGTTCATATCATTAAGTTACTGACGATTGCACAAACCCCGTTAAAATGTATGATCAACCTTGAAACCAATCGCCTGGTTTTCCGTCAAATGGATATGAAGACGACGGAGTGCCCTCGCTCTCAGCGCGGCGAAGCTAAAGCTTCGGACTCCGACGATTGTTTACCCTGCGTTTTTCTTTATTATTTTCAACAGGAACTTTCTCTTGATCGAAGCGGAAGTCAGGACATTCTTCCACGGATCGTATATGAACTTTGACGTTTTACGAGAAGTGAATTATATTCCGGAAAAATGGGCCGTGGCGAAACTGAGCGGCTTCGATATCGTCATTCGCCCGCGCGCGAATCTCCTCCGTTCCGAGCAACATTGCGTTTATGGAATTGTCGCTACGGCCACGCATCAAGAGCTGGGCCGTTTGTATGCGCACGCGCAAGATATAATATTGGGAAAAATTTATCTCCCCGAAGTTGTGCTCGTGGAAACCTCGGATAACAAATGGCAACCGGCATTGTGTTACATTTGCCCTGAAATGAAATCGCAACCCGCCGCGCCAGACTACGTTGATCGCATTGTGAAACCGGCGAAAGAGTTCGGCTTTCCCGAGTGGTATATCAAACGTCTTGAGAGTTTTGGGTTTTCGGTTAGCTGAAGTCGGAGTGCAAAACTTTAATTTTGCAATTGCCAGTGAAAGCAAAACCTTAGTCTATTTCGCTTTTGGCGGCTGGTTGAAGAAATTTGTCAACCTCGATTCAAACAATGTCCCGTTTTCTTATCACCGCAAAGTCGGCTACGCTGCCGTTCTCGGCATGATCATGATGATTCTGCTCGCGGAAACGACGGCGTTGCATCTGTTGCTGCTATCGCGGCGATTCAAAAATTCAACGCGCGGGAGAAACGCGCCAAAGATTATTTGGGCGTAGCGGTTTTTGGCGATCCGCGCTTGGTCATTTACTGCAAACAGCCGGTCGTCGCGCAGGGGGTATTCGGCATAAAACGCGAAGTGAGCCGGCTCGGCGTGACGGTCGATGATGAAAAGCTTTTTGTGGAAACCCTGCAACAGCGCAGCAGTATTGAAAATTGTTAATGCCATTAAGGCCCAACGGATATGAAAATAAAATGCGTTGGTCGTTTTTCAATCCGTTGAACGTTTGTTTTTTTAATGTTTTTTTGTTCCGGCTCGCCCGGCTTATGGATGATCGCCGCCCGTCGCCGACCACTTCCGCTCCTCGCCGAATTTGCCGTATCTTTTCGGCGGCGCGTCGTATTATTCAGGTAAATTGTGAAGTCGGATTTGCGCTCGACCCTTTTTCTAATTTAGCAAACTCCTGCGGCGCCAGTCCGACTTCGCTCTTCCCAAGGAGCGAATATGCTAAACCTTCTGCGAAACTTTCTTCCGGCAGTCGCCTTGCTTCTCGCCTTGAATGCCGGCGCGCAAGCCGTTGACAGCCTGATCATTCAAGGAAAAAAACTCATCAATAACGGCTGCAATCAATGGGACGCGGCCGTGATGCAAAAAGCGCGCGCCCAATTCGAGCGCTTGCGCACCGATAAAAAGCGCGAGGCGTTGGTGCGTTATTATATCGGTTATTGCGATTATCGCCTCGCAACTTTTTATCAACAACAGTCGAATAAAGATATGGCGAGCAAACACCTTGAAGCGGCCATCACGCATCTCGAGGCGGCGCTGAAATTGAATAATAAATCCGCCGAAGCGTATGCGCTGCTGTCGAGTGGTTACGGGCAAAAAGTCGGGCTGGCGCCGATGTTGGGCATGACACTCGGCCCGCGCGCGGGAATGACGATGCAATCAGCTTTAAAATTGGAGCCGAATAACCCGCGCGTGATTTTGCTCGACGCGATTGGCAACTACTACAAACCACCGATGTTTGGCGGCAGCAAAGAGAACGCGCTGGCCGGATTCAAACGCGCGGCGGAGTTGTTTGAGAAAGAACAACTCCAAGACCCGTTGCAGCCGGATTGGGGCAAGCCCGAAGTTTATGCGTGGATTGGCGTCGCGTATCTCGACAAAAATGATCATGCCAAGGCGCGTGCCGCGCTGGACCGCGCCTTGGCGATGGCGCCGGATTATGGCTGGGTGAAAAATTATCTTTATCCCAAAGCGGTTGGAGCAGAACAGTAATTTTAGATTCTAAAGAACGGCTGCTTGAAATTTGACAATCAGCTTTTGCTTTTTACGGATTTTTTTTAGATTACGAAAGAAAAAAATCATGAATTTGTCCGCGCCAACGTCGCAACAAAATTATTCGCTGATGGGCGGTCTCGCCTTGATTTTGATCGGCGGCATTTTTATGCTGCGCAATTTCGACGTCATTGATATCGGCCACAACTGGTGGGCGCTGTTTATGCTGATTTCGCTTTCTTATATGCTGTCGTCGGCCTTCAAGCGGCGCCGCGAAAGCGGTGGAACGTTTCCCGCAGAAGCCCGCGGCGCGCTGATTGGCGCCGCCGGGCTCACGCTGGTCATGTGCATTTTTTTGTTCGATCTGAACTGGGGCGCGATGTGGCCGGTGTTTCTGATTCTTGGCGGCCTGTCGGTTATCCTCGGCGCGCGCTCGTGAGTTGAATGAGGCGTTAAAATGAAATCCCATTTGCAACGATTAATGCAACACGCCGATTGGGCCAACCGGCGCGGGCTGGATCCGTGGCCGCAAAATTTCTGGCCGGAATTAGCGCTGGCTGAATGTGCCACGCTGGTTGCGGAAAATCGTTTACAATATGAAAAGTTTTTTGACGGGCTTGCCGAAGCCGATCTCGAGCATACCGTAAAATATCGCAACAGCAAAGGCGTCGAATTTCACACGCCGATCAAAGATTTGCTCACGCACGTGGTGCTGCACGGCGCGTATCATCGCGGCCAGATCGCCGCCGCGATACGCGCGGCCGGTCGTGAGCCGGTGAATACCGATTTTATTGCGTTTGTTCGTGAAGGTTATTAAAGCGATTTATGCCCGTCACCAAACCTCCGTTATTTCCCAACAGACGTCCCCAATTTTCTCGCGATTTGAGCATCCAACAATTTAAGGAAAACGTGATGAGTAAAAATGCAAAACCTCCGTGAGACTTCATGAAAACCGGCCTGCTTCCGGCTTTCCATTTACTCGAGGAAAATACCCATGAATCTCCAAATCGATCGTGATTATCTCGTCAAAACTTTATCCGCTCTCATCAGCATCAACTCCATCAATCCGCGGCTCGTGCCCGCTGGCCGCGGCGAGGCGGCGATTGCGGCGTACATTGCTGAAGCTTTGCGCCGCCTTCATCTCGACGTGATGACCCACGAGCCGCAAGCCGGCCGTGTGAGTGTGGTTGGGCGCTTGCGAGGAAAAACCGGTGGCCGATCGCTCATGTTAAATGGGCACCTCGACACGGTCGGCGTCGAAGGCATGCCCGAGCCATTTTCCGCCGCCATTCGTCATGGCAAAATGTATGGCCGCGGCGCGTATGATATGAAGGGAAGCATCGCGGCGTGCATGACGGCCGTCAAAGCGCTCGTTGAGACGAAAGCTGCTTTCAACGGCGAAGTGTTGCTGGCCGCAGTGGCCGATGAGGAATATTTCAGTCTCGGCACCACCGACCTCGTGTCGCGCTACAAAGTTGATGGCGCAATCGTTACCGAGGCGACGGAGATGAACCTCTGTCGCGCCCACAAAGGTTTTGTCTGGCTGGAAGTTGAAACGTTCGGTCGCGCCGCGCACGGTAGCCGCTTCGATGAGGGCGTGGATGCGAATATGATGATGGGACGTTTTCTCGCGGCATTGGATAAATTGGAAAAAGATTTGCGCGCGCGCACTTCCCATCCGCTCGTCGGACCGCCGTCATTACATGCGGCGCTGATCAACGGCGGCTCGGGATTGAGCACGTACGCGGCGACCTGTAAACTAAAAATCGAGCGCCGCACGATTCCCGGCGAGACGGAAGCGCAGGTTGTCGGCGAGTTACAAAAAATTATCACACAGTTGACGGCTGCGGATCCCAATTTTAAAGCGACGGCCAGTGCGTTTTGCACGCGCAAGCCTTTTGAAGTGGCGGAGAGCGCCGAGATTGTTCGCGTGGTAGAAAAAGCCGCCATGCGCGTGCGCGGCGTAGCGCCGCGTCATATCGGCCAATCTTTCTGGATGGATTCGGCGCTGCTCGCCGCGGCCGGAGTGGAAACTGTGGTGATCGGGCCGATCGGCGCGGGCGCGCACGCGGATGAAGAATGGGTTGATTTGCAGTCGCTGGTCGAACTCGCGCAGATTCTGGCGGAAGCGGCGCTGAATTACTGCGTGTGAATCGTGTGAGATAGAAGATACTACTTGGTTTTTCGCTTTAAAAAGATTAGTTTTTAGTGAGAAAATTTGGAGAAAACTATTATGGAAATTGATGAACTCCGTCAGGTCGTTCAAAACCGCCCATTCCGAGCTTTTGAAATTCACGTTGACAACGGTGAGAAGCACTTGATTGAACATCCGGAAAACATTTTTATTACTCCACAACTCGTTGTCACGGTCGATAAAAGCGGGCGAACGATACTTGTATCTCCCGAAGCCGTCAGCACGATTTGCCTGGTAGATGCCAAGCGTCGCCGTAATGGAAGACGTCGGCGATAGAATATAAATTTTTGACATTTATCGTTCGCTTAATTCTCCCCGCCAGCGGGCACGACGACAATTTTCTGAATGGCGCTGGTGACCACGCGATTGCCAAATTCCACACTCAGCCCGCACGCGGCGACGATATCGGTTTTTATGGTGCTGCCGCCCCATGTGCAGCCGGCGATGGTGGTTCGAAGTGGCGACTTCCCTTCCCGATCAAACCAGCCGCCGGAGACGAGGTAAAGACCCTCCTCAATGACGCGAATCGAGTAAATCGAATTCAGCGTCACGACAATCACCCAATCGCCAAATTTCAATTCGGCTTTGCGCACCTGTTTCAAGTGCTCCGACTGCGCCACAATCGCGTCGAGGCTGTGGGCGTGATGTCCGCTCATGGTCAGATAATGGGTAATAACAATAATGTTATTTTAATACAATAAATTTATTGGTCTGTTTAAAACCGTTCACCTGCAAACGATAGAGATAAACGCCGGCCGGCAGATTTTCGCCGCCCCAGTCGATTTCGTGCCGGCCCGCGGCCTGCTCGGCATCAACAACCGTCGCCACTTCCTGCCCGGCTAAATTGTACACCTTCAGGGCCACATGCCCGGAAACCGGCAGGGCATAACGCATGCTCGTCGCATAATAAAACGGATTGGGATAATTCTGCTCCAGCGCATAAACGCCCGGAATCACGCTGAGGCTTTGTTCGTTCTGAACATATTTCGTGACCGTAAAAACGCTCCACTGCGAACCGGAAGTAGAACCCATGACGTAAAGATTGCCGAAACGGTCAAGCGCGATATTTTTTCCGCGCGCGCCGTCCTGTTGCGCCACCCATTGCTCGACGCCGGCGGCATCGTATTTGATTATGATTTGCCCGCGGTCGGAATTTATGGCGACGTAAACATTGCCGGAATCATCAAGGCCGAGACTGCTGTCTTCCACATACCTGCCACCCGCATAGCGATTAATCCATTGCTCGCTCCCCGACGAATTGTATTTGAGAGTAATATATTGGCTCCCCGGTCCACTGACAAAGCTCGTTCCGGTGACATAAATGTTGCCGGTTCTGTCAACCGCCAGCGCGGCGACGCGATCAAAAGCGCCATCGGCGCTGCTGTAAATTGCCGCCCATTGCTGCGCGCCATCGGCCCGATATTTTATCGTCACAAAATCATATTGCGCACCGCCGCGGATATTGCCCGAGACATAAATATTTCCGAGGTTATCGACAGCGATGGCTTGCGCCGCAACCGAAAATCCGTCGGCATGATGATAGCGCGCCGCCCATTGCTCGACGCCGGCGGAATTATATTTGATCGTCACACAATCGGTTCCCCTGCCGAAACTCGAGCCGGTCACATAAACATTGCCGATGGCGTCAACGGCAAGCCCCGTCAAATCATCAGGTCCATTGGAAGCGCCGCTGTAACGGGCAACCCATTGCTCTTTGCCATTGGCATCATACTTGATCGTCGTGTAATCCGTGTTCGTTCCGTCCTTTGTGTGGTAGGCGTAACCGGCGACGTACACGTTGCCCAGACGATCAACTTCAAGCGCCACCGGTGAGTCGGGCAGATTTCCCGGCGCATTGTAGCGGGCCACCCATTGTTGCACGCCGGCGGAATTGTATTTGATGGTGGCATAATCTCCGCGCGTGTCAACGCCCTCGCTCTCGCCGGTGACATAAACATTTCCCGCCGCGTCAACTTTGATGGCGGCGGCATGGTCGAAAAAATTTCCCGGCCCATTGTAACGCGCAGCCCATTGCTGCAGGCCGTTGTGGTTGAATTTGACGGTCGCGAAATCCGTTGCGGACTTCGGTCCCTCGCTGAAGCCGGTGACATAAACATTTCCCAGGTCGTCGACGGCAAAAGCCCGAGCATCGTCCCGCGAAGCGCCGGCCCCGGTTTCCCGATTCAGCCACAACCGGTCGCCGGCAGCGTTATATTTGAAGGTGGCAAAATCATAATCGTTGTACGAAGCTTCGCTGCGCCCCGTCACATAAACATTGCCGAACGCATCAACCGTCAAATCACTGGCTTGATCATATCCGTTCGCCGGCCCATTGTAACGCGCAATCCATTGGCGGACGCCGCTCGTTGAATATTTAATCGTGGCATAATCATCTTGCGCATACCAGATGCTGCCGGCGCTTCGACTCTCGCCCGTGACGTAGACATTCCCGGCGCCATCGAGAACGATCTTTGTCGCCCGATCATATTCATTGACGGGGCCGTTATAATGATCCACCCAGTCTTCCTTGCCGGCGGCGTCATATTTAATCGTGGCGTAGTCACCGAAAGTCCCCTGTCCCCAACTATTTCCAGTAACGTAAACATTTCCGGCTTTATCCACGGCGAGCGCCTCGGCAAACTCGCTATCATTCGCCGGACCGTTGTAGCGCGCGACCCATTGTTGCACGCCGGCGCCGTTATATTTGACGGTCGCATAATCCGACGCGCCATTCTCCGCGGCTTGGCTCGTTCCGGTGACATAGACGTTTCCCGAGCCGTCCACCGCAATGGCAACGGTCCGATCATTCGCATTGGGCTTACTATCATTGTTATAGCGCGCCACCCACTGTTCAATTCCGGCAGAATTGTATTTGACCGTAGCATAATCTCCGGACGTTTCCGTAGAATAGCTGTCACCGGTCACGTAAACATTTCCTGAGCGATCGCGAGCCAGCGCCGTTGCGCCGGCGCCTGAATTTTGCGGTCCGCTATAGCGGGCCACCCACTGTTGGACGCCGTTGGTATTGTATTTGATCGTGGCATAGTCAGTCTCCACAGCGCCCGCGCTTCCGCCGGTGATATAAACATTGCCCAACTCATCGACGGCCAGCGCACTCAGCCAATCCTCCGCATGCCCCGGCCCATCGTAGCGTGCGGCCCATTGCTCCTCGCCGGCGGAATTATATTTGATCGCGAGATAATCCCAGCCGGTTTTTGCGCCGGCACTCCGTCCCGCGACATAAACATTTCCGCTCACCTCCAGCGCGATCTTCGTGGCCATATCATCGCTATCGAAGGGACTGTTATAACGAGCTTCCCAAAGTTTGGCGCCCGCCGGATTATATTTGATAATCAAACCGTCTCGGCCATACGGCAATTTGCTGATCGAACCAACGACATAAACATTGCCGGCAGCATCAACCGTTATCGCATGAGCTTCGTCCCAGCTTGGCGCCAGTTGCGAGGCATAATTGGCCACCCAACCGATTCTCAAATTTCCTTCCGTCTTTTTAATCAGATTAAATTGGAGCGGCCCGGCCTGTCGAAGCAAAAACGGATTATTCCGGAATTTTTTTTGCGCATGCTGCCATTGTAAAAAGGGCGACTCTCTCCATAACCCGTCGCGCGGCGCCCAATTGTTTTGTTGCAACAACGCTTCTTGCGCTATTGCCGGCGCAACCACGATTAAAGCTGAAATGGCGGCGATGAGTAGCGTGCGTTTCATAATCGGCCTCATCACTTTATCAAACCGTTTGCTTCAAATAATATAACTCAATTCGACTAAAATCCAAATAGAAAAATGTCCGCCGGCGTAATTGGGTGGTAGCGCAAACATTCTGCCTGTCCCGCGAGCGGGACGCTACGTTTTTCACTGGCAACTGCAATGAATTTCCCCGAAGCCGATTCCCGGCCCTTTCCAGACGAAAGCTTCGCTCGTGCGCGCGTTTTCCCAAAAGAACAAACCACGTTTACGCGGGAAATTGCCGATCTCGTTCATCGTCTCGGCGTCGAATAAACGGCCGTTTTTCATCACGAACAAAATATGCTCGCTATTTTGGATAATGTCAAGCGGGTTTTGATTCAGCACGATCAAATCCGCCAGCTTGCCTTTTTCCAGCGAGCCGATCTCGCCATCGAGGCCGAGATATTGCGCGCCGTGCAACGTTGCGGCGCGAATGGCTTGCAGCGGCGACATGCCGCCCTGCGCGAACATCCACATTTCCCAATGCGCGCCGAGGCCTTGCAATTGGCCGTGCGCGCCGAGTTGAACTTTCGTGCCGGCCTCGAGCAGCGCTTTCGCGGTTTGCGCATTGGTGACATGGCCGAAATCATCATCCGGAATCAGCATGCGGCGTCGCGCGCGCGAATCAATGATCGGTCGCGGGATGAAATTGAGCAAGCGTGATTTTTCCCACACATTCGTTTTTTGATACCAAAAATTTTCTCCCCAGATGCCGCCGTAAGCCACCACCAACGTCGGCGTGTAACCGGTTTGGCTCGCGCCCCATAATTTGAGCACGTCCTGATAAACCGGCGCAATCGGAATCGAGTGCTCGACGCCGGTGTGGCCGTCGAGAATCATGCTGAGGTTGTGATAAAAAGTTGAACCGC
>Ga0247727_10019706_pt1 | contig 10421 bp, 8 predicted proteins | sample WisWelCaveWW1625_FD_202498 | JGI IMG/M metagenome (GOLD analysis project Ga0247727, IMG submission 202498) | Biofilm microbial communities from Wishing Well Cave, Virginia, United States - WW16-25 | ecosystem: Environmental > Aquatic > Deep subsurface > Groundwater > Cave microbial mat | place... | reverse complement strand
CGTGACCGTCGCGAGCTACGTGACCGAGCGCACGGGAAAGGATAGCTCCGAGCAGCTCCGCAAGGTCTTTTCCGAGACTTTCCCTTCGGTACCGGCAAAACAGCGCTCCACCCTGCTCGCCAGTGAGAAGGAGCTGCGCAAGTTCATCGATCAGAAGAACAAGGAGTCGGAACAGAAGCTCAAGATGCTAACGAAGGCCCGGATCCCAATGCTGACGCTGCTGAGGGCCATCAGCGAGGCCTTCCCTGCTCAGACCCGCGTGGACGTGAATCGCTTGCAGATTGACGACAAGAGCTTCTCGATGGATGGCGCGCTTTACGAGGGGGATCTCAAGGCAGTCACCGAGAATCTGAAGAAGGTGACCGTACTGGCCAATATCGCCCTGCAGTCCGAGGGTCAGCGGTTTTCGTTCCGCGGCGACGTCGTTGGGAGGCAGTGATGGAGCTGGCAAACAGGATCCGAGACTGGTTGAAGGAAAACGCCCCGATGGTCACGGGGCTGTCCGAGAACAAGTACGTTCGGATGGTCTACGATCGCTTCGCAAGCCTACCCGGCACCCAGCAGCGCCACGCCCTGCTCGGTGGCCTGGGCGGAATCGTGTTTCTTGTTTTCGGATATCTTTTCTTTTCATACATCTCACTCTGGTCCGATTCGGGACGGGGAGATCGTAACCAGTCCCTGGTCGATCTTCTCCAGACCTACCAGAGGGACAATCGCGACAAGGCCGCCAAGATCCAGTACCTGGAGCGGAACTCCGTCCTGGCGGCGGCCGGCGCGCTCCGGCAACACCTTGTCGATCAGGCTAAGGCGGCATCGGTGTCCCCCAAGCTCATCGAAGCGGATGAAAAGGCCGGTGCAACACCCCCGGGGGAAGACGGGAAGGGCGGTGAGGTGCGGATCAAGGAGGCGACGGTAACCCTCTCGAGGATCACTCTCGCTCAGCTCAAGAATTTCCTATCAACGGTGGAGTTCGGTCAATACAACCTGAGCGTGTCGTCCCTAAAGGTCACAAACGACGATAAACTGCGTGGCTATATGAAGGCAGAGCTCGGAATCGTGGCGTATCTGGCTGGAACGGAGACCTCCGAGTGATGAAGCCGAAACTTGGTACGATTCTGATTTGTGCCGGCTTGTTCGTCTTCTTCGTTATCCTCTCTTTTCCCTATAAGAACCTTCGCGGAGCGATCTTCGGCCAGATTTATTCGGCAACGAAGGTCGTGATAACGGCGGACGACCTTTACCCCTCTTTTTTAGGATGGCCCGGAATCGTTCTAACGAATGCCACCATCTCGCTTCCCGCTCACATGGGAGACATGGAGTTCTCGGCGAAAAAGATCACGCTCCGGGCAGGCATAGGCTCGTTGTTCCCCCCGGCGCCAAGCGTGTCGGTCAGCCTCAGCAAGCTTAAGGGAGGCGGCGATCTGTACGTTCGGATTGTTCCCTCGCGAAGCGCCATGACGCTTCGCATATCAACTGATGCGTTCGACCTGAAACAGCTCAAGGTCGCCCTATTCCCGGAGCCAATAGCCGGAAAGATTAGCTCCGACGTGGACATGTCGGTCGATCCGGCGGACCTGTCGAAGACCACCGGCTATGCCATGATCGATGGCAAGGAAATCAAGATCCCCGGCCAGAATCTCCAAGGCATTATTCTTCCCTCGGTTCCCATGGGAGTACTCAAAGCGGCAATCAATGTACGAAATGGCAGCGCGGAGATCGCCACCTTCACATTCGGCGAAAAGGGCGGCGACTTTCAAGGCTCGCTTGCCGGAGATTTCCGGATGTCACAGGTGTTCACGAGTTCTTACCTTACGCTTCTATTGAAGGTCCAGCTCTCGGAGAAATACCGCACCGATCCATCATCCGCCACTCTGGTCGCTTTTCTCGAGTCGTTCAAATCAGCCGCCCCGGGTGACTATGCGATGAAATGGGCGGCCTCGCTGCAGGACATGTCCACCAACGTCATGAGCGCGATTCCACAGAAGGCCAACTGATTTGATCGGGAACCATAGGTTCCCGATCAAATCATCCTGAGCGAAGCGAAAGGATCCTAAGACTCTACCGCACGCCCCATTCTCCACGCGCGGCCTATAAGAAGGCGAAAAAAGCAGAATCCAGCCGCCAGCCACGAGGCCCATGCGACGAAGTGTAGGTGAAATCCCGGGCGAACAAACAGTGCCCTAATATCGAACACCAGCTCACCGAATGGCGGCAGAACTGAGTAAAGAGCCTTCCCTGTAGGCACCCAGGCTGGAATCTGGTCCACGATCGTCGCGAGATCGAATCGGAAAAATGCCGCGCCCATCTGAAGCACGAATAGCCCTACCGCCCCGAGGAAGAAGGTGGGGATCTGGCCCAAGACCAGCGCAAGGCAGGCAAGCACGAATGTGAGCGTTTCGAAGGCGAGCGTTTCCAGAACCAGGACACCGGCAAGCCCGCTCCACGGAAAGTCTTTGGCAAGAAACGTCGAGAAACCGAAGTTCAGGCCGAAGCTGAGAAGCAGAATGAGGTGCTGTGTCACCAGCAACCCCAGCGCGGTAATCCCGTACGCGGCTGGAAAGCACCATCTGGAGAGAGGCATGGCGAAAGTCAACGGCCCTCTCATTCCCTGATGGAGATAAGGCACCAACCAAATCCCGTACACGGCGGAAACGAAGGCCCCGGTGGCTAGCTGGAGGAACAGGGCAACGAAGAGCGTATCGTAGCCAACGACTGCCGAGACCACACCCTGGAGGTGCTCATTCACAAGCCCCATCATTTTCAGGCCAATGAATGGGACAAGGAAGGCAAAAAGCAGAAACACGACAAGCATGCGCGTACGCACGACATGTAGACAACAGAGCCGTAGAAGAGCAATCACGCTGTGCCCCCCCCACCGACCTTGGCCGCGAAGGCACTTTCCACGCTCCCGAAACCAGCAACGGCTTCCCCTACGGTACCTGACCAAGCCAATCTTCCCGCATGGAGGATCGCGATATCGGTGCAGGTCTTTTCCACCTCCGCAAGGATGTGGGAGCTGTAGAGGAGCGTCCCACCGTCGGCGCAATAGGCCGCGAGCTTCTCCCGTAGCCGGATAATGATTACCGGATCGAGGCCGTTCAAAGGCTCATCGAGGATCAGCAGGTCTGGGGAACCGATAAACGCCTGTGCAATAAGAAGCCGTCTGCGCATGCCCTTGGAATAGTCTCGCACGGTCTTGCGAGGATCCAGCTCGATCCAGCTGAGCAACTGCTCGATTTCATCTCTTCCCCGTGCCGGACCATGACAACGCATACTTCCGACGATGGACAGGTATTCTCCCCCGGTAAGGTACTCCGGTGGCAGGGCCTCTTCGGGCGCGTAGCCTACCCGCCGCAGCACCTCGGGATGACCAGGAACGCATCCAAACACCCGCACACTCCCCTGCCGGGGTTGCTTCATGCCGAGAAGGCAACGCAAGGTGCTTGTCTTTCCCGCACCATTGACACCCAGCAACCCCAGGCTCCGACCTTTGGGGATTGCGAAGGAAAGCCCGGCAACGGCACACGACCGCCCGTAAAACACATGAAGGTTATCGATGGTAACTACAGTGCTCTCGATCACGCCATCTTTCGCCGGACAGGCAAGCAGAGTATATCAGTGGAATGGCGTCTACCAGTCCCAAGGGCCATGCCTTCGGGCTCGACGTCGGCGGTACGGATATCAAGGGTGTAGCCTACAGTTCCGACGGCCGCATACTTGCGGAAGCTCATTTTCCCTCACGCGCGAACGAAGGTCCCCCGGCCGTCGTGCAGGCAATTCACCGGATGGTAGATGCTTTGACTGAAGTAGCGGGTTTCACGCCCGTGATGGGGATCGGCTGTGCCGGATCCGTAGACGTGCAGAGGGGAATTGTCCGTACGTCTCCCAATTTCGCTGGCTGGAGGGATGTCCCGTTGAGCGACCTGGTTCGCAGGGAGTGCGGAATTCTGCCTATCATAGAGAATGATGCGAATTGCGCGGTCTTCGCAGAGTTTCGAGTCGGCGCAGGGAGGGGCCTGCAAAATATCGTGCTCCTTACTCTTGGAACAGGAATTGGAGGGGGCCTCGTCCTAGGCGGCCGACTCTACCGCGGTAGCACCGGTACCGCCGGTGAACTAGGACACTTCACTCTGGTAAAGGATGGCGTAGCCTGCCCGTGTGGCAATCAAGGATGCTTTGAGAGATATGCGTCGGGAACGGCCCTGAGCCTCCTCGGAGAGGGAGCATCACCAGCAGAGATACTCCGCCAAGCCATGGATCCCAATCACAGGTACGCGGCAATCGTCGCTAAATGGCTCGACTCACTGGCCGCAGGGATGGTCGGCGTCTTCAATGCGCTTGATCCCGACAGCGTAATTCTTGGCGGTGGATTGAGCCAGGGGCTGGCCCCATACCTCGCACGTCTGCAGGGAATGGTACGCGGTCGCGTATTTCCGTCGGTTGCGTCGCAACTCAAGGTGAGACTTGCCGAGCTGGGCAACACCAGCGGCAGCATAGGTGCAGCCTTACTGGCTGCTAGTGGATGAGCGTCCCACACCGCGGCCAGCGAATTTTTCCGACCCCTGTCCAGGGCGCATCGTGATCCAGGGAGAGCCAAATGACCTGTGCTTTGCCTTTTAGGTGATCACGCGGAACAAGTCCCCACGAACGACTGTCGTAAGAATCATCCCGATTATCACCCAGCACGAAGAACTTATCCGGGGGAACTATTTCTACTTGCGTATCCGATGAGAAATCATAGGTCTTGCGATTCGAGTGCTTGATAAAGTGGATCGCACTCCCAAGATACTCGCGATAGACGTCAGCACTCGGCTCTGCATCGCCAATCAACTTCGCCACAAGAGCGGGATCCGTTACGCGTTCCGCCTTCACAATCTCACCGTTGACGTAGATTGATTTCCCCTTGAACTCAAGCCGATCCCCAGGAACTCCGACAACTCGCTTGATATAGTGAAGCGTCTCTTCCTTCGGAAAAAGAAACACTACGACATCACCCCGCTTAGGTTCCGCCCACGCGGCAAACTCGATTTTGGTAAACGGGATCGACAAGCCATAACTAAACTTTGACACGAAAATATGATCACCAATACGCAATGTTGGCATCATGCTGCTTGAGGGAATCTTAAAGGGCTCGATCAGAAACGCCCGTACCAACACAACCGCAAGCAGCGATAGGAAAAGTGTACGCGCGATGTCCCTTCGGCCCTCCACATCGTCGCTTAGATTTCTCCCTGGGGAGGCTTCCGGACCATCAACCATGAGTTGTCAGATTCCTAAAAAAAACCCGGGTAGCCTTCGCTACCCGGGTAGAAATAATGGGGCATCGTGCTACGTTCCCGCGCAGTTTCCCGCGCAGTATCATCGCCGATGAGCGGCTTAACTTCTGTGTTCGGAATGGGAACAGGTGTATCCCGCTCTCTATAAACACCCCAAGTCGAAGATTCTGAGGAGCACAGTAAACCCCATAAGGGTATGCTCCAATCATAATCAAAGACAATGCATAGGGCGAATGCGTCGATTCCCAATATAAATAAAAGCTAAGCCTCACGGCCAATTAGTACTGGTTAGCTGAACGCATTACTGCGCTTACACACCCAGCCTATCAATCTCGTAGTCTTCAAGTGGCCTTTAGGGGACTTGCGTCCCAGGGATATCTTATCTTGAGGTCGGTTTCCCACTTAGATTCTTTCAGCGGTTATCCGTTCCAGACTTAGCTACCCAGCAATGCCCCTGGCGGGACAGCTGGAACACCAGCGGTCTGTCCATCCCGGTCCTCTCGTACTAAGGACAGCTCCTCTCAAATATCCTCCGCCCACGGTAGATAGGGACCGAACTGTCTCACGACGTTCTAAACCCAGCTCGCGTACCACTTTAATCGGCGAACAGCCGAACCCTTGGGACCTACTACAGCCCCAGGATGTGATGAGCCGACATCGAGGTGCCAAACCTTCCCGTCGATGTGAACTCTTGGGGAAGATCAGCCTGTTATCCCCGGAGTACCTTTTATCCGTTGAGCGATGGTCCTTCCATTTGGTGCCACCGGATCACTAGGACCTGCTTTCGCACCTGCTCGAGATGTCTCTCTCGCAGTTAAGCTCCCTTATGCCCTTGCACTCTACGGCTGGTTTCCAATCAGCCTGAGGGAACCTTTGTACGCCTCCGTTACGATTTGGGAGGCGACCGCCCCAGTCAAACTGCCCACCAGACACTGTCCCTGAGCCGGATTACGGCTCTAGGTTAGAACCCCAAGCTAGTAAGGGTGGTATTTCAAGGACGGCTCCACGAGAGCTAGCGCTCCCGCTTCAAAGCCTCCCACCTATCCTACACATACTAGCCCGAGATCCAATGCCAAGTTACAGTAAAGGTTCACGGGGTCTTTCCGTCTTACCGCGGGTAGACTGTATCATCACAGCCTGTCCAGTTTCGCCGAGTCTCTGGTTGAGACAGTGGGGAAGTCGTTACGCCATTCGTGCAGGTCGGAACTTACCCGACAAGGAATTTCGCTACCTTAGGACCGTTATAGTTACGGCCGCCGTTTACTGGGGCTTCGGATCAAAGCTTCACCTAACGGTTAACCTCTCCCCTTAACCTTCCAGCACCGGGCAGGCGTCAGACCATATACGTCGTCTTGCGACTTCGCATAGCCCTGTGTTTTTAGTAAACAGTCGCTACCCCCTGCTCTCTGCGACCCGTTTCCGCTTCCGCTGTTCACGGTCACGTACTTAGGGCACACCTTCTTCCGAAGTTACGGTGTCAATTTGCTTAGTTCCTTAACCAGAGTTCTCTCGAGCGCCTTAGGATTCTCTCCTCACCCACCTGCGTTGGTTTACGGTACGGGCACTATAACTGCTCGCTACGAGGCTTTTCTCGGAAGCATGGGATTTGTCACTCGGAGAAACCCGAAGGAGTCTCCTCGTCCCGGCCCTCAGGCGTATGCACCGCGGATTTTCCAACGGCGCGCCCTACGGCTTTTCAAGTCCATTTCCACTCGGACTCTGACATACCCTTCTCCGTCCCCCCTTCGCTGATAACGCAGCTCCAGTGGCACAGGAATATTAACCTGTTTTCCATCGCCTACGCATTTCTGCCTCGGCTTAGGTCCCGGCTAACCCTGGGAGGATTAACCTTGCCCAGGAACCCTTGGGTTTACGGCGGACGGGTTTTTCACCCGTCTTATCGCTACTCGTACCAGCATATTCACTTCTATTTCGTCCACTAGTGCTCTCGCTCTAGCTTCAGCCTACAATAGAACGCTCCCCTACCGCCGGACTTACGTCCGACCCGTAGCTTCGGTACTAGACTTGAGCCCCGTTAAATTTTCGGCGCGCGCTCGCTTGACCAGTGAGCTATTACGCTTTCTTTAAAGGATGGCTGCTTCTAAGCCAACCTCCTGGCTGTCTGTGCGCTCGCACAACCTTTCCCACTTAGTCTAGATTTTGGGACCTTAGCTGACGGTCTGGGCTGTTTCCCTCTCGAATATGAAGTTTATCCCACATCTTCTGTTTCCAGTGGTCCAATTAGACGGAATTCGGAGTTTGGTTGGGTTTGGTAGTCTTGTAGGACCCCTAGCCCATCCAGTGCTCTACCTCCGTTAATCATGCCACCAGACTCTACCTAAATAGATTTCGGGGAGAACTAGCTATCTGCAAGTTTGATTAGCCTTTCACTCCTAGACACAGCTCATCCGCCACGTTTTCAGCCATGGTCGGTTCGGACCTCCACAGATTTTTACATCTGCTTCATCCTGGCCATGTCTAGCTCACTTGCTTTCGAGTCTACTCCTTGCAACTAAGCGCCCGTTTAAGACTCGCTTTCGCTGCGGCTACACCTCAATTGGCTTAACCTCGCTACAAAGAGTAAGTCGCTGGTTCATTATACAAAAGGTACGCTCTCAGGCGTGCCTCCGAAGAGGCATAGCCCTTGAACTGTTTGTAAGCATACAGTTGCAGGTTCTATTTCACTCCCCTTATCGGGGTTCTTTTCACCTTTCCCTCGCGGTACTTGTACGCTATCGGTTGCTGAGTAGTATTTAGCCTTGGAAGATGGTCCTCCCGGATTCCCACAGGATTGCACGTGTCCCGTGGTACTTGGTAGCCCTTCGAAAGAGACAGAGTTTTGTGTACGGGACTATCACCCTCTTTGGTCCGCCGTTCCAGGCGGTTCCACTCGCTGTGTCTTTTGTAACTTTCTGACGACTTGGTAGAGCCGTCTGAAGAGTACCGCAACCCCATATATGCAACGCCTACCAGCTATGCGCATATATGGTTTGGGCTGTTCCCCGTTCGCTCGCCACTACTAAGGGAATCTCATTTGATTTCTCGTCCTGAAGGTACTGAGATGTTTCAGTTCCCTTCGTTTGCCATCAGCGCCTATGAATTCAGCGCTAACTGCCAGAAGTTTATTCTGGCGGGTTTCCCCATTCGGAAACCTCCGGATCACGACCTGTTTAGCGGCTCCCCGGAGATTATTGCAGCTATCCGCATCCTTCTTCGCCTCTCAGCACCAGGGCATTCACCGTATGCTCTTAGTAGCTTAGCGACCTTTAATCGAGAATCTTACCAGTTTAAGAAAACTGGACATTCACCCTATGCAATTGTCAAAGACCGTGTGTGACTCAATAGTCACGCCAAAATCTGGTGGGCCCAGGAAGAGTTGAACTTCCGACCCCCGCCTTATCAGAGCGGTGCTCTAACCAACTGAGCTATAGGCCCGAAGCTCGGCTAACTCGGCCGGCCCGATACCAGCAAATCGCTGGTCCCTCAAAACTAGCTAGCAGCTACTAACCAAAAAACGTGCATTGACCATTAGTTTCGTTCCTAGAAACTAACGTTCCCAAAAACTACTCCTAAGAAAGGAGGTGATCCAGCCGCAGGTTCCCCTACGGCTACCTTGTTACGACTTCACCCCAATCATCGATCGCACCTTGGGCACCTTCCCCCTTACGGTCGGTATAGCGACTTCTGGTGCAATCAACTTTCGTGGTGTGACGGGCGGTGTGTACAAGGCCCGGGAACGTATTCACCGCGGCGTGCTGATCCGCGATTACTAGCGATTCCAGCTTCATGAAGTCGAGTTGCAGACTTCAATCCGAACTGAGACCGGCTTTCTGAGATTAGCTCCCTCTTGCGAGTTGGCAACTCTTTGTACCGGCCATTGTAGCACGTGTGTTGCCCTGGATATAAAGGCCATGAGGACTTGACGTCATCCCCACCTTCCTCCGGTTTAACACCGGCAGTCTCCCTAGAGTGCCCAACTTAATGGTGGCAACTAAGGACAAGGGTTGCGCTCGTTAAGGGACTTAACCCGACATCTCACGATACGAGCTGACGACAGCCATGCAGCACCTGTCTCCCGGCCCCCGAAGGGGAAGCCCTATCTCTAGGGCGGTCCGAGGATGTCAAACCCAGGTAAGGTTTTTCGCGTTGCATCGAATTAAACCACATGCTCCACCGCTTGTGCGGGCCCCCGTCAATTCCTTTGAGTTTTAACCTTGCGGCCGTACTTCCCAGGCGGGGTACTTAATGCGTTAGCGTCGACACTGCAGGGGTCAATTCCCGCAACATCTAGTACCCATCGTTTACGGCGTGGACTACCAGGGTATCTAATCCTGTTTGCTCCCCACGCTTTCGCGTCTCAGCGTCAGAAATGGTCCAGAAGGCCGCTTTCGCCACCGGTATTCCTCCTAATATCTACGAATTTCACCTCTACACTAGGAATTCCACCTTCCTCTACCATTCTCTAGCTAGCCAGTTTCGGATGCACTTCCTCGGTTGGGCCCAGGGATTTCACACCCGACTTAGCTGACAGCCTACACGCGCTTTACGCCCAATGATTCCGAACAACGCTTGCACCCTACGTATTACCGCGGCTGCTGGCACGTAGTTAGCCGGTGCTTCCTTTAAAGGTACCGTCAATAAAAGTGGATATTAGCCACTCTCACTTTCGTTCCTTCCGACAGGGCTTTACGACCCGAAGGCCTTCGTCACCCACGCGGCGTCGCTGCGTCAGGGTTTCCCCCATTGCGCAAGATTCCCTACTGCTGCCTCCCGTAGGAGTCTGGACCGTGTCTCAGTTCCAGTGTGGCTGATCAACCTCTCAGATCAGCTAACCATCATAGCTTTGGTGGGCTGTTACCCCGCCAACAGGCTAATGGTGCATAAGCCCATCCTTAAGCGATAGCTTACAAGTAGAGGCCATCGTTTAACCCCTGCTACTTATGTAGCTGTGGTCTCATTCGGTATTAGCCCTCCTTTCGGAAGGTTATTCCCATCTCAAGGGGAGGTTACCTATGTATTACTCACCCGTTTGCCACTTTACTCATGGCCGAAGCCACTTTCTCGTTCGACTTGCATGTATTAGGCACGCCGCCAGCGTTCGTTCTGAGCCAGGATCAAACTCTTCAGTTAAAGCATCTTGAGTTC
>Ga0247727_10019705_pt1 | contig 10422 bp, 7 predicted proteins | sample WisWelCaveWW1625_FD_202498 | JGI IMG/M metagenome (GOLD analysis project Ga0247727, IMG submission 202498) | Biofilm microbial communities from Wishing Well Cave, Virginia, United States - WW16-25 | ecosystem: Environmental > Aquatic > Deep subsurface > Groundwater > Cave microbial mat | place... | reverse complement strand
ACGACGCGGATCTCGGTGGGCGCCGGGCCCTCCTGGATGAAGTAGAAGTGGTCGCCGGCGGGGCTGACGTCGTAGTCGTGGCCGGCGTGCCAGTAGCGGCCTTCGAATAGCAAGCGAGGGGCGCCGGCCTTGAAGGAAGGCTTCGTCTCGATCGGCACGACCATCAACTTGTCGCCGTTGCGGTAGTAGAGCTCGCGTCCACTGGCCGCCCAAACCGGCCTGTTGCCGCCCTCGGTAGAAACCTGCACGCGCGCCCCCGGACCCGGGAAGGCCTGGACGAAGATCTCCTCGCGGCCCGATTCGGTGGAGTCATAGGCGAGCCAGTGGCCATCGGGCGAAAGCGCCGACAAGCCGTCTACGAACTTGGTTTTCAGGTAGGGCTGCGGCTTGCGTTCCGCGCCCGCCTTGAGCGGGAGCAGCAAGATGTCCTGTAGCGTTTCCGGATGCCACTCCCCCATTACCAGCAGGCCGCCGTCCGGAGACCAGGTGTTGGCAAAGACCTGATACTCGCCGCCGGCGAGCTGCTCCTCGGGGCCGCTGCCGTCGGCCGCCTTCCAGTAGAGGCCGTAGCGGCCGTTGCGGAAGGAGGAGTAGGCGACCCGCTTGCTGTCGGGCGTCCACATCGGGTCGCGGTTGTCGTGTTCCAGGGTGAAGCGGGTCAGCGTGCCTCGCGCCAGTTCCAGGATCCAAACGTTCCAGGTGGGGCCTTCGATGGTGAGCGCCAGGCGGCGTCCATCGGGCGACAGGCTCATATCCTCGTAGGCGCGCCGGAGCGGGGTGAGCGGCCGTGCCGTGCCGCTGCGGTCTACAGCCACCAGAGATCGCTCGGCGTGGACCGAGCCCGACGGAACGTAGACGAGCGTGCCATCGGAGGCCACGCTGAAGTGCGCGAAGCCGCCGCCGGACAGGACGCCTTCCAGCACCGGCAGCGCCGGCCCGGTCACGGCCAGCTTGGCGAGATCAAACGGCGCCGCCAGCAGTGCTCCCCCGCGGGCGTAGACAAGCCGGGGCGGCAGATAACGCGCATCGGTCGCGCCCTGGAGCAGCACGCGGCGCTCGCCGGTCTTGAGAGTCAGCGCCTCGATCACCGCGTTTTCCTCGCTGGGGCCCCTGAAGGTCGTAAAAAGAACTACCTCACCGCCCGGGACGTGTTGTGGCAGGATGTGGCTGCTCTCGCCTTTTTTCGGATCGGGCGTGGTGACGGGCTCGGCCTTGCCGCCGCCCGCCGTCACCCGCCACAGGCCTCGCGCCCAGCCGTCCGGCGCAAAGATGATGGTGTCATCGCGTCCCCAACTTCCGCCGGCGCCCTGGGGAGCGTCCGCGAGAGTCGTCGGCGGGCCCCCGGCGACGGCGACCTTCTTGAGCTTGTCGCCGGCGAAGAACCCCAGCCACTGCCCGTCGGGGGAGAAGAAGGGGCTGAAGCCGCCCTCGGCGCCGGGGATGGGCTTGGCCTCGAACTGGTCCAGCGGGCGCAGATAAAGCTGCTGCGGGGCGCCACCGGAATGCGCGCGGTAAACCAGCCGCGTGCCGCCCGGGGAGAGGGCGAGGGCAACGCCCGGCCATGACGTTTCGAGCACTTGCCCCCGCGGGAAGGTGATGGCGGTGCGAGTCCGCGCTGGTCCGGCCGGGGGAGGCTTCAGGTTCCAGACCGCGAGTCCGGCGGAAAGGGCGCCGGCCAATGCGCCGCCGGCGCCCCAGAGGAGTGCCCGGGGCCATCGGCGCCGGGCGGGGAGGGCGACTGCCGGGGCGGCCAAGGTACTAGCGATGCCTGCGAGGACCTCCTCGATCTCCATGCGGGCGTCGCCGATGTCGCGCAGCCGGCGCTGCGGATCCTTCTGGAGGCAGCGGCGGAGCAGGGCCGTGACGCCGGCCGGCGTCGCCATGGGAAGCGCGTTCCAGTCCGGCTCGCTGCGCAGCACCGTCGCCAGCACGTCCTGGACGCTCGACCCACCGAAGGCCATCCGGCCGGTCAGCAGCTCATAGACGACGCAGCCGAACGACCAGATGTCGGTTCGGCGGTCGAGGGGCTTGGCGCGGGCCTGCTCGGGGCTCATATACGCCGCCGTGCCGAGGATCACCCCCGCCCGCGTGGGGGCCAGGCTCAAGGTGGGGGACTGCGACGGGTCGCCGCCGGGCCCTTCGTCGGCGAAGGCCTTGGCCAGGCCGAAGTCGAGCACCTTGACCTTCCCTTCCGGGGTGACCTTGACGTTGGCGGGCTTGAGGTCGCGGTGGACGATGCCTTTTTCGTGGGCGGCGGCGAGGGCTTCGGCAATCTGGCCGGCCAGGCGGAGGGCTTCGTCGACTTCGATCGGCCCGCGCAGGATTTCCCCCGGGACGTACTCGAGCACCAGGAAATGAACGCCATCGGCGTGCTCGAACCCGTGGATGGCGGCGATGTTGGGGTGGTTGAGCGAGGCCAGCACCCGGGCCTCGCGCTCGAAGCGGGCCAGCCGCTCGGGGTCGCGGGCGAACTCCTTGGGCAGCACCTTGAGGGCGACGTCGCGGCCGAGCTTGGTGTCGGTGGCGCGGTAGACCTCGCCCATGCCACCCTGGCCGAGCTTTTCGGTGACCTGGTAGTGGGCGAGGGTCTTACCGATCATCAGGAGGAAGGGTAGCACGTGCGGTGACGGGGTGCAGGCTCTCAGCCTGCCGCGTCGGCACGCCTGCCGTTCAATTGCGCGGAAATTGCGGTTTCGCCATCCAGATGTTGCCGGTGACCTCGGCCAGCTCGAACATCAACCTGTCGCTGGCCAAGCTCAGGCCCAGGTAGGGACGGCGGGCAGGATGCCGCGCCGAGTGCAGGTGATGGACGGGAAACGGTGATCCCCGAGGCCGTTTCGACGGCGCCAGCGGCTGCGCCCAGATGCAGCGGAAGCCGTCGCGGTTCGACGTGAAATACAGCAGGTTGCCATCGGGTGACCATAGAGGAATAAAGTCGTAGGTTTCACCGCCGGTTACAGGGATCCACTCGCTTTCCGGGGGCCCCGCCGTTCCGAACGGCGCGATAAAGAGGCGGGTTCGATCGCCCTGAACATTGGCCTGAAAACTGATCCAGCGCTGGTCCGGAGAAAGAGACGGATAATACAAGCGCGCCAGGAACTCGGTCTTCTCGCGAGTGGCGACATTGAAAAAGCGGAGGCCAGGCCTGGGAAGCCCCTGGTAGAAGATTCTTTGCTGGTCCGGCGACCACCCCCAGATCCGATTGCAACTCTCGCAGACCTTCTCGGCGACGCCGCCCGAAGCCACGTAAATCGCTTGGTCGACGTTATACGCTACCTTGGACCCGTCGGCGGTGATCTTCGGCTGGGACTCGTCCACGGGGGTCACTGTAAGCGGGGTTTCCTTACCGGTTTCCAGATCCTTGCGCCAGACATCCGCATTCCCGGACCTTCTCGAAATGAAGGCCACGTGCTTGCCGTCGGACGAGATGGAACCATTCCAATCCGCAGCCGCATCCTCGGTGAGCCGCTGGACCGGGCCGCTGACCTTGCCAAGGTTCGCGCCGTTGGCCGGGTCGAATCGGAGACTCCACAAGTCGAGGTTTTGGGAGCGGCTGTCGAACACGAGCCGGCCGCCGGCGGCGGCCGCCGGGTTTCCTTCCGCCGAAGTCCCGAAGGTGAGGCGCTGGGGCCCGCCCGTGGCCTGGCCGGTGGAGTGCGAGATCGCAAGATGCCACAAGTTGGTGGTGTCTCCGAGCCCGGCGGAGAAGAGGACGCGGTCGCCGACCCACTCGGCTGCGGCTTCGGAGCCGAAGCCGACTTCCGCCCACAAGAGTCCCTGGCGGCGCAGGATATCGAAGGCTCCCGTCCTGATAGCGCGCCCCCCTTCCAGCGGCGTCACCCACCAATCGTAGCTTTCTGACAGGTTACGGCCCCTGGGCCTTCCGAGAAACAACAGGCGCTTGCCATCGGGCGACCAGGAAGGGAACCGGGCATCGCCGAAGTCAGGCTGCAACTGGCGAGGAGCGCCGCCGTGTGAGTCCACCACGTACATCTTCACGCCCGGCAGGTCAATGGCGCCGGCGCCAAACGCGATTAAGCGGCCGTCCGGGGAATAGCGGGGCCGGCGGCCGCCTTTGACCAGCAACCGGGCCTCGCCGCCAAGCGCGGGAACCAGGTAGATGCCGCCGCCGTCGCGCTCGGACCGGAAGGCGACGGTGCGGCCGTCGGGAGAGAAGGCCGGCTCGCGGTCGTCGGCCGCATCGGTGGTGAGCCGGATCGCGGCGCCCCCTCCGACCTGCTGCACCCAGATGTCGAGATTCCCCTGGCCGCCGCGATCGGAGGCGAAGGCCACCAGCTCGCCGCTCGGGGAGATGGCCGGCTCGATGGTCAACCCCGGATCAGAGGTCAGCCGGGTCAAGACCAGCGGAGGCTGCTCGACCGCCGGGCGCCGCAGCCGCCAGCCCACAGCGACAGCGCCGGCCGCCAGCACCAGCCCCGCCGCGATTGCCGGGAGTAGCAGGCGACGGGGAACGCGGGCCGCCGGACGAATCGGCGCGACCCCCGCGCCCGATTCCGATTCCTCCTTCAGCTCCTCGAGCGCCAGCTTCACGTCATCTATGTGCTGGATGCGGCGGTCCACGTCCTTGCGCAGGCAGCGCCCGAGGATTCGCTCGAGCTCCGCCGGAACCCCTTCGACGAGGAGGCCGGCGGCCTTCGGCTCCTGATGCAGGATGGCCGTCAGGGTGGCGAGCTTCGACTCGCCCTGGAACGGCCCGCGGCCGGTCACCATCTCGTAAAGCACCGAGCCGAAAGAGAAGATGTCGCTGCGGGCGTCCACTGGCTTAGCCTGGGCTTGCTCCGGCGACATGTAGGCGACGGTGCCCAGGATCGTGCCGTCCTCGGTGCGGGCGCGCAGGGTCTCGGTGGGGGCCGCGTCGTCGCTGTCGGCCTGTTCGGTGAGTTTGGCCAGGCCGAAGTCGAGCAGCTTGATGTGGCCCTTGTCCCCGACCATGACGTTGGCCGGTTTCAGATCCCGGTGGACGATGCCGGCGGCGTGCGCGGCGGTCAAGGCATCGGCGATCTGGACGGCGTACTTCAGGGTCTCGCGCAGCGGCAGACCCATACGGCCGATCACCTCGTCGAGCGGTTTGCCGGGGACGAACTCCATGGCGATGAAGTCGACCCCGCCGTCATTATCGATATCGTAGATCGTAACAATATTCGGATGGTTCAGCGCCGAGGCGGACTTGGCCTCCTGCACGAAGCGCCGCTTGCGTTCCGGGTTGGCGACAGCCTCGGCGGCCAGCACCTTGATGGCGACCGGGCGGTCCAGGTGCGTGTCGCGGGCCTTGTACACCACCCCCATGCCGCCCTGGCCGAGCTTCGATTCAATCCGGTAATGGCCCAGCGTCTGGCCGATCATCGCGCCTGGAGTGTATTCTACGGTATCTACAAGGTAACCGCCATGACCACGCCCTGGGGTGAGATCGAGGTTTCCGACGCGCACGTCCATTTCTTCTCCCGCCGGCTTTTCGAGACCCTGGCCGCCGGGATACCACTCGATGACATCGGCGCCAAGCTCGGCTGGGACATCCCGGGGCCGGACGCGACCGAGCTGGCCGGCCGCTGGGTCGCCGAGCTCGACCGGCACGGCGTGAAGCGCTCGGTTGCGATCGCCAGCGTTCCCGGGGACGAGGGCTCGGTGGCCGACGCTGTTCGGGCCTACCCCCACCGGCTCATCGGCTACTTCATGCTCAACCCCACCGCCGAGGACGCCGCCGCCCGCGCCCGCCTGGCCATCGAGAAACTGGGGCTCAAGGGGGTCTGCCTGTTTCCAGCCATGCACCGCTTCTCCGTGCAAGAGGACCGGCTGCGCCCCATCTACGAATCCGCCCGGCTGGTCTTCGTCCACAGCGGCGTGCTCAGCGTCGGGGTGCGGAAGAAGCTCGGCCTGCCGTCGCCGTTCGACATGAGCTTCTCGAATCCGATCGACCTGCACCGGGTGGCGCTCGAGTTCCCCAAGGCCCACTTCGTCATTCCCCACTTCGGCGCCGGCTACTTCCGCGAGACGCTCATGCTGGGCGACCTGTGCCCCAACGTCTACGTGGACACATCGAGCAGCAATTCCTGGGTTCGGTACGCGGCCGGCCCTCGCGACCTCAACGAGGTCTTCACCCGTGCGCTCGATGTGTTCGGCCCCCGGCGCATGCTGTTCGGAACGGATTCGTCGTTTTTTCCGCGCGGCTGGAATGCCGAAATCTTCCGGACCCAGACAGAGGCCCTGCATCAACTGGGCGTCAGCGCCGCCGATGCCGCCTTGATCCTTGGTGGAAACCTGGAAAGGTTGGCCGCATTGTAGTACCATCTCTCGAAGGAGGCTTTCCCATGGCCAGCCGGAAACTCAGCCGCCGCGACATCTTCCGCGCCGGAGCCCTGACGGCCGTCGCCGGGGCAGTACCCGCATCCAAAGCGGCCGCCCCCGCGACCCCCGCCACCAACCGCGCCGCCAACCTCTACACCCGCATCGGCGTGCGGCCGTTCATCAACTGCACCGCCACCTACACCATCAACAGCGGCACCCTGACCCTGCCCGAGGTCAAGGAGGCGATGGATGAAGCCTCCCGCTACTCGGTGAACATCGATGAGCTGATGGAGAAGGTCGGGGAGCGGCTGGCCAAGCTGCTGGGCGCCGAGTTCGGCATCGTGACAGCCGGGGCCGCCGCCGCCCTCACCCATGCCACCGCCGCCTCGATCGCCGGGGCCGACCCCGAGAAGATGCAGCAGTTGCCCGACCTCACCGGACTCAAGAACGAGGTGATCACGCCGCGCTGGTCGCGCAACGTCTACGACCACGCCATCCGCATGGTCGGGGTGAAGATGATCGAGATCGAGAGCCGCGAGGAGCTCGACGCGGCGTTCGGCAAGCGCACCGCCATGGTGGCCGTGCTCGGCTCCTCCGAGCCCCGGGGCAAGGTGCGCCTGGAGGAAATCGCCGAAGCCGCGCACAAGCACGGCGTGCCGGTGCTGGTGGACGCGGCCGCCGAGCTGCCCACGCCCCCCAATGCGTTCCTCTCCCGCGGCGCCGACATGGTCGCCTACAGCGGCGGCAAGATCATCCGCGGGCCGCAATGTTCGGGCCTGCTGCTCGGCCGCAAGGACCTCGTAAAGGCCGCCTGGATCAATTCCTCCCCCCACCACGCTTTCGGCCGCGCCATGAAGGTCGGCAAGGAAGAGATCATGGGCCAGCTCGCCGCCATCGAATTCTGGGTCGGCAAACGCAGCCTCCAGGCCGAGTACCGCGAGTGGGAAGGATGGTACGACCACATCAGCAAGGTCCTCACCCGGCTGCCCGGTATTAAGACCGAGATGCGCGGTCCGGCCGGCGCCAGCCCCTTCCCGGTAATGAACGTCGACTGGGACCCGGAAAAATATCGTCTCACCGGCGAGGAGCTGTTCGAGCTGCTGCTGAACGGCGATCCCCGCATCATGTCCCACGCCGGCGGGGGGGGCCACGCCTTCCTCATCCGCCCGGTGTCGATGCAGGCGGGTGACGAGAAGCTGGTGGCCAACCGGCTGTACGAGGTGTTTCGAGGGGCCGCCGGCAGCCGCCCGCCCGCAGCGCCCGCGCCTGCCGCCCATTCCGTCGCCGGCCGCTGGGACGTCGATGTCCGGTTCGTCTCCGGGGCCTCCCGCCACACCCTGTACCTGGAGGCCGACGGCAACAAGGTCACCGGCACGCACCACGGACGCCGGCTGCAGGGCGACGTATCAGGCTCGATTGATGGCGACCGGGTGCGGCTGCGCAGCGGTTTCCGCTACGAAGGCGCCTCGCTGAGCTACCAGTTCCAGGGCAAGCTCGCCGCCGACGCCATGGAGGGGGAAGTGGACCTCGGCGAATACGGCAAAGCGCAGTTCACCGCCCGCCGACACCGCTACGGACGGGCGTAGCAGCCCAGACGTCATAGTTCTCGGATACGGAACCGGAGTGTCGTTCCGGCCCTGTCGGCGACGACAAGGAAGGGCGGGTTCGGCTCCCGTGTGTCGCGCATCAGGCCTTGGATGGTTTCGACAGTGAACGAACACTCGATGTGGCCTGGCCTGAGGTAGACGATGCCGATTACCGGCTCGCCGGCCAAGACCGCAAGAGTGCCAAAGTCGCTGTCGTGAGTCAGCACGACCCGATTCTCGGCGACGGCCTTTTGCATCAGGGCCAGATCGCTGGCCCCGGCCCAGCCGCTTTCCCGGACGTCCCGAACGTCCAATCCTTGCTGCCGTAAGAACGTCACCACGCCGGGGTGCAGGTTCTCGTCAGCAAGCAGGCCAAACCGACGCAGGTTCAACCACCAACCTCGCCGGTCAGCACTACCTCATTCTTGAGGAACCGTGCGGCGTAGCGCAGCGCCTGCTCAATATCCGCCGCCGTCAGGTGTGGATAGGCCTTGAGAATATCATCTCGAGCCCCCCCCGCGGCAACAAGCTCCAGAATGAATTCCACACTGATGCGGGTACCCTTGATGCAGGGTTTGCCCCCCAGAATCACCGGGTCGGAGGTAATGCGGTCGAACACGAATCCCTCTCCAACTCATCATAGCGCATCGGGGCCTGCTACAACACCTTCAGCCTGAACTGGATGATCCGCTGGCCGCTGCTCAGAATCCGGCCCAAAGTCGACGGGGACGCCACAGGAGGAGCAACGCAAGATGGTGGCGACTACGGAGTGGCTCGCGCAAACGCCACCAGGCTCTTGTCAATCGACGCCAGGTTCGGGCATCCCGACAGGCCCATGGCCAGCGCCAGCTCGGTTTGCAGCAGCTCGAGGACCCGTTGGACGCCCGGCTGGCCGAAAGCGCCCAGGCCCCACAGCGGCGGCCGGCCCACCATCACCGCCTTGGCCCCGATGGCCAGGGCCTTCAGCACATCGGTGCCGCGCCGGAATCCGCCGTCGATGAGGATCGGGATCTTGCCGCCCACCGCGTCCACGATCGAAGGCAGCATCTCGATGGTCGACGGCGCCGCCCCCAGGTAGCGGCCCCCGTGGTTGGAGACAATCACGCCGGCCGCCCCATGATCCACAGCGCGCTTGGCGTCCTCCGGCGTCAGGATCCCCTTGATCAGCACCGGAACCTTGGCGTAAGAGTTCAGCTCCTTGACAAAGTTCCAGGTGAGCTGGCCGGTGAATCGCGGGGTCAAACCATAAGGGGGCGGCGCGGGCGGGGTTTCGGGGGCGCGGCGGCGGCTTCGCCCGGCGGGGGAGTCCGCAGTGGGCAGCATGTACTGCGGGGCCGCCTGTGTCGTCCGGTTCCGCAACAGCCGCTCCCGATGCGAGTTGTAGGGCGTGTCGACGGTGAAGCACACGACCTTGCACCCGGTGGCGACGGCCCGCTCGACGCGCTCCCGGGTGCCGTCGAGGTCCGGGCCGGCGTAGAGCTGGAACCACAGCGGCCCGAGCGCCGCCTCGGCGATCTTCTCGAGCGGATAGCTCGAGTTCGTCGACACCGCCATGATGGCTCCGAGGGCCCCGGCGCCTCGGGCGGTGGCCAGCTCCCCGTCCGGGTGGGCCATCTGGTGGCCGCCGGTCGGCGATACCAGGATCGGCATCGACGACCTCATCCCGAACAGCTCCACCGACAGGTCCAGCTTGCTGACATCCACCAGCATGCGCGGCCGCAGGATGATCCAGTGGAAGGCCTCGCGGTTGCGGCGCAGGGTCCACTCGTCGTCGACGCCGCCGGCGATGAAGTCGTAGTTCTGTTTGGTGAGCCTGGCCTTGCAGACCGGCTCGAACTCCATGACGTTGGCGAGCTCGGCCGCGAGCGGCATCCGTTCGGGGGTGTAGGGGATCTCTCGCTGGGCGCGGAGCAGGGGCGAAGCCGCCGCCCAGGCCATCAGGTTGCGCAGGGCGTCACGTCGGGTCATAAGCATTTCCTCACCGCTGGTCGTGGCAGAAGTCGCAGGTCAGCGACGCGCTGTTCGCCCGGTGGCACTCCATGCAGGCAGCCATGGAGGTCTCCTTCTCCTTGCGCAGCACGTCGCGCTCCCGCACCGGGCCGTGGCAGGTCTCGCAGGTGGCCTTGCCGCTGCCCAGGTGCATCTTGTGACTGAAGAATACGTAGTCCGGGATGCGGTATACCCGCTTCCAGGGCACCGCCTCGCTCTTGGCGTGGTACTCGGCCAGCCGCTGGACGGCCGGGCTGTCCTTCTTTACGGCCACGTGGCAGGCCATGCACTTCTCGGTGGCCGGAATGCCGGCGAAGTCGCCCGGCTCGGCGATCGCATGGCAGGTCTTGCAGTCCAGGCCCGTAGCCAGGTGCTGCTTGTGGCTGAACGGCAGCGGCTGCACCGGCGCCGGGGGAACATACTTCGCCACCGGCGCCTGCGCCGCGGCCAGCACCGCAACCAGCGTCGCGCTCCGCAGCATCAGCTCATGGTAACAAAAGGGGATAGGGCCGCACGGAGCGGTTCCTCGGTTTCACCGGGCTGC
>Ga0247727_10019704_pt1 | contig 10422 bp, 5 predicted proteins | sample WisWelCaveWW1625_FD_202498 | JGI IMG/M metagenome (GOLD analysis project Ga0247727, IMG submission 202498) | Biofilm microbial communities from Wishing Well Cave, Virginia, United States - WW16-25 | ecosystem: Environmental > Aquatic > Deep subsurface > Groundwater > Cave microbial mat | place... | reverse complement strand
CCCACTTTATAACTCGCTGCCTTTTGCGGTTTCAACACGGCATTGGAAAAGGGCGCAAGCGCTTGCGGCAGAAAAAAATAGGTTCCTGGTCCGCTGGGAATGAAAAATCCCACGTCAATCGGGCGTTGATCTGACAACTGATCGAGCGTCGGCGTTTTGAACGATCGGCTGGCCGCCGCATAAATACTTCCGGCAAAAGCCGAGCTGTCCGCGTAACGAAAATTCATACCGGCTTTTGGACTGAACGCCTGGTGGCTCGTCTTGATCGTCGTGTCAGGAAGATTGCCGTTATAGCGATCAACAATGGCATCAAACCGGCCGCCGAAATTCAAGGTCAACGGCTCAAAAATGCGCAGCGCATCGTTCAAGTACAAAGCATATTTGAATCTTTTATGACTTCCGTCGGTAAGGGTAGGACCGCGCGCCACATTTTCCTGGCGATAGTCTTCTGCAAAACCCGTCAACAAATTTTTGTAGGTATTTTCCAAGTGGCCAAAATCGCCGTCAAAACCAAGCGACAGGCGATTTTGCCTCGCACCCAACCGGCTCATCAAGTTGTACTGTACATTGAATCCTGCTTGATTCGTTTGTAGCGCTCTCTCCTTCGTATCGCCAAAGAGCGTCGTGTCATAAATGCCGATGACGGAAAAAGTCGAAGGATCAATGATCGGCGTTGGGTTGGCAAAAGTTCTGGTTTGATTTCCATCCTTGAATCGATAGAAAAGCCCGGCTTTGAGCTCTGCGCTCCGCGAAAAGCTTTTCGAGAAGTCCATTTGCGCCTGATGGGTCTCTTCATCCTTGCGATCATTTCGATAGTAGATGCTCGACTGCTCGCGATTCGCGGCCATCTCACGCTGCGTCAGCGGGCCGGCGTCATCGAGTTTCACCCATTGGTTGATGGTCGAGAGACGCAGCGTTGAGCTTCCATCGGTGGGAAACAACACCTCGCCGCCCACGGTGGTTCCGCGCCAGTCGCTATGATCGCGGAAGCCTCGGCTTTTTTCATTCGATGCAAAAAATTGATAATGACTTTTCCCAAAAGCGCCTTGCGTTCTCGCGCCGAGATTCAGGCTTCGCAAGGCGCCGCCCTCCAGAGCAAGCTCGGTTCGCGATGCGCCGGTCTTGCGCGTCATCAGATTGATGATCCCTCCCAACGCCGCATCGCCGTAGAGCGGCGAGGCGCCTCCACGTACGACCTCGACTCTTTCGATATCATGGATCGGCACGAGATTCCAATTGACCAAGCCGGTTTCCAGATCATTGATCGGCTTGCCATCGAGCAGCACGATGAGGTATTCGGCTTCGCCGCCGCCATAGAAACCTCGACTGTTAATAATGGCGTCGCGGCCACGGCCGTCCTTGTTGACAACAAAGAAGCCGGGGAGATAATTGAAGACGTCAGCAAATTTTGCCAGGGGCAACCGGCGCATATCTTCCGCGCGCAACACCGAAACGGACGAAGTGGCGTTCGCCACTTTGTTTTCGAAACGGTCTGCCGTCACCACGGTGGTCTCGACGGTGAAAACCGGCGGCTGATCTTGCTGCGGATTGGGTTCCGGAGCCTCCTGGCAAAAACTGAGGTTGTCAGATGCCAAGATCGCAACGAGAGTTGCCACCCCGACTGAAAGTTGTCTACAAAATATCGTTCTCATCGAAGTCGCCTTTCAAGCTGGCTGGTTAGCGGTTTTGCCTTTTTCGCGAAACCATAGGAAGAGAAGAACGCCCATCCAAACAGCGGATATCATCAGCCCTATGGCCTCACGTCCTTCTTCGAGCGCCCACCAGGAAACGTTGAGCGGCGGCGCTTGAATAAAAAATCCGGTAAGATAAATCGCCATACCCAGCGACGGCAAAAGGCTATATTTGCCGAAAGCGGCCAGGCCGGTCAAAATCGCCGCGTAGCCATACAGCGAAATCCAGGTCAGAGGATCCGGGTCGTTGTATTGAACGGCGCAGCAAAAAAGGAAAAGCAAAAACATTACGGCATGCAAGTAACGCATGGTATGCCTTTCTTTGATTCTCAAATTCTATTTGTCGGGCGACGTAACCTCTCGGCTACCGGTGGGTTGACGCTCAAAGTAAATTGTCAGGAGGAATATTTTTTCGAATTCAAGCTGATCTTTTAAATCCAAAAGATTCCTCCCGAATGAGCGCCTTTATGGAACAATCCCTCTAATAACTAAAGCACTATTGTTCGACGCCGACAACAGAAGTTGTTGTGCGCCGTGCGTCTCCAAGCCTTTGCCTGTAGCCCGCATATTTTAGTTTTCTGAATTGAATCTGCGCCTTAATGATCGCTTTCGAGAGCGCCAATTTAATCCAGCTCGGCTTGGGCAGAGTTCTTTTTTTGAGCGCAAATCCCGCTGGGCGGTAATTCAACAGATAATAGCGGTATTGATTCTCATAATCAATGCCGAATCTGTGAAATTTCATGATCTCCAAATCTACCGGCTTGAGATAAGACAAAAACGCCTCGAAGTGGATGCTTTCATCGACGATTTGCAGCTTCTCGGGAAAATGTTGCCGGTAGCAGTCCAGAAAATCGGCGTCCGGAATGGTCACGGCAAGCAAGGTGCTCGGCTTTGAATAATCCTGAATTCGCTTAAAAACTTTGTGATGCAGCGATTGAGGGAAGTGCTCGAGAACGTCAAACAGCGTAATGAGATCGAATTTTTGCCCAAGCTGCACTTCCAGGAAATCCCCGCAAACGAAGTTTACTTTATTGACGGTTGATGAGGCAAAGCGAATGTTGCTCTCGCTAAGGTCAACGGCATAAACGGTCGGAACAGATTTGCGGATGTGCTCGGAGATGATACCGATGCCGCAGCCGATTTCGAGAGCGCTCTTCACTCGATGACTTTTGAAAATGTCGTCAAGGGACCTGAAGATTTGAAGAATTCTGGCGTTGGGGTAAATTCGATCCTTTATCAGATATTCCGTAAAGTCATTATAGAAATTTCTTATTTGTTCGCTGTTCAACATGCTGATCCCTCGAATGATCTATCAGAAATAATCAACACGAGACTCGAAGAGAGCCGAGCAAACACGGAGAAAATCGAAGAGCTGCTTTTATTTCGTTTCTCCGTGTTACCTCCGTGAACTCTGCGGCTCCGTGTTCATAACGGATTAATAATTCAACCCGATCGCCAGAAACAAACTCCACGTCGTGACATTGTTTCGCCCGGCGTTGCTTGGCGCATTGAGAAATCGTGTGCGCTGCACGGCACAACGCGCCACCAGATTTCGCACAAATTCATAACTCGCTTGCACACTGAGCGTCGTGCGCTGCTCTTTGATGCCGTCGAGAAATTTCACCCTCTGGCTATCGCCTGGCACGAAGGCGCGGTCAAGGTCGCCGCCAACGTTGCGATCTGCCGGATTCGCGCCGTGGCGATAATGCGTCGCCTGCAGCTTGAATTGCCAGCGCCGGCTCAGCCAATACAGCCATTCGCCAAACAGCAGCTCGGAATTGGGGCCGGCCCAATGGCCGAGCGGCGTGCCGTAATTCTTGTAAGAGTTGATCGGAAAAGTGTGGCTGTACACGTAAGGCTCGATATGAACCAGCTCCACCCGCCAATCGCTGTGGCGAAGACCCAACGGATTGGTCAGGTGCGCGCCGGCAAGCCAGGCGGTTTTGTTGCCGTACCAGTTATCACCGAGGCGACTCACAGAGAAATCATCAAGCAAAAGCTCGGCATAGACTCGCAGGTTGCGTCGCGGTCGCAGCTCGACGTCCATGCCGAGCATGGCGTTGTCGCGGTCGCCTAAAAAATGCTCGGCGCTGCGATAGAAACTTATCGGATTAAGATAGGCCAGCTCGACACCGCGCTCGCCGTAGATCACCGTCTCGTGCAAACCAATTTGCAACCAACGCCAGGGCCGGACGTCGAGACGATGAGCGGCGAGATATTTGTTGGAAAATATTTTGCGCTCGACGCCATTGACCAGATATTCCTGCTCGGTCAGCGGCGGATATTGCCTTAGAAAACCGTGCACGTAAGTGAAGCGCGCGCGCCAAAATTTGGCGCTGAGTTTTATCTGATCGTAAGACGTCGCATAATCGGAAAGCGCCAGCGCGCCGGTGCGTCCCGGGCCCCAGCGGTTATTGTTCTTGCCAAGCTCGACTTCGACATACGGCAGGTTCAGCAAAAGATAAGCGATGGTTTCGTCGTGATAAACGTGCGTGCCGAAACCCGCCGCGTGGCCGAAGCGTTCCCACGCAATGCGTGCGCCGCGGGGATAAGCGCGCGTGCCCCACTCTCGTGTGTCGCGTGCGTCAACCAGAAATCCCAAACGCGAGCCCAGCGTGCCCCACAGCGTGAAGCCACTGGTGTTTTGATAAACCCGATCTTGCCGAGGCAGCGTGTCGGTGTTGTTGGACGTCCAATCACGATAGAGAATCGGGTCGACATACGCGCGAACCTGGCCGGCGTACAATGAAAAAAGATTGCGGCCATTGCGATAGGCGAAATCCGGTAGCCACCGCAGGCGCCGGCGATTCATCTCCTCCTGCGCAGCCACGCGTGTAGCGATGCCATTGCGCCCGGCCAGCGCCTCGATTTCTTCGCGCCATTCAAAAAGCAGAAAATCAACATGCTGTTTCTCTATCGCATCAAGTCGTGCATCATCGACGACTGGCAATATCATTTTTGCCATGTCGTGTCGCGTTAGCGGCCGCGTGGAAAGCAGCGGCGACTCGATGAGGCCGCGCGTGTGCAGTCGCTCAAGAAAATCATAAGACCAATGCGTCAGAGGAACTTCGACAGTCTGAGCGTCAGCGTCTGTTAATAAGGAAACTTCGAGCAAACACCACGCAAACAGACTTGCAATTGTGATTGAGCCAATTTTCATTCAAACCCTTAATGACTCAAATCGCCGAATATCACGGTTATCTATATCGCTGACACTCACCGCTGCATCATATAAAATGCCAACGCCATGCAGTCGAAAGGTTTTAGGTTGAATTCCTTTCAGTGAATATCAGTGAAATACCGTCAGTGTTTCGGCGATGAGAAAATAAATAGCTGAATTTGGCGCTGAGGGCGTCACTACGAGGTCAGACCTTGATGAAATCAGCGGCGGTCACTTTCAGCCCATCAAACATTTTCTTTCTTGCGGCCAAAGCGCTGGCGAAGCTGCTGCAAATCGTTGTTGAGCGTACTTGCCAGACCGCGCCATTTTTCCCATTCGGCGGTATCGCGGCGCGCTTGGCCGGTGTAAAACCTCATCACTGCCATGAGAAAACTAAAAATCAACACGACGATCGTTCCAATCAGCACAATGAGCAGCCGCTTGGGTTTTGCATGGTGCTCCGGCGGCACCGCCGGATCGAGCACCTGCACGGTCGGCGTGTCGCGCGCCTCTTGAATCTTCGCTTGGTAGTATTGCTGATTCAGCAATTCCCAGATCGTCTCTTGCACCTTGACTTCCCGCATCAACGCGGCGAGCTGTTGGCCGATCTGCGGCACCTCTGCAAACGCGGGGAAATAATCCTTGCTCTTCTCATCCTTGTTGCCGTACTGCATGTCGTTATATTGCTTTTGCAACTCGCGAACTTCGGCTTGCAGTTGCACGATTGCCGGATTGGAGGCGCGCATGGATTGCTGCATCACTTCGAGCTGCACCTGCTTAGCGATGAGCGTGCCTTTAATCTCAGCAACGCCTTCGATGGCGGCGCGCATCTGTTCCGGCAGCGCCACAGCATGATGGCGCTCTTGGAAGAGTCGAAGGCTATCCGCAGAAGCGTTGAGTTTGGCCTGCGTGAGCTGCAACTGCTGTTCGATATACACCCGTGAATTCTTCGCGCGCGAAATGCTCTTCTCGTTGTTCACCCGATCAAGCTCGGCAACAAATGCATTGGCAATCTGCGCGGCGAGCTCTGGTCGATCCATCTCCACGTCAATTACAATAATGCCCTGCTCGGTTGTCGAAACCGTTGTCTGACTGTATAAACGCGTGAGCGCCTTAACTACCTTCGGAGGCTTCCAATATCCCAACAAATTGGTTGTCGTAGAGTCAATCGTCAGCGGATGGCGTAGCACTCCTTCGCCCACTGATCGGCTTGCCAAAATTTCGGCAAACAGATCGGACGAAGATCGCGGCCGCGGTAAGGCCAGGCCGGCCAAGGGCGTGCTATTCAACAACAGTGATATTCCGTCAGGCTCGGTGGTGTCGGGTGGCAAAATGGAAGTCGTGGCAATGTAAGTGCGCGGCCAGATGAGTACGATGATCACGAAGGCACAAAACGCCAACAAGCCGTTTCGCACGATCATCCGGCGATGATGGACGACCGCGGTCAACAATGACAGCAGGTCGATTTCGTCGGGGCGGCTGGCGCCGTTGGTGTTGTTCGCGCCGTTGGCGCCATTCGAGTGATAAGGGCGAGGCTCGTTCATAGATTAATTCTTCGCTTGTTCGGTGGCGCGATCGATGACCACGTATATCGTGGCCAGTTGCGCCAGTACCGTGATGATGTCACGAAACGTATCCCAGCGGCTACGGTCACCCTTGCGCGGCACCCAGATGGCATCTCCCGGCTCCAGCTTCGAGATGCGCTCGTCGTCGACAATCTCGCCGGAAGCGCGAATGACTTTGGCGTGGCTACGCACGCCGTCATGCGTGATGCCCCCGGCCTTTTTGATGTAATAGCCGACATCCTTCCCGGCAACATACGGCACGGCGCCGGGTAAACCGACGCGCCCGCCGACGTAAACCAGGCTATCCGTGCGCGGAACATCGATCACATCACCGGGTTGTAGGATGACGTCGTGCGAGCGATCGCCAACGACGAATAACTTGTAAAAATTCACACTGACTTGATTCAACGCGGCGAGGTCCTGACGCATCACAAAATCTTCGTATTCCGCCCTGGTAAACTTTTCGCGCGGCACAGAGTCGGCGATGGCGGCGCGGTGCGACAACTGCGGACGGAGGCTTGCTCGAACCAGCCGCGCATCGCGCAAGAGCGCGCGGGTGGTGAACCCGCCTGCCTGCGTTACTACTTCGCGCAACGTCGTGCGGTCGCGCGCAATCGGATACATTCCCGGGAAACGCACCTCGCCGCGAATCTCCACGAGCGGGCCGACGTTCCAATCCGGGATGCGGCGAATGAAAATTTGATCGTCTTCGCGCACCAGAGGATTGGACAACGTGTCGCCGTTAGCAGATCGTTGTAGAGAGAACTTGATGATCTGCGGCGGCTGCCCAGGGTCGACGCGCGCAATTTCGGCCTCCTCGAGAAAAGCGAGGCGCGTCAGCCCGCCGGACTTCTGAATCAGATCAGCGACCCGCCAGCCTTTTTCAAAAGGAAAAACTCCGGGCTGCCGAACTTCGCCATAGATGGAAGCGGTCGGCCGTTGCAATTCCTGCAGTTTGGAATATACTCGCACGCGGTCGCCATGGCGTAAAGGGAAACGATCGGCATGGTGGAGGCGAAGCGCCTGCGAATGACGTTGGCCGGAGCTATCCAATCGACTCAGCTCGAGGTTCTCAAGATCGGCAAGCGGCGCGATGCCGCCCGCCAGTGTCAGCGCCTCCTGCAAAGAGGTTATCGTCGCGCCGAGCTCATAAATGCCGGGGCGCAGCACTTCGCCGGCAAGCGCCAGCCAGCTATGCGCCGGCGGCACAAATATCCTGTCGCCGGATTGCAGAAAATAATCGTCGCGGTGATCGTGCTGAAGCAGAAAAGGATAGAGATCGATGGGTTGCGCGCTGGCGCCATAGCGCGTTAGTTGCACGTGGCGCAACGAGCCGAGCGGCGAGACGCCACCGGCCGCCGACAAGGCATCGAGCACGGTGTTCAAGGCGCTGAGGGAAAATCGCCCCGGGCGCCGCACCTCGCCGGTCACGTCAACGGACACAACCTTGGGAGCGATGAGGATGATTTGCAAATCGTATCCGCCAAAAACTCTGGCAAGGGTGCTATTGATGACGCTCCGCGCTTCTTCGAGCGTGCGATCGGCAACCTGCACCACGCCTGCCGAAGGCAGATAGATTTTGCCATCCGCAGCCACGGTGATTTGCATTTCTTGCTGAGATTTTCCCAGCAGATAAACGCCCAGCACGTCGCCAGGGCCGAGCAGATAATTCTTTGGCAGGTTGAGACTGGCGTTGGGTAACGGTCGAGTCGTCGTGTTTTGAAAAATATTTTCGCCAATAATCGGCAGGTGGCCGGAGGGATCAAGCGCGATGGCCGCAAAACGGCTGCGCAGCAGACGTTGCTGCTTGATGAAAACGTCCTCTTCTTTGGGTATTGAACCTGGCATGAATACCGAATCGAGAGGCGCCGAATTCTGGGCGTTACTGCTTGCCGGGAAAAAGGCGAGGCAAATTAACCATAACGTTGTCAGGACTCGAGCAAGCAGAGAGCAATCACCCAAACCTCTGTCTTTATCACAAAGCGGGTGATGCTCTTTTGTAGTCTGGTGACTGAATCGCACGACTTTGCGCCACGTCCTTGTTGTCCAACAGTCCTTGAAAGGTCAACCCGTATCGATTATAATCTACGGACGACCTTGTTCATTCGCGCAAAGGAAAAGATATAAAATGTCATGTGCGCTGCCAACCGATTTTTCTGCATAAAATAAAACCAGGGCAACCGTGAGATTGCCCTGGTCAGAGGAGGAGAAAAGCCAGAAATTTCTTCCTATTACTTTCACTCTTACTCCTACTCTTCCTCTTACTCTTACTCGCTGTTCATTATTCCAAAATCAAAAGCGAGTAAGAGTATGAGTAAGAGCATCTCGCCATTTACTTCAACAACGTCATCGACAGGCTCTGCCTAGACACCGCGGAGTTCAATTGCATGCCGCCGCTGCTCATTTGCTCGCGCACCTCGAGCGTGTAGAGGTACGTGCCGCTGGGCGCCGGTTGGTCGCGGCCGTCGCGGCCGTCCCAGGTCAGGCGGTGCTGGCCCTGGCGCTGTCTTCCCTCATACAGCGTCCGCACGGTTTGTCCGAGATAATTGTAGATGCTGATGACCACGTAACTCTCTCGATCTACATAATAACCGATCTCGGTGCGGGGATTGAACGGGTTGGGATAGTTTTGATAAAGCACGAAGCTGCGCGGCGCTTCTTGATCGGCGCCCGCCGGTTTTTGCAAATCATCAATGAGCACGACGTACATGCTGTTGACGTTGGCGGCGCCGGTGGCGAGATTGCCGCCCAACCGCACTCGCCCGGGGAGAAAATGTCCACGCCACAAATCCATGCGGCCCACCGTTTCCGAAACGCCGATGTATTCGTTGGTCTTGTCATAGTCTCGGCTCAACCAGGCCGGCACGCCGGTGGCGCGGCTGTCATAAGCAATGTAAACGTCCGCCTCGCGGTTGATATTGAATTCCAGAAAATTCGTCGAGTTGCTGGCCTTGTCGGCATTGGCGGTCCGAATCCACAAGGCGCGGCGTTTGCTCGCTGGAATGTGATTGAGGTGATAGGTGCGATCGACATAATACGCATCGCCCACGCGCAGGCTGTCGACCCGGTAATTTCCCAGGCTAAGAGAGTTGACCACCAACCCGCTGCGATTGCCCGCCAATCGATATGACATGCTTGAATTTTGCGCAATCCCGTTGCTCGCGGCAGAACGGTCGCGCACGTTGTTGACGGTCAGCGTATAGTCACGATCAACCTGATGCGACGTGGTCGTCAGCTCCACTTCGACGCCGTTGGCGGCGGCCACGGCATTGGTCACGCTGACGCCGTCGGAGATGCGATAGTTGGCAACGGCTTGCGCACTGGCAACCGTCACCTTCTCGCTGAACGTGACAACGACGCGAGCCGGCGAATCAATGCTCACCCCGGCAAGGCGCGGGCGGGTGTTGTCCACGGCCTGATAAGCATAATTGATCGTCGCCGGCGCCGGCATGAGGTTCGGCGCCGGCGCCCGGTCGCTGACATTGCGCACCGTCAAAACATAATTGGCGCCATCGGTGTGATTGCCGGTGGCCAGGATAACCGTGCGGCTGTCGCTTTGCAAAACCGCGCGGTCGATGGTTATCGCCGGGCTGATGCCGTAGTTCGCCTTGCTTTGCGCGCTGGCAACCGTCACGGCTTCGCTGAACAGTACACTCACCGTGTTGCGATCGCTGGCGGTGGCGCTGAGCGCCGCCGGCGGCGTCACGTCGACTTCTTGATAAGTATATTGCAAAGTCGCCGGCCCGGCCATCGCATTCGGCGGCGAGGCCAGGTCGTTCACGTTGCGCACCGTCAGCGTGTAGCTCTGGCCGCTGGCATGATTGCCGGTGGTGAGCTGCACGGTTCGTTGGTCAGACAGCAGACTGGCGCCGACGATTTCGAGCGCCGGGCTCATTGAGTAATTATTTTTATCCTGCGCCGAAGCGCCGGCAACCGGCTCGCTGAACAAGACGTTCACCGTGTTGCGGTTGAGCGCGGTCGCGCTAATCATCGCCGGCGGCGTGGT
>Ga0247727_10019703_pt1 | contig 10422 bp, 8 predicted proteins | sample WisWelCaveWW1625_FD_202498 | JGI IMG/M metagenome (GOLD analysis project Ga0247727, IMG submission 202498) | Biofilm microbial communities from Wishing Well Cave, Virginia, United States - WW16-25 | ecosystem: Environmental > Aquatic > Deep subsurface > Groundwater > Cave microbial mat | place... | reverse complement strand
TGATGGTTTCGCCAGGGCCGACCTCCGCCATCTTCACCACCGTGCCGTCAATGGGCGCGACGATGCGGCTGTAGATGCGTCGCTGGGTGGCGTTGGAGAGGCGGAGACTGATCGAGGCCAGCTGATCAGCGGCCATGGCGGCGTTGGCCAGCGCTTCCGCCCGCAAGGCCTCGGCTTTCAGCAGTTGCTGGAGCACGTCGGCGCTGATTTGATCGCGGCCAAAGCTCAGCGCCTTCATGTCCTGCTGGGCTGCCTTGAGCTGCGCTTCGGCCCCTTTCAATTCCGCCTTGCTGGCGATCGCGGCCTGAATCGTCAGCTCCAATTCCCGCTGGGACACCAGACCCTGCGTCGAAAGCTGGCGGTGCCGATCCACGTTCAACTCGGCCGTGTCGTAGGCGACCTTGGCGGCCACGATGCGTTGCTCGGCGGCCCGGACCTTGTTTTCCGCCTCGACCACCCGCGCTTCCGCCGACGGCACCGCGGCCTTGACCAGATTTTCCATCTCGCCGATGCGAATCTCCAACCGCTTGGCTCGGTCCAGCGCCGCGGCGCGGGTTTGCTCTAGCGCGATCTTCTGCTGCTCGAGCAATGCGAGCAGTTCCGGCGACAGGAAAATCGGATCGATGTCCTCCAGCTCGAGGATCAGTTCCCCTTGCTTGACGCGCACACCTTCGAAGACGTGCCATTTCTTGATGCGGCCGATGATCTGCGCCTCGATGTCCTGGGGCCGTTCATACGGTGAGTAGGCCGACAGCTGGCCGATAGTCGTGATCGTCTGGGTCCAGGGAACGAACATGAGCAGGAGAAACCCCACCACCAGAATTCTGATCGCCCACCACCCGTAGCGGCGCAGGTAGGACGGAATACTCACCAGCTCCCACGACCGGAGCTGGCGGGTCGTGGCAAGATCGTCCACCTCAATGGGGGCCAGTGCGTCGCGCAGCTCCGAAGACAGCTTGTCGAGATGAGGAGTTTCCAGCATCGGGCTCCTTACTTCGCCCCTTGCATTGCCTTGGGGAGCAGGGTGTCAAGCAGCGTCGGCGGCCCTTCCTGGGAGCCGCGCGGGAACAGGTCGAATCGTCGCCAGAGTTCATACACCAGCGGTACCCGATCCGCGACGATCCATCCCATCACCTTGGTGCCTTGCCGCACGTGAGCTTGCTCCGGCCACGGACGATCCTCCGGATCGGGCACCGCCCAGAACCGGAAGTTGCCCTTGCCGTCGTCCACCTGGTCCACGACCTTGATCACGCCGCCAAACGTGCCGGCCATCAGTTCCGGCCAGGCGGGCAGGAGGATGGGGGGAATTCCGTAGAACAGCAGCCGGACTTTCCGGCCAGGCTTCAACAGCGGCGCATCGAGCCCGTCCGCGACCAGTTCCGCCGCCTTGTCAGCGCTGGTCGGCGAAATCCGAACCAGCTTCTCGCCCTGCTTGATGGTTTCGCCAGGGCCGACCTCCGCCATCTTCACCACCGTCCCGTCAATGGGCGCGACGATGCGGCTGTAGATGCGTCGCTGGGTGGCGTTGGAGAGGCGGAGACTGATCGAGGCCAATTCATCAGCCGCACGCGCGGCTGCGACTAGCGCCTCGGCGCGGGCCGCTTCGGCGTGGAGCAGTTGCTGGAGCACGTCGGCACTGATCCGATCGCGGCCAAAGCTCAGCGCCTTCATGTCCTGCTGGGCTGCCTTGAGTTGCGCGCCAGCGGCCTTCAACTCGGCCTTCGTGGCGATGGCGGCTTGGATGGTGAGTTCCAACTCCCGTTGGGAGACCAGCCCCTGGGTGGCGAGCTGGCGGTACCGATTCACGTTCAGCTCGGCCGTGTCGTAGGCGACCTTGGCGGCCACGACGTGCTGCTCTGCGGCCCGGACCTTGTTTTCCGCCTCGACCACCCGCGCTTCCGCCGACGGCACCGCGGCCTTGACCAGGTTTTCCATCTCGCCGATGCGTTTTTCAAGTTGGTTGGCCCGGTCCAACGCGGCCTTGCGGGTTTGTTCCAGCGCGACTTTCTGCTGATCGAGCAATGCCAGCAGCTCGGGCGCTAGGAATTGCGGGTCCACGTCCTCCAGCTCGAGGATCAGTTCCCCTTGCTTGACGCGCACGCCTTCGAAGACGTGCCATTTCTTGATACGGCCAATGATCTGCGCCTCGATGTCCTGGGGCCGTTCATACGGTGAGTAGGCGGAAAGCTGGCCGGTCGCGATGATCGTCTGGGTCCAGGGGACGAACATGAGAAGGAGAAACCCCACCACCAGCAGCCTGATGGACCACCATCCATAGCGGCGCAGGTAGGGCGGGATCTGGACGAGTTCCCACGACTGGAGCTGGCGAGTCGTGGCGATGTCGTCAATCTGGATGTCGGCGAGGCTGGTCTGGTACTCGACGAGCGAGTTGATGGATTCTTTGATGCTGTCAGATGGACGCGGCACGGGTCCCTTTCATCGAAGGAGGTCCTTTTTTCATCATACGAGATAATCCGAAGTGCGTCAAATCATTGACTTATCTCTTTGCTTGACCGGTCGCAAAGACCTCGCTAAGGTGTGGCATCGGCGAATGGCGCCAGCAGACAAAGGGGGGGAGAATGGCACGTCGGGGTGGAGGCAAACAAGGCGGCGAGACGCCGCTGGTCGGCATCGTGGGGGGCAGCAAGACGGACGTTCCCATCCTGGAGAAGGCCGTCGCGGTGCTGACCGATCTGGGTATCCCGAGCGAGTTGGTGGTGCTGTCAGCCCACCGGACGCCGGATCACCTATTTCGGTATGCTGAGCAAGCGGCCGAGCGGGGCATCGAAGTCATCGTGGCCGGCGCGGGAGGTGCAGCGGCCCTGCCGGGCGTCGTGGCGGCAAAGACGCATCTGCCGGTCATCGGCCTGCCGATTCCCACCGAGAACCTCAGGGGCCTCGATTCACTGCTCTCGATCGTGCAGATGCCGAAAGGCGTCCCGGTGGCCACGGTGGCGATCGGCGGCGCGGAGAACGCCGGATTGTTGGCTGCTCAAATCCTGGCTGTTCGCTATCCAGAGATCCGTGACAGGGTCAAACAGTTTCGGGCTGAGCAGACCCGGGCGGTTCTTGAATCGTCGTTGGGATCCAAGAACAAGCCGACAAAGCCAAGATAACCGGGACGAAGCCGCAGACTCTGCGCGGGCTTTGAAGCAGATGCTCGGCTGACAAAGGGTAGGAGAGGGGATGGCATAGCGCTCGCTTCCGCGCCTCTCGGAGCGACCCTTCTGGCCTTTGCCAGGAGGAAGCCTTCGGAAATTCCCTCGCAGACTCGGTCAGTTTCCGCTTTCCTTCCTGGCAAAGGCTCAGTGGGTGCCCCGCTCCTCCGGCGAAGTCAGCTCGCATCCACGCCATCCCCTCTTTAGAGATGTGGAACGGTGACAGACCGCTTGAAAGTCTGTCACCGTTAACGCTTCGCCAAGTTCAACGGGCTGTACCAATAGTGATTACCCTACGAGCCATGCAGCTCCTCCACAACCATCTATCGGGAATGACGAAGAGAACAGAGACATTCAAGGTTTGCAGGGCTATCGCTACCAGCGTAGCCCACTGAACGTGGCGAAGTGTTAAAGGCGACAGGTCAACAAGCGGCCTGTCGCCTTTCCACTTTTATAACAGTGGCGGCTGGAAGGGATGGGCGCTGAGGTTCTCGGCACGGCGGGCCTTCGGCATCAACAGCTTTCAGGGCGCCGCTCGCCGTTCTGCTAGTCCGATAGAGGCGAGCGGCCAACGGTAGGCACCGGGAAGGCTATGGCATCAACGCATCGTGGCGAAACCGAAGCCGGCCATCCCTTCGTCAGCCGTTTGCTCACCAGTCCGAGCTATGCCATCCCCGGTGCCGCGCCGGGGCGAAGAAGCGCACGTCCGGCCGCTTGAACAGCCCGATCAGCGCCATCCCCGCGGCGAACCCGCCCACGTGCGCGAACCAGGCCACCCCTCCGCCTCCCTGGCCCAGGCTCATCCCGCCGCTTAGGAGCTGCAGGACGAACCAGAATCCCAGCACGAACCCGGCCGGCACGTACATCGTGCGCATGAAGATGCCGAGCGGGATCACCACGAGCACCTGCGCGCGTGGATAGAGAAGCAGATAGGCGCCGAGGACGCCCGAAATGGCTCCGCTCGCGCCGACCATCGGCACGGCGGACGACGGATCGGTCAGCGCGTGGCTCATGGCGGCCAGGATGCCGCAGACGACGTAGAAGATGACGAACTTGACGTGCCCCATCACATCTTCGACATTGTTGCCGAAGATCCAGAGGTAGAGCATGTTGCCGATCAGGTGCATCCAGCCGCCGTGCAGGAACATACTGGTCAGCAGCGTGAGCGTGACGGGAACGGCGACGACGTCCTCGGGCAGGGCCGCCTCGTGCCCGAGGATCGAGGCGGGGATCGCGCCGTAGTGGAAGACGAACGTTTCGCCGGCCCGCTCCGGCAGCGACACTTCATAGAGAAACACCAGCGAGCAGAGGACGATCAGCGCGATCGTGACGAGGGGAGTGATCTCAGTCGGGTTATCGTCGTGGAGAGGAATCATAAGAACCGTGATGCGTTACGCGTGACGGGTGACGAGGGTCGGAAGGGGGCTAAATTTCCTTTGAACGTGTCACGCGTCACTCGTCACGAGGTTCGGATTCATTTTCGCCGCTTCTTTCCTCGTGACGTTGTGTGTTTCTTGCTCCGTGCCCCGTGCCCCACGCCTCGTGCCTTGGTTGTTGGCGGCGCGAGCGGGTCCAGCGGCCCGGGGCTGTGCTTGTCCAATGGGACGGAGAAACCGGCCGCATGCGTGTGGCCGCCGCCGCCGTACTGCTTGGCGATGGCTTCGACATCGGGGCCGTCCTCGCGGGACCGCAGGCTGAAATAGCGCCGCCCGTCCCGGTCGTGCCAGATGATGACGAAGGGATACTGACCAGACAGGCGTTCGCCGATCTGGCTGTTGAGGATCGCGCTCTGGACCGCCGGCACCGTCTGCCCCTGAAATCTCACCAGGGCATGTTCCGCCACGAGCTTGCCGACCATCTCGTGCTCGCAGCGCAGGATCGCGCGGCCCTCCGCCATCAGCTTGTCCTGCGTGAAGCTGTCCCACAGGCGGAAGTCGTACGGATAGGAGGAGAGCGCCGCGTTGATCTCGCGGCTGCCCGGCAGCGCCCACTGCCAGAGGTCCTTGTCCTGGATATGGAGCAACAGCCAGGGGGCCGGCTGCTGATGCGCCCATTCCCACGCCAGCACCGCGCCGGATTTTTTCTGATCGAAGTAGGTATAGGGGAGCCCGGCGAGAGCCTTCTCGGCCGTGACGTGATGGTCCAGCACCAGCAGGCTGGCGGTGTCCTTCGCCATGGCTTCCAGCGTCGGGCGCTGGTAACTGAAGTCCACGATGACGATCTTCTTGCCGGACAATCCTGCCGGCGGCGGCAGCCCGTGCTTGACCGGGGTAAACGTGATCGAAGGGAATTTTTTCCAGATCGCCCAGGCCGCGCCGAAGCCGTCGAGGCAATCGGCGTGGTAGAGCACGATGTCGGGAGCGGCAACCGGCGGTTGATGAACGGCTGGGCGAGTCATCGGATGGGCACAGAATAACATGCCCGCCGTCAGACAGTAAATGCTGAACGGCGGGAATCTGTTGATTTATTGATCTGATAATTTGTCGATTGGTGGATCGGCCGGAACAATTCCGAAATCAATCATCAGATCAACAGATGATCAGATGAATCAATCTCACGCGCCTCGCTCCGCGTGCGCGTGAAACCCGTTGATCCGGTTGATGAGCTGCCGGATGCGGCCGGCGCTGCGGCGATGATAGTGAAACACCAGGCGCGGAAGGTCTTTCAAGTCCGGCTCGTCCGCCTCGCTCGGCAGGGCCGGCCGTTGCTCGAAGGCGCCGCTCTCGAGGAGATCGGCGAACTCCCGGGTGAGCGTCTCCAGATGCTCGCCCGACAGCCGGTGCTGGAGCCGGAGGACCAGGCGCCGGTCCACGAACCGGAGCGAGTGGTAGACCCGATAGAACGTTGTGATCTCGTCCACCGCCGCCTTGGCGGATTCGACGATGGCGAAGAGCCCCGTATCTTCCTCGTTGATCAGTTTGCGCGCCCGCAATTGGCCGGTCACGAACCGGTTCCACTCGTGCCAGTAGTCGCTGCCGGGCGCATGGAGGCACACGATCGGCTGCGGCGGCGCCTTGCCGGTCTGCACGAGCGTCAGGACTTCAAAGGCTTCGTCGTGGGTGCCGAACCCGCCAGGAAACAGGGCCACGGCCTGGGATTCCTTCAGGAACATCAGTTTGCGCGTGAAGAAATATTTGAAATTGACCAGCTTCGGATCGTCCGCGATCACCGCGTTGGCGCCCTGCTCGAACGGCAGCATGATGTTCACGCCGAAGCTCTGCTCGCGGCCGGCGCCTTCCTGTGCCGCTCCCATGATGCCGTCGGCTGCGCCGGTGATGACCATGTAGCCGGCTTCGACGATCCGTTTGGCGAAGTCGGTCGCCAGCCGGTAGTCCGGATCGCCGGGCTGCGTGCGCGCCGAGCCGAAGATGCTGACCTTGCGACGGTCGCGGTACTCGCCGAACACTTTGAAGGCGTAGCGCAGCTCGCGCAGGGTGCGGTTGAGAATCTTCAGATCGAGCGTGTCGAGCGGCGCGTCCTTGAGGCGGAGGACGGTCATCAGCATTTCCTTGATCAGGGTCTGCTGGAGATCGTCCGCGGGGGTATCGAGGAGCGCCTGGACTTGCGAGAGGATCTGCTCGTCGGTCAGCGCGGGGCGGCCGCGCGTGCCGGCGCTGGTGCGCTTGCTCTTCGAGGATGGCGCCGGCAGGCTCATACCCAGAGCTTACCCGATTGACGGGGATCGGTCAAAACCGCGCGGCTTTTGCTTGTCAAAGCGCGGCGAGGTACCGTATTCTCGTACCAGTTTGGTAAACACACATGAACCTCGTGACTGAAGAATTTCTTCGGCGGGTGACCCGCATTCCGCACCACGGCCTCGGTCTGTCCGTGGACGTCTATACGCCCGACCTCTTCGAGCTGGTCGAAGCGCTGGAGCGGAACGGGCTGGACTACGGCTACCTGGAAATCTTCAAGGCAGCGCCGGCCGCGCTGGAATCGGTGCGCCGGCGCCTGCCCGCAGCGTGGCTGGCCTACCACGCCGAAGGGCTGTGGGTGACGCAGCCCGATCCGGAGCGGCTTTCTCCGTTTCACGCCGAGCTGGACGAGACGGCCGAGCAGCTCAGGATCCTCGACAGCCACTGGCTGAACCACGAGTGCGCGGCCAAGCAGATGGCCGGCTATTCGTTCGGGACCTATTTGCCGGCGCTGTTTACGGAAGCGAGCGCCGAGGTGACGGCGGCAAACATCGCCCAGGCCCAGCAGCGGCTGGATCGTTCAATAGCTGCGCGCGGTGGCATGGGCCCGCTGTTCCTGCTCGAAACGCCGCCGCTCACCTATGTGGGCTTCGGCGATCTGGGCCTGGCGGACTTTTTCCGTCTCGTCACCGAGCGCACGCCCTGCGGGGTGGTGCTGGACATCGGCCACCTCTGGACGGTCTATCGGTACACGGGCGCATGGCGGCGGCGTCCGCTGACGTCATTCCTGGCCGAGCTGCTGGATGCCTTCCCGCTGGAGCGGGTCGTCGAGATTCATCTGGCGGGGCTCGCGCCTCATGAGCGCGTGCATGCCGAGGCTCGCGCAGCCGGCGAGCCGCCGCTCTGGATCGATGCCCACGGCGCGCCGATTCCAGAGGTGCTCACCGACATGCTGGCGCAGGTGCTCGAGCATAGAGGGTTGGCCCATCTAAAAGGCGTGGCGCTGGAAGTGGATACCAAGCCGATCCCGATGATCGTGGAGGAATTCGAGCAGGCCCGCGCGCGATTCGGTCACCGAATCGCGAGGCTCGATGCACGAGACTCGCGGGAAAAGCGAGACTCGATTCGCGCCAGTCGCGCTCGTCCCGCCCGTCGCGCGTGCGGCGCGCCCGACGCGGGGAGGCTGGCGGAGCAGTACGATCGTTATGCCAGGATTGTGACGGGGCGGGCGACGCAGGGCGTACCTGTGCTCGGGCAGGATGCCTCGGCGCTCGCACTCTATGTCGAACAGTATCTGCCGCACGAGATTCTGGAATGGGGCGGCGCGGTGCGGGAGATATTTCCGGAGACCTGCCGGAGTCTGGAGCGGGCCGGCATCACGCTGGACGAGTTCGTCCGGTTCTGGTTCCGCGAGCCGCGTGAGACCGACCAAGCGTATGATTTTTTCCTCCTCAAGATCACCCGGTTTGTCGAATTCGTCCGCGAAGTGTTGCCTGAGGCAGTGGAGACGGTACAACGGGACGCGCAGGTTCTGCGGGACGGCTACCGCGCAGCGAACGAGATCGTGGGAGCCACGAGTTGAGAGATATGAGCTTCGAAACTCAGCACTCAGCACTCAGCACTCAGCACTTCTGGTCCCAGCTTCCCCATCCCATCCTCGGCCTCGCGCCCATGGATGGCGTGACCGATGCGCCGTTCCGCCTCACGGTGGCCATGCAGGGCCGTCCGGACGTCATCTTCACCGAGTTCACCAGCGTGATGGATGTCTGCCGCGGCCCAGCCCATTTGCTCGCGTCGCTGATCTACGGCGAGGCGGAGCGGCCGGTCGTGGCGCAGCTCTATGGAAAGGACCCGGACCTCTTCTATCAGGCGGCGTACATCGTCTGCGAGCTTGGATTTGATGGGCTGGATATCAATATGGGCTGCCCCTCGCGCAACGTGGCGGCGTCCGGATCCGGTGCCGGGCTCATCCGCACGCCCGATCTGGCGCACGAGATCATGCGGGCGGCGCGGCAGGGCATTGCCGATTGGGCGGCCGGGCAATCGCTGACGGGCGCGGGCTTGAAGGAATCGCGTGGTGAGTTGATCCGGGCCATGAACCGGCGCCGCGGTGGCCTGCCGGATGTGCCACGCCGGACGATCCCGCTCTCGGTCAAGACACGCATCGGCTACGACACGATCATCGTCGAGCGCTGGATCGAGCATCTATTAGCGGAACAGCCGGTGGCCATTTCGGTCCACGGGCGGACGCTGGAGCAGATGTATCGGGGCGAGGCCGATTGGTCAGCTATCGAACGGGCCGCGCAGCTTGCCCGCGGGACGGACACTTTGTTGTTGGGGAACGGCGACGTGCAGTGCCTTCAAGATATCGTGCGCCGGGTCCGGCAGCACGGGGTACATGGCGTGCTGGTCGGCCGCGGCACACTCGGAGAGCCGTGGCTGTTCCGACACAAAGATACGGCCCGCGCCGCCGTGAGCGATGACACGTGCATGGTTGAAAGCGAGTCGCTATCGCTCGAGGAACGGTTCCGCGTGATGCTGGACCATGCCCGGCAGTTCGAGGCCATTCTCGGCCAGGACCGATTCCCCCGCATGCGCAAACACCTGGGCTGGTACTGCAAGGGATTTCCCGGTGCCGCCGCCATGCGGGCCGCCATGGTGCGGGCCTCCGGCAGCGCCGACGTCGCGCGCATCGTGGCCGAGCATCAGGCGGAGGCTGCTCTCCGCGCCGCGTCTACGTTCGAAGCTGTCGCGCCCGTTGCGTAATGCCGCTCGTTCTGGCGTCCACCTCTCCGCGCCGCAAAGAACTCCTGGCCCTGTTGCAGGTTCCCTTCGAGGTCGTCGAACCGGATTTCCACGAACGGATACACGCCGATGTGCCGCCGGAGGCTCAGGCGTGGACCTTTGCGCTGGGGAAGGCCCAGTCCTGCGCGCGGCGGGATGCTGACAGCCTGGTTCTGGGCAGCGACACGCTGATCGCCGTGGGGGAGATCATCCTGGGGAAGCCGGCCGATCGCACGCAGGCGAACGCCATGCTGCGGCGGCTCCGGGGACGAGACCATCGCATCTATACCGCCGTGGCACTCTGCTGCGCCGCCCGCCACATCCAGAACGTGGCCGTGGACACCGTGCAGGTCTGGATGAGGCCGTTCAGCGACGCCGACCTGGAGGCCTATCTGGCAAGCGGCGAGTGGCAGGGCAAGGCCGGCGCCTATTCCATCCAGGGCCGCGGGGGCAGCCTCATCGAGCGGATCGAGGGCGACTTCACCACCGCCGTCGGCCTCCCGCTGCGCCTCACGGCCTCGCTGCTGAGCCGGCACGGCCTGTCCGTGCCGGTTGACGTGGAGCACCTGTACCGGACGAAGCCCTATCCGAACTGGGGCACCTTCCAACGCTGAGCGCACCTCTGAGTTTTCAAGAAGTTGGAAACTTGAAGTCACAAATTGTGACTTCAAGTTGAGAAAGAACGGTTCCCGTGTGCATTCAAGGTCCTAGCGCAACAGTTTCGTGAAGGCATGAGCAGGGCTATGCCAGTTGAGAACTTTCCGGGGCCGATCATTGAACATGGCCTGCACTCGCTTGATCTCGGTTCGCGAGAGCCGGTTGAACCGCGTGCCCTTGGGAAAGAA
>Ga0247727_10019702_pt1 | contig 10423 bp, 8 predicted proteins | sample WisWelCaveWW1625_FD_202498 | JGI IMG/M metagenome (GOLD analysis project Ga0247727, IMG submission 202498) | Biofilm microbial communities from Wishing Well Cave, Virginia, United States - WW16-25 | ecosystem: Environmental > Aquatic > Deep subsurface > Groundwater > Cave microbial mat | place... | reverse complement strand
GCCGCCGCGCCGAAACCCACCAACACACACAAGAAGAGACGCGTCAGCTTTGCCTTAGGAGTTTTCATCTCGCGGAGAATGAGTGTTATTGAATCCCCCAACCCTGTCAATGCTAACTTGGCTCTCGACGCTGGAGCCGCAAATTTATGAGCCGCCGACGTTATTTGCCCAGTTTGTCGATGATGCCGATGAGCGGCAGGAACAGGGCGATGACGATCGTGCCGACGATGACGGCCAGAAACACGATCATGATCGGTTCGAGCAGCGAGGTCAGGGCGGCGACGGCGTTGTCCACCTCGTCGTCGTAAACGTCGGCGATTTTCATCAGCATGTCCGGCAACGCGCCCGTCTCCTCGCCGACCTCAATCATGCTGCAAACCATCGGCGGGAACACGCGAGACGCTTCCAGCGGCGAAACGATCGATTCACCCTCCTTGACGGAGTCGTGGACCTGACTCACCGCTTTGGCGATGACCGCATTGCCGGCTGTTTCGCGCACGATATTCAGCGCCTGCAAGATCGGCACGCCGCTGGCAATCAGGGTGCCGAGCGTGCGCGTGAAGCGTGAGATACCGACCTTGCGCAGTAATTGACCGAAGACCGGCGCGTTGAGCTTGAGCATGTCCAGCGTGTAGCGCCCCTTGGTCGTCTTGCCGAAAAGTTTGATCGCCACGACGACGAGCACGAACCCAATCACCACAAAGAGGATGCGTTCCTTCACCAGGTTGCTGATGGCCATGACAAACCGTGTCAACGCCGGCAACTCCGCTCCTTCGAGCAGGTCGGCAAAGATCTCTTTGAATTTCGGCACAATGGCCACCATCAGGAACGCCAGGATCGCGACGGCCACGGTGATGACGACGACCGGGTACACCATCGCCGAGATGACCTTGTTCTTGATCTTCTGCGCTTTCTCCTGGAAGTCCGCCAACCGGGAAAGTGTGACGTCCAGCACGCCGCCCGCCTCGCCGGCCCGCACCATATTCACGTACAACCGATCGAAAATCTTCGGGTGCTGCGCCAACGCCTCGCTGAACGTGCTGCCGCCTTCCACGGCGTCCGACAATTGTTGCAGTGCATTCTTCAGGGCCGGGGTCTTCTCTTGCCGGCGCAACACGGTCAAGCCGCGCAGCAACGGCAAGCCGGAGTCGATCAACGTCGCCAATTGCCGCGTAAACGCGGTCAGGACCTTGGACTTGACCTTGCCGCCACCAAACAATTTGATGTTGGCAGCGCCGAGCCCTCTCTTCGCCGCCTTGGGTGCGCCGACCGGCGCGGCGGACGGGCGCGTCGCCTTCTTGCCGCCGCTCTTGTCGGCCTCGACGACGCTCGTGGGAAAGTAGCCCATCTCGCGGATGCGGCTGACGGCGCTGCTCGTCGTATCCGTCTCCAACACGCCGCTGATTTCTTTGCCCTTGGCGTCGAGAGCAACATAATTGAATTTGGCCATGGCCTTGTCTCCTTACCGGATCGCTCGTCGGAGTGATCAGGTATATTTCAACACTTCCTCCACCGTTGTTACACCATCGAGCACGCTGCGAATCCCATCCTCTCGCAGCGTCCGCATTCCCAGCTCCAACGCGCGCGCGCGAATCACCCCGGACGGGGCGCGCATGTTGATCAGTTCGCGAATGGGCTCCGCGATCTCCAGCAATTCAAACAAACCCTTGCGGCCTTTGTACCCGGTCTCATTGCATTCCAAACACCCTTTGCCGTAGTAGAACGGCCGACCGACCACGTCTTCCTTCGACAATCCCAACTCGGATAATACCGATTCGGTCGGCTCATACGCAACCCGGCACTTCTTGCAGACCGTGCGCACCAACCGCTGCGCCAGGATGCCTTCCAGCGTCGAGGTGATCAAAAACGGCTCCACACCCATATCGATCATGCGCGTGACCGCCCCCGGCGCGTCGTTGGTGTGCAGCGTCGTGAACACCAGATGCCCGGTCAGCGATGCTTGAATGGAAATCTGCGCCGTCTCCAAGTCGCGCATTTCACCGACCATGATGATGTCGGGGTCTTGCCGGAGAAACGACCGCAGCGCCCGCGCGAACGTCATGCCGATCGCGTCGTTGACCGGCACCTGCATGATGCCTTCGAGGTCGTACTCGACCGGGTCCTCAGCCGTCAACAGCTTCAGGTCCACGGTATTGATTCGTTTGAGGCACGAATACAGCGTCGTCGTCTTGCCGGAGCCGGTCGGCCCCGTCACGATCACGATGCCATTCGGAATCCGAATGATGCGATTAAGCCGTTCCATAACGTCGGCCGGCATGCCGAGGCTTTCCAACTCCAGATTCACCACCGACCGATCCAGCACGCGCAACACGACCGACTCGCCGAACTGCGTCGGCAACGTGGACACGCGCAAGTCCACCTGCCGGCCCGCCAGCGACATTTGGATGCGTCCGTCTTGCGGCAACCGGCGCTCGGCGATGTTGAGATTCGACATGACCTTGATGCGCGAGATGACCGGCAACGCCAGGTGTTTCGGCGGCGGCGCCATCTCGTACAGTGCGCCATCCACGCGGTACCGGATTTTGAATTCGTCCTCGAACGGCTCGAAGTGAATGTCGCTCGCCCGGTCTTGAATCGCTTGAAACATGATCAAATTCACAAAGCGAACGATGGGAGCTTGCCCGGCCAGTTCTTCGATGGCGGACGTCGCGCCACTGGCGGCGGCCTCCCGGATTTCCTCTGCCGACGCGAGGTTGGCCTCCATGTCTTCGAGGATGTCTTTGATCGATTCGCCTTCTTCGCCGTAGTACCGGCTGATGGCTTCTTCGATTTGCTTGCCGGAGGCGACGGCCAGTTGCACTTCCTTGCCCAGCACGAACGACAACTCCTCGACCAACTGCGGATTGAATGGATCGAGCACCGCCACGGTAACGTTGTTGGCCAGCGCCGCGACCGGCACCGCGCCATACATGCGCGCGACATTCGACGGCATCAGCCGCAATACCGGCTGCTGAATGTCGATGTCCTCGAGGTTCAGGAAATCCAGACTGAAATGTTCGGCCACGATCCGCAGCATCTGCTCCTCGGTCAACAACCCGAAATCGACGAGAATCTGCGAGTGCCGCTTGCCGGTGCGCTCGTGCTCGGCATCGATCTCCGCCCATTGCTGTGGCGTGATGATTCCGCGCTCGACCAACAGCTCCCGCAGTATTGCCGCCTCGCCTTCGTACATGGCTTACCGTTTCTTTCCGGCGCCTTCGCCCTGCAATTTGGCCAGGATGGAGGACGGGTCTTGTGCCTTCGTGATCAAATCGCCGTAGGAGATCAGCCCGCGTTCGTACAAGCTCATCAGATTCGCATCGAGCGTCACCATGCCGTACTTCGCGCCGGTCTGAATGTCGGATGTGATGCGGAATGTTTTGTTATCGCGAATCAACGCCTGAATGGACGGTGTCTGCACCATGATCTCAAAGCACGCCGTCCGTCCCTTCGCGTCCGCGCGCACCAACAGCAGTTGCGAGATCACGGCGAGAATCGACGACGCCAACTGCGTGCGAATCTGCTCCTGTTGGTTCGTCGGAAACGCATCCACGATGCGATCGACCGTGCGCGCCGCGCCGGTCGTGTGCAGCGTCGCGAACACCAGGTGACCGGTTTCTGCCGCTGTGATGGCCGCTTCCATCGTTTCGAGGTCGCGCATTTCGCCGACGAGCATGACGTCCGGGTCTTGCCGGAGACCGCGTCGCAACGCCTCGGCAAAGTCCGGCACATCCACACCAATCTCGCGTTGCGTCACAATGCTCTTCTTGTGCGCGTGGTAATATTCGATCGGGTCCTCGATCGTGATGATGTGACAATCGCGTTCGTTGTTGATCACGTCAATCATCGAGGCCAGCGTCGTGGTCTTGCCCGAGCCGGTCGGGCCCGTGACGAGGATCAGCCCGCGCGGCCGGAACAGCAAATCTTTCACCGACGGCGGCAATCCGATCTGTTCCAGCGACATCAATTGATTCGGAATCTGGCGCAACACCAGCCCGTAGTTGCCCTTCTCCTTGAAGATGCTGACGCGAAACCGCGCCAAATCGCTGAACGCAAAACCGAAGTCCGTCCCGCCCTGCTCGCGGGTGTGTTGGATGTGCGCCTCCGACGTGATCGCTTTCATCAGGTTCTCGGTATCTTCAGGCTTCATGGCCGGCACATCCATGTGCACGAGCGCGCCGTGCAACCGGATAATCGGCGGCACGCCGACCCGCAGATGCAGATCGGACGCGCCCTCGTCCACCACCACTCGCAACAGATCGTCCATTTGTACTGACATGATTGTCTCCGGTTCGCGCGGCTAGTCTTCGTCTCCCTGCGTGATGGAAATGACTTCCTCCGGCGTGGACACGCCCGACATGATCTTGCGCACGCCGTCTTCGCGCAACGTCCGCATCCCCAGCTCCCGGGCCCGCGCGCGAATGACGTTGGCCGGTGACTTCTCGTAGATCAGCCGGCGCACGTCTTCGTCGAGTTGGAAAATTTCGTAGATACCCTGCCGGCCCCGGTATCCCGTCCGACTGCATTCGTTGCAGCCGCGTCCGTGAAAAATCGTCACGCCCTTCAATTTCTCGGGATCCATCTTGAGGACTTCGCACTCGTAGGACGAGGGCGTGTACGGCTCCTTGCAATTCGGGCAGATCTTACGGATGAGCCGTTGCGCCATGATCGCGCGCACCGACGACGCGACGAGGAACGGCTTCACGCCCATGTCCACGAGACGCGCGACCGCCGATGGCGCGTCGTTGGTGTGGAGCGTGGAGAACACAAGATGGCCGGTCAGCGACGCTTGCACGGCGATGTTCGCCGTTTCCAGATCGCGGATTTCACCGATCATGATGATGTTCGGCGCTTGCCGGAGGATCGAACGCAACGCGGCGGCGAACGTCAGATTGATGTCGGCGTTGACCTGCACTTGATTGATGCCGGCCAGCTGGTACTCAACCGGGTCCTCGACGGTGATGATCTTCCGGTCGGGCTTGTTGATGGAGTTCAGACACGCGTACAACGTCGTCGTCTTGCCCGAGCCGGTCGGCCCCGTGACGAGGAACACGCCATCCGGCAGGCTGATGAGCTTCTGCATCACTTCCTGATCGTCGCTGAAAAAACCGAGGTCGCCCAAGCCCAGCAGCAAACTCGACTTGTCGAGAATACGCATGACCATGCTCTCGCCGTGGTTCGTCGGCAGACACGACACGCGCAGGTCGAGCGTCTTGCCCATCACCGGCAACTGAATGCGCCCGTCTTGCGGCACGCGCCGTTCGGCGATGCTCATGTTCGACATGATCTTCAACCGGCTGATGATCGACGCCTGCAACCGCTTCGGCGGATTGTCCACTTCGCGCAGCACACCGTCGATGCGGTACCGGACGCGGAGCCGTCTCTCCAACGGCTCGATGTGAATGTCGCTCGCCCGGTTCCGGTAAGCTTCCATGATGAGCAACCCGACGAGCTTGATGATCGGCGCGTCGGTATCCGTCGCCGTCGTGTCCTCGATTTTAGTATCGGTCACCTTGGCGGTCGGGCCGAGGTCCACTTCGCCTTCGGTGATTTCCTGCAGCATGTTCTCGACGGTATCGTCGGCGCTGCCGTAATACCGGTTGAGCGACAGATTGATGTCGTCCACCGTGGCGACGACCGCATCCACATTCGTCTTGAGCATGTACCGAAGACTGTCCACGGTCTCCACGTCCCCGGGATCGCTGATGGCGACGGTCAACGTGCTGTCGTGTTTATAGACGGGAACGATCTTGTAGCGGCGGGCAATGTGACGCGGCACCAAGGCAATGACGTCGTCGGGAACGCGGTACTCGGCGAGACTGATCGTCTCCATGCCGTATTGGTTGGCGAGAGCTTTGGTGACATCAAGCTGCGTCAGTCGCCCCATCGTGATGAGCGCCTCGACGAGACCAATCTCGTCAGCCCGGGATTTCTCCTTGGCCCGCAGAATGTCTTCGTGGCTGATCAGCCCAACGTCGCGAAGGATTTCGACTATGTAATCGTCGTGTGCCGGCATGTTCGTCGTGAAACTGCTCGCAACCCAGAGAGATTACAGGGTGCGCAGAGTCAGGTCAAGGAAGCACACGTCTCGTCAGCCACGGAGTTTACGCGTCAGGATTTCGCCCGCCAGCTGAGGGTTCGCCTTGCCCTTGCTGAGCTTCATGACCTGACCTTTCAGGTGATTCAACGCGGCCTCGTTGCCGGCCTTGTAATCGGCCACGGACTTCGGGTTTGCGGCAATCGCCTGATCGGCAAACGCCTCAATCGCCCCGGCATCACTAACCTGCGCCAGCCCCTGTTCCTCGATGATTGTTACCGGCGACATACCGGTCGCCAGCATCCTCGCAAACACGTCCTTGCCCTGCTTGCCGCTGATCCGACCGGCATCGATCACCGCCACCAAGTCCGCCACGTGCGCCGGTCGTATCGGTGTTGCCGTGATGTCCGAGACCGACATCACCCAGTTCGAAATCGCTTTAGGATTCTTCGAGCCGGCAGCCGCCTTTTCGTAAAAGCCCGCCAACGCAGCGTTCGCGACCAACACGCCGGCATCGTACTCCGGTAGGCCGTACTGCCGGATGAATCTCTGCCGCTTCGCCTCCGGCAATTCCGGCAACAACCTCCGAATCTCCTCCAGCAACTCGTCGCTCACGATGACCGGCATCAAGTCCGGCTCCGGGAAATACCGGTAATCGTGCGCGTATTCCTTCGTCCGCATCACGCTCGTCGTGCCGGTCTCATCATCCCACCGGCGCGTCTCCTGTTGCAGCTTCTCACCTCGGTCGAGCACGGTCGCCTGCCGTGAAATCTCATAGCCCAACGCGCGCCGCACGCCCGAGATCGTGTTCATGTTCTTGATCTCGACCTTCTCGCCAAATTTCTCCTGCCCGACGGGCCGCACCGATACGTTCGCATCGCAGCGCAACTGACCCTTCTCCATGTCGCAATCGCTCACGTCGCCGCTGACCAGCATTTCCTTCAACGCCACGAGATACGCCGCCGCTTCGTCGGGCGACCGCATGTCCGGCTCGCTCACAATCTCCATCAGCGGCGTGCCGGCCCGGTTGAAATCCACGCCGCTCGTCCGGTCGAAGTGAAAACTCTTAGCAACGTCTTCCTCCAGATGGATGCGGGTGACGCCACATTTCCCGACGTGACCACCCACGCACAATGGCAGGTCATACTGCGAAATCTGATAATTCTTCGGCATGTCCGGGTAGAAGTAATTCTTCCGGTCCCACTTCGAATGGCGCGTGATCTCACACCCGATCATCAACCCGGTCAGGATCGTCTTGGCAATCGCCTTTGCGTTCATCACCGGCAAGACGCCCGGATAGCCGAGGCAGACCGGACACACCTGCGTGTTCGGCGCCGCGCCAAACTCCGTCGCGCATCCGCAAAACATCTTGCTGCGCGTCTTGAGTTGGACGTGCACCTCCAGCCCGATGACGGCCTCGTAATTCATAACGCCGGCCGTTCCTTGTGCCACGCCGTCGCTTGTTCATACGCGTGGGCCACGCGGAAGATCGTTTCCTCGTCGAACGACTTGCCGAGAATCTGAAGCCCGACCGGCAGTTTCGGCTGCGCCGTGAATCCGCACGGAATGCTGATGCCGCATGTGCCGGCCAAATTGACGCTGATTGTGAAGATGTCGCTCAGATACATCTTCAACGGATCGTCTGTCTTCTCGCCGGCTTTGAAGGCCACTTCCGGCGAGGTCGGCGTCACAATCGCGTCGCACTTCTGGAATGCCTTCTCGAAATCCTGACGAATCAACGTCCGCACCTTCTGCGCGCGCAGATAATACGCATCGTAGTACCCGGCACTCAGCGCGTAGGTGCCGAGGATGATCCGCCGTTTCACTTCTGCGCCGAATCCCTGTCCGCGTGTCCGGCCATACATCTCGATCACATCGTCGCCGGCCACTCGCGCGCCGTATCGCACGCCGTCGAAACGCGCCAGATTCGCGCTCGCCTCCGCCGTCGCAATGATGTAGTACACCGCGACGCAGTACTGCATGTGCGGCAGCGAAACCTCGACGACCTCCGCGCCTAAATCTTCCAGCTTCTTGACCGCAGCTTTCACCGCCGCATCCACTTCCCGGTCGAGTCCTTCGATCTGACATTCCCTCACCAGTCCGATTCGCAAACCTTTCACGCCCCGGCCGAGCGCTGCCGCATAGTCCGGCACCGGCCGGGGCACACTCGTCGAATCGCCCGCATCGTGACCGGAAATGACGCCCAACATCAAAGCACTATCCGCGACATTCTTCGTGAACGGCCCGATCTGATCGAGAGACGACGCAAACGCCACCAAGCCATACCGGGAAACGCGGCCATACGTCGGCTTCAAGCCCACGCAGCCGCACAACGCTGCCGGCTGTCGGATCGAGCCGCCGGTATCGCTGCCCAGCGCCCCGAACGCTTCATCACCGGCCACCGCCGCCGCGCTCCCGCCGCTCGAACCGCCGGGAATGCGCTCCAAGTCCCACGGATTGCGTGTCACGCCCCATGACGAATTCTCCGTCGAACTTCCCATCGCGAACTCGTCCATGTTTGTCCGACCCAGAATGATCGCTCCGGCCTCGCGCAGTTGCCGGACAACGGTCGCGTCGTAGACCGAGACGTGACCTTTCAGAATTTTCGACGCGCAGGTGCACGGCTGGCCGGCCACGTTCAACACGTCCTTCATTGCGATCGGAATGCCGGCCAGCGGCTTGTCGCCTTTTGCGTCCACCGCATCGGCTTGACGGAGCGCGTCGTCCGGGTTCAGCCACATGTACGCCTTCAACTTGTCGTCCACGCCGGCAATCCGGTCGAGCAACGATTGCGTGACTTCGCGCGCAGACACCTCGCCGCGCCGCAGCCGGTCGCGCAACTCGTGAATGGAAAGTGTGTGCAGCCCGCTCATTCGATGATCTTCGGCACGATGAACAGGTCGCGCGCATGTTCCGGTGCGTTCTTCCAGATGAGGGCCGGATCGATAGACGGTTTCGTCTCGTCGGCGCGCAGGACGTTGGATAACGGCGTGGCGTGGGCGGTCGGCTCAACGTTGGAAACATCGAGCTCGTTCAGTTTCTCTACGTACTTGAGCACGTCCTTGAGTTGCGCGGCGATGCGCTGCTTCTCGTCGTCGCTCAATTCCAGTCGCGCCAAATGGGCCACGTAATTGATGTCCATGTCCGGCATGGCGGCGGATTCTAGCCGCGCCGCAGAAGCGGCGCAACTTTTTCCCGTTCGCGTTGTTGAAAACAGCATGGCCGATCAAACCCAGAAAGGAACCTTGACCATGAAATCAATCCGCCTTCTCACCTTCGCCGCCGCCGTCGCCACGTGGAGCGCCGTCTCGGCGCACGCCGAGCACCCGCGCCGCAACTGGCGCACCGCCGACCCCGTCGTCAACCAGCGCCAGGACAATCAACAGGATCGCATCGCGCAGGGCGTCCGTTCGGGTGAGTTGACCCGGCACGAGACGCGCGTGCTGGCGCACAAGGAAGCCGAACTCGCCCGTCTGGAAGCGCGGCTGAAGTCCGACGGCAAGCTCACGCCGCAGGAGCGCGCCCGTCTGCAGCACCGGCTGGACGCACTCAGCAAGGAGATCTACCAGCAGAAACACGACGCGCAGGACCGCAACTGACGCGCGTCAACCGTTGCCTTGACGACGCATTACCGCATCGGCACACTGCCGGTGATGAAGACGCCGACCCGCGCCCTCTGTTGGATGGCGGCTGCCGTGTTCGCCGGGACGACACACGCGCAAGCTCCTACGACGCTCTCGCTCTCCGATCCGGACGCTCGTAGCGTCGCTGTCGCCGGGGAATTCAACAACGGGATGCTTCAGCCGATGACGCGCGATGCCGCCGGCAAGTGGACAAAGACGCTGTTTCTGCGGCCGGGCACTTACGGCTACCGGTTTCTCGTGAACGGCTCGAAGTGGACGCTCGACCCGAACAATCAGAACAAGAAGAAGGTCGGTACGACCGAGTACTCGGTCCTCATGGCCGGCGCACCGGACGTTGAGACACCCACGGGTCCGGTCAAATTGGGTGACCTCGCTATTGAACTGGCCCAACCGCAAGTGTTCGAGGTCCCGGTATCAGAGGCGGCGTGGAAGAAGGCCGCCAGTTTGCCGCGACCCGACTGGGACAATGCTCTGCCGTCCAAGCCGACGACGCCAGTGGTCAAGATCGGCCTCTGCGTGCCGGCAGGATTCGACCCTACGCGGTCCTATCCGATGCTTGTCGTCAGCAGCACGTTGAACTGGCCGTGCATCGAACATTCCCACATCTATGCCCGGCACGCGGCGGCGTGCGGTTGGGTCACACTTGCCGCGGATGCGCCGGCCGTGCCGAAGGAACAACGCGACGACAGCAACGCCTACCGGTGGGCGATGATCGGCACGGCGCTGGAGCATTTGCACAAAC
>Ga0247727_10019701_pt1 | contig 10423 bp, 11 predicted proteins | sample WisWelCaveWW1625_FD_202498 | JGI IMG/M metagenome (GOLD analysis project Ga0247727, IMG submission 202498) | Biofilm microbial communities from Wishing Well Cave, Virginia, United States - WW16-25 | ecosystem: Environmental > Aquatic > Deep subsurface > Groundwater > Cave microbial mat | place... | reverse complement strand
TTCTTGAGCTCGTTCTGAATCAGGCGTCCCATCGGTCGCGCACCATAAGTGGGATCGTAGCCCTTCTGGGCGAACCACGCGCGCGCGGCGGGAGAGAGCTCGAGCGTCACGTGCTTCTCCACGAGCTGAGCCTGAAGCTCGCCGACCAGCTTGTCCACTACCTGCCCGATGACCTCGGAGCCGAGCGGCGCGAACGAGATCCAGGCGTCCAGGCGGTTCCTGAACTCCGGGGAGAAGACGTTCTCGATCACGCCTTTGGAACGCGCGGCGCTGCTGTCTTGCAGCGGGCCGGCGTCGCCGCGGAAAAAGCCCACTGAACGCGCAGTCAGCTCGCGCGCGCCGGCGTTGGTGGTGAGGATCAGCACCACGTGGCGGAAGTCCGCCTTGCGCCCGTTGTTGTCGGTAAGCGTCGCGTGGTCCATCACCTGCAACAGGATGTTGAACAGGTCCGGGTGCGCCTTCTCGATCTCGTCGAGCAGCAGCACCGCGTAGGGGGTCTTGCGAATCGCGTCGGTGAGCAGGCCGCCCTGGTCGAACCCGACGTAGCCGGGCGGGGCGCCGATCAGACGCGAGACGGTGTGCTTCTCCATGTACTCGGTCATGTCGAAGCGCAGGAACTCGACGCCGAGCACGCGCGCGAGTTGCCTGGCCAGCTCGGTCTTGCCGACGCCGGTGGGGCCGGAGAAGAGGAAGTTGCCGATCGGCCTATCGGCCGCGCCGATGCCCGCGCGCGACAGCTTGATCGCCGACGCCAGCGCCTCGATCGCCTCGTCCTGCCCGTAGATCACCTTCTTCAGTTCCGGCGCCAGTTGCACGAGCGCCTGTTCGTCGTCCGACGACACGGTCTTCTCCGGGATCTTGGCCATGCGCGCGATCACGGTTTCGATCTCGCGCTGCCCGATCTCCCGGCCGCGCGGCGGGGGGAGCAGCCAGGTCGCCGCGCCGCTCTCGTCGATCACGTCGATCGCCTTGTCCGGCAGGTGGCGGTCGCTGATGTACTTGGCCGACAGCTTGGCGGCCGTGTCCAGCGCCCCGTCGGTGTACTTGACCTCGTGGTGCTCCTCGTAGCTCGGCCGCAGGCCCTTGAGGATCAGGATCGTCTCGTCGATGCTGGGCTCGTAAACCTCGATCTTCTGGAAGCGGCGCGCCAGGGCCCGGTCGCGCTCGAACGAGGACTTGTACTCGGGAAACGTCGTCGAGCCGATGCAGCGCAGATCGCCCGACGCCAGCGCCGGCTTCAGCAGATTCGACGCGTCCATCGAGCCGCCCGAGGTCGCTCCCGCGCCGACGATGGTGTGGATCTCGTCGATGAAGAGGATCGCGTGCTCGTCCTTCTCGATGGCGTGGATCACGCCCTTGAGCCGCTGCTCGAACTCGCCGCGGAACTTGGTGCCGGCCAGGAGCGCCCCCATGTCCAGCGAGTAGATGGTCGCGTCGGCGAGCACCGCGGGGACCTTCTTTTCGTGGATCGCCAGCGCCAGCCCCTCGACGATCGCGGTCTTGCCCACGCCGGGATCGCCGACCAGCACCGGGTTGTTCTTCCGCCGGCGACACAGCACCTGGATCATGCGGGTCAGCTCGGCCTGCCGGCCGATCAGCGGATCGATCCGCCCCTTGGCCGCCCGTTCGACCAGGTTCTGGGTGAACTTCGCGAGCGGATCCGCCTCGGCCTCGCCCTGGGGATCCTCGCCGTCGGCCGGCGTCGCGGCATCGCCGGCGCCCAGGCCGTCCTTGGTGATGCCGTGCGAGACATAGCGGAGCACGTCGATCCGCCGGACCCCCTGCGCCTGGAGGAGCGCCACGGCCTGCGAGTCGCCCTCGCGGAACATCGCCGCCAGGACGTTGCCGCCGTCCATGACCTCCACGCCGCTGCCCTGCACGTGCAGGGCGGCGCGTTGCAGCACCCGCCATAACGCGGGGGTCTGCTTGGGCTCGGGCGGCTTGCGCCGGGGCTCCAACTCGTACTCGCTCTCGCCATCGATCTCGTGCCCCATCTTGGTCTCGCCATTGTCGTCCTCGTCGTCTTCGCCGTCGCTCTCTGCCTCCGGCGGGCCGCTGTCGTCACTCTCGACCTCGACATCCACCGCGACGATCTGCTCGGACAAGAAGCCGTCCAGATCGTCGAGCAGCTTGCGGATCTCGACACCGCAGGCCTTGAGCGTCTTGGCCGCCACCGGATCGTCGCAGAGCGCCAGGAGCACGTGCTCGAGCGTGATGTATTCGTGCCGCCGCCGCCGGGCCTCCCCGATGGCGCGCTGGAGCGTGGCCTGCAACTCCTTGCTGACCGTCATGCCTCGACTCCGCGCTTCACCCGTCCGTCTCCTGCGGATCCTCGTCGGGCTCGCTGCTGCACAACAGCGGGAACTCCGCCTGCTCGGCGGCGTGCAGCGCCTCCTGGACCTTCGCCTCGGCGATCTCCCTGGTGTACACGCCGGCGACCCCGATCCCCCGTTGATGGACATTGAGCATGATGGCCGTCGCGTCCGACTCCGACTTGTGGAAGATAGCCTGCAGAACGGCCACCACGAACTCCATGGTCGTGTAGTGGTCGTTGTGCAGCAGCACCCGGTAGAGGCGCGGCTTCTTGAGGCGCGGACGGGTCTTCGTCTCTTGGACGACGACCGTGCCCGCGTCGTCGCCCCCGCCCGTGCGATCAGGCCGCCGAGCCACGCGAGTCCTTCTCCTGGTTGAGCGACTGGATCATGGGTCTGTGCCTATCCCGCCACTTTGCCAGAGCCTCGGTGCGCTGCGCCACCTCGACCTGGAGAAAATCGCGGACCGCGCGGTCCAGCCGTGAATCCAGGAACGCATGGGCGCTGTAGGTCGGCGCCAGATCGAATCCCCGGTAGAGCTTGTGCTCACCACCGGCTCCCCCCTCGAACACCTGGAGTCCGCGGGCGATGCAGTCCTCGATCGAGAAGTAGAGGCAGACGTTGAAGTGCAGGAACGGATGCTCCTCGTGGCATCCCCAGGTTCGACCGAACAGCCGCGTCGCACTGCGGGCGTTGAACGCCGCGGCGACCAGGCGCCCCTCGCGCGAAGCCTCGACGACCTCGATCGCCTCGGGCATGCCCGAAAAGATGCGCAGGAAGAACCGCTCGTTGAGCCATGGGCGGCCCCACATGAGCTTGTCGATCGTGGATCGGTACGCCCCGTGGATCGCGCGCGCCCAGCGTTGGGGATCGCGCGCGATCTCGTCGCCGCGGACGGCGCGGATCGTGATCCCCTGCGCCGCCGGCGCCGCCATCTCGCGGCGGGCCTGGTGCCGGCGCTTGGCGCCCAGCCCGCCCAGCCATGCCGCCGTGTCGCAATAACCCGCGTTCTGCCAGTGGCACTGGAAGTCCATCCGTCGGGCGAGCCCCGCGCATTCCAACTCGGCGACCTCGTCCACATCGGGAAAGAGCACCTGGAGCGAACCGAGGTGCTCGGTCTGGCATAGCCCCAGCGCCGCGTCGACCAGCGCGCGCACCGCGGCGGCGCGATCTTCGCCGGGCGCGACCAGGATTCGCCGGCCGGTCACCGGCGTAAACGGCACGCCGATGAGCAGCTTGGGGTAGTAGGGGACGCTCATGCGCGCGCAGGACTCGGCCCAACCCCAGTCGCGGGAGAAGTCGCCCTCGGATCCCGTGCGCGCGTAGGCCGGCGCGGCAGCAATCAACCCGTCGCCTCTCCAGAGCGTGAGGTGCCGAGGCTGCCAGCCCGCTTGCGGCGTCGCGCAGCCGGCGTGCTCCAGCGCCTCGAGGTAGGTCCAGCACACGAACGGCGAGGCGGTCGTGTCGCCGGCCACGAGGGCGTCCCACGCGTCCCGAGGGACGTCGGCCATGTGGTCGCATACGCGGACGGTCACGGGGCACCATTATGCCCCATCCGCCGCCATCCGCCGTCGGGTCAGCGGAAGTCGGCGAGCAGTCTGCCGGCCATCGCAGAGTTGGACGCCGCCGGCGGCGCGTTCCGGGTCGGCGTCGTCGGGGCCTTGCTTGCTTTGCTTCTCGAACGACGTCTCGTGGGTGCGTCAGTCGCTCAGGTAGTCGCGGATGGCGCCGTCGAGCCGTGTGAGATCCGCGGCGGGGACCTTCCCGGCGGCACCCAGGATGCGGCTCTTCTTCATCTGGCGCACGCCGGGCACCACCGCGTAAGACGCGCGCGGCAACCCAGCGACGCGCAGCTTGACGCGTAACGGGTGAATCTCCGGCGCCTGCGACGAAAGCGGCACCGCCACCACCGTGTCGAGCACCTGATTCTGGACGCTGTTCGAGACGATCACCGCTGGGCGGCGCTTCCCCATCTCCGGTGGCGTCGCATCCGCGAGATCCACCCAGACGACCGTTCCGCGGGTCACTTGCGCCTCCGGGACTTGCGCGGACGCGCGAGCGGTGCGGTCGACCACGCGTCCATCTCGGCCGCCTCCTCGGGGTGCGAACGCAAGAACTCGACGTAGACATCGGCGGCCATACGTTGGGCACGTCGGCGCAGGTCGGCGTCCAGGATACTGCGGACGAACCCGGTCAAGGTCTCACCGCGTGGCTTCGCCCTGGCCAGCCGCTTGGTGAGCACGCCGTCGAGCTTGATTGTGGTGGCCAGCATACCCGGAGAATACCCGGGGTGGCGTCGAGCGGCAACCGCAAGGGTATACGGCGGGTCGGTCAGATCCCGCGCTCGAACTCCAGGTTGGACGGCTCCGCCGGCTCGGACGGGGGTCACGCCGGACATGGGCACGCTCGCGTCCAACGCGGCGGAGCGATTTCGGGCCATCCTGTCGTGTACGCGAAGGTCCGGTTCTGCGTAGTCCCGGCGGTCAGACCGAGGTACCGCGCCCGAATGTGTGCTCGATCACTCGCGATCTTCGAAGGCCTCTGCTACTAGCGCGCGATGCGCAACGCTGGCCTGCTGCTCGTTGGTGCTCTCCTGCTTCCCGCCCCTTCGGAGGCGAGCTGCCATCTGATGGAGATCGTCGAGGTCTTCGCGGGGTCGGACGCGGAGCCGAACGCGCACTACGTCGTTCTGCGGATGACGGCCGCCGGTCAGGGGTTCGTAACGGCGAACACGATTACGACCTCCGGGGGGACGTTCGCGACGTTTGCGGGGAACGTGGACAACAGTGCGAGCGGGTCGAAAATCTTCGTGGCGACGGCCGAGGCCGCGACGCTGCTGGGGCTGACCGCCGACCAGACGGCGTCCGGGATGCTGGATTTTCCCAGTGGGATGGTCGCGCACGACTGCTCGTCCAACAGCGTCGCCTACGGCGCGGGAGCGATCCCGGAGCTGGTGCGCGGCTGCGCGCTGAAGAAGAGCGGCACGACGTGGTCGCTGGGCGCCCCGGAGCCGGTCAACAACGCGGGCGAGACGGCCTCGCTTTTGACCTGCGTCCCGCCCGACGGCGGGTTCCCCGATCTCGCGGCCGAACTCGACATGGGCGCCGACCCGGATGCGAACGGGGGCGGCTCCCAGACCGAGGAAGACGACGGCTGCGGCTGCCGCATCGGTTCGCGTGCGCCGTCCCAGGGGTGCTGGGGCGTGGTGCTCGCGCTCGCCGCGATCGCGTTCCGGAGGCGGTCGTGAGGTGGCTTCTCGCGGCGTTCCCGTTGCTGTGGGCAGCGCCGGCGGCCGCCTCGTGCCACGTCATCGACATCGTCGAGATCTTCGGCGGCACCAGCAGCGATCCGAGCGCGCACTACGTCGTCCTCGACGCGTCTGGCGGCCAGACCTTCGTCATCAACAGCAGCATCACGACGAGCGCGGGGACGTTCGGGATGTTCTCGAGCAACGTCATGAACGGTGCGGCCGGCGCCAGGATCCTGATGGCGACGGCAGAGGCCGAGACGCTGTTCGTGATCGCGGCCGACCAGGATGGACGCGACGCCGGCCGTCGAGCCCATCGACGCGCCCGCCGACACGAACGGCGGCGACGAGCCCGAGCCCGAGTCCGAGGACGACAGCGGCTGCTCCTGCCGGCTCTCGTCGGCGGCGATGGAGGGCGGGAGCTTGTGGCTAATGCTAATGCTAATGGTCGTGCTGCCGCTCGTGAGGCGGCGAGAGCGCGCCTAGGCTACCCGCGCGGTCGCGTAGACGACCTTGATGCCGTCGCGTACGCGGACCTGCCGGAATGCGTCGTGAAGCCGTAACGTGGTCCCGCCCGGCCTGCCGTCGCCGACAATCCGCCCGTCGACCGAGACCACCGGCATGATCTCCGCGCCGGTGCCGGTCACGAAGACCTCGTCGGCGTTGTAGAGATCGTGCATTCCCAGCGCCGCCTCTCCCGCGGGGATGTCGGCCTCGCGCGCCAGATCGAGCACCACCTCCCGGGTGATCCCGCCCAGCGCGCCGTCCATCAGGCTCGGCGTCGAGAGGCGGCCGCCGGAGACGACGAAGATGTTGTCGGCGGTGCACTCGGCCACGCGACCCTCCAGGTTGAGCATCACCGCCTCGAGCACGCCGGCGCGCCGCGCCTCGATCTTGGCCAGGATGTTGTTGAGGTAGTTGAGCGACTTGATGCGCGGATCCAGCGACTGGATCGGCACGCGGCGGACGCTGGCCGTGATGATCGCCACGCCCCGCTCGTAGAGCTCGGCGGGGAAGAGCCGGATCGAGTCGACGATGATCACCACCGTAGCGCGCGAGCAGTTGGCGGGGTCGATGCCCAGGTCTCCCGGGCCTCGCGACACCACCAGTCGGATGTAGGCGTTGCGCTTCTCGTTGGCCGCCACGGTCTCCAGCACGGCGCGCGTCATCTCGTCGGGGCCGAGCGGGATCTCCAGCGCGATGGTCTTGGCGGACCGGTAGAGGCGATCGATGTGCTCCTTCAAGCGGAACACGTTGCCGTCGTAGACGCGGATCCCCTCGAACACGCCGTCGCCGTAGAGGAAGCCGTGATCGAAGACCGAGATCTTCGCGTCATCCTTCGAGTACAGGGAGCCGTCCACATAAATCTTCACGGTGCGCTCCTTCCGGACATCGCCGCACGGCTGCGCGTTTGTCCGTCGAACATCTCCAGAAAAAGGCGGTGAATTCGATCGTCGGCCACGAGCTCGGGATGGAACGTCATGGCCAGCACGTTGGCCTGGCGCACCATGACCGGCTCTCCGTCGAACCGGGCGATCGTCTCGACGCCGGGGCCCAGCGCCAGGAACCGGGGCGCGCGGATGAACACCGCGCGGACCGGCCCGCCGGCCGCCGGGCAGTCGACCGTGGCCTCGAACGAGTCGACCTGCCGGCCGTAGGCGTTCCTCTCGACCGCGACATCGAGCAACCCGAGGCTGGGCTGGGTGGGCCCTCGCGCCTCACGCGAAAGCAGGATCCCACCCGCACAGGTTCCGAGCATGCGGCCGCCGCGGGTGTGGAACGCGCGCAGGGCTTCGAACCACGGCTCGTCGCCCATCAGGTTGAGCAGCGTCGTGCTCTCGCCGCCGGGGATAACCAGGCCGTCGAGCGCATCGAGCTGGGCGACCCTGCGGACTTCGGCCACGTCGGCGCCCAGACGCCGCAGAACGTCGCGATGGGGCGCGAAGCCGCCCTGCAGCGCCAGCACGCCGATGCGCGGAGCCAATGTCACCAGCCTCGCGCTTGCAGGCGCTCGCGCTCCGGAATCGCCGACATCTCGAGGCCGGGCATCGCTTCGCCCAGGCCGCGCGACACCTCCGCGAGGATCTTCGCATCGGCAAAGTGGGTCGTCGCGCGGACGATCGCCTTGGCGCGGGCGGCGGGATCCTGCGACTTGAAGATGCCCGATCCGACGAAGACCGCTTCCGCGCCGAGTTGCATCATCAGCGCCGCGTCGGCCGGTGTGGCGATGCCGCCGGCGGCGAAGTTGGGGACCGGGAGCTTGCCTTCCGCCTTGACCAGGCGGACCAGGTCCACCGGCGCGCCCAGGTTCTTGGCCTCGGTCATCAACTCCTCGGGGCCGAGCGTCCCGAGGCGCCGGATGCCCGTCTGCACGGCTCGCATGTGCCTGACGGCCTCGACGATGTTGCCCGTCCCGGCCTCGCCCTTGGTGCGCAACATCGCCGCGCCCTCGCCGATGCGACGCAGCGCCTCGCCCAGGTCGCGGCAGCCGCACACGAACGGGATCTTGAAGGCGTGCTTGTCGACGTGAAACTGCTCATCGGCCGGCGTGAGCACCTCGCTCTCGTCGATGTAGTCGACCCCCAGCGACTCGAGGATCCGCGCCTCGACGAAGTGGCCGATGCGGCACTTGGCCATCACCGGGATCGACACGGCCGCCATGATCTTCTCGATCCGCGCGACATCGGCCATGCGCGCGACGCCGCCCTGGGCGCGGATGTCGGCCGGCACGCGCTCCAGCGCCATCACGGCGGCGGCCCCCGCGTCCTGCGCGATCTTGGCCTGGATCTCGTCGATCACGTCCATGATGACGCCGCCCCTGAGCATCTCCGCCAGTCCCGTCTTCAGTCGGGTCGTTCCCTGATTGCCGTTGTGGTTGTCGTCCATTTCATCTCCTTCTAGAGAATCGGGATTCCTTCTGAGACGGCGTCGGGGGCCGATCGCCCTCGCGCCGAAATCCGCTTCCTCATGAGCTCTCCGAGCGTCGCGATTCCGGAGTCGATCTGATCCGGCGACGCCACCGAGTAGGTCAGCCTGAGCGTGTTCTTGCCTCCGCCGTCCACGTGAAACAGCGTCCCTCGGGAGAACAGCACGCCACGCTCGCGCGCATCGATCCACAACGCGTCGGTGTCGACGCCGTCGGGCAGTGAGACCCACAGGAACAGTCCGCCCCAGGGGCGGCTGTACCGGGCCTGCCGGGGGGCGTGGCGGCGGAGCGCCGCGAGCATTCGATCGCGTCGCGTGCGATAGGCCTCGCGGGCGCGGGCCAGGTGCGATTCGACACCGCCGTCGACCAGGTAGCGCTCGAGCGCGGCCTGCAGGAGCAGGCTGGTCCCGCAGTCCTCGATCTGCTTGAGCAGGAGCAGGCGCTCGAACACCTCGCGCCGCGCCGCGACCCAGCCGATGCGCAACCCCGGGAGCAGCTTCTTGGAAAAAGTCCCGATGTGCAGCACGTGCCGACCGCCGTCCATTGCGTACAGCGTGGGAAGGTCGACGCCCTCGAGGCGCAGATCCCTTCCCCAGTCGTCTTCGACGACCGTGCAGCGGTGTCGCACGGCCAGTTCGAGGACCTCCTTGCGGCGGCGCTCGCCCATCGTGCGCGTGGTCGGGTTGTGAAACGTCGGCTGGACGTACAGCAGGCGGGGGCGGTGCTGCTCGAGAGCGCGCGCGAGCAGGTCGGGGCGGATCCCCTCCTCGTCCATCGGGACGCCGATCCGTCGCGCACCGAGCGACGAGAGCACCGAGAGCGCGCCGGTGTAGCTGGGGTCCTCGAGCACGACCGCATCGCCCGGATCGACCAGCGCCCGGAAGACGATCTCGATGGCCTGCTGCGATCCGTTCGTGACCATCACGCCGTCGGCCTCGGCGGCGGCTCCGCTCTTGCGCAAATCCGTCGCGATCCAATCGCGCAGCGGCGCGTAGCCGGCGGTCGGCCCGTAGGCGAGCACGTCGGCGCCGCGCTCGCGCAGCACCGCGTCGACCGCGACGCCGAAGGCCTCGACGGGCAACAGCTCGGCCGCCGGATACGACGCCGCGAACGAGATGCCCTCGCGCGAGGTCGCGGTACGGTAAACGGAGAGGAGATTTCCGATGCCGGGGCTCTCGACCGCCCGCGCGAAGGCGCCCGGCCACGCCCCCCCCCCCACGCCCGGCGCCGGCGTGGCCGCCGGCCGCTCGGACTGCACGAAGAACGTCCCGCGGCCCGTGTGGCTGCGGACCGCACCGGCCTCCACCAGATGCTGGTAGGCGGCCACCACGGTGTTGCGGTTGACGCCCAGCGCCTCGGCGAGCCGTCGCGTGGGCGGCAGGCGACCTCCGCCGGCCCGGCCGTCGCCGGTCGCCAGGAGCTGGTCGGCAATCTGGCGGTACACGGGCGTGTCCGCCCCGACATCGATCCGGACCGATTGGACCAGTTTGGATGCCTTCGGACTGCCCTTCTTGAGCCTCATACAGCGTCACTTATCTCATCCAATCGAAGAGTGCAAGTAGGCCAATGGGCTCCAATCGGATACAATCAGTGTCGCAACCTCCCCGCCGCTACAGGTGGCGTCGATGCGCGGATCGTGGTCGCAAGCCCGAGGCCGCAGCGGCCGAGCCGCTCCTCGACCTCAGCGCACACCGTCGGGTGGTCCAGCGGCGGAAACTCGGTGCGCGGCAGGTGCCCGGCGGTCAGGAGGCGCGCGCAGATGTGAGCTGCATCATCCATCGCCAGCCTCCTCCTCTCCAGGGTCGACCGCACCCGGGCTGAGAGCTCGTGTCATCTGGGCCACGTGGACACCAGCTACCCGGGCGCGCTACGCACGCACTTCTGCGCCAGCCTGCTCGCGCGCGCCGTCCAGGATAAAGCGCTATCGATTCTCGGTAC